>Ga0078972_1004124_pt1 | contig 41072 bp, 39 predicted proteins | sample YelNatPaOPGAMG01_FD_67568 | JGI IMG/M metagenome (GOLD analysis project Ga0078972, IMG submission 67568) | Hot spring thermophilic microbial communities from Obsidian Pool, Yellowstone National Park, USA - OP-RAMG-01 (SPADES assembly) (version 2) | ecosystem: Environmental > Aquatic > Thermal...
ACTGGTTAAGAATGATAGCGAAATGTGTGTCAGAAAGAAAAGAAGAAATAAGAGAATTATGGAAAGAATGCCAAGAACTAACCCTTATCTTTGGTAAAATAGTTTCAAAATTAAAAAATTAAAGATTGATTCAAAATTAGAAATTCAAAATTTAAAATTAAAACAAGATGAAACCGCGTAAAATAATCCAATTTATCATCGTATTTCTGTTAATAACTTCTTGGCTATTTAGTGGATTTCCTCGCGTTTGGCAAAAGCCGGCAATTCCGACGAAAATTTGATATAATAAAGTTGATTTATGGATATAAAGATAGAAAAATTATTACAAAGTTTGAAAGGTAAAAAAGTAGGAGTTTTTGTGGATGACTCCAATCTTTATCATTCATATAAAAAATATGGTTGGCGAATTGATTTCAAGAAATTCCGAACTTTATTGGCACGATATTGTGATTTGAAATTTATAAACTATCATATTGCTATCCCTGCCAAAAGCGATGATGTATTCCGTGGCACTGAAATTTTTCTACAAAAAATTAACTCCTCCGTAACATTGAAAAAGAAGTTGCTAAAATATACTCCTGTAGCTGGTAAGTTTATAAAAAAAGCAGATGTTGATGTGGAGATAGTGTTGGATGTGGTAAGGACGATCGATAATTTAAACGCAGTAATAATCCTAAGCGGAGACAGCGACTTGCTCGCGCTTAAAGATTATGTAGTAAAAGATAAAAAAAAGAATATCATCTTTTTTGCCTTTGAGAAAAATATGGCGTGGGAATTAAAATATTGCTGGCACCTGTATTTAGATGATTATAAAAAAGAAATAGGGATTGATTTGAAATTTTAAAAAACAACCCCCAGGTTTTACCCTGGGGTAGCGTTGCTATTATATATAATAGCAAACCAAGAATCTATGTCAAGATCTAAACTGGGAATAAATAAATTTTCAAAAATAAGCCGATTCCTACTGATTTTTTTGTTAGTTTTTTCTTGGATTTTTTCCGGTTGGCCAAGGATTTGGCAAAAGCCGGCGATTCCGCCAAAAATTCAGGAAGTAAGGGCTCTAACTTGCGGTTTTGGAACCGAAATTGCAGGAGGACAATGTCGAGGATATCTTACTACAACTGGGGCTCAAACGTGGAGCGTTCCTAGCGATTGGAATGATAATAACAACACGATTGAAGTTATTGGAGGAGGTGGGGGAGGCGGCAATGCGCCGAGTAATGCTGGTGCCGGAGGTGGTGGTGGAGGAGCATATACAAAAGTTACTAATGTTAACTTGCCAGAAGGTCAAAATGTTGCTTATTATGTTGGCGCGGGTGGTAGCGGCGGAACATCTCCGGGTGGAACTGGCGGAGATACTTATTTGTGCAATTCCACTGCGAATTGCAGTAGTATTGATGGAAGCGCAGTGGTAATTGGGGCAAAAGGAGGTGCTGGGGGACAAACAAGTTCAGGAGTAGCGACAGGAGGTGCTGGAGGAGCAGCAGCTAGTTGTAAAGGAGTTGGTTCAACCGTTGTTTGTAAAAGTGGTGGTAATGGAGGAAATGGGAATGGTGCTGGCGATACCGGTGGTGGCGGTGGTGGAGCTGGCGGTCCTAAGGCGCAAGGCGGAGGAGATACAGGCGGAGATGGCGCGGCTGGCGGAATCGGCGATGATGATACAACCGATGGGCCTGGTGGCGGCGGAGGAGGCGGTGGTGGTGGCTACCCCGGTCAGAATCACCAAGAAACAACCGGTGGCAAGGGTGGAAATAATTATTCAAATACAGGAGGTGGTAGTGGAGGTAATGGAGCGGCAGGTGGAGCCGGAACAAATGGCGGAGGTGGTGGAGGTGGTGATGATGGTAAGAATGGTGGTGCGGGTGGTGCGGGCCAAGAATGGGATTCTACTCATGGTTCAGGTGGTGGAGGAGGAGGGGCTGGAGATGGAGGAAATGGTGGAGCAGGTGCATTATACGGTGGAGGTGGAGGAGGAGCTGAGGGTACTGGTGGTAATGGTGCTCAAGGTATTATTGTTATTACCTATACGCCCCTTTATACTACTACCCTCGGCAATGGTACTGACCCTTCAAATTCTACGAATGAGCCGGGGACAACCAATTATTTGGACCAGTTTAGTTTTGTCACAGACAGCGGCACGGATACGGTGACTGGTTTGACAGTGACTACCGCCAATACGTCTGCCATTGCCAGTATGAAGATTTGCAGTAATGATGATAATTGCACCACTCAGTATTTTAATACCGTGACTTCGCCTTCGGGTGATAACTGGAGCTTTAGCGGCGGGACAAGCATTCCGGTAACAACTGCTGCTTCTTCTTATCGGGTGGTTTTTACTGCCAAAGACCATAGCAGTTTGACTGAAGGAACTTATGCGGTTACTGGTTATGTTTCTGCTTTTACTTGTAGCAATAATCAAGCCGGCAGTGATAGTGCTGGCACAACCATTACCATTGACAATGCTCCGCCCTCAAATGCTACTTGGGGGACGATTACACCCGGCGACCAGCAGATTGCTTTAAATTGGTCAAACCCTGAAAGCGATTTTTACAAGGTTTTGATTTTGAGAAAAGCCGGCTCTGCAATTACTGACGCGCCAACTGACGGCACTGAATATTCTGTGCCGGGCACAATTGGTGATAGCACCATAATTTATGTCAACAACGGCACCAGTTTTACCGATACTGGTTTAACCAACGGCACTGATTATTATTACAAAATTTTTGCCCATGACCAGTATAAAAACTATGCTTCTGGGTCAGGAACCGGTCCCCATCAGCCGGTGGCGGTTTCTATCAGTTTAACTACCGATGGTTCAATATCTTTTGGCACATTGGAATTTAATGAGACACGGGACACAACGCCTTCTGATTTGAACGACCCGGAAACAGTTAAAGTAGATTCTGGCCCGGCTGATTTGGAAATTAAAACAACAATTTTTTCTGGCGGCGGCAATAATTGGAGTTTGGGCACATCAAATGGTTCAGAACAGGTCAAATGGGAATTTCAAAAATCAGGCGGTTCCTGGACCACTTTTGAGACAGCCAATTCTTTATATGTTTTAGAAAACAATGTTCCTCAGGGAGAAAGCAGAACGATTTATTTTCGTTTAACCACGCCGAATCAAACTGTTTCTTCAGCTGACCACAGCGCCACAATTACCATTGTTGCTTCTCCACCTGACTAATAGTATAATTGATGTAATGTGTGGATAACCTCATTTGTTTTTAATAAAAATTTTATTTATAATTAAATTAATTAAAAAATGAAAAATGGTCGAAGTAAAAAATAATAAAAAATTAATAAATCATAAAATAATTATTATGAAATCATTTATCGCTCCAGCCACTATTCTAAGTTTAGTTGGTTTAATAGTTGTCGCAAGTTTAAGTTTGGCAGCAGAATCTTCAATCACTGCCACGGTTAAGGTTCAACAAATCGCCTTATCAATAAGCGATGGGAGCATTGATTATGGAACCTTAGATCTGTCCGGTACAGCAGATACGACTTCTGGCGGAGTTAATGATACCCAAACCGTAACTAATAGCGGAAATGTTAATGAAGATTTTGATGTGAAAGGAACGAATGTGTCAGGGTCTTGTAGTTGGACATTGGCTAGCAGTCAGGGGTCAGACCAATATTATCATAAAATCTGCACCTCAAACTGCGATAGTTCTCCTACCTGGACTGCTTTAACTACAACCTATACTGAATATGCCACTAATGTTGCGCCCTCAGGTACTGCTGACTTTGATTTTAAGGTTGGAGTTCCGAGTTCAACTTCTTGTAGCAGCCAAGTGAATGTTAATATCTGGGTTCAGGCAAGTGCCCACTGATAAATTCTAATTAAAATTCAAATTTCCAAATTATGAAAAAAAGAGCCGCTGTTTTAATTTTGGGCTTATCTTTGTTTTTGCCAGTTTTGGCTGTGGCTAAATTAGGAGTTGGAGTTGGAACAGGAAAAATTCAGGTTGATAAACCCTTAAAACCAGGGTTAGTTTATAATATTCCTCCGGTCACGGTTTTTAATACCGGCGACGAGGCAGCTGATTATAGTATTGGCATTGAGTATCGGGAAAACATACCACAACTGCGGCCAGAAAAAGAGTGGTTTTCTTTTAAACCGGAGAAATTTCATTTGGAACCCGGACAGGCTCAAGCAGTTGAAATTCAATTAACGGTGCCGGTAAAAGGAGTGAAGCCCGGCGATTATTTTTGTTTTTTGAGTGGTTATCCTATTCAAAAATCAGAAGCAGGTGTAGCAACTGTTGGCATTGCCGCGGCGACAAAACTCTATTTTACTGTTGCGCCGGCAAATGTCTTTCAGGGAATTTACTACAGATTTGTTAGTTTGTATAATCGTTATCATCCTTGGGATACCATTGTTTTAGCGTTGATTGCTTTGGCGATTGTCACAAGATTGATTGCTAAAAAATTTAAGATCCAGATTGCCAAGAGATAGAAAAGAATTTAAAAAAGAAAGTAGAATAATGAATGTACAAATTATCACCCAAATTTTTAACTTTGTTTATCGCTTTCCTCCTTTTATTTAACAGGGGAGATTTTGTTTTTGCCAACCAAAGTTCTCAAATTCAGGCAACAATTAAAATTTCAGTTTGCGGAAATAATATCAAAGAAACAGGAGAACAATGCGATGGGGTTGATTTAGGTGGCGCAACTTGTCAGGGTTTAGGGTATTCTGGCGGCAGTTTATCTTGCACTGCCGCGTGTGATTTTAATACCTCATCTTGCACTTCTGGTGGTAGTGGTGGTGGCGGAGGCGGAGGAGGGGGCGGAGGTAGTTATATTTTACCAATGCCGCCAGAAACAAAAGTTATTTTCTCCGGCCGTGCCTATCCTAAAAGCACGGTAACGCTTTTGAAAGACGCCCAGATTGCCGCCACGACCATTGCCGGCACGGACGCCAATTTTTCAATAACTTTAAACGGCCTTTCGGCTGGCAATTATATTTTTTCCGTTTATAGTGAAGATAATAAAGGAATTCGCTCATCTCTTTTAACCTTTCCTGTGAGTGTAACCTCTGGCGCCACTACTAATGTGAGCGGCATTTTTATTGCGCCCACCATCGCAGTAGATAAAAGCGAAGTAAAGAGGGGAGATAATATCGCTATTTTTGGCCAATCAATACCCAAAGCGGAAATTACAATTGCTGTAAACTCTGATGAAGAATTTTTTGATAAGACACTCGCCGATGTCAACGGCGCCTATTTATATAATTTTGATACTGCCCAGCTTGATATGGGCCAACATTTTACAAAATCAAAAGCGGCCAAAGACGGCGCAATCAGTTCTTTCAGTAAAACCGTGAGTTTCAATGTTGGGATAAAAACCATTTTTGCTCAACCAGAAAAAACGCCCGTAAAAGGCGATTTGAATAACGATAAGCGGGTTAACCTCGTTGATTTTTCCATCGCCGCATATTGGTACAAGCGGTCATCGCCTCCTGCTTTGGTTGATTTGAATGGCGACGGCAAGGTTGATTTGGTGGATTTCAGTATTATGGCGTACTACTGGACCGGTTAGCGAAGCTATCTCTCGCTAAACCACGCTAAACATTACGCGAAACCATGCGAAAAATATGGCAGAACTATTATACAAAAAAGAGTCTTATATTATCCAAGGGGTGGCCTTTGATATTTATAAACAGTTTAGGAGCAATTATAAAGAGAAGATCTACCATAATGCCTATTATCTTGGATTAAGCTATAAAGGATTAAAACCAGAGAAAGAAAAAAGAATCGATATTTACTACAAAGGTAAGAAAATCGGAACTTATACTCCTGATTTAATAGTGAATGACATTATTCTTATTGAGCTTAAATCAAAGCCAAGATTAACCAAAGATGATATTAAACAGTTCTGGTACTATCTTAAGGGGTCTAAATATAAAGTAGGTTATTTAATCAATTTTGGAGCACCTAACGGTATTCAAATAATAAGAAGGGTTTATGATACAGCAAGAATCGCTAAACCAGGCTAAATTATATTTCCGATATAACGCTAAACCATGCGAAAAGTTTGGCGTAGTTTTGCGTACAGTTTCGCGAAGTTTGGCGATTATAGCTTTGTTTTTACTAACTCCTTTATTTGTTCAAGGAGCGATATTGTATTTTGAATCAGATGTTTCAGAAGTCGCGATTGGTCAGCAATTTCAGGTTGATGTTGTTCTCAACACCGAAAGCGAGCAGATAAATGCAATTGAAGGCAAAATTGTCTTTCCGAATGAACTACTGGAGGTAAAAGAAATACGAGACGGTAATTCAATTGTTAATTTCTGGATTGAGCGGCCTTGGGCCTTACACCAAACAGACGCAAAACCGGAACGCAAAACTGACGCGGCCATTGTATTTTCCGGAATTGTGCCGGGTGGATACAATGGTAGGCAAGGATTGATTTTATCAATCACATTTTTAGCCAAAAAAGAAGGCAGTGGGTTAATGGAAATTCAAAAGGCAAAAACATTACTTAATGACGGAAAAGGCACAGAAGCCGAGGTTAGAATCAAGAATTTAGAATTTAGAATTTCGAAATCAAGTACTAGCCAAATTCCAAATTCCAAATTCCAAATTCCAGACACCGAGCCGCCTGAAGATTTTAAGCCAGAGGTTGCCCAAGACCCTGAAATTTTTGATGGAAGGTATTTTTTGGTATTTGCGACACAAGACAAAGGGTCGGGCATAGATTACTATGCCCTGCGCGAAACAAGACGCAAAATAGAACGCGAAACAGACGCGAAGTGGGTGATAGCCGAAAGTCCGTATTTATTGAAAGATCAGAAATTGCGAAGTTATATTTATGTTAAAGCCGTTGATAAAGCGGGAAATGAAAGAATTGTTGTAGTGGAGCCGAGATATCCGCTGAAATGGTATGAAAAATGGGAAATCTGGGGTATAATTGTATTATTGGTAGTGTTGATTTTCTATATCTTAAGAAAATTTTTATGGCAAAAATAAATCGCAAAACAGACGCGAAACCCTACGCAAAACAGACGCAAAAAGTTTCGCGTCAGTTTAGCGTTATTTTAGCGTTATTGTTTGGCGTTGGTTTAGCGCTCTTGCCGCAAGTGGCGGCGGCGGCAAGTTTGTATTTCTCTCCTTCTTCTGGTTCTTATAATGTCGGCCAGACTTTTTCTGTGTCAGTTTATGTTTCCAGCGCTGACCAAGCAATGAATGCTGCTTCGGGCGTAATTTCTTTTCCGAGCGATAAATTAGAAGTTGCATCTCTTTCCAAAAGCGGCTCAATTTTTTCTCTTTGGGTTCAAGAACCATCATTCTCTAACAGCGCTGGCACGGTTAACTTTGAAGGTATTGTGTTGAACCCGGGTTTTACCGGGTCAGGCGGCAAAGTTATTACTCTCATTTTTAGAGCTAAAGCGGCCGGCAATGCTTTGTTAACCCTTTCTTCTGGTTCGGTTTTAGCCAATGATGGCCAAGGTACGAATATTTTAACAAGCATGGGAAATGCTTCTTTTTCTTTTAGCCTCATAGATTCAGATGTGCCGGAAGCGAAAACTCTGTCAGTAGTAGCTGGAATACCGGCGGCACCCCAGATATCATCGCTCACTCATCCAGATCCTAATAAATGGTATGCAAAAAAAGATGCTAAATTTGTGTGGCAGGTTCCGTCCGGTATTGTGGCGGTTCGACTTTTATATGATAAATATCCCAATAGCCAACCAAAAGTGGTTTATGAACCAGCCACTTCAGAAAAAGAAATTAATGACATAAGAGATGGAATTTATTATTTTCATGCTCAATTCAAAAATAAAAATGGCTGGGGTAGTATTGCTCATTTTAAGTTCCAAATTGATAATCAACCTCCGAATCCTTTTCAAATTATAATATCAGAGGGCAGACAAACAACTAATCCCCAGCCGACCCTATTTTTTGAAACAACCGACGAAATATCTGGCATTGATCATTACGAAATAATAATTGATAAGGAAAGCCCAATTGAAACAGAAAAATCAGAGTATAAAATGCCACTTCAGGATTTAGGCAAACACAATATTATTGTGAAAGCAATTGATAAGGCTGGCAATGCAACCTTAGCAATGACCGATCTTGAAATTTTACCCATTGAAGCGCCAAAGATTACTGATTATCCTCGCGAAGTTTTGCCTGGCAGCATTATTTCTCTAAAAGGAACTGCTGTGCCCGAAGCCACCATAAAAGTTTATTTACAGCAAGATAATCAACAAATAAAAACAGGGGAAACAAAAAGCGATGCGTCGGGCAAGTGGATTTATACTGAGGTTGAACCAGTAGAAAAAGGTGTTTATCTTCTTTGGGCCCAGGCTATGGATATTTATGGGGCAAAAAGCGAACCATCAGAAAAAATTACGGTTTTAGTTAATCCGCCTGCTTTTCTGAGAATAGGAAAATTAGCCATAGATTACCTTACCACCATTATTACACTTTTGGTTTTCATTCTGCTTATTGTTTTGGGTACTTTTTGGATTTTGCAAAGAATTAAAAATAGAAAAAGAAAATTAAGAAAAGAGGCAAATGATACTGAGAAAGCTTTATACCAAGCCTTCAAGGTATTAAAAAAGGAAATTGAAGAACAGGTAGCAAAACTGGATGGCAAACCCGGCTTGAGCGAAAGAGAGAAAAAGGTCTGCGATGATCTAAAAGAGGCTCTTAGAATTTCTGAAAAATTTGTAGGTAAAAAAATCAAGGATATTAAAAAAGAACTGCAATAAAATATAGGAAAATACAGGGCCAAGAAAGTTAAATTCGTCCTATTTTAGCTTGTAGTTTCGTTAACCCCTTCATTAACCCCATCGCGGGGCAATTTTTTGTCCTAAACAAATTGACATTCGGAAATGGCAACCGAGTGTCAATTTTTCATTTCTTGCCAAACAGGTTTTAGAGGATTTTTTCTTTTTAAACCCATTTTTGAATACCCCAAAGCAGAAATTTACGAATAAATTTTGCTACGATGCTCGCCCCCCCCACCTATGCATAGGTGGGGGGGGCGAGCATCAAAAGAGATAATAGAGATGAATCACAAAAGTAGTATATAGCCAGGGGTGATTTTTAGTGATTTAAGTCTAGTTTCTTTCACTTAAACCATTAAAAGAGTTTAAAAAATTAAATTTGCCGGAGAGGAGATGTGTAATTTATAATAGCGCATTTTTGGGCATCAGAGATATTGGGAATTAATATATTTTTTTTAATCTTTCGTTTAATTCTGTTTCTACAAGGAACCTGTCCTGACCATATTTTAGTCGGGAATATTGCTTGACCAACTGGGCAATTTCCGGATTACTTTTTGTGGGCGGGAAAGTAATGATATTGAAGGGTTTGGATGTTTCTCCGGCAATCAAAAGCCGCAATGCGCCATTATAGTTATCAAGATTAACTAAGTCGTTTTCGTCAAAAACCGGTTCAAATTCTGTGAGCAGATATTTGGCGTCTTCCGGGCCTACTCTAAAAACCAACATAGAGCCCACATTGCCAAAAATAGCCTTGCGGGTTTCTTCGTCCAATTGGCCTATAAACTGGTGAGCAAAAGTCATAGAAAGGCGATATTTTCTTGCTTCTGCTAAAACCTGGGTAATAGTTTTGGTGGTAACATTATGGAATTCGTCAATATAAAGATAAAAGTCGCGTCTGTTTTGTTCGGGTATGTCTGCCCGGGAAAAAGCAGCAATAAGAATTTTGCCCACAATAATCATTCCCAGCAAATAACTATTAATATCGCCTAATTTTCCTTTTGATAAATTAACAATCAGGATTTTGCCTTCATCCATTATTTCTCTAAAGTTAAAGCTGGATTTTTGTTGGGAAATGATAGGTCGCACCAAATCATTGGCGATAAAAATATTCATTTTGCTGGTAATGTAAGGCACCATATTCGCTAAGGCTGCTTCTCCGCCTGCTTTTTCTGCTTCCATTTCCCAGAAGTTTTTTACCACGATGTTTTGGCAGCGCGCTAATTTATATTTTCGGAAATTGGCGTCAGCTAAAACCTTGGGCACCTCCACCAATGTGTTGCCGGACTGCGGATCTTCCATTACCAACAGCAAGGCATTTCTCATATATTGCTCAAAAACGGGGCCGCCAAACCCCATTGCCTTTAAATTGTAAAGTTTTTCAAAAATTTCCAATAATTCATTTACCACAAAAGTTTTGGCTTCGGGGAAACGCGGGTCGTATTCTAACATATTTAACCCCAAAGGTCGTTCCAAATCGCCCGGATTAAAATAAATTACATCTTCTATTCTGTTTTTGGGCACCAAACCTAAAACCTTTTCTGCCAAATCTCCATGCGGGTCAATCAATGCCACACCCTCGCCATTTTCAATATCTTGACCAATCATCTCTGCCAACAAAGCCGATTTTCCCGTGCCTGTTTGCCCGATGATATAAAAATGACGTCGTCTATCTTCTTTGGTAATGCTTACTTTTTTTTCTTCTCCCCGAAACACATTTTTGCCCAACACAATGCCTTCGCGCGGTAAATTGGTGGGGGCGGGCGCCTCCGGCGCTTTAAGCCATTTTAGATGAGGAGTGAAAAGTTCAGAGGAAGGAAAATGAAACAAACAAGCCAATTCCGCGCTGGATAATGTTAAAATTTCTTTTTCGTTAAAAATACGAAAAGAAAAATTATAAAAAAGTTTTTTCAATTTCCCTCTTTTTTGGGTGCGTAATCTGATTTGGTTGAGCAAGGGAGAATTAAATTGCTCAAAAGCGCTTTCTATCTGATTGAGGATGCTAAAAGTGCGCACCGAAGAAGCAGAAGAAGCCAAAATTCTTATGTTTGTTTGGAAAATAGGAGAAGAGGCTTTTTTGGCAATCGCTGTTATCTGGGCTTGGTTCAGGGGTGTGGGCTCGGGCTTATTGAAGTCTTGGATTTTGTCTTTTTTGTCTTTATCCTGAGAGGGTTCGGGCACAATTATTTTTCCAATTTCATCCGCTACTGCACTAACAACACCCAGCATTCCTGTTTTTACTTGCACTGCTTGAAAAGCTTTTTCTGGTTTGTAGCCTTGTGATTGGATAAAAGCAATGGCTTTTTCCGCCACTTTTTTCAGTGATTTGGGGCTGGGCCGGATTAAAATTTGAATGGCGGCGCCTTCGCCTTCTTTAGCAAGCTTGGTTAAAACATTGGTAATAGAAGAAATAGGGTCGGCGCTAAAATCTTCCACTGTTTTTAGAGGGAAAATGGGAGGGTTAGTTAATTGCGCCACAGAACCCGCTGAATGACCGTTGGGGTTAAAGATATTATAGTCTTCAACATTTTGAATACGCGCTTTGGGCCAAAAACTTAAAATCTGTTTTTCAATTAACTGGGAGAGATGGCGTGGACAAGCAAGATAAAAGTAAATTTCTTCTCCCAAACGATGCACGGCTATTTCAAACACAAAATAAGGATTACCAAATAAAATTTTTTTTAGAAAACTCCTTTCTTTGATGCCCGATAATGAGGCATAAAACTGTTCAGCGGTTTTTAAACCTTCCTGCAAAGAGGTAGTAGGATTTTTTTCTTTAGCGTTAATTTGTTGGGGCAGTGTTACCAAAAAAAGTTGAAGATGCATTCCCCGCATTAAAAAACCCTTGCCCTTTTTTCTTTGCATAAAAAAAGCAACAGTGCTAAAAATAAATAAAAACGCGCCCAGAATCACCAATGAGAAAATGATAATAGTGTTCATAATTATGAAAAAGGAGCGCTTAAAACCCCAAACCGTTTTTGAGCACTCCTTTTTGCACTAATATATCATAATAACGATCCACAAGAGTATCGTGAAACTCGTCTAAAATAGCAGGATTGTCTAACGCGCGCACCACAGAAATAGCATAGGATAAGCCTTTTTCTAATGCCAATGAAATCAAAGCGCCCACTTGCTGGTTGGGCTCAAAGTCAGCGATTTCTTGCACCTCGTCGCGCTTTGCAGTGGGAGCGGCAAAAGTAGGTGTTTCTTGGGCCTCTTGCAGATATTTTTTGATTTCCTCTTTAAAAATTTTTTCCTTGTTTTCTACGGATGTTTCTTTGCTGATTTGTTCTTCCAATTTTTGCAGGCGCTCTTTAATTTCTAAAATCTCCGGCTGATTTAATATTTGTTTTTCTTTGTTGTATTGGATCATAGGAGCTAACCTCATCAATAATAATGCTAATGTGCGTTTTAGGCTAATACGAATAGTGCGAACTGCGAACAAGAAGGAACCGCAGGGGGAGTCGGAGGGGGAGCCGTAGGAGGTGACCGAGATAGGAGGTGACCGAGTCAACTCCTATTAGGAGTTGACTCGGTCACCTCCTATCAATAGTCTCGGTCGCCTCCTATAGTATAGTATAGTTCCTTCCTAAGCGTCCGGGGTCCGACCCCGGATAAACCCCGCTTTAACGGATTATACCACCAAAAGTTTTCTTTGGCAAATTAAAAAATTTTAATACAAAATTCTGATACAACAAAATAACCCTCTTTGCTTGAAAAAAATATTAATTGTGTTAAATCTTGTCTGTGGCAATATTGACGTAATGGCGAATAATGGGTTGAGAGTCTGTTTTTTCAATCGCTACTACATCAATTTGCCGCTCAACATTAAAAGAAATTTTCTTTTGTTTTAAATAATAGTCGCTTAATTTTATTAATTTTTTTATTTTGCGAGAATGCATTTTATCTTCAGGATAAAAAGCAAGGCTTTTTTGAATGGTTTTTACTTCCACAAAAATTATTTTATTGTTTTTTTGCGCTACTAAATCAATTTCGCCTATTTTTCGCTTGCCCGCAAAAAATTCCACATTACGTTCCAAAATTTTATACCCATTTTTTTGCAGAAAAAAAGCAGCGGTTTCTTCACCCCACTTGCCTAATTCTTTTGGAGGTGAAAGGAGGGTTGGAGATGGAAAGGAGGAGCGCATAAGAAATTAAAAATTTCTACTTTAAAAACAGCACCTCGGCTTTTATTTGTGTAAGACATCTTTATGAGACACGTTTAGGCTTCTCATAAGAAACATTGTTATGGAAACATTCTTATAATATTATAAGGAATGCATATTTTCGCCAATATAAAACCTTCAAGGATTTATTACCTTTTTATAACCAACCAACAGCGTTGTGTTTTTATTTGCTTCCTATTCAAAAAGATATTAAATTCCCAATGCTTTTAAACGTTCTGTTTCTCCCTCTAATCTTTCCTGTATTTCTGTGGCTAAACCAGCAGTAGTGGCTGCCATTTGCTCCATTTTTTGCTCTAACTGTCTGGGATTTTTTAAATACGAACGCAATTCCTGAGCTTGGGCGCTATTAATACGGTTTAGAAATGTTTCTATTGCCATTTCCCAAAAGTGTTCCTGTAATGTTTTGCTGAGGCTTTTTTTGTCCTTTGCGCTTAAAGACTGGTAAGAAACAGAGCTCAAAACACTTTCTACTAAATTGTTGATATAGTTGGAAAAGAGGTCTGGCATATTTTTATTCTTTTTTATACTTTTTTGCCTTCAAGAATGCTCTGAATTAGAGATTTAACCGTGGGCGCAAACTTTAATTGAAAACCTATAGGCAATGAATGCTCATCTATGCCTTGCGTAATTCCCCACTCAGGCACTTTAATGCTTTGGGTGTTGGCTATTTCTTTGGTTACTTTTAAGATTTCAGCGTTTGTTGGTTTGTGGCCCAATAAATTTTGCAAGTATTGAGCCACTTCTTGCCAAGGATTAGAACCGGCTTTTAGAACAAGACCATCGGCGATAGAAGCGGTTTCTGGGCTTAAGGACGGAACAGAACCCGGGCCTAAATAAGCGGAAAGAGCCTCAGAGGGTATATCATAGGGCTCATGGGTTGGCGTAAACATTCCTCCCAACCAATCAGCAATAAGTCCACCTACTGCTCCGCCCAAAGCACCACATATAGTGCCTCGTAAAATTGCTTTGGCTAATTTTTTTCTATCTACTTTTTTGGCTTTTACAATCTGGTTAAACAACTCTTCTTGTTCATTGGGATTGGCGCCCGTTTCGCTGGTTATGCCATTTCTGTGTAATTTCACTAATTGCTCCACCTTGCTTTTCAGGTCTGTTTTTTCTGTTTTGGATGTTCTTTTTATTTCTACAAATAAATATCGTAATTGGTCAGACAGCGCTTCTCTTTTTTTGGGGTCTGTTTCGTTGGCTAATTGCTCTTTTAGCTCTGCAACAGTTTGAGCGATTGATTCTGCGCTTTTTTCGCTATCTTTTATTTTTTCCTGCAAAGACTCTTTAAATTTATTAAAGTTGCGTCTTTCTTGAAAAAATTCGCGTAAACCAGCAGTTGCTGCGCCCCCTGCTGCTCCTGCCACTATGGGTGTAACCAATCCTCCTCCACCAATAGCAGCCATTCGTATGGCTGTTCTTACAGCTCCGCCTGTTGCTATACCTGCTAAAAATTCCAATAGAGGCTTGCCAAAAACACGCACGCCTTTTAATTTTTCTTTAACCGCAGATACAAAAGATTTTTTCTTTTCTGTTAATTCTTGTTTTTTATCTTCAGGCAGATTGGATTTTACTGCTTCTATAGAATCAGTAATGGCTTTATTGATATCGTCTGCTTTTTCAGGGGCCCCTGCTTCTTTTTGCTCTTTTTCTTGAACTTTTTTATTATAATAATTCAAAATTCTTTCTAATTTTTTCTTTTCTAATTCCTGCTGTTTTGCCTCTTTTTGTTTTCTCAATGCTTCAATGTCTTGTTTGAGCCTTTCAGTGATAACAGCAGGCACGCCCCTGCCTATGTTTTCTAAGCCCTGGTTTTGTTCTTGTGTTTTTTCTAAACGCGCAATTTGCTCGTTTATTTTTTCTATGTCTTGCTGGAGAGATTGTTCTTGAGCGTTGGGGCCGCGTTCATTTATTTCGTTTGCAATTTTTTCTTTTTCAGCTGTTAATTGAGCAATGTCTGCGTCTATTTTGGCATTGATTTGCTCTACTGTTGGCAAGCGATAAGACATTTTTAAATTAGTTTCTTTTTGCTCTTGGGCGATTTTTATTCTTCTTTCTAAAGCAGCATATTGTTCTTTGAGATTATTTGTTTGTTCTTCAAATTCTGCCACTGTTTGTTCGGCAGTTATTTTTTGTTTTTCAGGCGCGGCTTCGGCTGTGGCTTGTGGTGTAGTTTTTTCTTGTTCTTCTTTTGTTGGCTCTGCTTTTGGGGGAGACGCTATTTCTGCGTTTTTTGGATTAGGATTAAGTTCATTCATAAATATAATTTTTTTAAACGACCTTTTTGTGTGATTTTTTTATTATATTATAACGCGTTTATTTTTGCAATAGAGCGTATTGTGCAGCACAATAGGATTAAGTTCATTCATAAATATAATTTTTTTAAACGACCTTTTTGTGTGATTTTTTTATTATATTATAACGCGTTTATTTTTGCAATAGAGCGTATTGTGCAGTATAAAATGTAAGGAAACGGTATTGGTTAGCGGATTTTTAAAAAGTAAGTGAAATAAAATTTGGTAAAATAGCTAAAATGCAGATATAAAATCATTAAAGAGGCTCTGCAAAGAAAAAGAAAGGAGAAAGAAAAAATAGGAGATATCTGGCGAGAACCCATTGCAACAATACTGCTTCTCTTTCTCGCATTATTCTTTTTATATTATTTAGTAAGTTGAAATCTGCTTGCTAAGTTAAAATCTGCTTGCTAAAATTGTTTTTTTTCTTCTATCCAAATAATTGCTATAGCAATTATTTGGATAGAAGAGATTTTCAGAAAATTCATTAAAATAATTAATAGCGTAAGATTAAGAAGTGTAAGAAGTGTATACTAAAAAGTTTGTTCACAAAACCTCATCATAAAATCTCATCATCAAATTTTATTTAGACGCTTGTTTGGAAGATATTTTTAATATCTTTTAGAGAAGCTTTGGGTTGTAGGGCAGGTCAAAAAAATGAAGCGCCCCCGCAGCAAAAATTTTGCTGCGGGGGCGCGCGCTTGCAAATGATTTTTACCCTCAAAACCTTATCTGCTTATTGCCTAACTGCTTTTTCTGCGTCAACTAAACCAGCGCCATAAAGATTGTCTTTGCCGGAGATTTTATCAGGCGCCACCTGCTCAGCTGTGTCTTCTAATCTTTTTTGCACTTCAGCCGGGCTGCAAACACCATCCTCATCAAAGTCGCATTTTCCCGGAACTGTTAAAACCAAAGCAGCCACGCCTGTTACATGTGGAGCAGCCATTGAAGTGCCGCTCAATGTCTTATAAGTTGAGCCCTTATAAGTGGAGTAGATATTCACCCCCGGAGCAGCCAAATCAACCTCTGCGCCACGGGAAGACCAGGAAGCAATGTTATCCGTATCATCAGTTGCTGAAACAGCAATGACTTGGGGAAATTTGGCTGGATAGGTAACAGTATTATCAGATGGACCACTATTGCCCGCTGCGGCTACTTGCACAATGCCAGCAGCATTTACTTGTTGAATTGCTTGTGCAAACGATTGATTATACACAGAGGTGCCCAAACTCATATTAACCACCCAGTTGCCTCCCTGAATTTGTTTTTGTTGTATAACCCACTGCAAGCCCTCAATAATATCAGAAACATAGCCAGAGCCGTGTCGGTCTAAAACCTTCACCGCATAAAGATCAATCTGCGGGTCAACACCAATCACGCCAATGGTATTATCAATAGCCGCCACAATTCCAGCCACATGGGTGCCATGGCCATTGTCATCATTATAACTGCGTGTATACCCCACAGTGCTCACACCGCCCTTGATATTACCAGCCAAATCAGGGTGTTGAGTGTCAATACCTGTGTCAACAATAGCCACTTTCACATTAGTGTTTGTGCTCGTGCTTATGCCCCATACCAAATCAGCATCAATTCTGTCAACTCCCCAGGGCAAAACCTCTGGGGGTTGGCTGGGGCTTGGTTTGGCAGTGATGCCACCCCTGATTAAAGCCTCCACAACCACATCATCTTCAATTCTTACCACGCCGGGCATTTGGCTCAAATCTGCTGCTGCTTTTGGCGATAAATAAACTGCTTTCGCGTTGATCAGATTGAGGTTTTTAATTTTTGCTCCGCCAACTCTGGTTATTAATTGTTCTTGAGCAGCATCATTGAGAATCTTGGGATGAAAAACCACAATTTTTCTTTGCTTTGGTTCTGGCGCAGCCTCAGAAGTTAAAACAGCGCCCACCAAAACAAAGACCAATCCAATCAACAATGCGCTCACTAACAAAACTTTTAGTTTTCTTTTCATTTATTTGTGTTTTGTATTAACAAAGCCGACCTTTTAAAGAGATAATTTACTTTATAAGCAAGCATTTTTGTTTGAATGTTGCTAATTAAACCGCGCTGTTTATTGCAGATGCGTAGCGCCTCTTTTGGGAGTCCGCTTATTAGGGACCAAAAAGTGTTTTTGCGCGGTGGTGGACAGCAAATTGGGCGGTAGGCGGGATTGGAAATTTTATGTCTTTATATTTTCAATTTAGCACAAATACGATGAAAAGTGAACCCCGTTAGAAAGAGTGGGATCCTAACCGCCTTTTTTCTGAAAATAAAGAATTAGAAATTACACTCATCCCCGGCCACAAGAGGGATGTGTCTTTCTAACGGGGTTGACCCCATTAGAAGTCGCGCACTTTTGCGTGTGCGTCCTACTTCTAACGGGGTTGACCCCATTAGAAGTCGCGGACGCTTGCGTGTGCGTCCTACTTCTAACGGGGTTGACCCCGTAGCACACTTATCCACCTATAAACGTAAGAATGTAAATTAAGACATCGTTTACGCAGCGAGAAATTGACATTCTATATCTACCAAGTGTGCAACGGGGTTGACAGCAATTTCCCATTTGATATAATAAACCTATACCTATGGTCGGGGTATAGAAAAATTAAAATTCAAAACTTAAAATTCAAAATTTATGAACAATAAAAAACAGGAAACATTAATTAACTTCAAAAAGGCTCAAAGCCTAATATCCAAAATTATCCAAATGGTCCAAGCCGATGAATATTGCATTGATATTATGCAGCAAAACTTGGCGGTAATAGGACTTTTAAAATCTGCCCATCAAATGTTAATGGAGAATCATCTTAATACCTGTTTTAAAACGGCAATGGCAGCAAAAAACGAAAAAAGGAAACAAGAGATGGTTCAAGAGATTTTAAAGGTTACAAAATTATTTAGTAAATAATTAAAATTATTATTATGACTAAAAATACAAAAGAACACATCTATTATGTCAAAGGAATGCATTGCGCTTCTTGCGAGATTTTAATTGAGAAAAGGTTATTAGAGTTAGAAAATATAAAGTCAGCCGAAGTTTCAACCACCAAAGGCGAAGTGTTAATCGAATACGAAGATAAAAAGCCGTCCCTTGAAAGATTGAACGAAATTTTTAAAAAAGAAGGATATCTTTTCTTTGAAGAACCAATAAAAAAAGAGACAGGAATTCATCTTTTGGCTATTATTAGCAGCGCTCTTTTGGTGATTGTTTTGTTTTTTCTTTTGAAAAACAGCCGTTTTGCTGGTTTGGTTAATGTTAGTAGTAGTTCTTCTTTGCCGACTTTCTTTTTCTTGGGTTTAATTGCCGGTGTTTCTTCTTGCGCTGCTTTGGTTGGCGGGCTTTTACTTTCAATGGCTAAGCAATGGTCAGAAATTTATTCAAAAAGCAGTTCCACTTTGGTAAAGTTGCAACCTTATTTACTTTTTAATTTTGGCCGGCTTTTGTCTTACGCTATTTTAGGCGGCGTTATTGGAGTGATTGGGGCAAAAATTCAATTTTCTTTGGGCTTTACCGCTTTCTTTATTACTTTTGTTTCTTTTTTGATGATTTTTTTGGGATTGCAGATGTTAGGCGTAAGATATTTTTCTCGTTTTCAAATAACAATGCCAAAATTTATCACCAGGAAAATTGCTGATGAGACAAAATTTCAAGGCAAATTGACGCCATTTTTAATGGGTGCTTTAACCTTTTTTCTACCCTGCGGTTTTACTTTAACTTCTCAAAGTTTGGCTTTAATTTCCGGAAGTTTCTGGCAGGGAGCGGCCATAATGTTTGCTTTTGCTTTAGGTACAGTGCCCGGACTTTTAGCCATTGGTTTTTCTTCAGTAAAATTTTTAGAAAAACCACACTTATCCGATAAATTTTTAAAAGTGGCCGGAATTTTAGTTTTATTTTTTGCCTCATATAACATTAATGCCCAATTAAATCTTTTAGGGCTGCCAAGTTTATCGGATATTAAATTTAATTATGCCAGCCAGGTAAACTCGCAAAAAAATTCTCTTGAGGGAAAAGGCTTAGCTCCAATTATCAATGGTAAGCAAGTAATTAAAATGAAGGCTTCCAGTTATGGTTATGAACCAAATTATTTTAAGGTTAAAGTTGGGGTGCCGGTCAGGTGGGAGATTGAAGATGTTGGCACTTCTGGTTGCACTAACGCTATTATTTCTAAGAGCCTATTTCCTGACGAAATTCCTTTAACACCTGGCCAAACTAGCGTCAAAGAATTTACGCCGACAAAAGCAGGAAAATACAAATTTTCCTGCTGGATGGGAATGGTTTCCGGCGTTATTGAAGTTGTGGATAAAAGCGGTGCAACATCTCAAAATAATGTTTCCAATGGCAACGGAAATTTGTTTGCTCCATCAGGCGCAGAGAATTCAGGAGACAGTTGCAGTGTAAATGGAAGATGTGGATGCGGGGGAAGATAAAAATTTTTATGAATATAAACCGCGAAAAAATGAAACAATTATACCAATGTTCAATTTGTAAGATTTGGTACAAAGAAAAAGAGTGGGCTAAAAAATGTAAGGCTTGGTGCAAAGAGCATAAAAGCTGTAATTTAGAAATTACAAGATATGCAATAAAATTAAATAAAAATCTATGGAGAAAACAATTTTAAAAATCTCGGGTATGCACTGCGCCTCGTGCGCGGCGAATATTGAAAACGCCCTTAAAAAAGAGGCGGGGGTTAAATCCGCTAATGTTAATTTTGCTTCAGAGAAACTTTATTTAGAATTTGATTCTGCTGAAATAAGCATTGCCAGAATTCAAAAGATTATTGAAAAGCTGGGATACAAAGCAACGGAAGAAACTGCCAAGGAAGAAATTTACCCCATTAGAAACGGAGTTTCTAATGGGGCGCGCGACCACCACAAAGAGGCAAAGGTGCAGGAAATTCAAAAGTTAAAAAAGCGATTTATTTTTGCTTTGATTTTTAGTTTGCCCATTATTTATATGGTGATGGGCGAAATGTTCAGCTTTCCAATGCCCAAAATTTTTGAGGCATGCGGCACAATAATTCAGTTTGTTTTAGCAACAGCAGTTATTATTTTTTGTTTTAATATCTGGATATCTGGTTTTAAAAATTTGTTGCGCTTATCTCCAAATATGGATAGTCTAATCTTTATTGGTACGGCCGTTGCTTATTTTTATAGCTTAACCATAACTGTCTTGATGTTTTTGGGAACAAAAACTGAAGCGCATCTTTATTATGAAAGCGCGGCTCTGATTTTGGTCTTTATCTCTTTGGGAAAATATTTGGAAGCAATAACCAAAGGAAAAACCAGCGAAGCAATTAAAAAATTGATTGGCCTGCAACCTAAAGAAGCAACAATATTGAAAATTCTAAATTCTAAATCTGCAATCCTAAACAAATTCAAAATTCAAAATTCTAAATTCAAAACAGAAGATTATGAAGAGATTAAAGTTCCTATTGAAAAAGTTCAGATTGACGATATTGTTATTGTTAAGCCCGGTGAAAAAATTCCTGTTGATGGAATTGTTATTGACGGCCATTCCAGTGTTGATGAAAAAGCCATTACCGGTGAAAGCATTCCGGTTGAAAAGAAAAAAGGCGATGAGGTGATTGGCGCAACCATTAACAAAACCGGTGTTTTGAAATTTAAGGCAACCCGGGTTGGTAAAGATACAATGTTGGCCCAAATAATAAAAATAGTTGAACAAGCAATGGGTTCTAAAGCGCCAATTCAACTTTTGGCGGATAAAGTTTCTTTTTATTTTGTTCCGACCGTGATTGGTATTGCTATTTTGGTTTTTGCCATCTGGCTTTTATTTGGCCAACCCCTTGCTTTTGCTTTAACGGTTTTTGTGGCTGTTTTAATTATCGCCTGCCCCTGCGCCTTGGGATTGGCAACACCAACGGCGGTAATGATGGGCACGGGTTTGGCGGCAAAATATGGCATTTTAATTAAAAGCGGCAAGGCCTTGGAAATTGCCAGAGATGTAAATATTGTTATATTTGATAAAACCGGGACATTGACTAAAGGAGAACCGGCCGTAACTGACATTCTGTCGGTTACGGAAATCCGAAATCCTAAATCCGAAATCCTAAATAAATCCAAAATTGAAAATCCAAAATCACTAAAAGATTTAATTTTACAGATTGCCGCTTCTTTAGAGAAAAATTCCGAGCATCCCTTAGCTGAAGCAATAGTTAAAAAGGCAAAAGAAGAGAAATTAGAATTGTTTGAAGTAAACAATTTCCAAGCCATACCCGGCCATGGTGTTTCAGCAGAGATAAACGGCAAAAAAATACTTTTCGGAACAAGAAAATTGATGTTTGATAATCAAATTGATCCAAGTTTCATAGAAGAAAAAATGATCGCTTTAGAAGATCAAGGCAAAACAGCAATGATTTTAGCGCAGACCCCGATTAGAAATGAAATTTCTAACGGGGCAGGCAAAAATATAATCGGCATTATTGCGGTGGCTGATACTCTTAAAGAATATGCCAAAGAAGCAGTTGAAATGCTTCATAAAATGGGGAAGGAGGTCGCGATAATTACCGGAGATAATAAAAGAGTTGGGCAAGCTATTGCAAAACTCGTTGGGATAGACAGAGTTTTAGCTGAGGTATTGCCGCAAGATAAAGCAGCTAAAATTAAGAAATTGCAGAGCGAAGGAAATGTTGTGGCGATGGTTGGCGATGGCATTAATGACGCGCCAGCGTTGGCTCAAGCTGATTTAGGTATTGCTTTGGGTTCTGGTACTGATGTGGCAATGGAAACCGGGGAGATAGTTTTGATTAAAGATGATTTGCGAGATGTTATTGCTGCTATTAATTTGAGCAAATACACTTTGAATAAAATTAAGCAAAATCTTTTCTGGGCTTTCTTGTATAATATTGTTGGTATTCCTTTAGCGGCTGGCGTTTTGTATCCTTTCACTGGTTGGCTTTTGAATCCGGCGATTGCCGCTGCGGCGATGGCATTTTCGTCCCTTAGTGTTGTTTCCAATGCTCTTTTAATGAAAAGATACAAACCAAAAATTATTTAAAATTTTATAATATAAAGGGAGTTTTTTGTTGCTCGCCCGAAATGCCCGCCGAAGCGAGGGGCGAAGCACCGAGCGAGGCGACAAATCAACCTTGGTGGACTTGACGAGAGTCGAACTCGTATTTCTGCAATGCGAATGCAGCGTTCTACCGTTGAACTACAAGCCCATAGCACCTCTTTTGTGTTTCTGACCTACCTTGTCCTACTTTGTCCTATCTCCATCTCCTAACTATTTAGGAGTGAACTCGGTTACCTCCTAAAGCTAAAATTTGCCTGCTAAAATCTTTTCTCTTATTTTATCAAAAAATTGTCTGAAAAACCAGAGGTTATGATAAGTTAAAAGACAACTGGCAGTAATTTCCTGCGCGCGTATCAAATGATGTAAATAGGCACGGGAATAATTCTGGCACACAAAACAAGAGCATTTTTTATCCAGCGCTTCTTTGCTGCGCTTAAATTTTGCCTGTTTGAGATTAACTTCTCCTTGGGTGGTAATAGCCACACCGTGTCTGCCTGAGCGCGTGGGATAAACACAATCAAAAAGGTCAATGCCATTGGCAATGGCTTTTTCCAAATCCGATAAATAGCCAATGCCCAACAAGTGCCGGGGTTTTTCTGGCGCTAAAAACGGCATAAGGGTTTGCAGAGCCTCGGGCATATTTTGTTTACAATCGCCATAGGAGGAGCCAAAAACACCACCCACGCCAAAACCATCAAAATCTAAATTCCCGATAAATTGAGCGCTTTTTTGCCTTAACTCTTTATATTTTCCGCCTTGCACAATACCAAACAAGCCCGGCAATTTTTGGGTTTTTGTGGTTTTGTTGTTAAGCTTTTTATTGATTTTGTCTTTCATCTTTTTTTGCGCTGCCAAACAACGTATTGCCCAGCGATGCGTGCGTTCCATTGCCTCTTTTGTTTTTTGGTAATCATCTAAAGGAGAAGAAGGATGGTCAAAAGCAAACATTATATCACTGCCTAAATCCCACTGAATTTGCACAGATTTTTCCGGACTTAAAAATTGCAACGAACCATCTAAATGCGATTGAAAATAAACCCCTTCTTCTTTGATTTTAACAAAACTGCGGGGCAGTGTTTCGCTTTTGTTTTTGCTTGGCGCAGGGTTATGGCGAGAAGGAATTTTTGATGTTTTGTGCTCAATGCCTTGCCCCAAACTAAACACCTGAAAACCACCACTGTCTGTGGCTATAACGCCGGGAAAATGCATAAAAGAATGCAAACCGCCTAATTTTTTAATGATTTTTTCCCCGGGCTGCAAATGAAGATGATATGTGTTTGCTAATATGCCTTCAAAACCAATTTCTTTTATATCCTCACTACTGAGGGTTTTCACAGCGGCTTTGGTTGCCACAGGAAAAAAAGCAGGCGTGCATAAATTACCAGAAGGAGTTTTAATTAAGCCCACGCGCGCTTTTGATTTCTTTGATTGTTTGATAATTTCAAAAAGCATAGAGATATAATGCTAATATGCGAATTTTAGGCTCATAATGCGAACTGTGAATTAGGAGGGAACCAGAGGAAGGAACGAGGAGGTAACCGAGTTAACTCCTCCTAGTACAGGAGGTACAGGAGGTAGGAGGTGAGGAGGTAGGAGGTGACCGAGTCAACTCCTATTAGGAGTTGACTCGGTCACCTCCTATTCACCTCCTATTCACCTCCTATTTCTCTGGGTTAATTTATTTTATATTCTATCTTACATTGATTTTACTTCACGGCAAGATATGTGGCAGCAGATTTGATTTTTTTATAGCAAAAAGGCAAAATATATAAAAGAGAAAAAATAAAAAAATGCCTCATATGAGCGTGAAAAAATCCTTAAAAAAATTATCAGAATATTTATGGGAACTTTCTCCAGATTTTCGTTCAGATATGAAAGTGCCTTGTCGTGTTTATGCTTCAGAAAAAATTATTAGGGAAACAGAAGAGGAAGCCTTGACGCAATTAGTGAACACCACCACAATGCCGGGCGTTGTGAAATATACTTTGGCAATGCCTGATATTCATTCTGGTTATGGCCCGCCCATTGGCGGAGTAGGGGCGATGAAGTTGCCAGAAGGCGTTATTTCCCCTGGCTTTGTAGGCTACGACGGCAACTGCGGTTGTAGAATTTTACTTTCAGAATATCAACAAACACAAATCGCGCCTTATTTAGAGAGATTGGCTGAGGAAATTGCAAGAGAGGTGCCTTCTGGTTTGGGTAGGGGCAGGTCTTTAAAACTTTCTCTGGAACAAATTGATAGAGTCTTGGAGGGCGGCGTGCCCTATTTGGTGCAAAAAGGATATGGAGAAAACGAGGACATAGAGCGCTGCGAACACAAAGGAAAAATGGAAACAGCCAATGCTTCCTGTGTTTCCTTACAAGCCAAGAATCGCGCCAGAGATCAATTAGGAACATTGGGCTCGGGCAATCATTTTTTGGAAATCCAAAAGGTAGCTGCAATTTATAACCAAAAAATCGCCCAACAATTTGGCCTTTTTGAGAATCAAATAGTAGTAATGATTCATAGCGGTTCGCGCGGTTTGGGCCACCAAAACTGCACTGATTATTTACGCCTTATTATGCCTATTTATGGTAAATACGGCATTAAACTACCAGACAAAGAATTGGCTTGCGTGCCCTTTGATTCGCCTGAGGGCCAAAGGTTTTTTCAGGCGATGTCGGGAGCGTGCAATTTTGCTTGGGCAAACAGGCAAATGATTGCTTACTATGTGAAAAAGGCTTGGCAGAAAATTTTGGGCCCCAATGCTTGTTTGCGGTTGCTTTATGATGTGTCTCACAACATTGCCAAAATAGAAGAACACATCATTGAAGGTAAGCAACTAAAACTTATTGTGCATCGCAAGGGAGCCACCAGAGCCTTTCCGCCCTATCATCCCGAACTGCCCGCTGTTTATCAAGAAACAGGACAGCCGGTTTTAATTCCCGGTTCAATGGGCACTGCTTCTTATGTGCTGGTGGGCACAGAGCAGGCAAAGGAAACATTTTATTCCACGGCGCACGGGGCGGGCAGAACAATGTCACGCCATCAGGCAATGCGCCAAACCAGTGGAGAGCAAGTGGTAAAATCCTTAAAACAAAAAGGCATTATTGTGAAATGCCAATCCTTAAAAGGGATTGCTGAAGAAGCGCCACTGGCTTACAAAAACATAGACGAAGTTGTACAAGTAGTGCACAATGCCGGCTTGTCACGCAAGGTTGCCCAGTTATTACCCTTAGCTGTGATAAAAGGAGAATAAAACAAGAAAACCAGAAAATATTCAGGCGGTCCGCTTTTGGTTGCAAGTAAAAAATAAGGAGTAAGGGTCAGGAAGGAACCGAGTTCCTGTTCCAGGAATTCGGTTCCTTGAAAACAAATTGTTTCAGTGTCATTTTTCATTGCACAATGTCCCATAGACAGAGATTTTTTTTATGCTATACTTAACATTAGAGCAAAAGAAAGAATTTTTCCGCATAACACAAAATTATAAAAAACAACATCATATGAGATTAAAAGAAAAATTTTTTTTACTTTTTTTTGTATTTTTCATTAGCGTACTGATTTCAAAGCCTCTTTTTGTTTTGGCGGACGGTGTGTATCAAATTAAGAATTTTAATGACGCGAATGAAAATGGTATTTTTGATCCGGATCCCAAAAAAAATCCCGGGGAAAAAGAAGGGGGCACAAGAAATGTATGTTATGATGGTTTTGTGCCTTGCGGCAAGGAACTTTGTGTGTTAGACAACTCTACTCTTGGCTCAAACACCTGCAAAGATAAACTTGGTAATTGTGCAGTTGGCACAAAAACACTTTTTCCTGTGCACTGCCAGTTATGCCATTTTTTTCTAATGATTGATAAAATTATTGATTATGTGATGATAGAAATAGTGCCTATTTTAGCTGTGTTAATGATAGTTGTTGGGGGAGTAATGTATTATTTTGGCGGGCTGCAGCCCGGTTTATTAAATAGAGCAAAAACATTAATTAAAGGAGTGGTAATTGGTTTGGCTATTATTTATAGCGCTTATATGATTATTAATATCTTTTTGATGGTATTGGGTGCCTCACAGGTGAACGCTATCAAAGATGTTTTCAAAGACGGTATTTTTTCTTTGAAATGTCCGGTTTATGTGCCTAACATTTATATGCCCTCGTCAGCCACCCCCCAAAATTTTTAGGCAATATAAAATCGCCCCCATAGCTTAATTGGCAAAGCTACCGGCTCTTAACCGGTTGACTCCAGGTTCGAGTCCTGGTGGGGGCACCAGTATCAAACTTTCAGGAATTTTGCCAACAGATTCGGTTTTTGACCGATGAGTTAGTAGGCGGCGCACAGCGCCGCCCACTAATTTTGCGGCTATCTGTCTGACAGCGGGGAGCGATCCGCGAGGTCAGGCTCCGCACAAATCTTTGAAAATGATAGCTTTATGCTTCACATATTTTTTCAACGCGGCTCCTCCCACAATCGCTTCCTTGCAGTTGCTCTTCTTGCTGTCAAATATATCATAGGCGAGCGCAGCCCCTTGCGTTAGAGAAAAAGGTTTGATAGAATAATTTTATAAAACAAAATGTTGATATTGGATATTTTGCCAAGGCAATTTTTCCTTTTCTTTGTTTTTTTTCAGGAATATGGCGTCAAAAAAGAAATTACCTCGTTCCCTCAGGAAATTTGTTCGTTTACAAAAAGCCCGATTGCGCCGGGAGGTTTTAGATTTAGAACAACGTCAACAGCGTATTCGCGAGCTCTACGAACAACTTAAAGCTTTCAAACGCAACCCTAACGCGCAATAAAAATAATCATAAAATATAGCCAATATGAGAATACAAGATATTTTTCATTTAGCCATTCAGATGGGCAAACAAGCAGATTTAAGAGGCAAAGAGCAGGTGGAAAAAGTGTTAGAGCGCAAAAAACAGGCTTTTGCGAAATTAGACGACAAAGCCAAAGAGGAATTTGATAAAGAAGCTTTGGAAAATCCTTATTTGGATTCCCGTATTTTAAATGTTGCTCAAGACAAAGAAATCAAAAAAATAATGGTGGGCATTGATATGGAGGGCCCGGAGATTTTGCTGGCAAAGCAAATGGATGTGGATTTGGTTATCGCGCATCATCCAGAAGGCAAGGGATTAGCCAGTTTGGCTGATGTAATGCATTTGCAAGCAGAAGTGCTTAACCTTTATGGTGTGCCCATCAATGTGGCTGAAGCTCTAATGAAACTGCGCATTTCTGAGGTAGACCGTTCCATTAACGCTGCCAATCACAATCGGGCAGTGGATATGGCTGCTTTATTGGGAGTAAATTTTATCTGTCTGCACACTCCTTGCGATAATTTGGCTGCCCGTTTTTTGCAAGAAAAAATTACCAACAGCGCTTCTGTTTTGGAAAGGGTGGAAGACTTGCTGAATTTGCTCAAAGAAATCCCGGAATACCAGTTAGCCATTAAAATTGGCGCTGGGCCTAAAATTTTTGCTGGTCAGGCAGAAAACCGTTTGGGCAAAATCGCTGTTACGGAAATTACCGGGGGCACAGAGGGTTCGCCCAAACTTTACGAAAAAATGGCAACAGCGGGCATTGGCACAGTGGTGGGTATGCACCAAAGCGAAGAACATCGCAAAGAAGCAGAGGCAGCAAACATTAATGTGATTATTGCCGGGCATGCTTCTTCGGATTCTCTGGGTGTGAATCTCTTTTTAGATAAATTGGAAAAAGAAGGCATAGAAATTATCCCTTGCTCAGGCTTAATACGGGTTAGCCGTGAAAGCAAATAAAATTTTACGAGCACTATGCTTTTGGTTTATCCACAACCCCTTTATTTTTTGCTTGTGCAAAGAAAAGATTTTTATTATAATAAATTTTAGATATAATTTAGATATAATTAAAGAAAAAGGTCGTTTTAATTTCTTTAATAAAAAGGTCGCTTTGAGTAATTTTATAGTTTTATGTTAAGAAAATTATTTGTTATTTTTATCTTGAGCGCAACTATTTTATTACCATTGTTGGCAACAGCTCAAGAACCACCAGAATCAATACCTCAAGGATGTACTTTAAAATATAATCTTAAGGATATAGGATGTTTAGATGCAGGCAATTTTTGTGGAGAGGGTAGTACATGTGGTCCGGATGGTAAATGGGGTATTTGTTGTATGTTCAACACTATGTACACTGTTACCAACTGGGTCTTTTACATAATGACTGTTGTAGCGGTTTTAATGATTGTTTTTGGCGGCTTCACTTATCTCACTGCCGCAGGAGATCCGGGCAAAGCAGGCAAAGGCAAGGGTATTTTGATGTATGCTATGATTGGTTTGGCTATTGCCTTGATTGCTAAAATTATACCTTCTTTAGTGCGTTTTGTGCTTGGACTTTAATAATCGCACGCAAAAAATTCAAAAGGTCGTACATTTAATTAATTTGATTTAAAAGAAATGCGTTATTATTATAAAATTGCAGGTTTGATTATATTAATAGGCATATTTTTAGCAGGTGCAGCAATGGCTGAAGAAAAATTGTATGATTGTTGCAAGGTTAGAGCAGGTTTTTCTATGAGCGCTACTGAAAGCTATCAGGCTGGAGATGTAATAAAATCAAATGAACCCGGCGCTGTTTGTGATTTGAACCCAGATAATGGCAAGGCTAAACACCTTAAGGATAATTGGGGAATGCTTTGTATGCTAAACACTGTATATACTGTTACCAACTGGGTCTTTTACATAATGACAGCTGTAGCAGTTTTAATGATTGTTTTTGGCGGCTTCACTTATCTCACTGCCGCAGGAGATCCGGGCAAAGCAGGCAAGGGCAAGGGTATTTTGATGTATGCTATGATTGGTTTGGCTATTGCCTTGATTGCCAAAGTGGTTCCCAGCTTAGTAAGGTTTATTTTGGGACTCTAAAAATATGATAAAAAAAACATTATCAATATTATTAGCAATAATAATTTTGTGTACTATTGTATTGCCTGCGGGAATAGCATATGGCGCCAATTGCGAAGGTCAAACAAGTGGCGATTGTCCCACAGGCCAAACATGTGAGGCAATATCTGGCACAAGCCCACAGACATATCACTGTGTTCCCACTCAACAAACAGGATCCGCAAAAGTCTATGGGCCATCTGACTGTATAAAAATAAGACAAGATTTAAAATTACAATTAACAGTAGCGGGAAAGGTACAGGACGTAACTATTAAAAAAGATGCTATTATTGCTCGCAAGTCATTACCAGCAGGGGAGTGTAAATTTGCTACCGATGCAATTAATACTGCGTGCAACACAACAGACATTTCAAGTAAATGTTATTTAGAAAGATCTGCTGAGTTTGGAGTGGTAGCAATGTTTAACACTCTTTACACTGTTACCAATTGGGTCTTTTACATAATGACTGTTGTAGCAGTTTTAATGATTGTTTTTGGCGGCTTCACTTATCTCACTGCCGCAGGAGATCCGGGCAAAGCAGGCAAGGGCAAGGGTATTTTGATGTATGCTATTATTGGTTTGGCTATTGCCTTGATTGCCAAGATAATTCCCAGCTTAGTAAGGTTTATTTTGGGACTCTAATATAGCTATATCTTGCAATTTCTTGAAAACCCTTTTCTGCAATGCAGAAAAGGGTTTTCTGTTGCTCTAATGCTTTTTTTGTTTTATGATAGGGTATAAGGAACAAAAGGAATCTAATTGTTTTTGGGGCTTGTTTGCCGAAGTGGTGAAATTGGCAAACACGCAAGATTTAGGATCTTGTGCCAGCAATGGCTTGTGGGTTCAAATCCCACCTTCGGCACCCTTAAACCTGAAAAAATGGAGAAGCCCAATATCTCAATAGCCAAAAGTTTGTTCTTCCCAATGTTCTTCTTGGTATGGGAAGTATAAGGCTATGGCTTGCTTATAAATAAAAAATTGCTATAATAGTTTTAAACAGAGGCACGAAAAAGGCACGAAAGAAATTTTTCAATGCCGCGGTAGCCAAGGTGGTCACGGCGAACGACTGAAACTCGTTTTATCTCGGTTCGACTCCGAGCCGCGGCACATAAAAAAAATGGTTATTTTTGCAAACGCGGGAGTAGTTCAGCAGTAGAATGTCTCGTTGCCAACGAGAAGATCGCGGGTGCGAATCCCGTCTCCCGCTCCAGATTATTTAAGGGGGGCTGGCGCTTTGCGCCAGCCCCCCTTTTTTCTTACTTGACTTGAATAAAAAAGATAAAGAGCAATCAGATATGGCTTTTTGCTAAGATAATGATTTTTAACTACACAAGCGCTTTATCTTGCTTTTGAAAAAAACTTTCTTGCTTTCAACTTTGCTTTCAACTTTAATTTTTTCTTGCTCTTTAGTTGTTTGAGAGCAAAAAAGCAGGAGATTTTGTTTTATTATTTTTACAGCGCAGAGCCGCACCGCCAAAATATAAAAATTAAGCAAAAAAGGCAAAAAAGCGCTTTTGGGACTTGATTTTTATTGGCAAATATGCTATTATCAAGAGAATCCCCTGATAAAGATTTGTAGTAGAAATCTATATCAAGGGATAAAAATTTGAGACCAAAATCATATGCTATGGAAGAACAAAATGCGCCTTATAGCGGCGTTAGTGCTATCGGGCGTGTTCGGGGTGTATTTTTGGGGCTTGAAAGTGGAAGCAGAAAATGGCGTAGCCATAGAAGAGTTAAGCAGTAAGCTTCCCGTGGTGCAGGGCGCTGTTCTTTTGCCCGTTGCCCAACCCCCGGAAGTTTCAGTGGGCCGCACCATAGAAATGATTATTACTGCTTATTCTTCGTCTATTGACGAAACAGACGACACCCCTTTTATTACTGCTTCAGGAAGAATGGTGCAAAACGGTATTGTGGCAAACAATTTTTTGGCTTTTGGCACGCGTATCAGAATTCCCGAGTTATTTGGCGAGCAAGTATTTGAGGTGCAAGATAGAATGCACCAACGAAAAGGTTTTTACCAAATTGATCTTTGGATGCCCTCCAAAGAACAAGCGCTTAATTTTGGCGTGAAAACCGCCAAAGTAGAAATTATTGATTAACATTTTGATATCTGGGTGATAAGCTTTGTAGCGCATTATATAAGGCATTTACAAAGCAAAATCCTCACACAAAACACAATATATTAAATAGCGTTTTCTCAATTTTTCGCTAACTAAAACCCCGCCTTTCAGGCGGGGTTTTAGTTATTTGGAGCAAAATTCTTTGGCAAAGAATTTTTGTGCACCATATTAAAGATGGTTCGAACATTTTTCGCCGCCGAAGGCGGCAAAGGCAAGTCCCCAAAACTTGAGCGGCTTCGCCGCGAACTTTAACAATTTCAAGTTTTTCTATGAGTTAAAATAACTCATTTCAGAAAATTTTTCAAACAAAATTTTCTGCTTTGGCGGTAAATTCTATATATCAGAAAAAGAGAAAACCCGCCGTTCGCGTTAGCTACTAGGCGGGTTATATGGTGGAGTGTTTATGTTATGTTTATAGATTCTAAATTATTGATAATCTTTATCATTGTCTTGGCGTGTGAGCTCATAAAAACTCTGGCTTGCGCCGAGACAACATCATAGGCATTGAGGCCCCCCATGCCGGGGAAACCCCAGCCACCCTTTTTTTCATTCTTTTGCTGTTTCCAGAAGGAAACAGGATGGGTGAAGAGCCCATCAATATTCCCTAGGAAGACATTATTGTCTGTGACCGCCTCTCCGCGCTTCGTGCGGTTCCAGCCGTACTTGTCGCGGCCAGCACTAGTAAAACATTGCTGAAGCGTTTTAAGATTCGTTATAACCCTGTCGTACCGGTTATTTGTATTTGCCTCCTCGAACGCTGATAATATATCGTCGAGGCCGCGGTCGTGCCATCTCGATACTATATCGAAGAAATGCACGATCTCGGTGAGTGCATTTGATTCTGATACTTCTGATGCTCGCTGAAGCGCTTGGCGAAGTTGCCGGAGTTCCGGCATCACCAAGGCGAGCCTCCGCTCCGGCTTGGTGAAAATCGCCTTTACTCGTTTTTTTAATTTTGACATATTACTACCTCCTCTTCTTCCCGTAGGGGTTGTATTTGTCCTTGCGGACACCCTATGCGTGAATTGCCGCATTACCGCGGCTATCTGCCACTCACTGTGAGCAGCGCGCTGAATACCAACAAAATATTAATATCCAAGGCGCTACCCACTTGAGCAGCAAAAGGAAGGAAGTGTTTCTCTCTCGTCTTTTAAGGTGCTAATTCAGACTTTGAGCGAAATTCTTGGAACTTTATCCAAAAACCCACTACTCAATTCTGAATAACCCATTGTAGCATATTATATGATATTTGTCAATAGTCAGACAAATTAGCTTAAATTGGCTTAAATAAAACAAAAAACAGAAATTCACTAGAATTTCTGCAAACCAATAAGATGAAAAAAATTTCTTTTACAAAATGTGGTTTGAGGCGATATTTTTATCAGGTTCTTTAGTAGTTTTTAAGTTCGCGGCGAAGCCGCTCAGGTTTTGGGGGTTGGCCGTCGCCGCCGCAGGCGGCGAAATGCGTTCGAACTATTTTCAAGGCAGTACACAAAAATTCTTTTGGCAAAGAATCTTTATGCCCGGGGTGGGACTCGCCTACAAATAAATTTCCTGACGGAAATTTTTCGCAGGCCGCTGCTGGCGGGTTTCGCCTTTCCTCGCTTCGCTCGGAAAACTCAGCCATCGCTGCGGCCTTCTCGTCCCAACAAAAGCCAATCAATTGGCTTTTTCCCCGTGCTAAAAATTCTTTGGCAAAGAATTTTTGTGCCCGGGGTGGGACTCGAACCCACAAGCCATTGCTGGCACAAGATTTTAAGTCTTGCGTGTATACCATTCCACCACCCGGGCAAAATGTAATTTTTTGCGAACTTTATTTGCTTTTTTTTGGAGGCCAGGGCGGGAATTGAACCCGCGTATAAGGGTTTTGCAGACCCTTGCCTTACCACTTGGCTACCTGGCCATTTCCAGATTGCTTTCGGGCAAAAATTTTATTTTGGGAATCCTTCTGATTTTTATTTTTTTATTAAGCAACTGGTGCAAGAAATAAGCCTTAGAATTAAAAATATTCATTACAAACTCAGTTTCTTGTTGAGGAATAACGGACACAAAAATTTCTGCTTGAATTAAATTTTTGTCAATAGCACTGCCCACAATAGTTGCCAAAACGCCTTTGGGTAGGTCAATTTCTTTGGCAATGATTTTTGCTAATTCTTCTTTGATAACCTCATTAAGTTTTGCTAATCTTCTTTCCTGCATACATAAACATAATGCTAATGTGCGAATTTTAGGCTCATAATGCGAACTGCCAATAGAAGGCAACCGGAGGAGGTGATTGAGTAGGAGGTGACCGGAGTAGGAGGCGACCGGAGTAGGAGGTGACCGAGTCAACTCCTAATAGGAGTTGACTCGGTTACCTCCTCCCCTGCGCTCGGTCACCTCCTCCCCTGCGCTCGGTTACCTCCTCTTGTCCCCTCGGCTCTTCCTCTGTCCCTTCCTAAGCGTCCGGGGTCAGGCCCCGGATCAACCCCGATTACAGAATGCCTTTGGTGCGTTCTTCGCGAAAAACCTGCAAAATATCGCCTAACTCAATTTTCACATCGCTACTAAACATTATGCCTATTTCTTCTCCTTTGCCTGCTTTACCTATTTGTTTTTTCTCTTTTTCTAAACTTTTTATCTTACCTTTGCCGATTACTTCTTCATTGCGCACAATTTCAGCCATTGTGTTTTGGGTTACTTCTCCCTCTAATATCCTGCCGCCAATAATTTGGGCTTGTTTGCTTTTTTTAAAATAAGCAATAATTTTTATTTTTGCCAAATCCACTCTTTTGATATCTGGCGCTAAAACCGCCTCCATTTCCATTCTAATGCCTTGCACCATTTCATAAATCACATCAAAATTTTTTATTTTTACCCTTTTTTGGCGCGCAAAATTTTCCACTGTTGGGTCAATTTTTAAGCGAAAAGCCAAAATGATTGCTTCCATTGTTTCCGCTTCTTTGATGTCCGAAGCAGTAATCTCTCCCACGGCTGTTTTTATAATCCTTAATGCCACTTTTTCTTGATTAATATTTTGCAGCACGCTGCAAATAGCCTCTAATGAGCCATACACATCTGCTTTGATGAACAGATTTAAAAAGGGTTTGTCGTCTGGGGCGCTATCTGCAACAGGGCTTTGCGCTGCTTGGGGCAGGGGAGCACTTTGCAAACAACTTTTAGCGCTTTCTATGTTTGCATAAACACATAATTTTTCACCCACCAAAGGAGGCATTTCCAAGCCTAATAATTTTGCTGCCTGTCCGGGCAAAAGCTGTTCTATTTCTTTGCCCTTAAAATCCATCATTTTTTTTATTTTACCAAAAGCGCTTTTCGTGGCAACTATCTGGCCTGTTTGGAAAATTCCTTTTTCTGCAATAATGGTTGCTATTGTGCCTCTTTTTGCGTCCAAAGAACTTTCAATAACCACTGCTTCGGGGTTATGGTCCAGATCTGGTTTAATGTTTTCTATTGCCCACAACAACCAAATGGTTTCCAGCAGCTCATTAATGCCCTGTTTGGTTTTGGCAGAGGTTTTCACACAAGGCACTTTTCCGCCCCAAGATTCCACCGTTACTGCTTCTTTATGCAATTCGTTTTTGACTTTTTCTGCGTCAGCTTCGGGCTTGTCAATTTTATTGAGAGCTATCACAAAGGGAATATTGGTTGCTTTGATAAAAGCAAGCGCTTCTTTGGTTTGGGGTTTCATTCCTTCACAAGCATCAATCACCAAAACAGCAATATCTGCCACATTAGCGCCTCTTTCTCTCATGGCAGAAAAAGCCTCGTGTCCGGGTGTATCAATAAAAGTAATTTTTTTGCCCTGAAATTCTGCCTCGTAAGCGCCAATATGCTGAGTGATGCCCCCTGACTCCTTGGCCGTGAGCGCAAAATCATTTCTGATAACTTCCAGAATAGATGTTTTGCCGTGGTCTACATGGCCCATTATTACCACCACAGGCTGTTTTACATTTGTTGAGTTCTCATTTTTGTTTGTGTTTTGCTCTGGCATAAAATTATCATAGTTTATTTTGTTTAATTTTTCAACCTGCGCGGCGCCACGATAAAAAATTCTGCAATTTTTTATTGAAAGATTTTGGCTTTTGAACAAAAAAAGCAACTAACAAAAAACTGTAATTTTTGAATATCTTTCAAAAATTACAGTTTTTTAGGCGCATTACCAGCGTGTTATAAATCTTTTTGCGCCAAAAGACGTGCGGCTAAAATTGAGCAGGGCGGCGCTAACGGGAATCGAACCCGTGTTGACGGATTGAAAGCCCGTCGTCCTAGCCACTAGACGATAGCGCCATTTTCAAAATTAAACAATTCAATTTATCTTATCGCAAAAATAAAAAAAAACAAGAGAAAGGAGTATTATGTTTTCAAAAGCATAACCAAACAGTAAAAGTTATTGGCAACAGCGCCACAACAAAAACATTGCAAAACAACCAGAAAAACATTATAGTACAAAAATAAGTTTTATGAAAGTCATAGCTATTGATACTTCCTGCGACGATACTTCTGTGGCTATTTTACAAACAAGATCTCAATATTTAAAAATTTTAGCCAACATTGTTTCTTCGCAGGTTAAAATTCACCAGCCCTACGGAGGCATTTATCCCTTTTTGGCTAAAAGAGAGCACCAGCGCAATTTGGTGCCTGTTTTGCTTAAAGCGCTCAAATATGCTAAAATGCTTAAAGAAAAAGCAAAAACCACTTCAACGAATAAAGATTGTTTTGAGAGATGGCAAGCCGCAAGAATAATGCGCCACGATTCTTTGTTGTTGCAAAACACACAAGCACTTTTTCGCTATGAGCCGCCCCATATTGATGCGGTGGCTGTGACAGTGGGGCCTGGTTTGGAGCCTTGTTTGTGGCAGGGCGTGAACTTGGCAAAAGTGCTTTCGCGTTGGTGCCAGGCGCCTATTGTCCCTGTTAATCACCTCAAAGCGCATTTGGCAGGTGTGTTTTTACAAAACACAAAAGAGTTTTTTCCTTTTTCTACTTTGCGTTTTGAACATTTATATCCGGCGGTGGGCTTGGTGGTAAGCGGTGGGCACACAATGCTTATTTTAATGCCTCGCGGGGATAATTATAATGTGCTGGGCTCCACTCGCGATGATGCGGCTGGGGAATGTTTTGACAAAACCGCTAGAATTTTAGAGCTTTCTTATCCGGGAGGGCCAGCCATAGCCTCTGCAGCTGCCAAATGTTCACATTTGCATTGTCAATTTCCCAAAAATAAATTAGAAATCAAACTACCAAGACCAATGCTCAACAGTAATGATTTTGATTTTTCTTTTTCCGGATTAAAAACAGCGGTTCTTTATGACTGGAAAAAAAGAAAAAAAACAGTGAGAGAAAGCGCTGATTATAAATCTTTAATGGCTTATCATATTGAACAAGCCATTGTGGATGTGTTGGTTTCTAAAACCATAAAAGCCGCCCAAAGATTTAAGGTAAAAAATATTTTTTTGGCGGGAGGGGTGGCTTGTAATAATCTTTTGCGAAAAAGATTTGCATTAGCCATCAAACAAACAAAAGAGCAATTTGGTTTTTTGGTGGCTCCCAAAAAGTTTTGTTTAGATAATGCCGCAATGGTGGGCGCGTGGGCAGTGCTTAATTATCCAGCGCTAAAAAACAAAAAAGTAATAGTGAAAGCAAACGCCTGCTTGGGCGCGTCCTAAATCCAATTTTTATTTTTTATATGATGTTAGAAAAATGTATTATTCTCTCTTTTGGACTTGTGCCCAGCCTTATTTGGCTTTTGTTTTATTTACGTAAAGATAGCCACCCTGAATCTAACAGCATGATTATAAAAATTTTTCTTTTGGGCGCAGTGGCGGGGGTGCTTGCTTTTTTATTGGAAAAAGGTATGCAAAAAGGCATTACCCTGATAGGCTCCTTTTTTGCTTTTTCCTCTTTGGTGATTTTTTTTATTTCTGGTTTTATTGAGGAGGGAATGAAGTGGTTAGTGGTTAAATGGGGTTTAAGCAAAACAGGAGAACCGGACGAACCAGTAGATGGAATGCTTTATATGATTATTTGCGCTTTGGGTTTTGCTGCTTTGGAAAACATAGCCATTGCCGCTAACACATTTGTGAATTATTCTATTTGGCAATTATCCGGGATTTTGTTAATGCGTTTTTTACTGCCCACTTTTTTGCACGCTCTTTGTTCGGGAGTATTGGGTTATTTTTGGGTTTTAGCAATGCAAAAAAACAGATCTTTTTATGGGGCGCTTGGTTTTGTAGGTGTTTCTTTGTTGCATAGTTCTTATAATTGGTTTATAATGCAAACAGCGGGGCAAAAAGGAAAAATTTTATTACCCGTTGTAATTTTAATTTTTTTAAGCCTTGTTGTTTCCTACGGTTTTCAGCATTTAAAAAAAATAAAAAATGTTTGTAAAATAAAATAAATTTTGGCTTAATAATTTGATAAGTTAACCTTTGGTTAGTTATCAAATTATTAGGTTCAGAAATATCTATGGCTTTATTTAGAAAGTTTAAAAAAGATATTGGTTTGGCTGATATGGAAGAGGAAGAAGAAAAAGAAGAGCAGGAGGAAAAAGAGGAGGAAGATGAAGAAGAAGAGGATGAGGAAGAAAAAAAGAAAGAAAAAGAATCTGCTAAAACAAAAAACAAACAAAAACATCAAGTATCAATTCAAGAAGAGAACAAAGAAAACAAAAAAGAAGAAGACAATTTTAAACATCACAAAAAAGAAAGAGATTGGATGGAAGGTAAGGGGCAGTTGGCTGCTGATGTTTATGAAACCGAAAATGAATTTTGCGTGCACGCCCCCATTGCCGGGGTAACACAGGAGGAAATAGAAATTTTTGTGGAAAATGAGATGTTGATTATCAGGGGAGAGCGCAATGAGCCCGACGCTAATCACAATAAAAAATATTATTATCAGGAGTGCTATTGGGGTCCTTTTACCCGTCAGATTATTTTACCCGACGATGTGAATAGCCAAAAAATTTCCGCGTCTTTTAAAAAAGGCATTTTAACCATTAAAATTCCCAAGAAAAAAGCAGAAAAGAGAAAAATTGTTATAGAAGCTGACTAATTCGTAAAGCATTAAAACATTCTCAAGAAATTTTCAGCAACAAAACACCGCCCTGCCGGGCGGTGTTTTGTTGCTTTGATTTTGCAAGCGAACATTGCTCATTTGCGAAAAAGTGTACTATTTTTCTTTTACCTGCTGGACGATTTGGGAAAACAACGATGAGTGTTCTTTTGCTATTTGCGCTAAAATTTTTCTATCTAATTGAATATTATTTTTTTTCAGTAAACCCATAAACTTGCTATACGATAAACCAAGAGCTCGCAAGGCTGCATTAATATTAGTTTGCCAAAGCGCTCTTGCGCGGGATTTATTTTTTTTGCGGTCGCGATAAGCATAGGTCCAGGCTTTTTGCATTGCCTGTTTGGCTAAGCGATATTTTGATTTTCTACCCCAACGAAACCCCTTTGTATATTTTAAGAGATGTTTTCTGCGCTTGTGGCTAATTGTTCCTCTTTTTACTCGTGCCATAATTATTTAATTTGGGGAGGTAAAATTTTGTTAACAGCCAAAATCTTGCCCCTAAATTTATTTTATAAGATATTATTATTTAATGCCTGCCTTTTTTACCTTTTTGGCAATGCTTGGGTGTAGGACAACCCAGCCGCGTTTTTGACGAATTTTTTTTCCACTTTTTTTGGCGCGGTAGTGATTTTGCCCTCCTACTCTTCTTAAAACCTTTCCTGTTTTTGTGATTTTAAATCTCTTTACTAAAGATTTGCGTGTTTTCATACTAAAATAAAAAAATTTTTACAATACTTTTTACCGTAAGAATTTAGTAATTTGCTATTTGGCTTTGGCGATAATCGTTACCCAGCCTCTGGGTTCTAATTTTAGCTCTTTTTCTGTTTTAAAGGGTATGGTTTGTTTTAATATCTCCAAAAAGCCTTCCATTTTCTTTTTGGCAAAATCCGCTAATCCTTTTTGACGGCCCCTCAGCGCCATTTCCACTCTTACTTTATAACCGCTTTTTAAAAATTTTTCAATGGCTTGCGCTTTAATTTCCATATCATGCGCCGAAATAGCAAAGCTTAACCTTATTGCCTTTAACTCAGCACTTTTTTGTGATTTTTGCTTCTTTTTTTCTTTTTTGTTTTGCTGATAAAAAAATTTGCCCGCATCGGTAATTTTACATACCGGCGGGTCGGTTTTGTCGGTTATTTGTATTAAATCCAAGCCCAATTCCCGCGCTTTATTTAAGGCATCTGTTAACGAAAAAGTACCCATTATTTTTCCTTCCTGATCAATCAAGCGTACCTCTTGGGCTTTTATCTGATTGTTTAGCAATATTTTTTTCTGCAAAGAAATTTATAATAATTTACGATTTAATTTTAATAATGCAAAAAATTTTCACTCTTTTTATTAATGTGGAGACGGTGGGATTTGAACCCACGTGCAGGATTTATTCCATTACAGTTCTACAGGTTTAGTTCTTTTGGTTGAGGCTTTAATGTAAAAAAGAACAAAAGCATTAAAGCCCTTGCTCCTTTTTTTCATAACCAGCCGGAGCGTCTGGTTATTAAGCCTGATGTTTGACACCTTGTTCTGCTTATCAGGCGTCAGCAGCAAGATGGCATTACGCTAATGCGTATGCAGGTTGTGCTTGATATGTGGCACTTAAAATTTTTCCAAAGGTTTACCGCGCCAGAGAGTTGTGCTCTCCTATTGCGGTTTTAGGAGGCTTTGGAGCTCCACCTGCCCTGTTTTGGTTTAAACCCTGTCAAACCTTAGCGCCCCCAATCAGTGACAACAGAAATTCTTAATTCTAATGTTCTCAATTCTAATAAATATAAATAATGCTCATTTTGCAAAATTGCAAAACGCAAACCGAAAAAATTATTTTGGTTGTTTGGATTTATTATTTTGGATTGATTTAGAGCTTAATTAGAGTGCGGGTTTAATGTTTTAATGTTCTTTGTATTTCTCTTTGCACCTCTCTCTTTTTGATTTTTTCTCTTTTATCAATTTTTTGCTTGCCCCTTACCACTGCAAACTCTATTTTTATCAATCCTTTTTGATTATACACCCTTAATGGCACCATTGTCAACCCTTTTTGGCGGGACATTCCTATTAATTCTTTGATTTCTCCTTTGCGCAAAAGAAGTTTGCGCGAACGTTTTTGTTCGTAAGATGTTCTTAAATTATTAGGCTGGTAAGGTGCAACATCGGCATTGAGCAGAAAAACTTCATTATTTTTTAAAACCACAAAAGAACCCCCTAAATTAATTTTTCCTGATTTGATTGATTTTACTTCCGGCCCGGTTAAAACAATACCTGCTTGATATTTTTTCAAAATCTCATAGTCAAAAAACGCTTTTTTGTTGGTAATAATGTTTTCCATTGAATTTTTTTAATTTTTTCGTTTCGCAACTTTGTTAGAATATAATTGGGCGCGCATCAAAACGTTCTGAATGTTGCGCCCATAAAGAGGCGAGGCGAGTGGAAGGGGGTTTGGGGGAAATTCCGCCCGCCTCGTCCCCACACCAAATTTTGGTGTGGGGACTCGCCAAAAAGCGGAAGCGAAAAGTCTGCCCCGTAGTTAACGCGAAGCGTTATACTTCGGGGGACGATTTCAAGTTTTTCTAATCCCGCTCTGCGGGATTGCGAGGCTGTGCCTCGTTTGGCGGCAAATTCTTTCTAAAATAATTTTTTAGAATCTTCGCCTAATCTTCTCAAATATTCATTCACATAAAAATAATCTGGTTCACTTTTCGTAGCCCTAGTTCTTATTTCAAAATTTGGATTTTGA
>Ga0078972_1004127_pt1 | contig 41065 bp, 41 predicted proteins | sample YelNatPaOPGAMG01_FD_67568 | JGI IMG/M metagenome (GOLD analysis project Ga0078972, IMG submission 67568) | Hot spring thermophilic microbial communities from Obsidian Pool, Yellowstone National Park, USA - OP-RAMG-01 (SPADES assembly) (version 2) | ecosystem: Environmental > Aquatic > Thermal...
CCCTGAGGAACCCTCAATTGTCGAGAAAGAGAGTCTGAAGATTGAGGTCAGCTTCTACTGGGCCGAGCGCCACAATGGTAAACTCGCCGTTGTTTAACAAGGCTTCACACTCGTGACAGAGCTCGGGCAGCGATACCTTATGCAAAGAATCCAGGATTTCGCCCAGGGTAATGTGCCTCCCAAAGTAATACTCTTCTTTGGCGAGTCTGTTCATTTGGGCGTCTGAAGACTCGAGATTGAGAATCAGATTGCCTTTGATCTGATTCTTCGCCATGTCCATTTCTTCCTGGGTCAGCGTGTCTGCTATGCCCATGGTCACTCGCCCGATGGTGTGCACCAACTCTTCAAGCCGTTCCGGATCACAGCCTGCATAAATCCCAAGCATTCCTGAATCTGAAAGGGACGATAGGAAGGAATAAACGTTGTAAGCGAGCCCTCTTTTCTCGCGAATTTCCTGAAAAAGCCTGGAGCTCATGCCGCCGCCGAGTAGGGTGTTCAAGATATACGCTGCGTATCGATTTGAGGCCACAGCGCTTGGAGCATTGGTTCCCAGGCACACGTGCACCTGCTCGAGATCTTTCGGTTCGACATACACGCACGAGCCGCCGATAGGCTCGTCAGTAAAAATGCCCCCTTTTTTCGAAGGCAGATCCCCCATCCTTTCCGTGATGAGGTCAATGACCCGATCATGATCGAGGTTGCCCACCGCGGCAACGATTATTTCCGAGGGCAGATAATTCTCGCTCTTGTACGACAACAGGGTGTCCCGATCTATCGCGACAATGTTAGGAATCGTCCCTAGGATAGGTTGCCCAAGAGCATGAGCACGCCAGAAATTCATACCCCATATTTCATGCACCAACTCTTCCGGGTTGTCTTCCAATTGGTGAATTTCCTGACAGATGACCTGCTTTTCTCTGATAATCTCTTCTTCGGGGAATATCGAGTTCAAGAAGATATCGGCGAGCAAATCCACTGCGAGTTCCAGATCCTCTTTCAGTACCTTCGCATAGAATGCCGTAAACTCCTTACTTGTGAAGGCATTCAAAATGCCTCCCACCGAGTCGATTTCCTTGGCAATACTCAAGGCGTCTCGGGTGGGAGTCCCTTTGAAGAGCATGTGTTCTATGAAATGACAAATTCCGTTGAGATGCCGCGGCTCATACCGGGACCCAGCCCGTACCCATATCCCAAGCGACACCGATTGTATATGGTCGTTCACCTCGCTGACCACACGCACCCCGTTGGGCAGGATGGTTTTGCGATAGGTATCTGGATAAGAGGAGTGGCCGCCTAACACTTTTTTCACAAATTGCTGTCCGGATCGTCAGGCTTTAATCCCAAGGCCTCTTTGCGAGATAATTTGATTTTGCCCTGAGGGTCTATGCCTATGACCTTCACCGGAAATGAATCGCCTTCTTTGATGACATCTGTCACCTTTTTGACGCGCTCGGGCGCGAGCTGGGAGATATGCACGAGCCCGTCAGTGCCGGGAAATATCTCGACAAAGGCGCCGAAGTCTGTGATCTTTCTCACTACCCCCATGTACACTCGACCGACTTCAGCCTCCTGGGTTATCCTCTGGATGGCTTCCTTAGCCGATTTACCCGCACGTACGTCCACCGCTGCGATGGTGACTTTTCCGGTATCGTCAACCTCGATTTTTGTCCCCGTCTCGTCCTGAATGGAACGAATCACCTTTCCACCCGGGCCAATTATGTCGCGAATCTTCTCCGGATTCACGTACATAACGTGAATACGGGGGGCATGAGGCGACATTTCGGGCCGAGGCTTTGCTATTGTCCGGTTCATGATTGACAGGATGTGTCGCCTGCCCTGTTTGGCCTGTTCCAGCGCTTCAGCCAGTGTCTCGCGTGTAATTCCCTCAATCTTGATGTCCATTTGGAAGGCGGTGACGCCGTGAGCCGTTCCGGTTACCTTGAAATCCATGTCCCCATGATGGTCTTCATCACCAATGATGTCAGACAGGATAACGGTTCGGTCTCCCTCCTTGAGGAGTCCCATGGCGATGCCGGCCACTGGCTCCTGGATCGGCACTCCTGCATCCATAAGAGAGAGGGAAGCGCCGCATACCGTGGCCATAGAAGAGGAACCGTTGGATTCCAATATTTCGGAAACCACCCGGATGGTGTAGGGGAATTGGTCGTCGTCCGGAAGAAGATAAGCGATAGCCCTCTCTGCAAGAGCCCCATGGCCGATCTCTCTTCGAGACGGCCCCCTGAGGAACTTTACTTCCCCAACGGAGAAGGGGGGAAACTTATAATGCAACATAAAGGACTTATAGGTTGATCCTTCGAGGGCCTCTATTTTCTGCTCATCCGAGGATGTTCCCAGCGTCACTATGACAAGGGCTTGGGTCTCTCCGCGAGTGAATAGGGCGCTGCCATGGGTTCGCGGCAGAACTCCGACCTCGCACGATATGTCCCTAATCTGGGTAAAAGATCGGCCGCCGATTCTCACGTTTTTGTCCAATATGAGTCTGCGGATAGCCTGCCCCTCTAGTTGGTCAAGATAGCCGAGTATTTCTGACTGCCTCTTCTCGCCGTCTTCTCCCAACGATTCAATCGCCTTGTCGTAAATCTCCTTCAACGCGCTTCGCCGCTCGAGCTTCTTGGGAATGGTGATGGCTTCGGCTATGGCCGGCCCCCACTGCGTCCGTAGTCGCTCCAAGAGTTCCACATCTTCAAAGACGGCGGGAACCTCGCGTTTTGGCTTGCCAGCTTTTTCCCTCAACTCTTCCTGGGCCTGCAAAATCTTGAGAATTTCATCGTAACCCTTGAAGATAGCTTCCATGATGGTTTGCTCTGGCAGCCGATCACATCCCCCCTCAACCATGACAATCCCTTTGCGGGACCCCACTACGATGAGGTTCAGGTCCGAGTAGGTATCTTCGAGAGGCGATGGGTTGATAATGAAATTCCCCTCGACCCTTCCTACTCTTACAGCGCCAACGGGACCCAAGAACGGGATATCCGAAACATGAAGGGCGGCCGAAGCCCCATTTATGGCCAAGATATCAGGGTCGTTTTCCCCGTCAGAAGACAACACGGTCGCAATTATTTGGGTCTCGCACGTGAATCCCTTTGGAAACAACGGCCGAATGGGTCTGTCAATAAAACGGGCAGTCAGAATCTCTTTTTCAGTGGGTCTGCCTTCGCGTTTGAAAAAGCCGCCTGGAATCTTGCCCGCGGCATACGTCATCTCGAGATAGTCCACGGTCAATGGAAAGAAATCGATGCCTTCCCTTCCGTGGCTTTCGGCAACGGCTGTGACCAATACCATGGTTTCGCCGCAGCGTACCACCACGGACCCTGAAGCCTGCTTTGCCAACAATCCAGTCTCGAATACCACCTGTTTCCCAGAAACAGGCGCCTTGCTCGTCTCTAACATTTTTTGATTTGCCCTTTCTGCATCATTGCAATCTTGCGCAAGAAGAGCGTCCGAAGATCATCGTCCATTGCCCGCTGTTATTTCCGGATACCTAACTCACTAATGACGGTCTTGTATCGTTCCACATTCTTTGCTTTCAGATAATCCAATAACCGCCTTCGCTTTCCCACGAGCTTGAGGAGACCCCTCCTCGAATGATGATCCTTTTTGTGGACCTTGAAATGCTCGGTGAGATATCCGATTCTTTCACTCAGCAGGGCAATCTGAACTTCCGGAGAGCCTGTGTCAGTTTCATGCAGGCGAAATTTCTCGATAATCGATTTCTTTTTGTCCGATAGAAATGCCAACTCTTGTGTTCCTCCTGAAGATTGCGCATAGAGCCTCTAATAGCTCAATCTGATATGTTTATCACGGCTTATTCCTCAAGTAAAGGACTTGCATGGCAAACTTGAAATACTTTTTTTCATGTCTTTGGGCAGGGCTGCTTGATGCGACAAATCTGACGACAGGGCGACGCGGTTATATTGTTCACCATAGAGAACTAAATGCGCCTCTCCCGAGGCTGAAGATATCACGAATGAGCAAGCTCCAAAAAAACAAAAAAACACATATCTCAATGAGATAGCAACGCCACCCTACAAAAAACGGGATTTCCTAAGCCCATACCTCCAGGCATTGGTATCCCTTCAATTTTCTCGTGAGAGAAATTGATTTCTCTGTCGCAGTCGTTTATCATGATTATATTTGGATAAACTTGTTCTCTGACGTTCTGCACGCGTTTTCCCGGAAGGTGGTTTCACGTTGCCGACTCTGCATCGCATGTGCGCTCTGGATTCAGCAACCACCGCAAAGGCTATAGTTACAGAGCAGGGAACCCCCGGGGAGACGATTCGAAAAGAGGCAACAGCTCAGCGCCGTAAGATGCTTCAAGTAGCCGTGATATAAGCGATTCTGGAAGGAGTAAGCCATGAATTTCTTAGAGAAAATCGCAGATGTGGTCGGGCCTGCGAATGTGGCCGCGTCGGTTGTTGACTGCCTCGCGTATTCCCGGGACATGTCCATTCACGCAGGCGTCCCCCAGGCGGTAGTATTCGTGACCAACACGGAGCAGGTGAGCAAGATTCTCCATCTCGCCAACGAAGAAAAGATACCCGTCGTGGCGCGGGGCACAGGCTCATCGGTGACAGGCGCGGTTTTACCGGTGAAGGGAGGTATTATCCTCGACTTCACCAAGATGAACGCGGTCAAGGAGATCAACAAGGCAGACGGATATGTCGTAGTGGAGCCTGGCGTGATTTGCAACGCCCTGAACGCCAAGCTTGCGCCGACCCATTTTTTCCCGCCTGATCCGGGCAGCGCGCCCATAGCCACCATCGGCGGCATGATTTCCACGAACGCGAGCGGGGTCCGGGCGGCAAAATACGGTACGACCAAGGACTACGTCAAGGCCTTGACGGTTGTGCTTCCCAACGGTTCTGTCATCCAGACAGGGGATGTGGCCCCGAAGAGTTCGGCGGGATATGATTTGACGCATCTGTTTGCGAGTTCAGAAGGGACGTTGGGTATTATTACTGAAGCGATACTCAAGATCCTGCCCATGCCCGAGTATGAAGCATTTGCCAAGGCGTCTTTCCCGGACGTGAACACGGCTGGCAAGGCGGTGGAAAAGATGTTCACGTCAGGAATTGAATTAGCTACCTGCGAGATACTTGACAACGTGTGTCTCGACGTCTGCCGTGACGCGCTCAAAATGGACATACCCAAGGACGTGAACTGCCAGCTCTTCATGGGAATCGATGGACCAAAGACCGCCGTGCAGGACCAGATCAAAAGGATTGACGAAATCTGCAAATCTGTGGGCGGCATTGAAAACGTCTGGTCTGATAATCCAGTGGAAAAGGCCAAGCTTTTTGCCGCCCGGGGAGGGCTGGTGCCGGCCATGAGCCGCCTCAAGCCGTCATACAGGCTGGTGCCCCTGGTGGAAGACTTCGGCGTTCCCATCAGCCGCATCCCTGAAACCATAGCTGAAATCCAGGCAATCGGCGCGAAATACGGCTTCCCTGTGGCAACCTTTGGGCACATTGGCGACGGAAATCTGCATGCGACCTTTATCATGAATCCCACGGAAAAGGATCATTGGGAACGCGTACGCAACATCGCTCTCGAATTCATCGATATGACCCTGAAATACAAGGGAACCGTATCCGCAGAACACGGCATAGGCATGGCGAAGGCGCCATACATTGGCAGACAACTCGGCAATGCGCTCCAATTGATGAAGGATATCAAGAAGACAATAGACCCCAACAATATCCTCAACCCCGGGAAAATGGGTTTCGACGACGCGATCACTGACATCTTTGATGAAAATAGTTTTGCGCGTTACCTTGAGGCGCCCGAAAAGGTTCAGCATTTCAGCGACGCGGTGGACAACGAGATCCTGGCTTGTATCCAGTGCGGATTTTGTCGAGCGGGGTGTCCGACGTTTAGCGAGACTGCATTGGAATCATTGAATGCCAAGGGAAGGGTATCCCTTGCCTTTCACATGCTTATGGGAAATCTCGAGCCCTCCGAAGACCTTGCAAAGCGGCTTTACCAGTGCATGCTATGCCTCAACTGCCGATCCGTGTGTCCTGCGCAGGTAAAGGTCTCAGACATCGTTCGAGCCGCTCGGGAACGTCTTGTGGCCGCAGGTTATCTGCCAGAGGCGTTCAAGCCCGCGCTGGCTTCCATGATCGACGCTGCCAATCCTCTCTTGGCGCCCCCGGAAAAAAGAACTGACAGCTATCCGGCTCGGTTCCGCGTGGCGGAACCAGGAAAGACGGAATCTATACTCCACCTCGGCTGTGTCACAAGCTTTCAAGACGTCAAGATCATCCCCGCGGTCATGAAGGTGCTGGATGCCGCTGGGGTCGATTATGGCGTCCTTGGAGACAAAGAAAGCTGTTGCGGGTATCTGGCATACCTTGTGGGTGATATGGACACTTTTGGTAAGGCCATGGGCGCATACGTATCGCGACTCGAGGAATACTCGCCCAAAAGGCTCATAACCACCTGCGCAGGATGTCTCAAGACGTTTCGGGACCTCTATCCCCACTATGGATGGAAAAATGGAATTGAGGTCCTCCATTTTGTGGAACTGCTGGAGACGCTTTTGAACAAAGGGGTGTTGGAGTTTAGCAAGGATGCGCCAGCGCTCAAGGTCGTGTATCACGACCCATGCGATATGGGTAGGCACATGGGCGTGTACGAGCCCCCTCGAAACGTTATCAAATTCCTCCCCAACGTCGAACTCCTGGAATTTCCGCTTAACAGGGCTCTTGCCAAGTGTTGTGGAGGCGGCGGGGGGATGAAGGGATACGACAACGAATTAGCCGGAGAAATTGGCTACAAACGGCTGGCTTCTGCCATAGATCTCGGAGCAGACGTCTTGGTCTCCGCGTGCCCGTCATGCAAGGGCTCCTTTAACCAGGCTGCAGCGCGAGCGCGCAAGGAGAAGAAAGGCAAGATCCGCGTCATGGATATCACCGAGCTTGTCGCGTCGCGACTGGCGTCGTAATCCGCTCCCTCCGACTGAGAAGGGCCTGGAAAATTCCGGGCCCTTTCCTTTTGGCGCGCTTGACATAAACCTTCAAGTCGGTGATTCTCATGAGAATCGTCGAATGTTTAGCGGAACGCAACGGTTCGCACGTCAACAAAATCAATAAGAAGATGACGTCCGTTGCCCGAGCCCTACCTAATAAGGCTACAGCGAGATTTTCAGGTACGATACGATGCAGAGGCACACCGCGCAAGACGTTGACACGCTCAATGGGGATCTGACTCGTTTCATGGAGCTTTTTGCCGGCATCGGGGAACAAGAAAAATTGTTTCCCAAATATTGTAAGACCTGCGGCAAAAAATATGCGAGCTTTCTTGATTACGTACTGGATACTGTTGCCAAAGCGCACTGTCTGGAAGACTGCAGCGACGTCATGGGGAGGCCCTACACCATGATGTACCGCCACTGCGGATGCGGCAACACGCTTGTCCTTTCCATCACCGATGAAGAGCTGCCAGTCCTCGACCAATTCTGGGAGGCGGTCGCAAGGCAGGCAGAGATAAGCGGCAAACCTCCAAAATCGATCGTCCTTGAGTTCACCGTCCAATGCGAAACCCATTTCTCAAGATATCGCAGAAAACAAAGTGGCCAGTGAAGTGAGGGGAGGACATCCCGGTTCGATGTCGCCCGCGCCTTGCGAGCGTTCAACTGACCAGGCGGCTCTCATGTCTTCTGATATGAGTACGATCTCAGACATCATATTCGACCTCGGAAACGTCCTTGTACCCTTCGATTGGAATAGAGCTATCGATCGTCTCGTTTCTCGGCTGCCACTAAATCTTGTGGATATGATCAGACGAGACCTTCAAAGCTTCAAACAAATTTTTCTCAAACGTTCGGAAGAGCTCGAGACCGGTCGATTGCCCTTTGAAGGTTTCTGGGAATACGTCTGTGGCGAACTGGGGACATCCCTGTCTCTTGAGGAATTTCGAATCATTTGGTGCGACATTTTTGAGGCGAACGAAGCCATGATCGATCTTGGCCACGCGCTTGCAACCGAATACCGCGTATGGCTGGCGTCAAACACCTGCAGAGAGCATTTCGAGTGGATCATTCACAGGTTTCCCAGAATACGGTTTTTTCGAAGCGCAGCTCTCTCTTACGAACTGGGGACAATGAAACCGGCGCGTCAGTACTACGTCAAGGCTTTGGAGCTGTTTGACATATCCGCTGCTTCGAGCGTGTTTATCGATGATATTCGAGAGAATGTTGAAGGGGCGCGGCGTGTCGGCATGCATGGCATTGTATTTACTGGGTATGAGCAACTCGTCGAAGCCTTGGCCAAGGCCGGCGTCACGATACCTGCGAATAGGAGGTTTTCGCGTGAAGGATTATGATTCCCACCTTGATGGATTTCGATTCAGCGCAACGTCGGCAGGCATAAAACGCGCTGATCTCGAGCGCCTCGATTTCGGCTTGATCGCCGCGGACGCGCCTGCAACGGCGGCGGCTGTCACCACCACGAATGTCGTGGTCGCGGCGCCGGTGATACTCACGAGGGAGCGGCTTCAAAAAGGCCTGTGCAGAGCCATTCTTGTCAACTCGGGGAATGCCAATGCGTGTACGGGGGAGCAGGGGATCCGAGACGCCATAGCCCTCACAGCGGAGGTTTCATCGGAACTGAAGGAAGACCCAAACCTTGTCGTGCCCCTTTCCACAGGAGTCATAGGAGTACCTCTGCCTCTGGAGAGGATGAAGAAGCGCATACCATCTCTGATTCAGGGACTTGAAACCGGCAGCGCCAAGGATGTCGCCCAGGCAATGTTAACTACGGATACGCACCTCAAGATGGTGAGTCTAAAGGCTCAGACGTCTCTCGGCTGGATCCGGCTGTTGGGCATGGCCAAAGGCTCGGGGATGATCGCGCCGCAGATGGCGACGATGCTGGCTGTCCTTTTGATCGACGCGCGGGTGGAGCCCACGTTCCTACGGGAGGCATTGCACAGCGCCGTGGAAAAGAGCTTTAACAGCATCACCGTTGATGGAGATATGAGCACCAACGACACGGTCGTGGCGCTTGCGGGAGGGTCGCCTCAAGCTCAGACCCTAGAATCGAGGGACCGGGCTGCCTTTTCAGACCTGCTCACCGAGGCGTGTATGGACTTGGCGCGCCAAATCATACGAGACGGCGAAGGCGCGACCAAGGCCGTCGAAATACGAGTCCAGGGCGCTCAGGATACCGCCTCGGCTTTGCGCATCGCCCGAAAAATCGCGGAGTCAAGTCTCGTGAAAACTGCCATACATGGCGAGGATCCGAATTGGGGCAGAATAGTATCCAGCGCAGGGGCAGCGGGGATTGCATTTGACCCCAACGTACTGGATCTTTTCATAGGCGAGGTGCAAATTGTGACGTCAGGTACGCTGGCATCCAATGACTGGGAGCCGGCTGCGCGGGAGGTCATGAAAAGACGAGAATACGTCATCACACTCGACCTTAAGGCTGGTCAGGCCCAAGGAGCCATGCTCACCACAGACTTGTCGGAAGAATACGTGAAAATAAATGCAGATTATCGATCGTAGTACGAAAATTGATATTGTTGCGTGATTACGCCGAGGCGCCTGGAATCAGAGCTCACACGTCGTCGGACACGTAAATCACTTTGCTGCCTTGAGGCTCGAACCGGAACGGCAACTCCTGTAGCTCTCGCAACGCGTGTCGTACTCGTCCTTGATTTTGTGGTTCGACATAAAAAAGAAGAAAGCCGCCTCCGCCGGCGCCGAGGAGCTTCCCTCCTATCGCACCCGCTTCACGCGCCCGTTCATAGTATCCATCGATGGAGTCGCTGCTGATACGATCCACCAGGGACCTTTTGTAAAGCCAACCTTCATGGAGAATTTCTCCAAATCGATTCAAAGACTTGCCTTCGCGTACCACATCGAGGATGTTGCCGCAAAGCGCCTTCATCTTGACCAGCACCTCCATTTTTGAGCTGGTCGTGTCGTTCTGAACCCGTAAAATGTCTTTTGCGCTTCGGGTCACGCCGGTATAAAAAATCATCAGATTGTTTTGCAGCGCCTCACGGGTGGACGCTGCGCAGATAATAGGGTCCACGAAAACGGATTCATCGGCGTTAAACCGGATGTGGCGCAGGCCTCCATACGCGGCTATGTACTGGTCTTGTTTCCCGATGGGGTCTTTCAACCTATTCAATTCGATCTCACACGCCTCCTCGGCCAACTGCGCAGCGGATACATACTCGCCTTTGTATGCATGGAGCGCATGCAAGAGTCCGACCGCATAGGTGCTCGACGAGCCCAATCCCGTTCCCGCGGGTATATCTGCCATTGAGGCTATTTCCACGCTGTCAACTACTCCTGTGAGTTTCATCGCCTCACGAATGATGGGATGACGTATCTCTTCAACGGAATCCACCAGTTCTGTTTCCGAGTACTTCAGCAATATCCGGTTTTCGAAATAGGGACTAAGCCTGTTGATGGTGATATAGACGTACTTATTCAGCGCTGTACTCACCACCTCGCCCTGCTCAAACTGATAAAACGAAGGAAGGTCTGTTCCACCCCCACAAAAGCTTATTCGTAGCGGCGTCCGAGTGATAATCATGGAGTCTCCATATATTTTCGAGAGATAACCGTCATCCTTGGCGCTTTGCGTCGTGGTGAAAATGCGTGATAACCAGTCGCGCAAAATCGGAGCAGGATACCTCGGTAGAGCCTGGCATGAGCCGCGCCAAATCGTACGTGACGGTCTTGCCCCCAATCGCCTTGGTTATACCCTCCACAATCAAGTGGGCGACGTCTGTCCAACCTATGCGCTGGAACATCATAGCGCCGGAGAGGAGCATGGAACATGGATTGACTTTATCCTGTCCCGCATATTTCGGCGCGCTCCCGTGCGTCGCCTCGAACAAGGCGCATTGGTCTCCCACGTTCGCGCCGGGCGCCATCCCGAGGCCCCCTACTTGCGCGGCCAGCGCATCGGACAGATAATCGCCGTTGAGGTTTGGCGTCACCAGGACCGAGTATTCCTCGGGCCGCAAAAGCGCCTGCTGAAACATCGCGTCCGCGATGCGGTCGTTCAGGAGGATCTTTCCCTTGGGGATTTGACCCCCATACGTGTTGTTAAGCTCTTGCTCAGTCACAAATATTCCGGGAAATTCTTCTCGAGCAACCTCATACGCCCAGTCTCGGAAAGCTCCCTCGGTGAACTTCATGATGTTTCCTTTGTGCACGATGGTGACCCTGTTCCGCCCATGCGCCAAGGCAAAACGGATAGCCGCCCTCATTAAGCGCTTCGTCGCATAAGGACTTATCGGCTTCAAGCCAACGCCCGCCGACGCAGGAATATCTATATGCATGACATCGTGCAAGAAGTGGATCAGCCTGGCTGCGCCGTCGCTGCCGGACGGCCATTCGATCCCCGCATACACGTCCTCGGTGTTTTCACGGAAGACTACCATGTCAACAAGCTCTGGCCTCAAAACCGGGGATGGCGTCCCTGGGATATATCTCACCGGCCGAATGCACGCGTAAAGATCAAGCTCTTTTCTGAGCGTCACGTTCAGGCTGCGAATTCCCCCTCCAACCGGCGTGGTCAAAGGTCCTTTGATCACAATCCTTGCGCGTCTCATGAGGTCGAGGCTGCTGTCGGGCAAATACTCTCCCGATCTCTCGAACGACTTTTCGCCGGCAGGTATTTCAATCCAGCATACCTTTTTCCTACCCTGTGAGGCGACGCGCACCGCCTCGTCGAATACCATGCGAGATGCTGACCAAATGTCGGGACCGACTCCGTCTCCTTCAATAAAACCAATGATTGGAGTGTCAGGGACAGCGAGACGGTCAGTGGACTCGCCGGTTATCCATTCCCCTCCAAGGGCGAGGCAGTGCTCTACGTTGTTCATCTATATTCTCCAGGAACCTAGTCTTGATGCGTGATCATTGCAAGTTGCGCTTGACATAGATTGTTGCGGAACGTTATGTTCCAATGATCACGCCAAACACACTTGGGAGATATTTATGCACATTATCGTCCTCGTCAAGCAAGTCCCCAACACGAGCGAGGTTCGCATAGATCCAAAAACGGGCAACTTAATCAGGGAGGGCGTTGAAAGCGTACTCAACCCGGAGGACCGTCACGCCCTGGAAGGTGCGCTCCAGATCAAAGACCGCTTCGGCGGCCGTGTCACGGCGGTCACCATGGGGCCTCCCCAGGCCATCGAGGTTCTTTGCGAGGCATTGGCCATGGGCGCGGACAAAGGCATCCTCCTCTCCGATAAAGCCTTTGCCGGCGCAGACACCTGGGCTACCTCCACCACCCTCGGCCTCGCCATCAAGCGCATAGGAGCCTTTGACATCATCCTTGCAGGACGGCAAGCCATAGACGGAGACACCGCCCAGATTGGTCCCCAGGTGGCGGAATTTCTGGGCATCCCACAGCTCACATACGTCACATGGTTCGAGCTAAATGAAGGGAAGATCACCGTCGAGCGGCGTGTGGAAAATGGTTGCGAGAGGGTCGAGGCGCCTACGCCGGTACTTTTGACGTGTTTGTCAACGCTCAATCAGCCTCGCTTTCCGACGGTGGCAGGTCTTCTCGACGCCACGTCCAAAAACGCCCCCATAGAAGTATGGAATGCAGCCGACATCGGGGCAAAGGCGCACGACGTCGGTTTGATGGGATCCCTTACCCAGGTCGTGCAAACCTTTACCCCCAAGGAAGCCCGCAAGACCCAATATCTCGAGGGAACCCCCATCTCAATAGCATCGACCTTGATTGACGCATTTCGTGAACGGAACATTCGCCTCGGAGACTAGCATGGCTATTCACATAGATAGAGATAAATGCAACGGATGTGGAAAGTGCTCGCGTTCCTGTCCGTATCAGGCCATCGAGATTCATGACAAAAAAGCCCAATGGATTGAAGACCGCTGCACCCTCTGCGGAGCATGTCTGAAGAGCTGCAAATACGAGGCCCTCACTGGCGAGATACCCGAGAGGGTTGTCCCGGATTTCTCGAACTATCGCGATGTACTGGTCTTCTGTGAAATGTTTGATGGCTCCTTTCATAGGTCTGCCATTGAACTCCTCGGCTGCGCCCGGGGGCTGGCAGACGACCTCTCTCAGCGGGTCATCGCGGTCGCAACAGGGGCAAAAGCGCCTGATACGCTGCGAGACCTCATTGCTCATGGGGCAGACGAATGCCTCTTCCTCGAGAATTCTTCACTGGCCTTTTATCAGACGTGCACATACGCCCACATCTTGTGCGAAGCGATTAAGCGGTTCAAGCCGTCCATTCTCTTGATTGCAGCGACGCCTTTGGGCAGAGACCTTGCGCCGCGGGTGGCGCGACGCATGGGACTCGGACTCACCGCTGATTGCACACGACTGAGCATCGACCCCGAAGAAAAAATTTTGCTCCAGACGCGCCCAGCATTCGGTGGAAACATCATGGCAACCATTGTCAGTCGTTACTCGAGACCTCAGGCCGCGACCGTGAGACCCGGCATTATGAGGCCTATCAACTACGACGCCACGCGAAGCGGCGACATCCGAGTGGAGAAGATCGATTTAGCCCAGTGCACCGAATTTACCCGCATTCTGGAATGTACGATGAATCCGCCGACGGGCGTGAATCTCGCATCAGCGAAGATAGTGGTGGCGGGAGGTCGTCCCATCTGTTCTGAAAAGGGATTGGCAATCCTCAAAGATTTTGCCGCAGCAGTCAAAGGTGAAATCGCATGCACCAGAGTGGTCGTGGAGGAAGGATTTCTCTCCCAAGAACATCAGGTAGGTCAGACAGGTCAGACGGTAAGACCAGAAATCTATTTTGCGTGCGGTATATCGGGCGCAGTTCAACACCGAGCCGGCATCGAGGGCTCTCGATATATCGTCGCTATCAACAAAGATCCAGACGCCCCCATCTTCGAAGTAGCTGATTTTGCCATAGTGGGAGATATGTTCGACGTATTGCCAGCCTTGACTCGAGCAGTACAAGACCAACAAAAAGAATTCTCGAGGTAAACCGTGACGCATATTCCTAAACCGACGCCCGAGGAACTCATACGAAAAACTTTTGCGCGATTCGCCGAGGAAGAAATTCTGCCGGTAGCCCGCCGCCTCGACGAAGAGGGAAAATTTCCGCGCTGGATGTTTGAAAAAATCGCGGCCACCGGCGCATATGGGATTCGATACCCGCGCTCTGTTGGGGGCGCAGGGGGCAACACCACGCAATTTTGCATTATGGTCGAGGAACTCGCCAAAGCGTCCATGAGCATCGCTGCGTTCACTGCAATGCAGTGTCTGATGGGCACGAATTTTTTGTTTGAATACGGCACGCCTGAGCAACACGAAAGGCTGCTCAAACCAGCAATCAGGGGCGAAAAAGTCGCGTCCTTTGCACTGACCGAGGCTGACGCCGCCACTGATCTTGGCGCGGTAAAAACCACCGCGGTATTAAAGGGAGACCGCTGGATCATCAACGGGTCCAAGACGTGGATCACCAATGCGCCGGTGGCAGATTTCTATACCGTCCTTTGTCAGACCGATAAAAAAAAGGGATTGAAAGGACTCGACTTCTTCCTGATCGAGCGCTCGACCCCCGGCCTTTATGTGTCAAAAAAATTTGAGAAACTTGGCACCAGGGCCACGGAAATAGCGGAACTCGCATTCACGGACGTGGAAATACCGTTCGAAAATCGTCTGGGCAAAGAAGGACAAGGCGTAGGCAACCTCATGCGCATCCTCGCCGTCATACGGGTGATGACCGCAGCTTTGTCCCTCGGCTTGGCCCGGGCAGCGTACGAGCATTCGAAACGCTATTGCTTGGAGCGCACTCAATTTGGCAAACGAATCGGCAGCTTTCAATTGGTGCAGCAAAAAATAGCCAACATGGCCACAGACATCTGGGCCTCCCACCTTATGACCTATGACACCGCAGCCAAAATAGACCGAGGCGAACGAGCCCTCAAAGAAGCCTCCATGGCGAAATACTTCGCGTCCGAGACCGCGTGCCGGGCAACCGATGAGGCCACGAGGATTTACGGCGCGTACAGCTATTCAATGGAATACGACGTCCAAAGATTCTACAGGGATTGTCGATTTCTACTTTTCGGCGGCGGGACGTCTGAAATATTGCAGACCATTATCTCCCGCGAATGCGGGGTGTATTAAGCCGGATTCTGAGGGGGCGCGCCGGCGACGCGCACGATACGGTCGCGAGTCGCCCTCAAACACGAATCGAGAGCCTTCTGACACTGAGCGAGGCCGTTGAAAAAAGCGGCCTCGGCTTTCCTATTTCTTCACTGCCAATTCAATATTCAGGAACTTCTCGAGCTCTTCCTTGATCTTGTCGCGTGGGACGAGCGTCGCTTTGCGGGAACCTGTGATCGTCCTTCCTCGCATCAGACCATACTCGACGGTTTGAGGATAATGAAATTTTCTCTTGGATAATCGCCTCTTATCGATCCAAGGCGCTTGATGAATCGGTAGATAAAAGGAAAAGCGAAATGGTTCCAATACAATATGAAAATGATACAGATCGAAATAGCCTTCCTCGTACTCGATCTTGCATTTTGGAGTCAGATACATCCTCACATGATGCTTATTCGAGTTTGTTTCGCTCTCCCATTTCTTTTTCGCCTCCGGCGAGAGCTGATAGACCTCCCGATCTCCTCGACGCACGTAATGCACCGTTAAGCTCGGATGGCCGCTCTTGAAGATCTTTTCAAGGGCGTTGTGCTTGAGGGGAAAAAGTTCAGAGCTGGTCTTGGTCTCATGCACCAAGAAGCACATGTAATAACATGCCCTTGCTATCTCTCGCTCTGGCGACGGCATCCCCTCTATTTCCTTCAAATTGTTTTCGTGGAAGATGACGTATTCGGGTGCAACCGGCTTTGTCTCCTTGTTTTTTTTCGCTTTGGGTGGGGGCGGCGCCGGCGGACCAAAGCGGAAGCCTCTGTTTTTGGGGAGAAATGGCTTAAGGCCTTTTTCCTCTCTCTTATACACGATGATCGGATCACGCCTGGGAGGTTTCTTCGGCATTTGCATCTCCTTGTCCCTGGCACTGCATAGTGCACTGCTCCATGAAAAGGGCGACGCCGGTGAATCCCAGCATGCAACCCTTATGGACGCATGATTTTAACGTTCTAAAAGCTCAGTTCGATTATCCGGCGGCAATCCGCTGCTTGTCATAACGCTAAGGTTCATGACAACGTTCACTACATCGGATGCCCAATTAGTCCGATTCCCCTGGTTCCTTCATTTCACATGATTTTCCGGGGTTATTCCTAAAGGCGGCTCTCATGGCGATGGAGTCCTTCGCTCCTCAGGACATACCATCGCTACAGTGCTACCCTACATCTAAACATTTCCTCTCACATAATCAAGAGAAATCATATATCCCACGACGATCTTCAAGCAGTTTTCTGCAAGAAAGAGGAGGGCAGCCGACGCGCGACAAACGGCCCCTGGAAACACCCGCAGGTGGATGAACTGACTGCGATCATGAGGGTGGCTATTGTTGCAGCGGTCTCGCACAGAAGGAACACGCGCTGCGCCCGGCAATTGAATAGCTCGTCTCGGACGCGGCGCGTCGAGGAGGGGGGCGACCCCAGGCCTTGCAGCGCGCATGCCAAAACCTCAATGGAGCCACGGCCTAATCCCTCTCCCCCATACCCTTCATCAAAGACTTTTATCCTCGAATTGTACATCCTGTGAATATTACTGTTTAATGTGGCGTGGATATGGCCAGTCCCGTACGAACCTAGACATGATATTGATAAATAATCGTAGTGTAGGAACATAACGAGTTCTTTTATGTCAATGAATTTATAGCTTGTCGTATCGCAAAGATGAGTCTTTTTCATAAAAAAAGACTTGACAAGGAAATGGTATCCTATTAAAAGTTGCCCACCTGCATCAGTCCTACCATATAGACCTTCCTGAGACGCCCGCCAAGCATCCTACCCGATGCCCCGTAGGGGGTCCCGCCTTTTTTGGGGACATAATTCATCAATAATATCAAATAATAAGGCACGCATCCCCGTAGCTGTACCACCGATACCGTTCCATCACCGCTTCACGGTACGCAGCCATCACCATCTCATATGAGCCAAAGGCGCACACGAGCATCAACAGCGTCGAGGCCGGCAAATGGAAATTCGTCACCATGCCGGAGACGACCCGGAATTGATATCCTGGAAATATGAAGAGATCCGTCTGGTTAGGGCCAGGAGTTACGATTCCGTCTTGGGTTGCCGCGGATTCCAAGGCGCGTACACTCGTTGTGCCGACGGCTATTATTCGACGATGCTCTTTCAGCGCCGCGTTCACCACGTCAGCCGTCGCGTCAGGAATCTCGTACCTTTCGGTTTCCATCCTGTGCAAGCGAATATCTTTGTGTCGGACAGGAAGGAAGGTGCCCGGCCCCACATGAAGAACGAGAGGCGCTATGATGACGCCCTTATCTCGAAGGGCCGAGAGCAGCTCTGGCGAAAAATGGAGTCCCGCGGTCGGCGCGGCCACTGCGCCCGGGACTCGTGAATACACCGTCTGGTACCGTTCACGATCGCGACGCGTGCTCCGATTCTCTCTGCGAATATAGGGGGGCAAAGGCGGTTGACCATGAGCTCTCAAGAAATCCAGAAAACCTGCTTCAGGGCATGGAAAGGAAATCACCGCCCTGCCTGGGGCAACTGCCTCGAGTACAGTCAGTTCGATCCCTCCGTCGAGAAATATTTTAGAACCCGATCGCAGGGGTTTGCTCGCTTTCACCAGGCATTGTCGAGTGGATTGGTCTTCTTGCACGAACTCATGATGCGGGAACGCGGGTTCGATCACGAGGAGTTCGACGCGTCCACCAGAACTCTTGCGGCCTGTGAGCAACGCGGGGACGACAAGTGTTTCGTTGACGACCAGAACATCGGAATCTCGAAGGAGTTGCGGCAAATCCCTGAAATACCGGTGACTGATCTTCCCAGAAGACCTCTCGACCACGAGCAAACGCGACGCCTCCCTCTGTTCAGAGGGCGCCTGCGCAATAAGCTCGGGCGGCAGCTCATATTCGTATGCCTGAAGGTTGAAATGATCAGGGATGCTCATTGCCACAGGTAGCGACAGGATTGGTTCGTTGCCTCCCCAATGGGAGAAACTGACACGTGCTCATTGCGAGGCAAGGCGCCGCGTTTCTTCGATGTAATCCCGCGTGACAAGTATGACGGTTGCCGCAAAGGCTGTGTAGTACACCATGAGTATGGAGGCGATACTCATTTCCGAAAAACTCAGGAAGAAGTTGATTCCCACCGGAACCACCATGCACACCACGGCAAGCTTGAACGCATATTCAAAGGGGAGGGGGTTGTGGAAGAGCCGAGCCCCAAGAAAGGGAATCAAAGCCATGGACAGCGCCTGCAACAGTTTTGTGAGCAGGAAAAATACCGCGAGAAAAGCAAGCCCCCATGTCTTCACAATAGGACTTAAACGATCAATGGCCTTTCTGATATTCTCTGAGTTTATCACCATATCAGGGGCGTCCTTCAGAGAGACTACTTTGATCCCTGACCCGTCTTTGTTGACGATGGCCGATCGCGTCAGCATGGCCCCATACCCTACATTCTTTAAATATTTCAAGGCGTCGTCGTACGATGATACAGTGGTATCGATGATGAGCACCACCCCTGAGTCCCCGAAATTCTCAATATAGTACGGCTGTTTTTCCTTGATCGAAGCTCGACCATCCTGAATGGTAATTTCTGGAAAATATGCGTCGTATTTGTCCGCCATCCAGATGAGGTCTCTTTCGAGTCTCGGAATGAGACCGTAGGCGCACGCAAGGAGTTCTACGCCAACGCACACTGCGAGAATCGCCAGCGCCTTTGGGAAGCTGATGGCCAAAACTGACCGCGCCACGCTCACGATCCCCACACCTCTTCCTGATGACGGTCGTCCCCTGGCAGCGGCGAAGTTTCGGCGCTTGCCACAGGAAGCACATCGCCAGACACGACAGTGACCTGAGAGCCGTCTTGCATGCTCAAGATGAGAAAGCCTTCCCTTGAAACGCCGTGAGCCCTGCCCACCTTTCCATCATACGTCATGAGATGATCCTTGTGCGCCCATTTTGCCAACCAACGTTCCCTTACGATCTCCGGCCCCCTCGCTTCCATATCCTCATAGAGGGCCCTTATTTCGCTGAGGAATGCCTGGGCCGCTTCGAGGACGTCCCATGGCTTGCCAGTGCACAACAGATATGAGGTCGGAGGAAGGGGGAACGGTCCTGGAAAATCGCTTTGGTCGCTGTTGAGGTTCACCCCCAGCCCTAGGATGACGTCGCGAACCCTGTCTTTTATCATAGTCGCCTCGAGGAGGATGCCTGCGATCTTTTTGTTGTCCACGAGCACGTCATTGGGCCATTTAAGCGCCGCAGCAGATACTCCCTTGGACTCGAGGACATTTGCAACAGCGACGCCCGCAAGCATACTGAGCACCGGCGACTGTTCCGAGGGCAGCGAAGGGCGAAGAATGACGGAAAGGGCAAGATTTTTCCCAGGCGGCGAAATCCAAGAATGGCCGCTGCGCCCCCGTCCGCTTGTCTGCTCCAAGGCCATGACAGCGGTCCACGACGGTTCTCCTCGCAAGGCCATGTCCTTCGCCACGTCCTGGGTCGAAAGTGTCCTGCTCAGGACGACGATCTTGCCTCCCGGAAACGCCTCTTCTTGCAAAATGCTCGAATCCAAATCCTCTCGTATCACTGTCATGGTTGGCCGCAACCGGGCAATCCCGCAGTCCTCCGCAATGCCCCAACTGCTAGCAGCAGCGCGCGATGGTCAGCCCCCTTGACATTCCAGCGATCTCATCCTTTCCAAACCTGCCATCAGACCGGTCAGTTTGCCCGAAAGTTCCTGCTCACGCGCCTTTTGTTTTTCTATGGCTTCAGAGCTCGCCTTATCCAGAAAATTAGGATTGGAAAGCTTCGCCCGCACTGCGTCAAAATCTTTCTGATGCTTCGAGATTTCCTTTTCCAGGCGTTTAATTTCGGCCCGGGGATCGACGACGCCTGCGAGCGGAACCATAATATGAACATTTTTTACCACTGCCGTGGCCCGAAGCCGCCCGATGTCCGCGTCAGCAGCGTCCCGGACGATGGTAAAAGATTCCAGTCGTCCAAGCGTTTCTATCATGGCTCGCGCCTTTTCCAGGGCGTCAACCTCTCTGTCTGACGAACACACGGCAAAGGCCTTCAGCGGCCTTGCCGGCGGAATGTTCATCTCGGCGCGTATGTTGCGTATCGCAGTGATAAGCTCCATGAGCAGCGACGCCGTTGCCTCCGCCTCTTCGTTTATCAGAGACCTGTCTGCCACAGGAAATGGTCCGCAGGTAATGGAGGCCCTCTCGCCCTGAATCTTGGACGCTATCTCTTCTGTAATAAAAGGAATAAACGGGTGCAGCAGATGCAATATGCGATCCAGCGTGTATCCCAGCACCTTTTTGGCCCGCAACGCCTCCTCTGTACCGCTTTTGGCCAAAGGGATCTTCGCGTACTCGATGTACCAGTCGCAGAATTCATGCCACGTGAATTGATACAGACACTGGGCAGCATCGTTGAAGCAGTATGATTCGATCCCATTCCGGACTTCCTCGATGGCGCGCTGGAGTCTGGATACGATCCACTGCTCTACCACGTCCAGCCGGTCTGGGAGCTCCGCAAAACCAGCCCCAGGCGCATCGGCGAGGTGAGGAAGGGCGAAGCGCGCTGCATTCCAAAGCTTGTTCATGAAGTTCCTGTAGCCCTCTATTCTGCTCTCCGACAAGCGTATGTCTCGCCCCTGAGCCGCCAAGGCCGCAAGGGTAAATCTGAAAGCGTCTGCTCCATGCTTGTCCATAACAAGAAGGGGATCTATGACGTTTCCCAACGATTTACTCATTTTCTTGCCGTTTTCGTCCCTGACCAAGGCATGGATGTACACGTCCCTGAATGGGACGTCGTGCATGAATTTCAGCCCCATCATCATCATGCGGGCTACCCAGAAAAAGAGGATGTCAAAACCGGTCACCAAACAGCTCGTGGGATAAAACGTCTTGAGCAACGGCGTATGGTCCGGCCAGCCCATGGTCGAAAATGGCCAGAGAGCCGACGAGAACCATGTGTCGAGAACATCAGTCTCTTGGACGAGCCTTGTTCCCTTACATGCGGAACATTCTCTGGGCTCTTCACGCGCCACTATGATTTCCCCGCAGTCCTGGCATGTCCACGCAGGAATACGATGGCCCCACCATATCTGACGAGAGACGCACCAGTCCCTGATGTTGGTCATCCACTCAAAATAGGTCTTCGTCCAATGCTCTGGCACAATCCTGGTCCTGCCGTCCTGGACGGCCTTCAGGGCCTCCTCGGCCAAGGGACCGATCTTCACGAACCATTGCTTCGATATGAGGGGCTCAACGACATCCTTGCACCGATAGCATTTCCCCAGACCAACTGCATAAGGCTCGATCTTCTCCAGGAATCCTTTCTCATCGAGTTCGCGTACAATGGCCTTTCTGCATTCATATCTGTCCATACCGTAGAAGTGGATCCCGTTTTCATTGATCTTCCCGTGAAAATCCATCACAGTCACTCGTTCCAGGCCGTGCCTCCGGGCGAGTTCGAAGTCTGTGAGATCGTGGGACGGGGTCACTTTGAGCGCGCCTGTGCCGAAGTGTTCGTCAACAATTGGGTCGCCGATAATGATGAGCTTGCGTCCCACAAGGGGCAATATCGCAAATTTTCCCACGAGGTCGGCATAGCGCGGATCCGACGGGTTCACCGCAACGGCCGTATCTCCCAGCATCGTCTCAGGACGCGTCGTCGCGACGGTGATGTGCTTGTCCGTTCCGTCCAAAGGATACTTGATGAACCACAACGATCCAGAAGAGTCCTCATGCTCCACCTCGAGGTCCGAAAGCGCAGTGTGGCAACGAGGGCACCAGTTTACAATGTAATCTCCCTTATAAATGAGGCCCTCTTCATAAAGCCGGACAAAAACCTCTCGCACCGCGCGGGAGAGGCCTTCATCCATGGTAAAGCGTTCCCTATCCCAGTCGCACGAACATCCGAGCCGCTTGAGTTGATTGACGATTGCGCCGCCTGATTGATGTTTCCACTCCCATACCCGTTCTATAAATTTCTCCCGTCCCAAGTCTTCTCGGTGGAGTCCCTCTTGGGCGAGTTGGCGCTCCACCACGTTTTGGGTGGCAATGCCGGCATGGTCCATCCCTGGCATCCAGAGTGTGTTGTACCCATCCATGCGATGATACCGAATCAAAATATCTTGGAGTGTATTGTTCAGCGCATGGCCCATATGAAGCGACCCTGTGACATTGGGCGGAGGAATGACGATGGAGTATTCTTTTCCAGTCTTTGTCTCCTTGGCGCTGAAATATTTCTGCGCAAGCCAAAAGTCGTACCATTTTTGTTCTATATGTGATGGATCATAGACTTTGGGCAACATGCTATCACCCATACGCAACTCCTTGTGGAAAGAAAGTGAGCAGGCGTCTCAGCCGTAACCATTCACCATACTACTCGCGCGATGATCATGCAACTCCCAGGCAGGCGCTCGGGAGCGCGCAGCACGCGATTGGTTCCCTTGTGGATGTTGGGGAGTGTCGCTGTGGGGCGCAGCGACGAGGCGAGTTGCCAAGTCTCTGCACTTATCATGGCCGCGCGTGATGGGAAGCAGCGTCAATGAGCGCGCTCACGGCGCCGCCGAATCATGAAGGCTTTTTCCCGGCCTTGGGACAAAGGAAGCCCCAGTCGCAATTTAACCCCACGCGACAAGATTCATAGACAATGGATTGAAGAGGTACGGATGAAAAGGCAGGACCCTGATCTTGTACCCATAGATGCCCGTTTCTTCGCATGGAATCGTCCCACGAAAAGTGTAAATCCCATCATCGACTTTTTCGCTCTGGGACATTGCCGTCACGTCTCGCTGAAGGAGTCGTTCGGAATCCGTTGCCAACAGCCCATGGCAGAGATCGACCACCACCTCGTCCGCTGTCAGGCCCCCGAGTTTGATGGTAGCCACCACTTCAAGGTCCTCTCCCAGAGAGACCTTGTCTCCCTTGGTTGCCGAGACATCGAGTACTTGCACATCATGCCAGACCGAACGAACCTTTTGCTTCCAATCCCTCAATTCCCTTGCTCGGCTCAAGCGATTTTCACCCAGTATCTGATGCGCAAGCCCCGCCTGAATGTAATAGTCCTCCATGTATTCTTCAATCATTCTGTGGCTGTTGAAGTGTCTGCATATCGACGCCATACTATTTTTCATCTTTTCAATCCAGCCATGAGGCAATCCATCCACCCCTCGATCAAAAAACAGGGGCACAACCTCCTGCTCCAAAAGGTCGTAGAGGCTTTCTGCGTCGGCTGCATCTTGGTCGTTGATATCGCTGTATTCTTCCTCGCTCCCAATCGCCCATCCGTTGGAGCCGTTGTAGGCCTCCGGCCACCAGCCATCCAAGATGCTTAAATTCAACGCGCCGTTCGCGGCAGCCTTCATGCCGGACGTCCCGCACGCCTCATTGGGACGGCGAGGCGTGTTGAGCCATACATCGACTCCCTGAACCAAGTATCGCGCAATATTGATGTCGTAATCTTCCAAGAATACAAGATTACGCCTGAAACCTTCATTCTTGGATTGATGCACTACTTTCTTGATCAATTCCTTCCCGAGCAAATCTCGCGGATGGGCTTTGCCGGAAAAGATGAACTGAACAGGCTGACGTTTGTTCGAAACAATCCTCAGAAGTCTATCCGGATTGGTGAAGAGCAGACCGGCCCGCTTGTAGGGGGCGAACCGCCTCGCAAAACCAATGGTTAACGCCTCTGGATTGAGGAGTTCTACGGCCCGGCGTCGGTTGAAGCCGTCTCCCCCGCCTGTTTTCATCTGCTTGGCGAGCCGCCTGCGACAAAATGCTACCAAACGCTCCCGCCTGGTTTCATGAACCCGCCAAAGTTGCGCCGGCGGGATGTTGTTGATCCGCAGCCATATCTTGGCGTTGTCCGGCTCTTCCACCCATTCTTCCCCCAGGTAGCGTGCGAATAGATCAGCCATTTCCTTGGACACATACGAGGGGATATGCACGCCGTTTGTCACATATCCAATGGGGATGTCTTCCTCGTCCAAATGCGGCCAAAGACCTCCCCACAGCTTCTTGGAAACGGTGCTGTGCAGCTTGCTCACCGCGTTCACTCCCCGGGACAACCTCAACGCCAACACCGCCATGGACAACGGGGATGTGCGATCCTCCGGGTCTTGTCTGCCCAGATCAAGGAGGTCTTTGACCGTCATACCCATAGATCGCATGTACTGGGAAAAATATCGGGTCACCAGGTCCGGCGGAAACATATCTATCCCTGCTGGCACTGGCGTATGCGTGGTGAAGACTGTTGACGCAGAGACCGCCTCCATGGCCACATCAAAGGGTACACGATAAGTGGCCATGGACTGTCGTATCCGCTCGAGCGCAGCAAAAGCGGCATGCCCCTCATTGAGATGATACACAAGGGGCCACAAGCCCAGCAGATGAAATGCCTTGGCCCCTCCTATGCCGAGGACAATCTCCTGCTGTATCCTCATCTCCAGGTCTCCGCCATACAACTCCGCAGTAATGCGTCTCGCCGCAGGACTGTTGTCTGGATGGCTCGTGTCTAGCAGATACAGGGGTATCCGCCCCACCTGAATCTTCCACACCAACACCTTCACGCTCTGCCCGTCCAATTCCAACACAAAATTGGCCTGATTCCCAGCTCCATCAACCACCGGCGAAATCGGCATATTGTAAAAATCGTTGTCCGGGTATAATTCCTGCTGCCAGCCATCCACATTCAAATACTGTTTGAAATAGCCCTTCTGATAAAGGAGTCCCATACCAATGAGAGGAAAGCAGAGGTTGGACGCGCTCTTGAGATGATCCCCCGACAGCACGCCAAGCCCCCCTGAATAGATGGGCACGCACTCAGCCAGCCCGTATTCCATGCTAAAATAGGCTATCCTGTAATCGATTGGCCGTTCAAGATTAAACGAATAATTCCCCGGATTGCTGACATACTCCTCGAAGGCGTTGGACAAATCCGCAATCGCGCTCATCAGAGATGGATCCTGAAGGATCTCGGCCATGCGCTCGCTGCTCAATCTACTCAAGAGAAGCACCGGGTTGTGGCCTGTTTCTTCCCACAGATCAGGTTCCAGCATCTGAAACAAACGGCTCGAGTCCGGATTCCACGAAAACCACAGATTCATCGCGAGATTTCGCAAGACGTGCAGTTCTGCGGGCAGGTCGGGTTTTACTACTAGACGGCGCAACCTCATTTCAGTGCCTCCCCGAATGTCATGTCACAAGCATGAGACGATAGGCGTCGCCATCTTAGTAACAAGAGGGTTGCGAGGGTGTCAAGCTGAGGGGCTGTACATGGCTTCTCGGGCTTGACGCGTGGACGGCTTGTGCTATATTGACCGCATGGTCAATATTCCACGCTCAGCGGTCGCTTGCCTGCACTCATGAACCCCTCACGCCTCGGGACAAAAGCCTTTCAAACCCTCGATCAGCGCAAAAGAGATCGCATTCTCTCCGCCGCGCTCGAAGAATTCGCGGCCAACGGCTACCGACACGCGTCCATGAATGCCATCGTGAAAAAGGCGGGTATCAGTAAGGGAAGTCTCTTTTGGTACTTTCGGAGCAAGGGCCTCTTGTTCAGCGCAATCGTTGACGCCGCAGTGGAAGAGGTCAAGAAGTCCCTCCGCCTGGTTCGCTTCCACACCGCAAACATGGATTTTTCCTGTCGGCTCGAAATGTTCATCAGGGCAGGGGTTCAATTCATAGACGCCCACCCGCTCCTCGCTCGCATCTATTTCCACCTTCTGCAGTCTGGCGAGGCGCCCTTCGGCGCTGAACGCGTGGCTGAACTCAGAAAACTCAGCGTCACGTTTTTTTCGGATCTCATTCGAGAGGGTATTGGGCGTGGAGAGTTGCGGTCAGACCTGCCTGTGCTCCATGCGGCGTTTCTCATGAACTGTATGCTCGAAGGGCTGCTCAGAGCCTATCATACTCAATTCCTCGCCGAAGGATTGAACATCTACAAGGCTGACGACGATGCCATAGAGCAGTGGATCAGGTCAGCGTCAGATTTGCTGCACAGGGGTATGGCCAGCGCGCGCGAGGCTCAGGGCAATCTCGTAAAAAACCTTGCGGAAGTCAAAACCATAAGCGAGAGAGGAGAACAATCGTGATCAAGAAGACTTTGCAGTGTGCGGCTTGCGTGTTGATGGCAATCGTTGTTTTCTTCGGAGCGCCGAATCAAGCGGTGTGTGGTCAAGAGCCAGAGTTAAAGTTTGGCGTACTGCCTGTACTCCAGGCCCTTCCCCTGTTCGTAGCTCAGGACAAAGGCATGTTTCGAGCGCACGGCGTTTCTGTCCAACTAGCGCCGTTCAATACTGCGTCGGAAAAGGATATTGCATTGTCAACAGGGGCCATAGACGGTTATTTCGGTGATCTCGTCACCCCCATTGTCCTGAAGGGAAACGGAAGAGATGTTATTATCGTTGCCGCCAATTACGATACACGCAGCGACCGCAGGATGTTCGCCATTCTCGCAAAGCCAGGCAGCCATTACAAGTCGCTGTCAGATCTCGCCGACACGCCGGTGGCGGTCTCATCGAACTCCGTGGTGCATTTCTTGACAGAGACGCTCCTCGAGCAAAGCGGCGTCCCTCATGAAAAAATAAGCTTTTTCGAGGCCAAGAACATCGGCATGAGGATGCAAATGCTCTTGTCAGGTCAGGTGGAGGCGGCTGCCCTGCCCGAGCCGCTGGTGACTGCCGCGCTGGCAAAAGGCGCAAAATTCTTGTCAGATGATGCTGGTCTGGCAACCAGTCAAACCGTTCTTGTATTCAGCGGCGCGTTTGCTCGCGCACATCCTGACCTCGTGAAGGCCTTCCTCAAGGCTGTAGGAGAGGCCGCGGCATTCGTCAACGTATCCCCGGATTCTGTGCGGAGCGTTATGGTCGAACATGTGCGTCTGCCAGAGCCTCTCAAACAGAACTATCCGACGCCCAGATTTCCTCAGCTCGCCCCGCCCGATAAAACCGCGCTCGAAACCATTTCGAAGTGGCTCAGCGAAAGGAAAGTGATCCCAGGCCCTGTAGAGTTTGGACAGATAGTAGATGGCTCCTTCCTCCAATAAACTGCTCTCGTGTGAGGGTGTGGCAAAGACCTATTTCACGGAAACAGGGCCGGTGATGGCCTTGAAGGACGTCTCTCTGTCGCTGGACGATGAGGATACTCTGGCCATCGTAGGGCCTTCTGGCTGCGGCAAATCGACCCTTCTGTTTATTCTGGCTGGTTTGGAAAAACCCACCGAAGGCAGAGTCAGCTTTCGCGACGCTGCGCTGGACAAGCCGCGGCGTGAAGTTGCGCTGGTGCTTCAGGATTACGGCCTGTTTCCGTGGAAAACAGTCCAGGCGAACATCGAACTCGGCATAAGGATCAGAAAAGAACCGATCGACGCCGAGAGGATTTCGGCCCTCTTGCACGAGCTAGGCATTTTCCAAAAGACCGAGTTGTACCCTCAACAATTGTCAGGAGGACAGCGTCAACGGGTCGCGCTCGCCCGGGCTCTCGTATTGAACCCATCCTTGCTCCTTTTGGATGAGCCGTTCGCCTCGCTGGACACCCTCACCCGGGAACGCCTCCAAGATTTGGTGGCTGCGGCATGGCGCTCAAGACGCTTCGCAATGGTGATTGTGACCCACGACATCCAGGAGGCGGTGGGGCTGGGCAGAAAAGTCCTTATCATGGCGGGCGCGCCGGGCGCCATCGTCTCATGCGTCGAGAATCCCTCCGCGGGCCGCAGCGGCTATCGGGATACGGAAGAATTTTATATTATGTGTGAGCGGGTGCGCCGAGAGTTGGAGCGTGTGTCGTGACGTCGCGATGGGGATACGTCTGGGGAACTCTTGTCTTGGCGCTTCTCTGGCAGGTCGCTTCATGGCGCCTCGGGGAACTCGTCCTTGCGGGCCCCACCGCGGTGCTGCTTCGATTGTATGCAGAGGCCCATCACGCAAAGTTTTGGATGCATGTGGGCAGCTCGTGGTTTCGGATTGCCGTTGCCCTGGCGATTTCTTTTGTCGCCGCAGTTCCCGCTGGCCTATTGTTGGGGTCCAGCAGACGACTAGACCGAGTAGCGCGGCCAATCATCCATCTTACTTATCCAGTCCCCAAGATCGTGTTTCTGCCGATTGTCTTTATCATTTTTGGACTTGGGGATGCCGGGAAGATTGCCATGCTTTCGATCATTCTCTTTTTCCAGTTGCTCATTACGACCAGGGATGCGGCCCGATCAGTCACTCGATCAGCCCGATACTCTTTGTACAGCCTCGGCGGATCGCGATTCGACCTTTTTCGTCACGTGATTTGGCCTTCATGCCTCCCCGCGGTGTTTACCGCCCTCCGCATTGCGACTGGCACCGTCGTGGCGGTCTTATTTTTTGTCGAGTCCGTGGGAACGCGATATGGCATGGGATTTTATATCCTCGACGCATGGGGTAGGGCGGACATTCAAGGTATTTGCGTCGGGATGGTCGTCATGGCGTTGATGGGCGTCGTTCTATACGAGACCTTCGACGTACTGGAGAAAACATTTTGCCGTTGGAGCCAACTATGAACCAAAAGCCGATTGAAACGTGGACGGAAGCGGAACGGATTGCCGTCGTCAAAAGAATATTCAACACCGTCACAGACCATTATGACCTCTTGAACCGCCTCATGTCCGCGCGTCGGGACGTCTGGTGGAGGCGCTTCACTGTGCGCAGGATTCCAAAAGAGGCCAGGCTTGTCCTCGATGTCGCCACCGGTACAGGAGACCTTGCCATCGAGATAGCAGCCTCGCGAGAAGCTCAGGTTGTAGGCGCTGATTTTGTCCCGAAAATGATGGCCGCAGCGAAGGAAAAAACCTCAAAACATGACCTATGCGAACGCATATCCTACGTTGCTGCAGACGCCAATCAACTGCCGTTTCCGTCCGGCCTGTTCGACGCCGCCGCCATAGCCTTCGGCCTCCGAAATATTCCGACCCCAGAAACGGCTTTGACTGAAATGGCCAGAGTGGTGAAACCTGGCGGGAAAGTCATGGTGCTCGAAATGACCTTTCCCAGAAACATGAAACTGCGCTGGTTCTTCCAGTGGTATTTGAACAACGTGATCCCTTTTGTGGGACGCATGATATCGGGAGATGCAGGAGCCTATAGATATCTACCCGATTCAATTCAGCATTTTCTGCATCCAGACGAATTGACCTCATTGTATCAACAGATCGGGCTAAGATCGGTCAAGGCGTTCCCATTAACCTTTGGGCTTACCTACCTTCATGAGGGTGTGGTTCCATGAAAGCTGACGCCTTTTGGGCATGGTACCAGGCCGGCAGGCCTCCATTCTTTGTGGCGACCCTGATCCCATTGTCGCTGGGGGCAGCAATCGCCTGGCGGGCCGGTCACTGGAACCCGAACCTTTGGTTTCTGGTCTTGCTCGCCTCTTTTCTCGTGCATCTTGCGACAAATCTCAGCAACGACTATTTCGAGTTCCTATCCGGAGCCGACGACGGCGATTCCCTTGGCGGAAGCCGGGTGCTCCACGAGGGAAAAATCACCACGGTCCAGCTTGGCAGAGCAATCGTTCTTTTGTACTCGGTCGCCTTTGTCCTCGGCATTTGGATAGTTGCCGCATCAGCAGTCTGGTGGCTCGCCCTGATTATGTTGTTTTCCTTTGCGTCGAGTCTGTTCTACACAGCCCCGCCGGTTCGCTATGGCTATCACGGACTCGGCGAGCTCTTCGTCGGGATCAACATGGGGCCTGTGATGGTCGTAGGGACGTGCGCGGCCCTGACTGGTCAATTCCTGCCTCGCGCCTTATGGGCGTCCATACCCATCGGTTTGCTGGTTGCCTCAATACTCTTTTACCAGTCTTTGCCAGACATGGATTGCGACAAGGCAGTGGGGAAGTACACCCTCGCGGTGCGGCTCGGTCGCGCCAAAGCCTTGTGGGGTCTCCGTGGGTTCCTCGTCGGCGGCCTTGCGAGTGTGGTCATTTTGGCGTTGGCTGGAGCGGTGCATCCGTTTGCGCTGCTTGCGCTCGGAGGCATCCCCCAGATCATCAAGATTGACAGGATGGTGCGCGCAACCCAGGACTGGCGCGACCTGCATGAAAGAGGCGGCGCAGTGCGATTCTTTTACCTATTGGTGGGACTCATCTTACTCTTGTCTGTGATGCTTTTCGGATAGGATACCACTTCTTGAAATCTCCGTCGCATTGAGCTCTGCATCCCATAGTATGTGAGTGCTTTCGAAAACAGCATGAACGAACACGACGAGTCAACTTTTGTCACTTCGAAGGCTCAGGGCTTGCGCGAAGTGAAAGCCGGCGACCGAGAAATCTTCGTCGTGAGGCCGCAGATTTCTCGCTGCGCTCAAAATGACAAGGAGAGGAAGCGTTCAAAATGACAGGGACGAGAGCCATCACCGCGATTCTCGAAAGTAACTACGAATTTCACCATGCAATTGACCCATTGATTTACGAGAGCTGAGGTTGCCGCGTCGTCTGAAGTTCTTACCAATGACAAGACGCCCTCCCACGTCATTGCGAGCAACGCGAAACAATTCCCGCATAACTTTTGACAATGGCAATAAAATAACGACCGTCTGCGGAGCTCATGACTATTCCCGAGGCGTCCCAAGAGCCCTGCGCGTCCCTCGGTCCCGACGTCCTACAACTCAGGCGAATTGACGCCCACGAGGTCGCTTTGCCTCCTCAGTCGCTGGTCCCACTGTTTCCTCGCTTCATTTGGCGGGGGAATGATTTCGGAGAGTTTTTTGACCCCGGGGATGTGTCGAGACATCCATCCGTCGCTTTCATTTGCGTCATACGCAGCCTTCACGGCTTTGCCGGATCGCAGCGACGTGCACGATGCTGCGAGAAACAATACGAATACCACTACCAGCGCGATGCCAAGGAGACGATTCATGTGGAAGACCCCTGATCACAAGAGGTTGATGCAAGGCAACTATGCTGGCGTGAGCTTATATATATTTCTTATGAACACTACAAGTATTTTTTTGTGGCGCGGTAAATTTACGCAAAAATATTCATGCGTCACGTGGTAAACTTGGCTTGTTGACGAGATAAATTCCAGATGCCACTAAAATCAATCCCAACCATAACATCAGAGGCAGGGGCTCCCCGAGGATGAGCCCGCTCAACAGCACGCCGAACAACGGAGTCAGGAAAGTGAACGCAGACAGGATGCTGATTTGGTAACGGTGCACCATCCAAAACCACAGCAGATAGCTGAGAAATGCAACAATAACGGTTTGATACACAAGGGTCCCAATGGTGAGTCTATCCAGCACGATTCTTGCCCCAGGCTCGAACAACAAAACACCCACGCCAAGAATGGGTATGGAATAGAACAACTGAGAAAAGAGCGTCTGATAATGCGATATATTTTTGTCCAACATGTATTTCTTGATGTACAGGCTGGTCGCCGCCCAGAGGAAACCCGCTGCGGTCTCCATGAGATCGCCCACCCAATACCACCGCTGCAGCCCCCCTGAACGAGACTGAAAGACCAAGACGAGCCCTGTGAACGCGGCGGCGAGGCCGACGACCTTGACCCGTGAAAGACGGTCGTTCGGCAGCAAGTAATGCGCGCCCACCGCCACCCAGAGCGGTTGCGTATAGAGAAAAACAACGGCTCGCGATACGTCCGTGAAGCTCGTTCCCCAGTATAAAAAGAGGAATTCCGTTCCGAAAAGCGCCCCCACAGCCACGCCGTGAATGACATTTTCGGCGTCCATAAATGCCGGGCGCTTTGTGGCATAGAGGTACGCCCCTAGAATGAGCGACGCGGCGAGAGACCGCGCGGCTGCCGATAATATTGGCGGTAAACCATACAGGCTCAATTTTATGCTGACCATGTTGCCGCCCCACACAAGGCACAAGGCCACGAGGAGGAAGCTGGCCGAAAGCGGGAGATGATACGATGGCTGTTCAGCATTTCTCATGCTGCAAGACTCGCGACTATCGAAGGATAGACCATGTTTATTTTCGACAACGGCTTTAAGAGACATCTTCGCGACCGAGGAGCTTGTCGATATGCTATGTTGGATTTCGATCCGTTTCTCATCGGTCTTTATAAGCGCGCCCTATCTCGCCGCGCCTACGCCTTTCTCAAGTGGCGCAGCCCCTTGATTTTGAACACATAATTGGACAACGACTGCACATACATCGGCAGTCGTTCTTTGTTCAAACGTGCAACAAGGTACGCGGACGCGCAAATGAACAACGTAGGGGGCAGGGGAAGAACCGCGAGGGGATGCGCGAGACCAGACCGAGCGGCGCGTTCTGTGGCCAAGACCAGCGCGTAATAGATAAACACCGCAACCAACCCCGCTGAGACGTTGTTCATTCTGCTCTTGCCCATATTGATAATGCCCAACGGAAAGGCCGCCAAAGCCAACGCAAGGCACGCCAAAGGATATACAAGCCGCTGCACGATGAGTATCTCCGCAAACAAACATACACGCGCGTAATATGCGTGCGCTTCAGGCGTGTCGTCCGGCCGCGGGACAGTTGTTTCCGCTACCTTTTGACGGATTTCGGCTATGGACATCTCCTCGAAGGTCCTCGACTGCGCCAGCATCGCAGGATCGATTTCGTAGCGAAACAAGTACGTCTCGAAGGCGAGCACCCCTGCAGAATCCCCCTGCTTATCCTCCTTGATGATGGTTCCATCGTAAAGGCGAAGCAGCACGGCCTTGCCCTGCGGGTCCGGCTGCATAGACCCTTTCTTTGCTATGATGGTAGTGGTTTCATTGGGCTGAGAAGATTCCTTGATAAAGACATGTTCCATGACGCCTGTCGCGGGATCGATTTTTTCGACGTAAAGAATGAGTCCCTTGAGCGCGTCAAAAAATGTGCGTTCTTCAATGCCTGCGTGGGCGCGTCTTGACATGGCTTCTTGCATGAGCAGGCGGCCTTTTCCGACGCCGGCAGGAATCAAGTACAGAGTGCAGACAAGGCTCAACGCAACTCCCAACAGCCCCAGACATGCCACAGGCGGCAGCAGATGGTAGATGGAGATGCCTGACGCCTTTATCGCCGAGATCTCGTTGTCGGTGGCCATTCTGCCCAGCCCCAGAAGGATGCCGATCATGATGGCCAACGGCAGCGCCGTCACCAGCACCCCCGGCAGGGCGTTCACTAACACCTGAAACAGGATCAGCGTGATGTCCATCCCTGCTTCCATGCCCTTTTGCAAGAGCGGCAGGAAGCCTGCCACCAACCCTGCCAAGAGGAACACTACCAGACAAAACAAAAACGCGACAAAGATTTCTCGAAACAGATATCGCTGAAGTAAGGAAGGAATAGGCACGTCACAATCTTCTATTGGGCTTGCGTAGAATTACTGTTTTTTCTCACCAGTTATAAGGATATTGCGTCGTTTTACCGGCAACGAGCCATCAATGGCTTCTTGGCCATCACGAAACGCCAGAGGCGCGCAGCAGGTCAGCTCACTTTGATGGACCAGAAAGGCCGCCGTTGCATACGCGTTTTTTTGCATGTTGCGGCGTCACCCACTCGCGCGGCGCCTGGCCGCCTCCATCGCTCCACAGGAAGCGCAAAGTCTGCTCCGATTTTTCGACCACATAGGCGTCAACGTCATTCCGAGACCTCTAAACCTTCCTATCGGCGCAAGTTCAAGGACTTAACCGCAAGCCGCGCCGCGCCCAGGAGTCCTGTCTGCTGGTTGAGTATCACATAGACCGGCACGCGCAGAAGCAAGTCTCTGAATCGTCCTTTGTCGAGCAGGGCTTCCAACAAGAGCCCTTCACGGATGAGCGGCGCAACGTGCGGCAGGACGCCCCCTGCCAAGTACAACCCTTTGGTGGCCATGCTCATGAGGATAAGGTTTCCAGCCGCGCTCCCAATAATCCTCAAAAACAATCGCACCGTTTCCACACAGAGAGGATCGCCATACTCGACCGCCCTTCGGGTGATCTCCTGGGGGGACGAAGTATCCGAGACATCTATTGCGTCCCCACAACTTCCCTGATCCTGCCGCGTAGCTCGGAGCGTTCGATATATTTCGAGCATGCCGGCTCCAGACGCGACGCGCTCGAGACTCACTCGGGCAAATTTCTTGCGCAGGGTCTGGAGCAGGGAGATCTCCAAATCCGTCGTAGGAGCAAAATCCACATGTCCGCCCTGGGATGCGACGGGATGCATAGCGCCTTGTATGTTGAACAAGAAACCCACTCCTAATCCAGTGCCCGGCGCCAATATCGCCACATTGCCGTCTGGATCGCCTTCTGCGGCCTGCAGAACCAGCAGATCATCGGCGGTCAGTATTTCTATGGCATGCGCAATCGCGAGGAGATCATTCACAAGGGTCGCCTGCTCAAAAGCGAAGCGCTCCCTTATCCGCGCCTCGGAAACCACCCATGGAAGATTTGTGACATGGCAAACTCCCTTGATGACAGGGCCGGCAACGCCGAAGCACGCCGCGGAAATCCTCGCAGGATGCTCTTGAAGAAATCGTTCTATCCCCTCTTCCAACGATGAAAGGGAAGAGCTGCCATAGATTTCAGTGGCGACTGATTCGGGACGATCACACTCGTGACGAAAGAGGCCAAACCGCGTATTGGTTCCCCCAATGTCGCCGGCCAGGATCATCTTTTCGTCCGCTCTCGTGGCGGCGGCCTGATTCACGCATGCCCTCACGCTCTTCGGTATCGACGAGTCCTCTGTGGTCTTTACGAGGCCTCCAGTCAGGAACGCTGTCGGGCCTCAGGATTGAGGCAGTTCGGCGGCGTATCCCCGCGCAAACCACAGAGCAAGTTCTCCACTGCCTTGTTGCCCATCTTGATTCTGGTCTCGATGGTGGCGCTGCCTACATGAGGCAGGAGCACGACATTGTTGAGTTTCCTGAGACCCGGGGTGACTTGAGGCTCATTCTCATACACGTCCAATCCGGCTCCTGCAATGACCCCTTGTTCTAAAGCCTCGAGGAGCGCCTGTTCGTCCACCACAGGACCTCTTGCCACATTGATCAGAAAGGCCGAAGGTTTCATCATCCGAAGTTGGTCTCTGCCGATGAGGCGCTTGCTTTGAGGGTTCAAACTCACGTGCAGGGATACGAAGTCGGATTGCCTCAACAACTCTTCCAGGGAAGCATAACGGACCCCGAGTCTTTGTTCCTCGCGCTCATCGATTCTGTTGCGGTTATGGTAAAGGATGGTCATGCCGAAACCTTTTGCCCTCGCGGCAACGGCTTTTCCTATTTGACCCAGCCCTACGACGCCAAGGGTCTTTGCCGATACATCAGTCCCCAGGAAGAGAAAAGGAGCCCAGGCCTTCCATTGTTGAGCCCTGACCATCTGGTCTCCTTCAACGACTCTCCGCGCAACGGCCAAGATGAGCGCCATGGCGAGGTCAGCCGTCGCGTCCACAAGAACCCCGGGAGTGTTCGAGACCCAAATGCCTCGAGAGGTTGCCGCAGGTATATCGATGTTGTCGTACCCGACCCCGAAGTTCGCAATCATCTTGAGCTTCGGAGCAGCGTCTAACACTTCCTCATCTATGCGATCCATGATCATGCTGAGCAGCCCCTCGACCCCTCCGACGCCCCGAAGAAGCTCGTCTCGAGTCATGGGCCGCTCGAATGTGTTTACTTCTACGTCATGCTCTTTACGGAGAGGCGCCAACACCTCTTCTGACAACTTTGCAGTCACGAGTACACGCATTTTTCCGCTCCTTGTCACATGAAATTCGTCTCGTCTTGCCGGCGATCTCATGGCGCGCAGCCAATGCGAAGCAGTCGCCCTGAGGATCGCCTCGCCAAAGTGGCGTTAGTCATCATAACGGCCAGCAAGGCGTCGGCCTTCAAAGAATCGAGGAAAGAGCTGACGCCGGCGCCATCCGTTGTTTTTCTCAAAATTGGTCAAGAGACTGTTCGCTTCCATCGCGCTCCCGCAGCCGCGGGTTTCTCGTCGCGGAGAAGACCCGTACGCGCCGTCCCAATCTCAGCTTACCTCGAGCGCAGCCAGATGCCTTTGCCGCACTCACCGCGTTCTTCGAGGACCGCGACATGCTCCTTGGCTGCCCGTCATTCGTCTTCTTTTTCAGGGTCGCCAAGTTTTTTCATTCTCCTGTCATAATCTTTCCAGTACTTCCTGTTGCAGTCCTGGATACAGATGGTAAAAAGACGCCACACGGAGGTATCCATCCCGCTTCCGCCGCCAAAAAAATACGGATCGACCCCAAACTTAGAACGACAATCCTGCTCGCAGGCCTCCAGATCAAATTCTCCCGGAAAGGCAAGCTGCGGCTGGAGCAGTTCTGGCGGCGTCGCGTCCTGCGGCATGATCATGCCATGTCCTGTGGCCTCTTGTCCTTCTGAGTGGACCGACGCGCATAGAAGCAGAGTCGATAATATGACAAGACCAGCGCATACAAGAAGGGGGCTTCGTTTTTTCATAATGAGGGCTCCTTTTTCCGAGGGCTTGCAATAGCCCCTTTAGGGAATATAGCATTCATCGAGTCTTTCGCAACAGAACAATGCCCCTGCAAAAAGAAACAAAAAATACTTGACTCTGGTCTTATTTTTAGAGTAAATTACCGGCTCCATGATGCAATCCACCGCCGTTCACAGCGGGGTGTAGAGGATAACATATCGTTTTCATTGACTTAAATACCGAGAAAGGTTTCGCCGTTTCACCCATCAGAGCGGCGAGGGGCAGGAGGCGCCGCAGCAACAAAAACCACTTGTGAGCCCGTTCAGACCTGTATCCCGGGGTCTTGCGCGCAGAGGGTTGAATGATTAACTTGCCACCGAAACCAATCATACTATCCACCAAGGAGAAGACGCCATGTGGATGACCCGCGAAGAAATAGCGGAGTTTTTGGGAATTGTGCCGAACAGTGTCCGTGGAAAAGTCCAAAAGGGCCAGATTGAGCGGAAGGTCGAGGGGGGACGGAATTTATATCGCGTCGTAGAAAGCCAAGGCGAGCCCAAAAGAGCCCCGCGACGGTCGAGGATCCCTCATCAGGCCCCGCTGGTACAGGTCAGGGATGAGAGAGAGGATCGCGTCCTTCCCGGCTCTGACGAAAAAAGCACATTCAATCCCAAGGAGGTGCTGTTGAACCAGCTCGCTTCCATCAAGATCGGAAGAAATATCGACGCCATAGAAAAGGGCGACGAGATCGACCTGGCCACGGGTGAAATATCCAGAGAACTCGACGCCAAGATCACTATGCGCCAGCACAAGCAGCTCAAAGAGATCGAAGACGCCCTGGAACGGATCAAACTGGGAGAATATGGGATCTGCGAAGATTGCGGGGAGCCAATACCCGAACAGCGGCTCCGACTCTTTCCCGCAGCGCGCCTCTGCGTGAGGTGTCAAGAAGAAATGGATCAACTGGAGAAGCTCAAGGAATACCAGGGGGTTCGCGCTCCCGGGTGGCGCGAGGATGCCACCGAAGGCGGCTTTGTGCGGACCTTTGACGAGTGAAGTCTCATGATTTCAACGGGACGCTTGACAGACGCTCGACGTTGGGTGTAGCATTACCGCCTAAAGGATACATCATGCGGACAGACATCCTGCAAAACTGGTGGTGGTGGCGCAATAAAGGAATCCGGAGGTCTGCCCGCGGTAGCGATTAAGTTATAATATATCAGTCGGGATAGGAGAAAAGCCATGGGCAGACAGCTCATGGCTTTTTTGCGTTCTGGTCGGAACGAGTCTCATATGCCTCTGCAACGCGTTGTCTTCGAGACAACCCTTCACCATCATTTGACGAAAGGAGTATGAACGCCATGAGACAACAAGAGAATCTTGCGAGGGACCTGTTTGAACAGAAAGACGCCGAAACAGAGATTGAAGAACAAGATCTCGCAGCCCGATGGATTCCAGTCGCCTTAAAAGAGGTTATGCGCAATGCTGAGGATGACACTGCGACGCAACTGTGAGCGCGCCCTGTCTTGGGCGACCGTTATGTCTCGTTGCCGGCGTCGGGGCCTCGCGGAGAAGGCGGCGCCCCGCGTCGCTTTATTCCCTGCAGGAGGTAATAGGCCACTGCCAGCGCCAACACCAGAGCCCCTGCGTCCAGCAACGAGAAAGAGGTGAGGTTCGTGTAGTCCGTCACGATGATTTTGCGCGCGATGGCAATTATGGCTACGAGGACCACCACCTCAACGCGAACGAGTCTCTCTTTATGATAGGTGTGGATGGTCTCCAAAAGCTCCAGGCCAATCAGCACGAGAAGGAAAAGACCAAATATGTCGAGGAGTTCGTCGATCTCCAGGAAAAAGATCGGCGGCGTCCAGAGGTCTTTTATGATAAGCCACGCCAATTCAATGGTCGCGACCGCCACCACCACTATCATGAGGACCACCAAGGAGCCCATGATCACTTTCTCGAATTTCTCTATGAGAGGATGCATTGCGGCCTCACGCTCGATTCATCAAAGCTTGCTCATTCATACAGTCTGAATTTCCTGTACAGGAACGGCTTCAACACGTTGAGGCCGAGGTAGGACGCAGCGGGCTTGATGTACGACCCAATTCTGGAGTGGCTCCCGAGACATTTCCGGCAGTACGGATCCACCAATCGGTTCTTACGAAACCCTTCCACAACAGCTCTGAGCTTCTCACTCCCCAGGATGCTTGCAAGACTCGCGTCCCGTATGTTTCCCACGGCTGTCTTGCCCTCGAAGTCGATACAGCACAGCACCACATCCCCGGTGTACAGGATCCCAAAATGGTCTCTCATCCCAAAACAGTACCCGTGCGCCGCTTCTATGACTCTTTCGGAACGGAAGGCGTTCCCCCAGTCCGTCAGCACGTACGTTTCAATGAATATCTGAGGCAGAATTTCGATGACATTCCATCCAAAAATGCCAATCTTTTTCACTCTGCGTGCAAGGTTTGGGGGAGTAGGCCTGTGCAGCCGCGTGCAAAGGCGTTCTGTCCATTCAAGGACTGCCTTCTGTAAGTCGCGAGATCGAGCGAGGAAATTCGGGATCCCAAGCTCCTCTCTCAGCTTGCCGGCAAAACGGGTCGTCATGATGCGCAGCTTGAAAATCGGCGCCGTCTCGCGTTCATGACACGCTGCGGCGAGATCGAGGATCCGCTCGACGTATTTTTCAAAATCAATTCTTGCCCCACGTGTTTTCAAAAAGCTGTCTTTGTCGGGCGTCTGGAGTGATATATCTATTTGGTGGAGGTCTCGCGTCGCGAGCGCCTTAATGGTGGAGGCCGTGAGAAGCGCGCCGTTGGTCGTCAACCCCACGGGTATGCCCCTCATACGGGCGTGGTCGAGTATCTGAAAAAACTGTGGATGCAGCAGCGGCTCGCCCATGACGTGGAACGTGATCTTCTCCGTGATATCCAGTTCGGCAATCTGGTCGATCGCGGATTTTGCCACGCCTTCCTCCATAAACCCGCGTTTTCGGGTCATGATGCAATCCGGGCAGAAGATGCACGAAAAATTGCAGTGATTTGTCAGTTCCAGGTGAATTCGCTGAAACCGCTTTGGGAGGTAGTCTGGTAAAGATGTTGGCAAGGATGACTCGATCATCACGACTCGCTCATGACGCCTGCAAGCGACGCTGTCATAAATCCTGACAGCAATCCTGCCAGGAGAGCCCTCGGCGCCAGGAGCGAGACCTCTTGTCTCCTATCCGGCGCCAGCGCGCTGATGCCGCCGATCAGGATTGCCATACTGCCAAAGTTAGCAAAGTTGCACATTGCGTACGTCAGGATCATAACGGTTCTCGGCTGTAACTCTCCGTGTTGAACCATCTGCTGCATTGCCGAGTACGACAGCCATTCATTGAAAACGAATTTTACGGTAAGCAGATGACCCGCTTTGGCGCAGTCTTCCCAAGGCACGCCGAGCAAGAATCCCACAGGCGCTAAGACCAATCCGCCTATTGCCTTGAATGACAGACCCACGGTTCCAAGAACGGCGTCCAAAAGATGGATGATGGACACAAAGGCCAACAGTATCGCAGCAATAAAAGCGCACAGCCTCAAACCGTCTATGGCGCCGTTGGCGGCAGCCTCCACCAAACCTCGATCCCCGGGCAGTATCATCCGCCAGTCCATATCCCCCCGGGTCTCAGGAATTCCTGTCTCAGGCGCCATTATTTTGGAAATCACGATGGCCCCAGGCGCGCTCATGACACTGGCAGCGAGGATGTACCCTGGGTTGGCGCCAAAAACACCTACATACACCGCCATAACCGAACCTGCCATGGTGCCCATGAAACAACTCATCACCGTAAACAATTCTGACCGCGTCATGCGACCCAGCACTGTTTTGAGGGCCGTCATGGCTTCAATACCCATGATTATCTGCATCGCCGCTGACAACGTCTCTGCCCCGGACGTCCTCAGCGTCTTTTGCATAAGCCGGGCAAATCCAAACATGACCAGGGGAATTATACGAAGATAGTTGAGCGCCGCCATTGTCGCGCTGACAAAGATGATGACTGCGCCCATGCTGAGGATGACAAAATCTTTACGGTCCGCGAGGCTCCCAAAGAGGAAATGCGCCCCTTGATCCGAGAAGCGCTGGATCGCTTGGAATAGTGCTTGCGCAGCCATGAAAAACGCCGCGGGATATGTCTTCAGTATCAGCAGACCAAGTAATGCCTGGAAAAGAACCCCCATAGCCACGAGCCGCCAGCTTATCCTGTCTCGCTGTTCGGAGCAAAGATACGCGGTGAAAAGAATAGTCGCCATTCCGACGAGACTCATGAGCCGCATGACGCCCCTCGTCGTAGGGTAGGCGCGAAAGACCGGTATATGCCCTCTGTCATGAACATCACGGACAGTCAGCCCTTCCTTGCGATCATAGCCTCTAACGCGGCCTTCATACGTCCTATCTCCGCCTGAAGCCTTTCCCAGGTCGCATGGGCTTCCGAGAGATCTCCGCTCAAACCAATCTGCTCGAGACGCTGCGCCAGCTCATACGCTGAGTGCGCTGCAAAATTGCCCA
>Ga0078972_1004128_pt1 | contig 41061 bp, 36 predicted proteins | sample YelNatPaOPGAMG01_FD_67568 | JGI IMG/M metagenome (GOLD analysis project Ga0078972, IMG submission 67568) | Hot spring thermophilic microbial communities from Obsidian Pool, Yellowstone National Park, USA - OP-RAMG-01 (SPADES assembly) (version 2) | ecosystem: Environmental > Aquatic > Thermal...
TGATCTTCTTTCGGTATTTTCCTTATTGATTAACTTATGACTGTCCATAGGAGTTAAATTTTTTCACCCTGGGTACTCCCTAGGTCTGTAAAAATGCTATTTTTCGGACAGACACTAATTAACTATTTTAATTACTGTAATTAACTATTTTAATTATTGGTTTTAATTGCTGGCATATAATTAATAATTTTAACTAGTTGGAGCTTATATGATGAGGGGAAGGTCGAGAGAAGTAAAATCAAGGAAAGTAGGCATTATTATCCAGTCTCTGTGGTTAGGGATTTTTTGTCTGATACTCATCACCGCTACCCTATCTTTGTCGGGCTGCAATGGTGGTGAGGGAGGGAGTAGTGGTGGAAGCAGCAGCCAAGATACCGCCCAGGGTGGAAATAGCGGAAGCGGTGGGGAGCATAGCGGAGGCGGTGGAGGAAGTGGGGGAAGTAGCGGAGGCGAAGCAAATATGGGTATACCCTCAGTGAGCATTTTTTCTCCCTCGAATAATCAGACCTTTAACCAGGGAAGTCCAGTATCCTTAAGCGGTTGGGCAGCGGATCCTGAAGATGGCAATCTGCCGGGAAGCTCACTCATCTGGAGATCTTCGCAGGATGGACAACTTGGAAGCGGCTATTTCCTCACCACCACTACGCTATCAGCCGGAGACCACACCATAACCTTGACGGCCAAAGACAGTAGTGGAAATACCCAAACGGCAAGTGTGCAAATTACCATAACCACTGGCTCTTCCGGGCAGACCCTTATTCCCTGGGAAAAAACCTTTAATAAATTGGGTGATGATAGCGCTTTCTCTGTCCAGCAGACCAAAGATGGCGGCTACATTGTGGCCGGCTCAACAGCTGACAGCGCTATCTATGGCTATGTGTTAAAGCTTAACCGCATGGGTGCTAAGGAGTGGGACAAGCTCCTTAGCATAAATAATGATGGAGAGGCTTACTCGATTCAGCAGACCAAAGATGGCGGCTACATTGTCGGCGGCTCGACCGACGCTGAAGATGGGAGTAGAGACTTCTATATCGTCAAACTCAAAGAAAGCGGCGAGCTTGAGTGGGAGCAAACCCTGGCTTTCGAAGCCAACTGTGACGAAGAGGTCCGCTCTATCCAGCAGACGGCTGATGATGGCTATATTGCCGCCGGGTATATGGAAAATTATGAGCGGGGTGAGCGAGATTTTTATCTGGTCAAGCTTAATAAAAATGGTGAGCTTGAGTGGCAAAAAACCTATGATTGCTCCGGTGGCTATGAAGAGGCCCAATCAATACAGCAGACCAAAGATGGCGGCTACATTGTTGCTGGCTACACTTACTGCTATGATTTCGAAAATCTTTATGGTTATATAGTAAAACTTTCTTCTAATGGCCAAGAGGAGTGGTCAAAAATTTTGGAAGGAGACGGCTACACAGATATTAAATCCGTTCGGCAGACGGCTGATGGAGGCTATGTCGCTGCCGGATATACAAGCAATATGGATAATTTGGATTATGACTGCTATGTAGTCAAGCTCAATAAGTTTGGCGATGTGGTTTGGGAAAGGTCTTTTGGAAGAAGCGATGATGAGGAGGCTGCCTCGGTCCAGGAAATTGTTGGCAGCGGCTATATTTTGGCTGGATATACGCTTTCATCTGGCACAGGAGGCCGTGACTTTTACATCGTCAAGCTCGCTGATAGTGGATTGATCGTTTGGGAGCAGACCTTTGGTAGCGCTGAGGATGAGGAGGCAAGGTCCATTGCCCAGACCTTAGATGGCGGCTATATAGTCGCTGGCACAAGGTTTACTGCTGGGGGAAATGGCGATTTTTACCTCATTAAACTTGAAAGCAACGGGAAGCTATCCACCATAGGTTCGCCATAAGAAGAAAATCTTTTGATCTATAGCCTGATCCTCTATTTCCCTTTCTTTGACATAGAGCGATAAGGGAGGATGAGCCCTTCTTCTGCTGAGGAAAGGGCTCACCCCTCCCCTCCCATCGAAGAAGAAGGATATGGCAGGGTAATCGCCCGGGGGAAAATGATAATATCCCAATGAAAATAGGGTATTGACAGTGAGTGGCTCTTCAAGATATGCTAAGAAACATAAAATCATTTTCACTTTAAATTATTCTCACTTTCGAACAACCAAAGAGCCTGCTTAAGGTAGAATTTTAGGTAAGGAGCTTGTGTCAACTCCAACAAGACAAATAAGATGGAGAGATAGGCTAAGATTTTTTTTAGGCTGGGCACTAGGAGCTATCGTTCTTCTCTCCTGTACAAAGGGGATCTGGTGGATAGGGATTGGAATAGCTTCTCTAGGTCTTGCGATCAGAATCTGGGCCGCCAGTCATATTCAAAAAAATGTAACTTTATGTACCAGCGGCCCGTATCGCTATACCAGAAACCCGCTCTACCTTGGGAGTCTGATTATGGCTATCGGCTTCTGTCTGGCTGTGCAAAGACCTATTCTTCTTGTCTGCACCCTTATTTTCTTTCTCCTGGTTTATTATCCAGTTATTTTTCGGGAGGAGAAAAATTTAAAAGATAAATTTCCCGAAGCCTGGGCCAGATACTACCAACGTGTTCCCCGCCTTATTCCTAATCCTTTCAGCTACAGGGCAGCGTTAAGAGAGGATGAGAAGGAAACAGGAGCCACCTTCTGGACAAGGGGCATCAGGAAAGAAAAACAGTGTATTCTAGGATTTGTCGGAGCCATTCTGGCTATCATGCTTTTGGGACAGGTAGTCTACCCCCGCATCTTGCCTCATCTGCACCTTCCGCCGTTAATCGTCCGCTGATCGGGTATATAAGTGGTGCTTTCGCTAAGTGCGTAACACGAAGTGCGCAGCGGATCAATTAGGCTATCAATTTTAGCTCGCGGACCTTGTGCCCGCTCCCAGCTTGTGCACTTTATTAGCGAAAAGACCACTTAAGCAGGCAACATAAAATATAAAATAAAGCTATATAAAATAAAGCTATAAGGATAAGCCCCGCCTCTCTCAGCCCAGCATTTTCCGAAGAGCCTCAAGGCCCGAACACCCTACGCTGATCCCTCGCTCCTTGGCGGCCTGGCTGACTTTTTGTACAGGCTTGTTCAGCAGATCATCAAAGGTCTTGACCCCAGTAACCACAGCGGCCACATCCTTGACCCGATCAGCTATCTCAAGATCAAAATAGCCACAGCCCAAAAACCCTATCGGGGCTTCAATGATCAAAATGACCGTATTACCAGTCGGAATTTTTACTCCTTTCAGCTTATGCCCTTCAATATCAATATCTTGAATTTCCATACTCTGCTTCTCCTTCTGCCACTCTATTTCAATAATAGCCTACACTTTTGCAGAAATTTCTTAACGCCTTGAAATCCTTGAAAGTTACCTCTAATAGCAAATCCAGTAAAATCAAGGCCTTAGAGAAAAAGCGCAAAAGCATAGTAATAGCAATAGCATAAGTTAATGGTTTTCTCGCCAAATGGGCGAGAGGATCTAAAAATAAATATACTCAAAAAACACTGCAAGGTAAAAGATATCGAAGTTGAATTGAAAAGGCAAGAGCCCTCTCAAGAGATGAGGTAGATCAAAAGGCAAATAGAGTGAGATTTCATCAGCCCGAATGCTTATTTAATGCTTATTTATTGTTGTAAAATTCAGCCATAATCGGTTAAAATAAGATTTATCAGATTTATTACTATGATTTATTACTGTGGCTTTAAGGGAAAAACCAATTTTTTGAGGTATTCTTAGAGCATGAAAATCCTAGTTCATGTCTGTTGCGCACCCTGCTTTGTCTATCCCTCAATAGTGCTGCTTCAGGAAGAGCATGAAATAGCTGGCTTTTTCTTCAATCCTAACATTCACCCATATCAGGAATATCAGCGAAGGCTGGCGGCTGTCCAGCAGTGGAGCTCAGCGAAAAACATTCGCATGATTTATCGGGATGAATACCTCCTTGAAGATTTCCTGCGAGAGGTGGTATTTCGGGAAAGTAAAAGTAGTAGGTGTCTTGTCTGTTATCATCTGCGGCTTGAGGCAGCCGCAAAAGTTGCCGCCAGGGGAAGATTCGACTCCTTTACCTCCACCCTGCTGTACAGCAAATTTCAAAACCACGAGGCTGTGGCTCGAATCGGAGCCGAGATAGGAGAGCGCTACGGAGTGCCCTTCTACTATCGGGATTTTCGTCAAGGATGGAAGGAGGGTATCCTGCAATCGAAAGAATTCGGCTTGTATAGACAGCAGTACTGTGGCTGCATCTACAGTGAAAAAGAGCGCTACTGCCATCCGCTTACAGAGGGGAAAACTGCCCATTGCCCGCCGATGGAGACGAAAGTTGCCTGAGGCGGAAAATGAGGAGAAAACCGATTTCATGCAGCTTTCTGATTTTTCTTACGAGCTTCCACCTGAGAGAATCGCTCAGTATCCCTTGCCGAGGAGAGATACCTCCCGGCTAATGATACTTGACCGCAAGAGCCGGACAATTGAGCATCGGATATTTTCTGCTATATGCGAATATCTGCATCCCCATGACCTTTTGGTGCTCAATGATACCAAGGTCATTCCCTGTCGGCTTATCGGGCAAAAGCAAACTGGCGGCAAGCTGGAAATTTTTTTCCTGCGCCCCACAGCGGCCGAAAATCGGCTCTGGGAAGTACTCATTCGGGGAGGCATCAGGCTAAATGAGCCCTTCCTGATAGCCCAAGGAGCCCTGATCGGGCAAGTAGTGGAAAAAAAGGATCGGGGCCGCTGTATCGTCACCTTTTCAGGGCAGATGGGTGTTGAGCAGGCTCTCGAAGAGTACGGTCAGGTCCCCCTTCCCCCATATATCAAACATTTCCGCTCCCCGACCAATGAGGACCGGCAGCGCTACCAGACGGTATTTGCTAGGCAAAAGGGAGCTGTAGCCGCGCCAACCGCCGGTCTACACTTTACCGATTCTCTCCTAGATAAAATTCGAGACCAGGGAGTGCAGATCGCCTTTGTAACCCTGCACGTAGGGCTTGGGACCTTTCAGCCGGTCAAGACTGAGGTGATCGAAGACCACAAGATGGAGGCTGAATACTATGAAATCCCGCCAGAGACACTAGGCAAGATTAACGAAACCAAAAAGCGGGGCGCCAGAATTATAGCCTGTGGCACAACCTCAGTCAGGGTTTTAGAATCCTTGGGGCAAAATCCCAACCTGCCTCTCCAGGGATGGACCAACCTGTTTATCTACCCCGGGTTCACGATGCGGATGGTGGACGGTCTGATCACTAACTTTCACCTGCCAAAATCTACCTTGCTGATGCTTGTGGCCGCTTTCGCAGGCCGCGACTTTATTATGGAAGCATACCAGCAGGCCATAGCTAGGGAGTATAGGTTTTATAGCTACGGAGATGCCATGCTAATTCTATAATCACCCAAATCACCTACCAGTCGATGAACCACCCACGGCAACCACTCACAGCCGGGCCTCCCTGCGCTTTATATAGCCCTGGTTTAGATAGTCGCTCATGTCCATTTTCAGTGGAAAGCCAGGTAATTTCAGTATGCCGTCTTTCCCGCGAAATCAGAAATCAGAGTTAAAATTACTAGGATTCTGGTGTTTACGAATGATAGCCATGAGCGTAGATAGTTTATATAGGACTTGAGTGCTCAAGCAGTAGAGGTTAGATGTTAATGCTGAGAGGTTAGATGTTAATGGTGAACTGAAGATACTGCCTAATCAGCTCTTGACCATAAAAAAGGCTGACCAAAGCGCCAATGCACAACATGGGCCCGAATGGGATAGGGTCTTTGCGGTCTTTGCGGCCAAGCAGTATCAAGATGATCCCAATCGCTGATCCCAAGAAAACACCAATGAAGATAGTCAGCAGGCATCTTTGCCAGCCAAGAAAAGCACCGAACATGGCTATAAGCTTTATGTCCCCGCCTCCCATTCCTTCTTTTCCTAACAGCGCCGCGCTTACTACTGCCACCAGGTAAAAGAGTCCTCCTCCGAGCATCATGCCTGAGAGGGCATTCCAAAAGGTTACCGAAGAGCCTGGCAGAAGGCTTACTGCCAGGCCAAGCACAATTCCAGGCAAAGAGATGGCGTTCGGAATAATCTGTATCCTAAAATCAATAACCGAAACTACCAGGCTGGCTGGAATCAGAATAAGAGCAACCAAAAGCCTGTGCCACTGCCAGCCAAAGCGGATAAAAGCTAAGGAAAACAAAATCCCAGTGGCTAGCTCAACCAGGGGATACTGCCAGGAGATCTTGGCCTGACACGAGCGGCACCTTCCCCTCAATAGAAGGAAACTGATGATCGGCACATTATCAATAGGCTTCAATTTAGTGCCACAGCTCAGACAGTGAGAGGCTGGAAAGATAATTGACTCACGCCGAGGGAGGCGAAAGATGCAGACATTCAGAAAACTTCCGATGCAGGTCCCAAAGAGAAAAAAGACCGCAGCCAAAACAGCGGTCGGCTGGCTTAAAAATTGCATAATCACCAAACCTTGAGTTATCATATAGTTAGGAAAAGAAATAAATATAGCAAGAGACTAAATGGTTTTATCGCTAAGTAAATATACATTAATGATAACCTCTTAAAGCCAAAATCTTAAGATTGGCCTTAATTAGGAATTCCGTACTTAGCGAGGAAACCACTAAGTGGTATTTTCGCTAACAAAGTGCGCAAGCTGAGCGGACCCCAAGGGCCGCCCTAGACGTAGGAGTGGGTTTAAAGCCAAACCACTACCTAGTGTTACGCACTTAGCGAAAGAACCACTAAATCCTTGGGCCACAAAGCCACACTCGCATTCCCTGAAGGACCAGGTTAGCGTAGATCCCAGCTCCGACATCATCCAGCATGATCCCAAGCCCACCCCGCAGCCTCTCGGCTCTGCCCGCAGGGAAGGGCTTTATAATATCAAAGATTCGAAACAGAATAAAGGCGGCGATCATCCACAGCCCACTCCAAGGTATTAAAAAGGCCGCTATCAAAAATCCGACGATTTCATCAATCACTATATAGCTGCTGTCTTTTTCTTGAAATAAGACCTCAGCCCAATCAGCCGCCCAGATGCCCAGGAAAAAGAGGCTAGCTATGAATAGAAGATACAGATACCAGGTGAGAGGATGAAAGAGCCAAAAAAGCACTACCCCAGCCAGGCTACCAACCGTTCCAGGCACAAAAGGGGAGTAGCCAAGGCCAAAGCCAGTGGCAATCCAAAGCTTGAGTTTGCTGCACACTGCCGTATTCATGGAATTCATCCGTATGTGTGGCTAAAATCCGTATCACGTGGCTATGCGAAAAAATAATTTAAAGAAATAATTTATATTCTATATTCATTCATTATTTCATTATTTCCTGCTGAACCTGATTTCCTGCTTTCCTGCTAGATTCCCTGCTTTCTTGGTCATTATTTTCTGTCCCCAAGATTCGTTTACTCACCAGCAGGGTTAGTGTTTACATGACTAAAGATTAAATCCGCCATATTTTTGAATGTGGGGCACAAGGCCTCCATCATTTAGGATATCAACCATAATCTGCGGCAGTGGATGAAACGGCAAGGATATCCCCTTGGTGAGGTTTTCTACGGTTCCCTGCAAAACATTTATCCGCAGGTGATCCTCAGCCTCAATTTGGCTGGTATCGCATTCAAAGACGGGGAGCCCGACGTTTATGGCGTTTCGGAAGAAAATACGGGCCACGGATTGGGCCAAAACCGCTCCAATGCCGGCAATTTTAATGATGGCCGGAGCATGTTCGCGGCTTGAACCAAGGCCAAAATTCCGCCCAGCGACAATAAAGTCTCCTTTTTGAATCTTCTCAGAGAAATTTGGCTCAGCATCTTCCAGGAGATGTTTGGCCAACTCCGGCAGGTTGTTGCGAAGGTGAAAGAGCCTGCCGGGAGCGATCAGATCCGTACTGATGTTATCTCCAAATTTCTTAGCACGTCCTTCTAAGATCATGAGAGTTAAACCCTCCAGGTAAGGTTATTTTTTTCGGCTCTCTGGCTATTTTATACTTTTGCACTTTTTCTCCGCCCCCTCGATTTTATCGGGTTTGGTATGAAAGATAACTTTCAAGAATTTCAAGGCAGGGAGAGATTTTCCGCAAAAGTGCAAGTGGCTATTTTAATTTGACTATTTCATTATCTCTTTATTTCATTATCTCTCTTGGATCGGCGATCTCACCCTTTAAAGCTGAATAAGCAGCCGTAGCTGGCGAGGATAGGTATATAAACCCTTCTGGATTGCCCATTCTCCCCAGGAAGTTGCGATTTTGGGTGCTTAGGCAGGCCTCACCATCGCCAAGGATCCCTTGATGGATGCCAACGCATGGGCCGCAGCCGGTAGCGGTTACGACTGCTCCAGCCCGGATAAGCTTTTCAATGATCCCCTGCTGTATGGCCTTCAGGTAAATAGCCCGTGAGGCAGGAGTTACAATCAGCCGCACGCTGGGTGCAACCTGCTGACCGTCGAGAATCCTGGCTGCAATCTCAAGATCCTCCAGCCGTCCGTTGGTGCAGGTACCGATAAAGACCTGCTGAATCTTAGTTCCGGCAACCTTCTGGACAGGCTGAACGTTATCCACTGTATGGGGAAGAGCGATCATGGGTTCGATCTCCTCGGCCTGAATGGTCAACACCTGTTCGTATTCGGCATCAGGGTCAGGGGCAATTTCTCGAAACTGCTCTCCCCTACCCTGCTTTACCAGATACTCACGGGTAATCTCATCAGTAGCTATCAGGCCTGTTTTGGCTCCAGCCTCAACTGCCATGTTGCAGAGGGTAAAGCGGTCTGACATGCTCATGGCTGAGATGGTCGGGCCGCCAAATTCCAGAGCCTTATAGGTGGCGCCATCTGCAGTAAGCTGTCCGATTACAGAGAGGATCAAATCCTTAGCATACACGCCGGGCCGGAAATCTCCCCGAACTTCAATTCTGATGGTTGGAGGGACCTTGAGCCAGACCTTGCCAAGAGCCATGCCGATGGCCACATCAGTAGAGCCCATACCGGTAGAGAAAGCGCCCAGAGCACCAGAGGTGCAGGTGTGAGAGTCGGCTCCAATCAAAAGATCTCCCGGGCTGACAAACTCTTCAACCATTCGCTGATGACAGACCCCCTCCTGAATATCAGAAACCCTAGCTCCGGTTTCCTTAGCAAAAGACCTGATCTGAAGATGAGCGTTCGATAGTTCCTTGCGAGGGCTTGGGGCCGCATGATCAATAAAGAAGATAACCCTTTTCGGATCAAAGACCTTGGCAAGCCCTGCCTCCTGGAGCCGCCGAATGGCAAGCGGGCCGGTTCCATCCTGAGCAATGGCCCAGGAGATATTGCAAATAACGATCCGACCACTCCTAGCCTCACAGCCGCTCTTTTCACTTAAGATCTTTTCGGCTATGGTCATAGACATAGGTTAAGTACATCCTTTCGTCAGGGTTCAAAAAGTTCATAAGGTGAGTCGAAATAAAAAAATGCTGTATAACAAAAACTGTTATACAGCAGGAGTAGTTATTGGTAGCGGGGGCTGGATTTGAACCAGCGACCTTTGGGTTATGAGCCCAACGAGCTACCTGACTGCTCCACCCCGCGTCATGTCCTCGATCTAAAGATCAAGTGTAAGATACACTAAAACTGATCAGATGTCAAGAGGTCAATTTTCCCCCCAGATGTTCCCCATCTTTTATTGAAGCCCCAATGTTCTCCTTCCCCTTGATTAGTGGGCAGATAAAAGCATCCCTCCCCTTGCCTTTTTTCCATCAAGGGAGGGGAACATCTTTTTTTCCCGAAAGCTCTTGGCCGACCTGGCGGATATACGGTATAATGATTGAAAGGTAAGTTAACTGCTTGCTAGCGGACACATTTTATTTTTCGGTTTTATATACGCTTGAAAGTGCAGACATTTCATGTCATTCTCGCGTAGGCGGGAATCCAGAGGGTTGCTGCAATTATACATGGATTATCACTTTCGCGGGCATGACCATAAAAGTGTCCGGTAGTGAAGTTAACTGAAGGTGTATTATATTACTAAGGTGTAGTATATAAGTATTATATAAATATTATATTTATAAATATAATATTTTATAAATATAGCCCACGATTCATTATATCAATAATATCAGGATATCAATAATATCAGGCCAGCAGCCATGTCAAAGGACAAAAGCTCAAAACCGGATGCATTCGCCGAGCCAGGTGAAATTCCCGTCGAAATTCCTATTGAGGATTATCTTGATCTTCACACCTTCCGCCCAAGCGAAATTCCCGATCTACTCCAGGACTATCTTGAAGCCTGCCGAGAGAGAGGAATTTACCAGGTTCGCCTCATACACGGCAAGGGAACTGGAAGGCTAAGAGAGAAGGTCCATCACCTTCTCCGAGCTAATCCCCTGGTGCACTCCTTCTCTCTAGCTCCTCCGCAGGCAGGCTCCTGGGGAGCAACCATCGTGCTTCTAAAGCGGCAAAGTGCCTGATCATGCCCCTTCATCTCTCCTTTGGAGCGACCTTTCAATAATTATACCGAAATTTCTTTTACCGAAATTTCTTTTTCTGGTTATACCGGTATGAAGGAGACCTCAGCCGATAAATTCCGAATAAACGCAGCTAGCAGACGGGCAGAATCCTCAAGGTCTTTTAGGGAAACTACCTCAACCGGAGTATGCATATAGCGACAAGGAACACTGACGAGAGCGGCAGCCACTCCGCCCCTGGAAAGTTGTAAGACATTGGCATCAGTGCCGGTAGAGCGCGGAGCAGCCTCTATCTGATAAGGAATTTCTCCTTCTTTGGCTGAGCGGATCAGAAGATCGAAGACTACAGGATTGATATTAGCCCCACGGGAGATAATCGGTCCTTTGCCAAGGGAAAAATCACCCACCTTTTTCTTCTCAATCCCAGGCTGATCAGTAGCAAATCCGACATCTACAGCAATACCCACATCCGGCTGATGCCGATAGGCACTGGTTGTGGCCCCGCGGAGGCCAACCTCTTCCTGAACCGTGGCCACGGCAATCACCTGGCCGCAAAAAGGCTTCCCCTCCTCCTTGAGCAGTCGCAGTGTTTCCGCCACTACAAAGGCACCTGCCTTATCATCAAGTCCTCTCGCACAGATAAGATCATTCTTCAACCTCTCCAGACTCACATCCACCGTAATCGGATCTCCAATCCGAACCGTTTCCTCAGCCTCCTTTTTATCCTTGGCTCCGATATCGATATACAGGTCAACGATCTTGGCGACTTTTTTCCGCTCCTCATCCTCCATAAGATGGATCGGTTTCTTGCCAATAATCCCAGGGACCGCGCCTCCTGAGGTATGGATCAGGACCTTGTGGCCTGGAACCAGGTGGAGGTCGATCCCGCCGATGGTTGAAAAGTATAAAAATCCCTGATCGTCGATATACTGCACCATAAAGCCGATTTCATCACAATGTCCGCACAGCATAATGCGAGGAGTAGAGGTTTCTCCTGAGAGTGTTGCTGAGGCATTACCCATAACATCAATGGTTACAGTATCAGCATAGGATTGGATATATTCCCGATAAACCCGCACTGCTGGCGCCTCAAACCCAGATGGGCTTGGAGCGTCAAGCAGCCTTTTTAAAAAATCAAAAGATTCCTGTCGCACGAGCTTATTCCCTCCTTATTGTCGCTTATGAGATTTCTGGGTTGATTAATCAGTACTAAGACTATTCCCCTGATTTTAGTGATTTCTATATGGCAAAATACTGTTTTTCAGTATGTCTTAATTTGAGGACTTGATTGAGAAATGGTATCATTCTTACACTCATTCGGCAAGCCGAAAACTCTTTCTTAAACTTTTTCCTTACGAATATTCCAAAAAAAGGTTAGCTCGAATGTTACCAAAGGTTGGCTCTTCGCTTGAAGCAGCCTAGAGCGAAAAAGAAACGAAAAGGGAAAATTTGCATATTGACGATTGACAGGGAAACGGAATAGGGTAAAATGGTTTTATAATCATAAGCAGCAAAAATTAATACCTAAAAAGCCTTCTATGAATAAAGTGAAAAAAAATATATTAACGGCACTCAAAATCGCTCTAGCAGCTGGGTTGATCCTATATCTGATTTCAAGCGGCGGCCTTAACCTGCGCTCGGTAGGCAGAGTTATGAGCCATCCGTGGTGGTTTTCTCTGGTTATCATCATGTGGGGGCTCCTTGTAGCCCTCACCTCCCTTCGATGGTATCTACTACTTATTGCCCAAGGGGTAAGCATAACCTTTGGAAAAACATTAGCCCTTAATTTCATCGGCCTGTTTTTTAATCTTTGCCTGCCGGGGGCTACTGGCGGTGATCTGATCAAATGCTACTACCTGGCTTCCATCTATCCGAACAAGAAGATAGCCACCATCAGTACGGTACTCGTCGATCGGGTTATGGGGGTTTTGGGGCTACTCCTAGTAGGAGGGATATCAGTGTTGGCCCATCCGGCTATCAGTCTCAGCGGGAGCCCACTTATTAGAACATTCAGCTGCTCTGTTCTCACTGTCTTTATGGCAGCCTCGGTGGGCTTGATTCTGCTGTTGAATCTGCCGATTTCCTTCCTCGACACCTGGCTTGGAAAATCCTCCGGACGGCTCTTTTGGAATATACTTCTTGGACTCTACCAGTCGGTGAGGGTCTATCGAGATCATCAATCCACTATCTATTTTTCCCTCTTCCTTTCTGCTATGGTGCATACGACCATCATTGTCTCAAGCTTGATCGTCGGGAGAATAATCGGCTCCAATCTCTCCTGGCGCTTCTACGGGGTGATCACTCCGCTTGGTCTTATAGCCAGTGCCATGCCCATTGCTCCAGCCGGCCTTGGGGTAGGAGAGGCTGCCTTTGAATACCTTTATAACCAGGTGGGCTCTCCCCTAGGAGGAGAAATCATGGCCGTGCTTCACCTGGTATCGATCTTCTGGGGCCTGGTTGGACTTCCTTTTTATCTGCTGGTTAAAAAAAACTCTCACCAACCTGCGGCTGAGGAAGCGATTTTGAGCCAAATAAAAGGCGTAGGATAAACGCTCTTATTTATTAGCTACCATTATAAGAGACATAACCTTAATAAGAGCTAAGCCCCTTCGAGGGTTATGTGTGTTATGATTATATAAGAGCGAGGATAAATAAGTAAGGGGTAGGATAAGGAAGTAGGGTTTTTATGAATAGTGAATGGATTCAGATTGAAAAAGATCCACAGCACATAGCCAGGGAAAAGAGTAAAGCCAGACAGCTTCGAAAATCACAGTGGTGGAAAAACAAGATAGCTGCTGGGGTCTGCTACTACTGTCAAAAAAAATTTCCACCACATGAGCTGACCATGGATCACATCGTCCCCTTAGCTCGCGGCGGCAGAAGTAATAAAGGGAACGTGGTGCCTTGCTGTAGGGCCTGCAATGCTGAAAAAAAATACTATACCCGAGCTGAAGTAGTTATGAGCAAACTGCGTGAAGCCAAGCAGTGAGCAAAGTACATCTCTACCTGTGTAACTGCACCTAATCTTAACCATAGCCTTGCAGGGGGCAAGCTTTGCTTTTGATTTTATTAAATTCACCTTCGGCTAAAAGCCATAACTGGCGCGCACTCTGGAAACTTTCCAATATCCTGAAAGCCTAAGATTGCATTCCCTCCATTCTTTTTCACCTGATATAGGGCTTTGTCAGCAAAATCTATGAGCTGGCCCGGGGAGAGAACCTGATCATCAGGGATAGAGGCAAGACCAAGACTGACAGTAATATTAGTACATATGCCATTATATCGAAAGTCGTAGCCAGTTATTCGCTCGTGGATCTTCTGAGCAATAATGAAGGCCCCGTGGTAGCCGGTGTTAGGAACGATAATGCCGAATTCATCTCCTCCATAGCGAGCCACAATGTCTGTCTCTCGCAGAGGATGGCGCAGCATATAGCCTAATTTCCTGAGTACAAAATCACCAAACCGATGACCGTAGGTATCATTAATCGATTTAAAATGATCAATATCGAGCATGATGCAGGTTAAGGGTTCCCGATACCTTCTGGCTCGCTTGAACTCAATGTTCAGCCTCTGACGAAGATAGCGGTAGTTATACAAACCGGTCTGGCCATCCCGAGAACATTGTCTCTTCAGTTTCTTAATCAATGTATTCAGCTCATTATTGACCTTCATCAACTCGTTATTCAAGACAACGTAATTCAAATACTTGATCAATAATTGCTGGTAGTCGAAAACCCGAAGAGGGAAAGAATTTTCGCTCTGTTGCTTACTTACCTCTATTTCCAAACTGCTCATTCAAGAGTCTCCATAAGATCAAATAAATCAATAGATCATCGTCAATTACTTCTAATACGCTTCTTTTTCGGATGACATTCATCACAACGGGTAGGTCCCGCTGGCTTTCCCTCAAGCTTTAAATTACTATGACATCCTCTGCACGTATTCATATAAGCATCTCGAAGAGGAATTCCCTCCGCATCTTTTCCTGCATGACAATCAATACATTTGCCCGGAGTTTTGGTTTCCTTCTGCTTCCATTCATGATGACAGACCTTACAGGCAATAGAAAGATTTATAGCATGGCCACTATGGTCAAATTTAACTCCCTCATATATATCTGTACTATAAACTTCATTGTTGATAAAAATCTGTGCCGGCAGATCCTGCCCTCTCGCACTACTGGCCACTCCCAGACCAATGATCACTAACCACAATATCGTCCATAACCAATTTCTTCCCCTACCACCCATCGTGCACTCTCCTCATACATTAACCTTGACAGACACCGTAACCACAACTTTAATAAGACTTAAAACCTAAAATTTCTCTTGCCCTTAAATATTAGCAAAATCAATACCAGAATTAAGCCACCGAACAAAAGGACTTAACTCAAAAATAGTCTAAAAAGCCGCAAAATATAACCCATCGCAAGGAGGATAAAAATGAAACCAAACCAATCAGACAGCAGGCAGCGAGCGCAAAACCCTTGCAAGAGTATAAAAAATATTTCTTATGCCATAAATTTTCTCCTCATCAATCCTGCATCCCTCTGGTATAGGGCTCCCTTAAAAGACCTTTTCCGCTAAAATGTTAGGAAAGAAACAGGGGGGAGTTCTTTGTCCACGATGAGGTCATGAAAAAATAGTTTCGCTCTCGGCAATTATTCGGTATAATGGAGTGATTATCTCTTTTGGCTAAAAATCAGGTAACGTCAGGGAAAAAAGAGGGGGAAGTTTCTGTGCACGGAGTGCTCAAAATTGTCTCTATTCCTTTTATTAGCGCTCTCATCGGCTGGTTTACCAATTATCTAGCCGTGCGGATGATCTTTCATCCATATCAGCCACTTGGGCTGGGACCTTTAAAAATCCAGGGATTGGTGCCAAAACGAAGAGAAGAACTAGCCATAAGTATTGGAAAAACGGTTTCAAATCATCTTATCTCCCATGCCGATATTGCTAATAGTCTTAAATCCATTCAGGTTGTAGAATCCTTAAAACAACTCCTAGATGAGAAGGTGCAAGAGGTGATCGATCGAAAGCTCCTTTCTCTCAACCCGATGATCTCAGCCTTTATCGGCCCGGAGACCAAGGCCAAAATCAAAGCAGCTATTGTTTCTGAAATGGTTCTCATGCTACCTGATCTGGCCGAGAGATTTGCCACTGGCCTTGAGGAACATCTCGATATGCAGACTTTGGTAACCGATCGCATCAGGTCTTTTGATTTAGAAAAATTAGAACAAATAATTCTGGAAATATCATCAAGGGAATTAAAGGCTATTGAAATCTATGGAGGAGTACTCGGCTTCATTATCGGACTCCTCCAGGTCGGTTTGATTCTCCTGTAGAAAACCAAAGCCATAAACCATGTAAAAAGCCATAAACCATAATAATGTAATGCCTGATATAATGCCTGCCTGTAAGGAGCTGATTGCTCACAGGCTTTGCAGATGGTAAATATTCCTGCTATGCTTTGCCGCTGCCCGCTTCTTTTGAGATAAGGCATCTTGGTAGATGCTCATGAGCAGCTGGTAGTTCTTTTCCTCGCTATATTTCTCCTCATATTCAACCCTGGCCCCCTCTCTAATAGAGGTTAAAATATCACGATTTTCCCATAGCCATAAGGCCTTTTCCGCCAGCGCTCTAGCATCAGCCGGAGGGAACAGACAGCCGCTGACTCCATCTATTACAAACTGCTCCATTCCCTCCAGATCACTGGCAATCACCGCCACCCCATATGCATAAGCTCTGATAATGGTGGATGGGAAAACCTCGTGAGATTCTTTTGGAAAAACAAGCAGGAGCGCACGGGCCAAATGATAGGTGCAATCAATCTTTGATTGCCAGCCCAAGAATTTGATATTTCGATATCTTGAGCAGGCAGCCTCAACCTCCTGCCTGAGAGGGCCATCACCGAGAATTTTCAAAGGAATGCCAGGAAGTGAGGACCAGGCGCTCAGCAGAGTCCTGATTCCACTCTCTTCGGTAAGTTTACCAATAAACAGGGCATAATCTTCTCCTTGTCGGCCTGTGGGCAAGATAGTCTCATCGCTGCTGAAATGAGGCTTCACCACTACCTTGTGATTTGGAAAACCATACTCGATCAGTTTTTCTCTGAAAAATTCAGTTGGAACCAAATAATAGTCAACACTTCCATGACAAGCCTTTTGATCCCAATAATCCCTGATCATTTTTCTTATATCTGTTATCTGATTTTGATTATCTCGACAGCACCTTTGCTGTTCATCATGTTTCAACATAAATTGTTTCATACATGAAATACACAGTTTATTGGAGTAAAAAAAACTTGATTTAGGACACAATGCTTCATACCGATACAGACTATGGATAATCGGCAGCCCCAATTTTTGACAGGTGATGGAGAGCTGAGAGTAGCCTGTCGATATTGTATTATAGATATGAACCAGATTAGGACGATGCTTTTGGATCAGTTGAACAATAGAAGATGATTGCTCTCTGTGAAGTTGAGCAGGGTACGAAGCTGGATAACCGCTAACGTTGACTGCTCTTCTATTTTCATGCCCAAGGTGAATTATCCGGTGGCCATTCTTTTTGAGCAGTCGCTTATCCGCCTCAGCAACCCAATCTTTACCGCCAGATGACTGAATGTTATGACAAACTTGCAAGATCTTCATAATATTAGGTTCTCCGGTAATATTTTCCACATTCTAACCAAGTAAAAATCATCTCTAGCCACACTTATTAAATCTATGAAAGCTTTTCGATTTCTGATTCAGCGTAGGTCTCTATAGCTAATATAAAAGTTAGATACATAATTTATGGAAATAAATCGGCGGGATAACTTAAAATAAGCTACGAAAAATTCCAGACTATGGTAGATTTTTTGGTGGATTGGTCAAAGCTAAATTCCAGGAAATATTACCAGAAATTATAAGGGGTAAACTTTTGCAGAAATTTCTTAACGCCTTGAAATCTCCTTGAAACTTACCCCTAATAGCAAATCCAGTAAAATCTCAAGGGCTCGGAAGAAAAAGTGCAAAAGCATAAGTCAGGGGTAAGCGGAAAATTATTTATCTTCTATAGAGGGAAGAGAACTTTCCCCTACTCGTGCCTGAGCGCGTCAATAGGATTTAGACTCGCTGCTCGACGTGCAGGGAAAAAGCCAAAGAGTATGCCCACAGCTCCTGAAAATAAAAAGGCGATTAGGGTAATTGCCGGATCAAACACAAAGGGCACATGGAGAAGCCGACTGCCAAAAGCAGCCGTACCAAGCCCAAAGGCGATCCCGGCCAGGCCGCCAAGAAGTGACAAAACCACAGCTTCAACTAAAAACTGGATCAGCACCTCCCGCTCCCGGGCTCCAATGGCCAGCCGGATGCCGATCTCCCGCGTTCTTTCGGTAGCAGATACCAACATAATGTTCATGATCCCAACTCCTCCGACCAGCAAACTCACCGCGGCCACAGCCGCAAGCAGCGCAGTGAGCAGCCTGGTCGTTCCAGTCAGCGTACTCACCAGCTCCTGCATATCCCTGACATGGAAATCATCCTCGCTCCCTGGCTGGATACGCCGCCGCTCCCGCATCAGGCGCTCAATCTCAAGCCGTACCTTTTCGGTTGAAAAGCCCTCCTTGACCGAAAGGAAAATAGCGCTGATATCCTGACATCCGGCAATGCGCCGCTGAAAGGTACGAAGCGGCACAAGCACGACATCATCCTGATCCATCCCGAAGCTAGACTGTCCCTTGGACTCAAGGACACCAATGACCTTACAGGAAAGTTTCCTTAATCTGATCAGCGCTCCTAGAGGATCTTGGCCGCCAAAAAGCTCTTGGCATACAGTAGAGCCAAGAATACAGACCGAGGCCCCTGCGGATAACTCAGCATCCGTGAACTTGCGGCCAGCTTTAAGCGGCCAGTTGCGCACCTGAAAATAGGCATTATTCGTGCCGGTAACCGTGGTTGACCAATTTTCATTACCGAAAATAGCCTGAAGGTTCTCTGAGGCTGTCGGAGCTACGGCTACCAAACCAGAGATTTCATTGGCGATAGCTTCGGCATCCTTGGGATCGAGAGGTGGAGAGGTTGACCGAGCTCCCCCAGGTCCTCGAAAACCCTGGCCTGGCCTAACCTGAAGCATGTTACTGCCGAGTTTGGCAATATCAGAAGTTACCTGGAGAGTGGCCCCTTTTCCCAAGGTAACCATAGTGATCACTGCGGCTACCCCAATGACAATACCCAAGATAGTCAGCGATGAGCGCAAGACATTGCGGCGGATCTCCCGCAGGGCAAGAAGAATTGCCTCCCATATCATAAGCACTTCCCTCCTCGTCTAATGACCATCAGACTCGATCAGACCATCGCGAAAGCGAATGATCCGATGGGCATAGGCCGCTATATCCGGCTCATGAGTTACCATGACAATAGTCAACCCGCGTTCCCGGTTAAGGGTGCAAAGCAGCTCCATGATCTGCTGGCTTCGAGCGGTATCGAGATTGCCGGTAGGCTCATCCGCCAGCAGCACGAGCGGGTTAGTAACCATAGCCCGAGCTATAGCCACTCGCTGCTGCTGCCCGCCGGAAAGCTCGCTCGGCGTATGCCGTTCCCAGCCTCGCAGCCCTACCAATTCAAGGGCCCATTGGCTTCGTCTGCGGCGCTCCTTGGCAGAAATGCGGCGGTAGATTAGCGGCAGCTCCACGTTCTCAAGGGCTGAGGTACGGTTCAAAAGATTAAACCCCTGAAACACAAATCCAAGGTAGTGCCGCCGCAAAAGGGCTTGCTGATCTCTGGACAGAGCGCCCACCTCAAGGCCATGAAAAAGATAACTTCCAGTGGTTGGCCTATCCATGCATCCCAGGATATTCATGCAGGTTGATTTTCCAGACCCACTCGGCCCCATAATAGCCACAAAATCACCCCTATAAATCTGAAGATCAATCCCAGCCAAAGCCCAGACAGCCGCCTGCTTACTGCCATAGACCCTGGTTACCTGCTTAAACTCAATCAGAGGCCGCAGCGGATTTGCCCTGTTTGTCTTCATTGGCCTGGCCTCACCACATCAACCAGCAGCGGAAGCCCCGGCTGGATCTCACCAGCTTTCACTTCAGTCATCTGGCCATCTGACAGGCCGATGGTCAGCGGTATAGCTACAGGCTTTCCACCACGAAGTGCCCAGACCAGGCGCTGATGACTGCTAACCGAAGGCTTCTTCTGCCTGACCGAGGCTGGCCTTCTCGCTCCAGGCCGTGGCAAAAGCATAGTCAGCAAATTCGGGCTCTCTTTCGGCTGTTTTTGATTCTCCAGCAGAGCCTCGTAATCAAACCGCAAGGCAGCATTTGGCACCAGGAGAGCGTTTTTGATCCGGCTGACAATTATCTCAGCCGTAGCCGTCATCCCTGGCCTAAGGGAAAGATCCTGGTTATTGACTTTCAGGATGGTTTCGTAGGTTACGACTCCGTTGACTGTCTTGGCAGCATAATGCACCTTGGCCACACGGGCTGGAAACTTCCGAGCGGGGAAAGCATCCACCGTAAAGATAGCTTCCTGGCCTTCCTTCACCTGGCCAACATCGGCTTCATCCACATCCACCCGAAGCTCCATCTGGGCGAGGTCCTCGGCCAGGACAAAGAGCACTGGAGCCTGGAGAGAGGCAGCCACAGTCTGACCAGGTTCGACATTCCGTTTCAGAACCAGGCCATTGATTGGGGAGCGGATGGCTGCTTTGGAAAGCTCGGTCTGGTAGACTTCAAGCTCTGCTCTGGCCTCAGAGACCTGAGCCATGGAGCTAGCCTCATCAGCCTCAGCTCGCTTTAAGGCTGCCTCGGCTGCGTCAAGCTCATGCTGAGCAGGCACTTTTTTATTGCTCAACTGATAAAGCTGCCTGAGCCGCTCTAGCTTGGTGCGAGCTTCGGCTAAGGTAGCCTGAGCCTGCAAGACTCTGGCTTCGGCTAATTGCAGGCTGGCTTTGCCCTGAACGACACGCGCTTTTAGCTTTTCCGTATCAAGCCAGGCCAGAGGCTGCCCAACCACCACCCGGTCATTATAATCGACCTCGACACTCTTAACAATGCCGGAAAGCTCGCTTCCCACCTCCACCTGGTTGGTGGGTTCAAGAGTGCCGGTGGCGGTAACGGTTACGGTCAGATCGCCGCGCTGGGCTTGCTGGGTCTTGTAGTGCATTGAATGAGCCTTGTCCGCCCCATTTCTAATCATAACCAAGAGGGCATAAGCTGCCACCAGACAGAGAACAACAAGCAGTCCAACTTTGAGGCGCCTTCGCTGGCGGTAAGATGCATCAAGCCCAAGATTTTCTTCAATCTCTAACCTCAAATCCTCTAGCGTCGAATCAGCCTTTTGGTCTTCCTTTAATTTCATCTAATTTCATTGCTCCTCTACATCGAATTGCTCATTTTTCTTTCCCATTCACCTAAAAGGGGAGGAGAAGGATACTATTCGGTCCCAGGAAGTGGGGAAGATGGCGCAGCCTCAGCCGAATAATTGGTCCAGCCCCCTCCAAGAGCCTTGTAGAGCCGGATCAGATTGCAGACTACCTCACTATCACTGATAGCTAACTGATTCTTAAGGGATAGCCATGACCTTTGGGTATCCAACACGGTCTGAAAATCAATCAGGCCGCAAAGGTAGCGGCTTCTGGCAAGCTCTTCGGCCCGATGGGCCGCCTGCGAGGCTTCAACAAGATGCTGGCGCCTCACCTGCTCTTGGGCAAAGGCAACCAGGGCATCCTCTACATCCTTGAGGGCGGTTAGGATTGCCTGCTGGTAGGCGATCATGGCCTGCTCACGAAGGCAATTTTGGACCTCTACATTTTGCCGAATACGGCCTGCATCAAACAGGGGCCAAGAAAATTTTTGGCCGATCCTGAGAATCTGTCTGGCTGCCGGGGTGAGCAAATCAGTGAAGGCAGCCGACTCAAGCCCAATTGAGCCGCTTAAGCTGAATTTAGGGTATCGCTCTGATTCAGCCACCCCTACCCTAGCGGTCTGAGCCGCTAGCTGGCGCTCTGCCTTGCGGACAGCAGGAACGCGGCGCAAGACCTCGGCAGGCACTCCGATAGCGACCTCTGGCGGCGCTATCGGAATAGGCGCAGGCGATGATAGCTCTTCGTTAAGCGAGCCAGGATTTTTACCCAACAGCAGAGCAAGCCGGTTTAGGGTCTGATCGAGACTGGTCCTGAGTGAGGGGATAAGGCTGCGGCTTTCTTCAAGATTAGACTTAGCCTCCTCTATCTCAAGATCACTTGCCAGACCTGCCTCAGATCGCCAAAGGATGAGCTGATAAGTCTCCTCCCCTACTTTCAGACTCTCCTCGGCTATCGCCAGCCTGCTCTGAAGCAGGCGGACCTCAACATAGTTTAGAGCAACTTCGGCGGTAAGGCTCACCAAAACATCCCAAAGCTCCTCCTGGCTGGCTTCTGCTTCTGCCTCTGCCGCTTCGATCGAGCGCTGCACCCCACCAAAAAGATCAAGCTCCCAGCCAGCATCGAATCCAGCCTCAAAGAGGTTACTCTGCCGCCCTCTGGTGCGGCTTGCTGTGGCTGAGCCACTTGCCCTAAGCTCTGGAAAACGATCTGATCGACTAATGCCCCGCCGCGCCCTGGCCTCAAGCAGCCTGACCTGGCTGCGGCGAAGCTCAAGATTTTCGCTTACAGCACGGCTCATCAGGCTACTCAGCACCGGATCATTCAGCCTGGCCCACCAGCCAGCCATCGCCTGCGGATCAAGGGAGGCGGCGGTCAGACCGCCCGATAGCTCAGCCCTCCACTTTGCGGGCAGCGCAGGATTGGGCGGCACATAATCTGGTCCGACATGGGCACAGCCACTCCAACCTAGCAGCCCAAACAATAACCCGCTGATCAGGCAAATGATAGCCAGCAGTCTGCAACCATAAGCCCTCTCCAGCAGTCTGCAATCATAAGCCCTCTGCTCCAAAGGAGTGATCGCATGGTTAGCTGTCTTTTCGATTCTTATTTCACAAGCCCCCTGCTCAAGATGAGTTATCATGGCTGCCAAAGCCACAATCATGTAATTATTCACCCTTGCGTTCCTCTTTCCCAGCCGGGCCGTGATAATCCTTGCCGATAAGCTGCAAGAATCTTTCAAGCTGCCTTGGGGTTAAAATTTTTCTTACCTCAAGGATCGCCTCAAGCCTCTGATCCTCCCGCTCTCCAAGCAAGCTCTTGAATTCAGAATGCAGTTGATTAATTCTCTCAAGGTCAAGATCAGCTTTTTGTAGCTCCTGTTTTAGCTCTCTCTTCTTGGACCGAATCCGCCTCTCAAGCTCATCTTTCTGTCTCTGATGCTTGCTCCGATGCTCCTTAAGTTGTCTGTCCTGCTCAGGGCTTAAGTTTAGCTGTTTAAAAATCTCTAAGATATTGCATTCTCTTTTCTCAGCTCCAATCTCATCCTGCTGGCTACAGGATACCGGCCCTGCTGCTGCTTCCGCTGCTGCTACTGCTGTAGCGGCAAAAATAGGCCCAGTGATGCTTATGATAAGCAGAAGACTGATCAGAATCATGCCTAGTGATTTCATCACTATTATCTCTTCTTTTCCCTTATTCATTGCGCTATATCCATTTTATCCATTTTTCAGTGAAAAGGTTTATAAAAAATATTCTTCAATGGCGGTACCATATCCATCATGGCTATCATACTCATCTGAAGGCTCATCATCTGATGAAGGGTATTCTGATACTCCGATTATCTCTGAAAGATATTTTACCTGCTTAATCGGCTGCTCTATGTGGGCGCTGTTTTTGACGACTCTTTGATTATTCAGATACACATCCATTGCAATGACCATGATCGCCAAAGACGCTATGGCCATGATCAGTATAGTAAAAGCAAGTTTTGGGTTAGAAAAGATACTCTGCATAACATCCCATATGTTAGCCAAAAAACCAGCTCCCGCAGCCTGCTCTTCTGAAGCTATGGCCTCCTTGAGCTTATTCCAAACCTCATCAGGCGGCCTGATCCTGCGGGCTTGTTTAAATGGCCGAATGGCTGCATCCTGCACAGCCCGCTCAAATTGCCGGCATGCACAGCAAAGGTCCAAATGCCCTTCAACTTCATGTTTTATTCTCTCACTCACTTCACCGTCAAGGTAATCTGCTAACAGCAACTGCTGTATCTTTTGGCAATTCATCTTTCATCACCTCACTTTTCCGGTAAGCTAAAAGAGCCTCTCGCGCTCTTTTGAGCCTTGAGCGTACCGTGTTGATATTAATATTCAACACCTCGGATATTTCTCGATAATTCAATCCCTCGATCTCCCGCAGTACAATACAGGCCCGCTGGTCAGGATTAAGTACTGCCAGCAAATCCATAATCAACCTCTCATGATCAGCTCTCTCAGCGGCTATTTCCGTCATCGGATCACCCTCCCCTTGGTGGCTGGCAAGGGAATCGTGATCGGCTCTTTGGCTGATCTGCCTGCTTATCTCCCGGCAGGTGTTTAAAGCCGTATTGACTGTAATCCTGTAGACCCAAGTTTTAAAAGATGAAAAAAATTTAAAATTTTTTAAATTTTTATATATTTTTATAAATACATCTTGAGTAACATCTTGGGCATCCTCAGGATTGTTCGTTATTCGCAAGGCTATGCTGTAGACAAACCCAGAGGCAAGCTGATAGATGGTCTCAAAAGCCTCTGCATCACCCAAAGATGCCCGCAATAGAATATGCTTGGGAATCTCTTTCAATTGCTCCTCCAGCTTAAAATTTAGCCACATGCTTCCTTACTGCTCTGATCTTCCTTCCTCGCTGTGCGCTCTGGCTCTTCCTGGCGCTCTGATCTTCCTTGCTGTACTGTATCTTCATTGCTCCTCTGGTTCTTCCTTACTGCTCTGATCTTCCTTCCTCGCTGTGCGCTCTGGCTCTTCCTGGCTTGCTGTGCGCTCTGGCTCTTCCTGGCTCTTGACTTAGACACTCGAAAGCGGGAAAAAGTTCCATCAAGGTTAAGGGAAATTGTAGCACAAACCAAAGCCTACCTGAGAGAGGAAAGTGGTCAGATGTTCCCTATTTATGTCCAAATTATAGTCTGATCTTGACCGGGCTACAGTAGAGAGGCGTTTCTCATTTTCCACTTTCCAGGATGAAAGAGAGGCTTTTCTCGATCGTATCTCCCACTTTCAACTATTGGTTTTTACCTGGGAAACATCTGGAAAGTGGCGATATTTCTTGACAGGTAAATTATCTTATTGCTAAGATTAAAAAAATTAAGGTCAATAGAGATTCGATCAATAGAGATTCGATATAGAAGATATGAGAGAAAAAAAGAGATATGAGAGACAAAGATTCAAGGGCAGTCGCAAAATGAGTATAAAAGTAATGGAATTGTTCAATATTTTCTCAGACACCTTTGACAAATAAAAAGAGTGTTGATGGTGCAGGATAATAAATACAGGATAATAAATATATCTTATTTTCTTGTCTTATTTTCTTGGAGGCCAACTTATGGATGATTCGCTACGTATTGTCTGCCCGCATTGTGATACCACAAACCGTGTGCCTGCCGCTCGACTCAACGATGGGCCAAGGTGTGGTCATTGTAAACAGTCCCTGTTTGATGCTCATCCGATGGTGCTGACCAGTGCCAACTTCGCGCATCACATTGATCATAGCGACATACCAGTGGTGGTAGATTTTTGGGCTCCCTGGTGCGGACCGTGTCGAATGATGGCCCCTGTTTTTGAGCAGGCTGCCGCTCAGTTAGAGCCACAGGTACGGCTGGCTAAGCTCAACACCGAAGAAGAGCGATCAATGGCCATACAGTATGGAATTCAAGGTATTCCGACCCTGGTCATATTCAAGGGTGGGCAGGAAATTGCCCGCCGCGCTGGAGCTACGGACCTAAACAGCCTGATCGGCTGGGTACGATCCAGCCTCTAAAAACCTATTTCCATAAGGTAAAACGAAGCAAAACGCTCATGTCCATTTCCAGTGAAAAGTAGGGTAAATTTCAGTATGCCATCACTCTTACCGGAAGAAATCATAAGGTAAAATTAGAGGATGAGCCTTTTCTTGCCACAGCCGCAAATTTAAGCCTTATGCTAATTCGCACCTTGTGCTGATTTCGCATCATCAATTTTCTGCACATTTCGCACATCAATTTCCGGCACCAGGAGAAGACTCAAGCTGCCCGCTCTGAACCTGCCAGCCTCTGACATCATCAGCCAAATTGCTAAGATGCAGGCTGGTTGAGGTGCAAGTATTGACCTTGAAGGTCAGATTCACAATCGTGCCACTTGCTCCAGGGCCAATGCCGTTGCCGATGTCAAGCCCCGCTACCCTGAGTTTGCCAGCTTCGGGCTGATTGACATCGAACATGGTAAACCCTTGAGTTAAATCACCCCTAGTGAATCCCTCATATTTAAGGACATTCCCATTAAAACCGACCTCAAACCCCAAGGTAGCCACCTTATTGACTACATCCCTTGCCAAGACCGAAAAGGTTACCTCCTCACCATCACCGGTACAGGAGAGGCTATCTATCAGCAGTGAACCACCAATATTTTGAGCCTGGCTAGAGGTGGCAGCATCCTGCCCCTGAGCAGAGGAAGAGGAAGAGGAAGAAGAGTTTGCCGAATCATTAGAAACCGTATTATCAGAAGAAGAAACACCCTTCCCCTCAGAAGGGTTAACGCCCTGAGCTTGGGCTGGCTGAGCAGAAGAAGTGCCCATCGACTGCTGCTGCTGGGCAAAGGAAGGTGAGGCATTAGCCTGATCGGTCCGCAGGCTCGGCCATGAAGATGAATTAGAAAATGAAGTAGATCCAGCCTGGCTTTTCACTTCCTGGCTTTTCACTTCGGCATTGCTAGCTGAGGCTGTCTTTTGGGCTAGGGTAGTGCTCTGACTGTCCTGCTCTGTTTTCCCGGCCAGACCCTGGCTGGCTCCGCCAGAATCGAGAGAAGCCTCCCCGGCACTACTACTTTGCGTCTCTTTTGGCGAGTAGAGTTTTTGGGAATAGATAAGGACACTCTGATTGTTTTTTCCACTCTCATTCACCCCGGCGGCAGAAAGCCGCCAAGCGGCCTGCCCTGTTGGCTGATCCTCTCTTGATCCATCCTGCCCGCGGCTTTCTGAAGTACTCTCTAGGCCAGTGTCTTCGGCTGTCTTGGCCGTATGTTCATTTTGGGCCGCAGGGGAGGTGGAAAGATTGCGACCTTCATCCGAGGCGGCAGGCTCTTTTGCAGCCGCAGAAGGTTGAGAAAGCGGGCCTCTAGCCTTTTGCCGCTCAGCGCTTGCAGCAGCTTCTTTGCCCTGCTGCTCAGCGCCTTCGGTGGGCTGAGCTTGGCCCTCTTTTCCCCCAGCTTGGCCCTCTTTTTTCCCCTCATCCTGGCTGCTGCTGTTGCTGCTATCTTGGCTACTGATAAGCCGACCAGAGCGCACCGGCCAGCCTGCAAAGTCATCGGCCAGATTGGTCAGGGTTAGAGAGGTTGAGCGGCACTGCTTTAGGCTAAAGGTAAGCTCGGCTAAGGCACCGGATGCCCCCTTGGCAATCTCACCTTGAGCTATTACCCCGCCAACCCGCAAGGTATTTTTACCACTTTGGCCAGCATCGAACATATCAAATCTCTGGACCAGCTCTCCTCTAGTTATCCCCTTATATTCCAGGATATCCCCATCATAGGTAATCTCAAAGCCCAAGGCGCTGGCAGCATTGGGAGCATTATTGATCAAAATGGTGAAGGTTACCTCCTCTCCGGCTGCTGAGCAGGTCTGATCGCTAAGCATAAGACCATTGACCTCTTCAGCAGCAGCTTGCGGCTTGCTGCTGGCCGCGGCAGCTTGCTCTTTTTCCTCCTCTGGCGGCATAGGGCTGACATTCTGGCTACTCATCTTAGACTTAGCTTTATCCTGATAGGTTTTGGCCGCACAGCCTGCCAAAAGGGAACATAGGCTTACAGCGACCACCAAAACCAGCGGAATGAAACTAATAAACCTTATCCTAGGCTTGCTTTTCATGATGATGACCTCCTTAACAAGTATTTAGATTAAGAAATAAGTGATTAAAAATATTATCCATATATTATATTATCCATCCTGGATTTCAATATTATTCATCCTGGTGTATATAAAGCACCTAGCACCTGTCTTTTGAGTTAAGCGCCCAACCATAATGAGTTACATCCTGAAATGAGTTATAACATCCTGGCTAGGATAATTATTTCCCTTGTCCTTGGTACGTTACGTCATTATGTCAAGCTATAAGTGCCAGACCATAATAAATTATAACGTTTTGGCGAGGATAAGCGCCTCGCTGGTCAAGCACAGGCGAGACGCTTGCGCTACTTGAGTAAGTTATAGATCTTTATGCTCGGACACTTAAACCTTTATGGTCAGGCACTTAAACCTTTATGATCGGGCGCTTACCTATAGGCGAACGGTCTCGTGGAGTTCACCCCCAGCAATTTTCATGGGTTCACCCCCGGCAATTTTCAGATTGTAGGCTTCCACTTACCTCTTCCACTTACCTATAGGCGAATGGTCTCTTGGTGATCCTAATTCCGAGCAAAGGGCAAGTAATCCATAATCCACTTACCTATAGGCGAATGTTCTCTTGAGACTTGCCCGATAATATCCACCTCTCTGTACTGTTCGGGTTACCTATGAGCGAAGGGGCGGGGAGCCATCCTGGCCGCGTAGCAGCAGTGCTGACACCCCCCGGGTTACCTATGGACAAAGGGGCGGGGAATAGGCCAGCTTCAAAAGATCAGTTAAAATATTACTGTAAAATTAATTTTCAGGCAAGAAAATAAATCAATGTCTCAATTTTGGTATCTCAATTTTGGACTCAATTTTAATTTTAATTTCTCAAAATCTCTATGCTTTTGCACTTTTTTCCGAACCCTTGATTTTACTGGATTTTCTATTAGAGGTAATTTTTAAAGATTTCAAGGCGTTAAGAAATTTCTGCAAAAGTGTAGAATCTTCAATTCCTCAAAATCTTCTCCAAGCTTTTAGGAAGCTTGCCCTGCTGGAGGTCTGAAATCTTTTGTAAGATATTTTCCTTCAGCCGAGGGTCTTCGCTAGTTAAGTAAGCCTGCAGGAGAAACTCGACAGCCATCTCCTTGTCCCCGGCCGAGGCATAGAGGCTTGCGGCCAGCTTAGGAAGATAAGGGGGATGGTCAGGCAGTGAGGCCGCCCTAGAAATATAGCCGGCCGCGGTCGCTGGGTCTTTTAGGTAAAAAAAGTAATTAAATCCTAGGTAAAAAGGCAGTCGCCAGTAGGTGGGATGGTACTTGATCCCCTTCCTCAACAAGGCGTTACTTTGGTCGATATCTCCTTTTTCTAAACTGAGAATGATGCCGCCAAATTCATAAGGAAGCCGAAAATAAGGGTCTAAGGTAGTGGTTAAATCGAGAATATGATACAGCCACTGGTAGTTTTTGTCCGTCAAGTAATGGTCGCCAAAGTAGCCGATCACCTTGAGCCAGAGAAGGTCAGCCGCCGCTTGATCAAAGCCAAGCACCAGCGGCTTTAAGTATTTTCCCGAAGGAAGATAGAGCAGAGTTTCAGGGCTATTCGAGGGCGAGATAGTCTCAATCCTCCTTTGAACCTGATAGATGGAAAAAACAGCCGCCGCGGTTAGCACCATCAAGAAGGCGATTTTCAAGCTCGCTGATAAGGCCACTTGCCGATGCCCCACTTGCTGGTACATAGAAAAGACCTCCTCTTAATTGATTATCTTATCTTATTTATCGATTATCTTACTATTTTCATACGGCTTCTCTCTATTTTCATACGGCCTCTCTCATACGGCCTCTCTATAGAGCTTCTCTTTATACTATATGGCTCCTATACGACTATACGATGGCCCTTATATACTATACGGCTCCTATATGGCTTCCTTATCCATTGAATCAAAATCAAGCCAGGAGTAGTCAAAGTCGATCAACTCGGCTTCATATTCTGAAGTTACCTTATCTTCTAAATGCTGGTCGCTGATTTGCCTGATCTTTTCATATTCTTCGGCCGCTCCGGTCCGATCCCCTAGCTTCTTTTTGATCGAAGCCAGCTGATAGCGCCCTTTTAGATAATTTGGCTCAAGCTGGACAGCCTTGCTCATGTACCAAAGAGCTTGGCTAAGTCTTCCCTGAAGGTATGCTATTGACGACAGGCGGCTGTAGAGCCGATAGTCATATGGAGCCAGCCGCACAGCCTTCAGATATTCTTCCCTTGCATAAATAAGATAGCTTGAGTCTTTTAATACCGAGCAGTAGAGATTATAGTAGCCATCGCCGAGAGTTCGGGGAAACTGATAATCATTCGGATTGAGTTTTTCGGCTGTCTCGGCCTGATGCACCCCCTTGAGCAGCCAGATAATGTTTCTCGATTCTCCATATTTCGACAAGTAAGCCCAGGCCAGCGCGCTGTGATATCCAGCACACAGAGGATCGATAGCCACGGCTTTCTTAAGAAAATCAATATTCTGGGCCGCCTTTTGCTCAGGCTTGACCTTGCGGAAAAAATAGTAGCCGACAAACGGCCTGACACTGGCCATAGTGTACCCTAGGAGAATGAGAGCAATGGGAGCCTGATATAAGTTTCGGCTGATGAAGCATAAACTTCCTTTTGCCGGCCGCTCATCCAAGGTGCGGAAAAGTGCGGCCAGAGTAGCCAAAAGTAGGGCATTGGCCGGAACATGGAGACTAAAATCCACCAGGGCATAGAGGAGTGCGGCCAAAATCGCGGCTAGGATAAGAACTTGACTTCTCTTATTGGCTGGACTCAAAAACCGCTGAATCTTAATTTGAGCCGCAGCATCAAAGAAAAACCAGACTATGGCTAAAAGCACCAGCCCAAGGCCAAACAGGCCGATCTCAGCCCCAAGCTGCAGGTATTCATTGTGGGCACAGGCCCCTACCTTAGCGTAGCGGGCTAAGGCCCCTTCGACCGGAAAACTGTAGGCTGTAGACAGATACCGATATTGCCCAAGGCCAACTCCCATCGGCCAGTGATCCCGGATCATGGCTAGAGCACTCTTCACGATAGAGATTCGAGTACGGGCATAGAGTTTGGCTTCTTCAGGCGGAAAGAGCTTTTCTCTCACTGAATTCGGCCCTATGGCCAGGGCTGCCGCCAGCAGAAGAAAGCCTACAAATAGCTTTTTTTGCCTGAAAAAATAGATCAGAAACAGGCTGATGAGCACCAAAATCAGGGCTCCGGCCAGCGATCTGCTGACTATGATGCCAGCCAGAATCAGGGCATTGACCAGATACCAGAGCGGATTACTCCTAGAAATCAGAAACTCTCCCAGGGCAAGGGGAAAGATAGCCACCAGAAAGCCGGCATAAAAGCCAGGATTTGAGAATGTTCCTGTAGCCTGCTCAATTCCAAGAAGCCTGGACTGGAAAAGGCCGATCACCCCTTGCAGACAGGCTGACAGAATCAGAACAATGGCCGGTCCGCGAATAGCCGAGCGGCTGAAGTTAAACAGCGTCAGATAATAGACAGCCAGACAGCCTAAAATCAGCAGCAGCCCAGCCAGGGCATCATGCTTTGCCGGCGCTCGAGCAAAAGAGATAAAGACCATGACCAGGAAGATGAATAAGAAAAAATCAAGGCGTGAGGCATGGATTTTGGGCTGCCGGGACAAGTTGGCCAGCCAGAAGGCCAAAAACGCGGCCGCAATCAGAAGCTCGATGATCATGAGCGAAAAATGCCCTGTCCCACCATAGCCAAGCGGAGCCACAGCCAGCAACAGGAGGAGAAGATATCGAGCCAGATTATATCGATCAACCTGAACCAAAAAGAACATCGCAGCTCGTGGTTAGAAAAGTTGACTCGTGGTTAGAAAAGTTGGCCGCAAGAATATCCCATAAGACGCCAACAGACAAAGAACAAAACCCCACCTGGCCGGGGGGAATCTTCCGGACAGGTGGGTGGATTTAGACCGTTAAGCTAACAGGCTGTGTGCAGCGGAAGAGTTAAAACACATTAGCGGCATTTCCGTCCTTATCAAGCGGTCCTTCAATATTGTTGGACTGAGTTATTTTGTAGGTAGCGGTAGCCTTATCCCCATCGAGGTCACCAGTGGCTGTAGCCGTGAAGGCGGTCGCACTAGCCGCGGAGACTACATATTGGTAGTACACCTTCCCAGTCGGCTTAAAGCCGATGTCGCTAAAACCACCCTGATCCACCCAGTTTGTGGGTGTCGTGCCGGGGAAACTACCTGCCACCGTTGCTGGAGAAGCCGTTGTCTCTTTATATGTTTCATGTTCTGCATGGTAGGCCTCCTCACAGCTTCTAATGGCGCCGAGATTAGATTTAGCTTCTGAGGTCTTGGCTTTCATCCTAAAATTCAAGAAGTTTGGGATGGCAATGGCTGACAAAATACCAATAATGGCTACGACGATCATCAGCTCGATCATGGTGAAACCTTTTTGATTATTCAGATTCCTCAACATGGTGGTGCCTCCTTATTCATAAGGGGTTAAAAAGTTAGAGTGAACGAAAAACACAACCGGCTGCTTCGCTTTCCCTTAGTTCGCAAAATCGCCCTACTTATTGCAAATCACCCTACTTCTGCCACCTTACACACTCTGTAGCCGCACCGCACCGGGTCACCTTCTCCCTTACCCGTTTGAAGCTTGGTTAAGCTCGGAGTCTGTCCTCCTGCCGCTCAGCTCTTTCTTCTTCCTCGCCCTTTACTCACCTCATCGGGCTCACCTCATCGGGCTTGAGATTAATTCTTGGGTCTTAGCCTTAAAGGCTTTCAGAGGTTAATTCTTGAGTCTTAGCCTTCCCCAGCGCATCTTGGTTTTGCCACCGGATCACACAACACCCCCTCTTTTTTTTCGAAGAGTCTTTAGGGTTGCTTTCTCACTCGATGCTGTTTACGCCCTTTTAGAAGAGCAAGGTCTGTGCCATCTGCGGATGGCTTAGCCATAATTATTTTATTTTCAATATCTTATGCCTTAGTCAAAAGGGCCTTCCGGTTTTTTCCCCCCAAAGATAATTAACAATTTTTGTCACCAAGACAAAAGAAAGCAGAATGAGATCGCGGCCAAAGAGCAGCGATCATCGCTTGAAAAATCAAGCTGAAAACCACTATTGACAATTAAGGGGTATGCGGTTTGACAAAAATTGTCAACCTCTTTTCTCACTCTTTTTTAGATTCCTTTTTCGCACCCCAGTCTAAGCGATTTCCTCGCCAAGTGCGTAACACAAGTGGGCAGCCAAGTGCGTAACACAAGGTAGGGATAAGTCTTAACCCCACCCCTACGTCCAGGTGCGGCCCTTGGGGTCCGCCGGAGCTTGTGCACTTTGTTAGCGTAAGAACCACTAAGTGGTCTTTTCGCCAAGTGCGTAACACAAGGTATGGGTGGGTTTTACTCCCCTACGTCTAGGCGCGGACGCGGGGTCCCGCTGAAAACTTGGCCGGATGGGACGTTTTACTCCCCTACGTCTTAGGTGCGGACCTTGTGCCGCCGCAGCTTGCACATTTTATTAGCGATAGAGCCACTAAGAGCGATAGAACCATTAAGCATTGAAATTACATAAAAATTACATCAATAATAAGCCAATAGGTCATTGATTCGCCATCTGACAGCCGAAAAAAGTAGAGGATCGACAATATTTACCAGGGAGAGGGTAAGTCCCCAGCATGGGAAAAAGGGTAATCGTAGGGGCGAATCTTGTATTCGCCCCTACAATTCTCCAGCCGGGGGGAAGAGAGAGGGAGTATGCGGATTGTCATTCTAACGGTTGGCTCCCAGGGCGATGTCCTGCCCTACATCGCCCTGGGCCGTGGGCTGCAAGCAGCCGGCCATGAGGTTTTGATCGCCACTCAGGCCGCATATCAGGCCCTGGTCAGGTATCATGGCCTGTCCTCGGCAGTGGTGGGAGGCGACCCGCGGGAGGTATTTGCCGGTGAGGGGGGGCAGGCTCGGCTTGAAACTATCCGCAATCCCCTGCATTTTACCCGGCTTCTGGCCCGCAATTTCCATCCCTTTATCAGTAACTTGCGCCTGCGGATAAAGCGGCTGCTGAACGATTACTGGCAGGTATGCCAGGGAGCAGAAGCGATTATCTTTTCTCCGACAGCCAAAGCCGGCTATCATATTGCCGAGCGGCTCAATATCCCATGCTTTATGGCTCCGCTTCAGCCGCAGAGCCGTACCCGAGCCTTTCCCAGCCTGCTTATGCCAGCAGGTCTTAGGCTGGGGGCTAGCTTCAATTGGCTGAGCCACATCCTGTTTGAGCAGCTCTTCTGGCAACTCTTTCGGCAAGAGTTTAATCAATGGCGGCAGGAAACCTTAAATTTGCCGCCACTTGGCCTGATCAGCCCTTACAGCCGGCTTAAAAAGCCCCTCCCCTGCCTCTATGGTTACAGCCCCCTGGTGGTTCCAAAGCCGCCTGACTGGCCTCCGTGGATCTATGTTACCGGCTATTGGCTGCTCGACTCTGCCGCCTCCGGATGGCAGCCTTCGCCGCAGCTTGTGGATTTTTTGGCCGATGGGCCGCCGCCGGTCTATATCGGCTTTGGCAGTATGATCGACCGCCAGGCAGAGTCAGTAACTAGAGTAGCTCTCGAAGCCTTGGCTCGATGCGGGCAGCGGGGCGTCCTGCAATCCGGCTGGACAGGGCTAGGTGAGGCTGATTTGCCGAGGGGGGTAATCAGAATCGAGGCCAGCCCACACGACTGGCTCTTTCCGCGGATGGCCGCCGTAGTCCATCACGGCGGTGCAGGCACAGTGGCCGCAGGCCTTCGGGCCGGGGTTCCCTCGATCATTACTCCGGCTATGGCTGATCAACCCTTCTGGGGACAGCGGGTAGCTGCCCTTGGGGTTGGGCCAAAGCCTATTCCCTACCGCAGGCTCTCAGTGGAAAGACTGGCTGAGGCGATCCGCATCGCCACCACCGATCGGCTGATGCGGGAGCGGGCCGAGGCTCTTGGCCGGAAAATTCGGGCCGAAGATGGCGTCCAAAGAGCGGTTGAGGCCTTCCACAGCCATCTTTCCGGCAAAAGATAATAGGGGATAAATTATCCTCTAAAAATTATCCTCTAATAGGATAAAATTATCCTCACCGTCTGCTCTGAAAGTTGAACCGCCCCTCTACAGGGTCGTGGTCTGAGAAGATGGCGTCCAAAGAGCGGTTGAGGCCTTCCACAGCCATCTTTCCGGCAAAACCGGCAAAAGGTAATAGAGGGTAAAATTATCCTCTAATTTAGGATAAAATTATCCTCACCGTCTGCTCTGAAAGTTGAACCGACCCTCTACAGGGTCGTGGTCTGAGGAGCGTCGGGTAGTATGTGGGTCATCACTCAGCTCGGGGGGAAATCCGGCATTGAAATGCAGGATATCTACAGCCACGAAAAGCTTAAGCAGAGCTGGGCTGACCAGAATATGGTCGAGCATCTGGGCCGCAGTCTCATTGTGGATAAAGGTGAAGTCGCTTTCAGCATCTGTTTTTAGGGTTATGAGGTCAGTGAGCGGCACCTCCCCTGCCCTGCCCTCGAGAATGGCCAGGGGATAGTCAGCCTCTTCATTTTCGTTTCGCTGGCCGAATTGCGTGTCATTGAAATCGCCAGCTACCATAACCAAGGCCTCAGGATCATGATCTAGGAGAGAATTTACAAATCGGCGAACCACCCGAGCCTGGTCTTTACGCTGGGCTTCGGTGATCCGGGCTGATAATTCGTCGTCAAGCAAGCCGGCAAACGCCTCATTTCCCAGCATGCTCTTGAAGTGATTGCCGATAATGGTTATCCGCTGACCGCGAATTTTGAAGACACCCACTATCGGCTCCCGACCAGGGCTTGGGCTTGAAGGGCCAAAGGCTGCCTCAACCTCGGGGCCAGAGAGCTGAGCTGCCTCAAGCAGCTCGACCCGTGAGGAATCCCACAGAAAGCCAACCTCAAGACCTCGCCGATCACTTGTCTTGAATGAAGTGGCTACGTAATTGGTCCCTGAGACAGCATTAACCCTTCTTCCAAGCTCCTGTAAGATGCTGATCCCCCCAACCTCCTGGAGGATCATTATCTCAGGCCGCCTGAGCTCCAGCCGAATAGCCAAAGCCAGCTTGGTCAATTTAGTTTCAATCCGCTCAGGGGTAAAAAAATTCCTATTATCTCCCGGCCTGGCCAGATTGTTGTCAGGCAGATACAGGAGGTTTTCGGTATTAAAGGTAGTGATCACCGTATCTCCCTCTGGCCCTGAGCGCCTGCTGGCTGGCAGGCGGAGCAGATGATCGGATTTGAATCCAGTCGGCATAGTTATCATTATAAATTACCTCTTCTCTTTTCCCCCCCACATTGCAACCTGCTCTTAATTAACCTACTGCGAATATCCCACTGCGTATCCCTAGGATACACCAAGAGAGCTTGTTTCACAACCTGTTATTGATTCTACCAAACCTGTTATTGATTCTACCAGATATTCCCACATAAGGGGGAAGGGTGAGGTACGAGAGACATCCAGGGCCGAATATGAGCGATATTCCCAGGGGGGCAGGGTGATCTGTAGCCTACCTATGCCCTGAAAGATACGGTTCGACGACTGACTTACGGCAATCTACCAATATTTACCCTATATTTGCCCATGCCTTTTGCCCTGAAGGATGCGACGCCCAGCAGCCATTGAGAGGCTGGGCTTGTCTGCTTGAACCTAGCCTTTTGCCCTGAAGGGTACAGGCAGATGTTCCTACATAAGGGGAGAAGGGTTGCTGAATGTCGCTTATCCTCCTCGCTCGGCCATGAGGCAGATATTACTCAAATAAGGGTTGCAAGGAAAGATTCAGACGGAGAGGTTTACGGCAAGAATTTAAGCTCTTCTATTTAGCGGTCCGAGCATGTGGGCATCCGGGGGCAAAAGGGAATCTGGGGCTGCCGCTCTCAAATTTGATTGACGAGCATCTTCTGGCATCCCAGGAGACAAAGTTTAGCAGGTCGAAGCCTCGTAATTCCAGATGAAGCATCTTCTGGTTGTCCGGGGGACAAAGGCCGAGCATGAAAAGCTGGACGCCACAGAAGGCAGCATCTTCTGGTCGTCCGGGGGACAAAAAGGTAGGAGTGCTGAAGTCGGCAGCCGTGGCTCCTATGCCGAGCATGTGGGCATCCGGGGGCAAAAGGGAATCTGGGGCTGCCGCTCTCAAATTTGATTGACGAGCATCTTCTGGCATCCCAGGAGACAAAGTTTAGCAGGTCGAAGCCCCGTCATTCAAGATGAAGCATCTTCTGGTTGTCCGGGGGACAAAGGCCGAGCATGACAAGCTGGACGCCACAGAAGGCAGCATCTTCTGGTCGTCCGGAGGGCAAAAGGGAGGAGTGCTGAAGTCGGCAGCCGTGGCTCCTGTGCCGAGCATGTGGGCATCCGGGGGAAAGCTCTTTTCCGCCGGATGCCCTTTTAGGCTCGCCATATGCTTTCATCTAATTTTCGTCGATTTAATAATTGTTATTTTCATCTAATCTCGGTTTATCAGTATCTCATAATCTCATTTTATCACTATCTCATCAAAACTCACCTCATCAAGACTTATTTAATCAAAGCCATAAGGGGCGATGTGTGCCCATATCCCCTGGCGGCCAATGGTGATATCCCCTGCTTTTTAGCCTCAGATTCTTCCACATCAGGGTTTGGCTGCTTTACGCTCCCCACATAGTTACAGATTCTTGCCCGCTCGGTGTCATCCATCCGATAGTGGTCAACCCAAGCCCTGCCGATAGCATAGCTGGCCGCTGTGCTCAGGCTGAGTAAACTGGTGGCATACTGACCATAATCAGGAGCAAGGATATTAATTCGATAGACATACGGTCCCATCATATCTTGCCATAATTTGGTAGGTACCCGATCGTCTTTCAATTTGGCGGCCAGCTCAGCTACATCCTTGTCAACACCAAGATTGAAGACCGAGACCGAGATTTTGGCTCGATATCCCTGATTCTCACAAGCACAGGAGCCATATTCTGGGCTGAGCTTGACATTTTGTTGAGATTCAAAGGAGGCATAGATGACAATATCGGGTCTGTCGGGTTTATCCCAGGGATTATCCGTATGGATCACAAACTGATTACCGAGCCTGAAAGCGGAAGTTAAATTATACCATATTTCATGCGACTGGCTGCTGCTTCCAAAACCAATCTGGATGCTGGACTTATCGCATAAGTCGCAGATGTTGTCATCTGCCCGACTGGCTGGCGAAATCAGTATAATCGCAAGAGCAAAAGCCAATAAACTAAAACTTAAAATAACATAACTTGCTGTTCGACTAATCATAACTCTCTCCCACCTTTCTAATTATCTATCTAACCTTTTTCTAGCTATCCCACCTTTCCAAAAATGCTAAATGCTAAATAAGCGACCAACCATAATGAGTTATAACCTCCTGGCCAGGATAATGATTACACTTGTCCCTGACTGCGTCATTATGTCAAGTTATAAGCCTTTATGGTCGGGCACTTATCTAACCTTTTTCTAGCTATCCCACCTTTCCAAAAATGCTAAATGCTAAATAGTATATAGGTCTTCCCGGGAAGTAGTATAAAGAAAATCATATACTTACTTTCCATGATGAGCAACTTTTATGCCCTGCTCTTCCAACACCTCGGGGGAAGATGGGGGAAACTACCCTTAAGATGTTATTTTACTGAAGACTTCCTCTTGTCAGATAAAGTTTTCCATCCTGGGCTATATAAGCTAATTGAAGAGAAAACCGAACCATAAAAATCAAGAGATGCCCTAATGAGGATGGCCGAATAAAGGATGAAAACTAATGGTTATTCGGATGATAGATTCTAATTACCTACATCATAAAGTCTATGGATAGATACTGAGATTCTATGGATTTTGAGGATTATAAAGATTTTAGGCTGCAATCTAAGTGGTTTTCTCGCTAATAAAATGCGTAAAGCTGGGCGGGAATGCGGGAATAAGGGTCCGCACCTACAATTAGCTTATCCGCTCCCACTTGATAGCGTAATTGATCCGCTGCGCAACTTGTGTTACGCACTAGCGAAAGAAGCACTAAGGGCTGGATATATGATTTTAGTTGTTCATACAATTTTTGTTAAAATTTTATTTGACTTTTTTTCATAATTCTGCTATTAGTAGGTTGCTATGATTAATAGCAATTTTTATAATAACCAGTCAATCTAGCCGCAAGGAGGATACTTATGGCCGTGCTCAAGGATATGTCGAAAGGATTGGTACCAGGTATTTTGGTTGGTGTGGGTATAACAATGGCTGCTCCTGTTATCTTACCTGTGCTAGGGACTGCACTTCGGCCCTTAGCCAAATCAATGATCAAAGCAGGTCTTGCTATCAACGACAAACTCAAGGAAGCAACGGCTGAGGTCAGGGAACAATTCAGTGATCTTGTAGCTGAGATCAAGGCAGAGTGCGCCGCAGGACAGCCTGCCGCGGCTTTGGCTGGTCAAGCTGCCCCTTCCGGGGCTGCTCCAGCAGGTGGGCCCCCAACAAGAGAGGCTCCAGCAGGGGGAAGCCAACAGGGAGGGGCATATCCCACAGGGAAAAAAGAACAATAGGGATAGAGTAGTATACGGAATTTATTAGCTAAATGGTCCTTTCGCTAATAAAGCGCGCAATCTTGGCGGACCCCCAAGGGCCCACCTACAATTGTGATAGCGTAATTGATCCGCTGCGCAACTTGTGTTACGCACTTAGCACTTAGCTAAAGAACCACTAAATGGTCCTTTCGCTAATAAAGTGTGCAATTTTGGCGACCACAGGGGACCGTCCCCGCGATTGATTGAGTAATTGGATTCTGCTCTCGCACTTGGCGAGGAAACCAGTAAATTCAATCAGTAATAAATTCACTCACTAGAGGAGCTCAAAGTCTTATGAATAATGAAAAGGTGAGGGCTACTCACGCTATCCCTGGCCGAGTGCGTCTTAAGGTGCCTCAGCTAAAACAGGATCCTTCCTTTGGGACTAGAATTAAAGAGCAGTTTTCGGCCATTAAGGCTATCAAGCAGATTGAGATAAATCAGGTTACAGGAAGCGTTTTGGTGCTCTATGATCCAAAGGAAATTTCCCTTCCCAGCACCTTATTCTCACTCCTGTGCTCTTTCAGGAATCTTTTCCCTGAGGTTGATATTGAGCAGCTTAAAACTTTTTTAACCTCACCCGCTGATTCATCAGCCACTGCCGCTGGGGCCAAAGACCCATTGGCCATGAAAATCTGCGAGCTTTCATCAGCACTGAATGAGCGACTAAAAAAAGCCACCGGAGCTGATCTTAAGACAATGCTACCACTAACTCTTTTTTTCCTTGGCATGCATGGCCTTTTAACCTCTGAGAGTATCTCCACTCCAGCCTGGTATGACTTTATTTGGTTCTCTTTTGGTGCCTTTTTTATGCTCAATCCGCTGAGGAGTTAAATAATTCGATAGCGCATCTTAAGTTCATAGCTTTGGTGAGCCAGCTCAACAAGTTCAGCCCATCCCCAACTTCCCTGATCAGTCAGATAAGGGAACAGAGCTGAAGGGAGCCCTTCAAGCCCAAGATAGGCTCCGCTGATGGCCCCAGTCATAGCAGCCAGAGTATCCGTATCTCCACCGGCAGCAATCGCTGTAGTGATGGCCTGCTGGTAATCTGAAGGGGCTTTCAAAAACGCATATAGGCTAAAGAGCACACTGCTGACCACAAAAGGGGAGATTCCAGCCGCAGAGCAGCTTCTGTTAGCAGAGTGAGTGGCTATGCCGCTTGCCTCACAAATGCGGTTTGCCGCCTCATCAGGCGGCAGTGATACCCACCCAGCCAGCCCCTTTAGAGCATCGGCGAAAGATGGGTCAATGGCCAGGCACCAGTCACTTAGCTGAACGAGGAAGCGAGAAACATCAATCGGCCTCTGAACAAGGGCCAGAGCGACCGCACCGGCTATAGCTGCGGCTCCGGCTGAGCATCGTCTGTCCTGATGGGTAATGCGGCTCTGATCATGTGCAGCCCTGATAAGCTCTTGCGGCTGATCGAAAAACATCAGCCCGATAGGGCCTGCCCGCATTGCACTGCCGTTGCCAGCCGAGGGAGCAGGAGTGCCAGCCTTATCCCAGGGAATGCCGCGGGCAACTCGCCAGGCAGCCTCTGAAGTGGCCTCCCCAGCGCCAACAATTCTCCCTTCGGTGAAGAGGGCAGCGATGCGGCTAGCATAATCGCTTGGGTCAAACCGCTGGCATACAATATAGCTTTGAAGTAGCTCGCGGGCCAGCTGTGAATCATCACTATACTGACCGAAGGGAAATGGCGGACGGCCAGGCTCTTCCACCTGCCCTGATTTCATTATACCGGTAAATATTCTGTTAATGTATTGACCACAAACCGAGGGAGGGTAACCTTCTACGGGAAAGCCAAGGGCATCACCCAGACACTGACCAATAAGACAGCCGCTAAATTGCTCTTTTCGTGGTATAGTCATTGGAGAGGTATAGTTTTAGTGGATAATAGACGATTATTTACTGTTTCCCCAGCTTATATTTACTATTTCCCCAGACAAAAAGACCTGTTATAAGAGCCTATCCGAAAAATAACGGGGAGTATGATACAATAGAGAGGATAAATCAATGAAATATAAAGGAAGTGATAAAAATGCAAAGCAGTTGCATACCCTCTTTGTATCAACTCCCCGATGTTCTATGGGAGCATATGAAAACTTTATTACCCCCACCAAAGCCCAAGAAG
>Ga0078972_1004129_pt1 | contig 41054 bp, 76 predicted proteins | sample YelNatPaOPGAMG01_FD_67568 | JGI IMG/M metagenome (GOLD analysis project Ga0078972, IMG submission 67568) | Hot spring thermophilic microbial communities from Obsidian Pool, Yellowstone National Park, USA - OP-RAMG-01 (SPADES assembly) (version 2) | ecosystem: Environmental > Aquatic > Thermal...
TATATCATTATCAGAAAGAGTAGTTTTTTCAGTTAAAGCATTGATTTCGCCTGCGGTAGTTTTAGAGAGTTTAGTATTATCTTGAGTATCTACATATGCTTTCCTTACTGCCTGATTATCAGAAGTTGGGTCAGAAGCGGGTAAAGTAGGAATATTATAAAAAGTCACTGCACCCGAAAAAGCTTTATTTCCAGTAATAGTCTGTGCATCAGGGATAGTCACTACTCCATTATCAATATCGGATTGTAGTTGTCCTAAATCAGCACCATATAAAATAGTCCCGTCATCCGAAGCACTCCAACGCTTTGTCCAATTTATAGCCATAAAAAATCACCTCTTATCTAATATCTTCTACTACAACAAAGAAAAAAGTTATTTCTCCTTGTGTAGCAGTATTTAAATTATGAGAAGCAGTTGCTTTTGCTTTAATTATAGTAGAACTTGATATTATATATGTCCCTCCCGCTTCAAAATAAGCACCTTTTTGGTTTGCAGATTTACAACGGTATCCTGTAGTTGCTCCCGTAAAAACATTTATTCCATTAGTAGTATCATTATCATCTAAAATTCCGTCGATATCATTATCATCTCCAACCTGTATGTAATAACTTGTGATTGACCCTCCACTAAAAGTTGTAGTTAAATAACAAAAAGCGTCTAAAATTATAGTATCTGCAGGAATTGTTATTAAATTTATTGTATTTGTAGTATTATTAGTAGAAAAATCAGCATAAGTTTTTGTTATTGAAAGTATTTGATATTTAATATATCCTCCTAAAGTATCAACTTTAGGTGCTTGAGAAAATGTTTTTAATCCAGTTATAGTTTGAGTTCCGCCCAAAGTCACACATTGAGAATTTAAATCTCCTTGAAGATTAGCCAAATCTACAGCACTTAATACGGAACCATCATCACTTGATGTCCAAGTTTTAGTCCACACAAAAGGCATTATTCCTCCTTATAATCTTCTCCAAAAAATTCTTTATGCATTTGTAAAAAATATTCTTTATTTTTCATTAAAGAGTTAATCCAGTTATTCACCACAAGATTAGGATAATCCTCTGGTTTATGTTCTGGTCTTAAAGGTCTAACTTTAAAATATAATTTTAAAAATTTTTCTTGTTCTTCGTTTAATTTAACAATATACTCCATTACAATAACACTGCCCTCCAACAAAAACCTGAATAATAAGTAGAATCTAAATTTCCACCTGTAGTAGAAAATAAAGTTGCTGTAAATCCAGTAGTAGTAATTCCATAACAAATAACTGACCTTAAAGTTAATGCTCCTGTAAACCAAGCAGGTCCATTAGGAGTTCCATCAGAAATTTTACGCGAACCTATATAATTTATAAAAACTAAAGGAACGGAAGAAAATTGTTCATTAAAACTTACTGCTTGACTTACATAAGGAGAACTTGCTTCAGTAAAATATCCCCAACCAAATTGCTCATTTCTTAAAGGAGTATAATACCAATTACCATTTATAAATCTATAAAGTCTTTTATCATTAGATGAAAAATAAATTAATCCTTCACCTTCTTGAGCACTAAATCCAGGTATTTGATTTAAAATTGATTCTTGATAAAGCCCTAAATTTAAAAGGTCTCTAACTTCGTTTAACAAATCTTCTAATTCTTGTGGTTTTCTAATAATGTTATACTCTTGAATTCTCATTTCACGCCCCTTTACTAACTGCTAAATACTCTACAGGAACATCTATTCTTAAAAGATTCCAAGCAGGACTTTTAGAATTATCACTAACTTTAAATTGTAAAAGATTCGCTAATTTTGGAAGATTAAAAACTTTAGTCAATGCTTCTTTCCCGCCTAATTTTGACTGACCTAAAATAAATGTAGAACCCAATAAACTTTCATCAGTATATTGTGTAATATTTTCTGTAGAAGTCCAAGTAGATTCCCAATTTTTTCTATAATAGAAATTTAAAGGGAAATTCCCTATTGTTTTAACCGTAACCCAAACTTCAGACCCTTTTTTAAGAACAGGGTATTGCTGAATATCAAATCTCTTACTTAACCAATAAGATTCTATATTTTCTCCGTTATCAGAGTTCCCATAATCTTGTAAATAAGCAGTTCCATCATAATTAGCAGTATAAATTCTTTTTTGTCCTAAATTATCTACTACTAATGTTCCAGATAAGTTATACATATTAGAAAAAGCCCAAAAACTATTAGAAGCATAATCCCAAATAATCCAAACATTATTTTTTGAAGAGTTTCTATTTGCTAAACATAAAATATACCAGTAATAAGGCTCATAATTTAAAGCCCAAGCGTATTTTAAAATATTAATATCTTTATCAATAGTTCCTAAAGATACTGGAGCAATACCATTATCTTCCTCTATTTTTGTAGAAATAGGATAAGCGTCAGAACCATCAAAAATATAAATTCTTGCATCAGGACCTAAAAATGCTAAAACTTCTCCTCTATCAGGAACGGTTATATTACAAATACTTCTTGGTGCAATAGTTCCTATATTAGCAACTTTTTTTCTTGTATATAAAGGTGAAGACCCAGTATAAGAAAGTCTAAATATTGAATATCTTTTAAAAGCATATAGAATTCCTTTTAACTCTCCCCAACCTACAAAATAATCTCCATCAGGAGTAGGTTCATCATAATAAGTGTTATATGAAGTATAAGAACCAGCATCAGAAACATATATTCTTGAAGATAAGTATCCTAAAATAAAAACTCTATTTTGATAAACTTTAGGAGCAGTTCCTGCAGGAGCATTAGGAATTGCTGAAGTAGTAGAAGAAGAACCATCCCAAATTTGCGGTTGGTCTTTAGCCCAATTACAAATGATTAAATGACTATTCCCAGAAGAATCTACAAAATTATCAAATTGATAAATGGAATCACTCATACCTGTTTTTAATAAGTCCCATTCTCCATCAAGATTATCCATTTTATAAATTGATGTCCCAAAGCAACCAACTAATTTTCTTAATGTAGAAGATACTGCAAAATCATAAAGACCATTTCCGTTTAGTTGACTTAGAGGAGTATTATTTAAAGGAACAAAACCTCTGCGTTTTTTTAAAGTTTTAAAAATATTAGTATGAACATTAATACAGCAAGGAGTTTCATTATCTGCAATATTTAAAGGACCTGCTTTTGTATTTAATCCTCCAGAAAAATCCGTTAAAAATCCTATTCGTTCTGGTCTAATCATTTCTTTAATACCTTCCTAAAATATGTGTATAATGTCTCATATATTGTCGTCCAAATCTTTTTCTCGCTCTCCTTGCCATATCTAAATCTAACGCTCTTAAATACGCCATTAAATATCCTTGAACATTTTCTCCTTGTTCTAAAGCAGATAAATAACAAGCACCATAAAATAAAGCCTCTTGAAATTGATAAGGCATATCTGGAGCATCGCAAATCGTATAATTTTTATTAGTATTACTTGAAGGATAAACGCTATCTAAAGTCAAAGTATTTCCAGAAATAGAAATAATTTTTTTCCAAGTCCCATCATCATCAACTCTAAAATATTGTCCTATAGAAATATAGGAAGAATAATCACTTGATAAAGTGACTGTAGCAGAACCCGCAGTAGTAGTAGCAGTTCCAGAAGTAAAATCAATCATTTCTGGTAATGCTTTAATATATTCATAAGAAATAATCCTTGAAGTATTTACCGGTGGCATAAATTGAACTTGATATAATCCTAAAGAAGTTTTATCAGGGCATTCTCTCCAATAAACTGGAAAATCCGCAGGCTGTGTAGTATAATATCTATACCAATTATAATCATCTACCCATTTTAATCTTTGTCTTCCTTGAGAATAATCATAATAAAATCCAGGTTCGTTAGTAGGTCTTGAAAAATCATTTGCCAAAGTATAAGTATCTTGAAATAATAAATAAGATAATCCAGAAGCAGTATTCCCCATATAAGAAGGAGTTATAGAACCTTGTGTAGAAGATACATAAGTGAATGTATAAATTTCGTGAGTTGAAGGAATAGTAAACTTCATACCTGTATGAGAAGAAGTCCAATTAGTTCCAGAACCTATTATTGTAGAAGAACCTTTAGTTACTGATACTGTCCCAGTATTATAAGAAGCGGATAAAACAATAGTTCCTGTTTTTCTTAGCCAATCCCATTCAAACCGAGAAGGAATATCTTTAGTATAAATATCATTAACTCTGCGTTTATATTTTCTTTTTACAGATTCTTCCGTAGAAGACTCTCTCATTTCTAACATTACATCTTCTACAATTTGTATGAATGGCTTTACATAAAGTGGCATATTTATCTCCTTATTTTTGCTTTAAAATCGCTTCTATCGTGCTTAATCTCTTTTCTAAATTTACCTCTAATTCTTGATGATGGCATAGATGATTTTTCATATCAACTTTCAAGTCTTTAATATCTTCTTTAATACCTGAAATAATGTATAAAATTAAAGTTATAAGGATAGGAGTAATAAATCTTAAAATTATACCTATCCCGTTAAGGTTATCTTTAGTTTGGGAATTCATCACCACCTCCAAGATACCTTAAATCCCCAATACTTTTGAGAACCTGCCCATTCTGGGGTCTCGCAGTAGCCTATTTGAATTTGAAGTTTATATACCGTAAATGCTCTAACTACTTTGAAGACCCCGAGGACAAGTTTTTTGAGATACCTGCTCTAATAAACATACCCATCAAAGCAGTCACTATCAAATTCCAGTTAAGCTCTCCGCCATCAATCCAAGCAACAATACAACCTAAAATAGTGATAATCCCGGTGATGTAAGTTTTTTTGCCTGCTAACCACTCACGAATTTTCTCAAACATTTTTCCCTCCTTTCATTCTAATAGGTTGTGGAGTTCCACATTGAGAACAAATCCACCTTTTTCCATCTCTAAACTGAACGGTATGAACTCTACAATTTACACAAACAAAATCCATTCTTGTTTTTTTGCTCTTTTTTATTCCCACAATTTTTTAACCTCAACTGCTTTAGGAAGTTTAAAATCTTCCATCCTTTTTGCTTCAATCTTCCAATCACAACCTGGATTTAAACATATTACATATTTATCTTGTAAGGCTAACAACTTTCTTCCACATCTTGGGCATCCATCATTCATACGTCTATCTTTTAAAATCTCTGCCTCTGCACAGAGCCAATCTCCTAATGCTGAACCTGAAATACCTTTTTTAAGTCTTTCTTGATAGATTTCATAGGCTCTTTTTTCTATTTTTTGTTTAAGTTCGGGATTCATTTTTCTTTTCCTCATATAGGTCTTTTAAGTTAGCCATTACTTATCTCCTGTAATTTAATCAAAGTAGACTTACTTTCCATTAATTCTTTTTCAATTTGAGCATATTGTTCAACATTCCCTGATGTATAGGCTTCAGTTAAAGCCCGTTCTAATGTAGCAATTCTATTTTGAACAAATTGAATTAACTGCTCTATATTCATATTGCCCCCTTATCTTTGTATTGCTACATTCCAAAACACTGAACCAGAATTTTGAATTGTATATAGAAATGCCAATTTAGTTGTTCCATCAATAAATAAAGCAGTTGCCACTTTTTCTCCTGCAACCGCAGTTCCTTGTGCATAAGGTAAATAGCACCAAGGTTCAAGCACTCTATTTAAAACATCAAATCTTGCAAATCTTTGAGTTCCATTTATGCTTATATATCCATACTTCCCTGAATTAGTTGCACCATCATAACAAGATGATGTGCCTGTGGTAAATGTAGTTGCTCCTGTTTGACCACCATAAACAATTGCTCCTGTCCAAGCCCCTGTTCCTGCTGCTCCAGCAATATCAAGTAAATCAAGAGTATTTGACCCACCACCCCTAAACCAGTAAATATAACTATGTCTGGCATTCTTGGCAGTATCTAAGGTTAAGCCCCAAGAAGGTATAGCACAAGTTCCTGCACCTGAAGCACCAGGTCTTGCGGCATAAGCCAATGCTCCATTTGTCCCTACCGTTCCTGTATAAGACCAAGTGCCATCTGCAGTAAATCCACCCATTCGGTAAGAATACATAGTTGTTGAAGCAGAAGTTGATAAGATAACATCGTTATTATTCTCAATAACAAATATAGCATTAGCAGAAGGAGTAACTGTCCAAGCAGATGAAAGAGTATAAACAGGAGAAGGACCTGCAGTATGAGAAGAAATAATCCTGCGCTGACCGACAGCAGTTGGAGTTGTTATATCTTGAACAATTCTAATCTGAAAGTTTCTATATTCATTAGCCAAAACTCCTGCATCTCCACCGCTTGCCTGTCCTGTTATAGTATTTGAAGAAGTTGCAGTAGCAGTAAGATTACCAAAAAAACCTTCACCGGGATTTCTGTTGTTAGGAACAAACTGCTCATCAAGAACAATAAACTCTGAGTCTGTCCCAATTGTTGCAGGAAGGTTAGTTTGGGTTATGGTAATATAAGAATTAGTAGCAATATCATAAGCTTTAACAATACCAGACGCTAATGTCCCTGCAGACATCAATAACACTCTTCCAGATAATATCTCATACCTATCCCCAGCGATAGGAGTAAAACTTAATGGACTATCAAGATAGATTGTAGGAGTAGTTCCGCCAGTATTTCCAATAATGTATCTTTCTTCTGTTTTTCCCGATGAGCCTGAAGCATTACCAATTATTCTTATCTTATACCCTACACCATCTCCTCTATTAGCAAGCTGATTAACACCTACTGCTGCTGGTAAAGCAGTTGAAAGAACAACAGATGTAGTAGTATTACCTGATGCTAAAGTTCCTGAAGGTCCTGCGGAAGCAACAAAAACTGACCCTGCTCCTGCTCCAAAAGTTCCTGTCAATGCTGGAGAAGTTAAAGTTTGCCACTCATCATTTAAGATATGGTATCTTTGAAAAGTAGTTGCATTAATTAGAAGATACAAATAAGGGTTTCTTGATGTATCATTTCTATTATCACAACATATACAGGAAGCTGCAGCAGTTGAAGTAATAGAGTTTGCCAATGTCCGCCATTGCGGTAAATCAATTAGGTCTTTAAAATTAAGTGTTGTTGCCATTTTCCCTCCTTTTAAGTTATGCGAGGACGAATATTCTGTCCCCAGGCCATTCTATCAATATACATTCCAGTAACATTTGCAGTTCCTAAATTAGTAAGTGTAGTAACTGTGGCAGTTGTGCTTATGTTCCAAGTCCCAGATTGAGTTGCTGTTACATCCGCTTTCACCCTTGAAGTTGTTGGGTCAACCCATAACGGACGGGTTAAGCAATTAATAATCTGTTTTAACGCTGTATGTATATCTTTTAACATTATCGCTGAAAAATATGACATTTCTTGTCTCCTTTATATTATGCGCCAATTAGAACCATCTGAAATAATCGTTATTGTATCATCTTCATTTAAAAGTATTTGAGTTAACTCTCCATCTATAGTTTCATTTCCGTATGCATCTATAGTAATTGTATTAGATGAACTATCTATCTTTTTAATTGTGTATTGTTTTCCTACAATTTCTACTGCAGTTGGTAAAGTAAGAGTAAAAGATGATATTGATGCATCAGCAAGAATTATGTTGTCAGATGGAGTAAGAGTATAATCTGCTGTTTTAGTTTTAATGGATACTGCTGTCTCAATTGCTCCTGTAATATCAAGTGTTCCTGTAAACGGATTTAATACCCATTTAGACATTTTAACTATAATTTAAACTTTCTCTATTATTCCAAATATTATCATATAATTCATTACCATCAGCCCAAAGTTCTCTCGTCATTACATAATTACTACCATTAAGTTCCCAAACATATTTTTTAATTTTCCAAATCGCAGAAGATTTATCTGCTCCTTTTCTTTTAGCCCATCCCTCATAAACAGGATTTCCATTACTATCATATGCTATTTCGTGAGAACCTATGCTTGGAGTTCCCATATTAGTCCTCCTGAACTACTAATAAATAAGATATATCTTCATCTATAGTAGCATTAGAAATTCTCATAGTATAAATTCCTACTAAAGGAATATCTACTTTACTTAAATTTAAAGAACCTTCTATCGCAGTTGCGGAATCTTTATCTGTAGGAAAAACTGTATTTCCGTTTTCATCTATCAAAGAAAAATCAAAAATATTAGTAGAGGTAGTTGCTTTTAATACAATTTGTCTTAAAACCCCCATAGAAAATTTAGGAGTATTTCCAGACCAAGAACCACTTGATACCGTAGCAACTCCTTTTATTTTATGAAAAAGCATTTTTATTCCTTTTTAATTATCATATCTAATATTTCTAATTTTGCCTTTATTAAAGAAACATCTTTTCCTTCTCTTTCTTTAGTTAAATACTCTTCATAAAGGCGTTTTCTTTCTTGAAGAAGTTTTTCTCCTAAAGTCTGAATATTCTGTTCTATTTTTTGTGCTTCTTGTTTTTCTTTCTCTTTCCATCTTTCTTCTAAAATTGGTTGTAATAATAAACTTTTTAAACGAGCAAAATCTTTATTATCAACCTGATGTGCTAAAGATTCTATTAATGATATTTCTTTTTGTGCTTTAAATATTTTTTCTAAAGTGTCAAAATACTTATTAATCATTTCAGAACGAAATTCTGTCAATTTTTTCTCTATCTCCAATTTTAAATAATCTAATCTCTTATTAAGATTATCAATTTTTTCATCTTGCTCCTTCTTAATATGAACCATAAATGAATTAATATAATTTTTAAGAGTTTCTGTATAATTATATAAGCAGTTATCTATAGTTTTTAAAATCTCTTTATCCCGATTAAACATTTTAATCTTCTTATCTTAAATATATCATTACTATTGAAGTTCCGTCATAATTTCCATCACTTACTTTTAAAACCAAGCCATTACATCTAATAGGACAACAAGGAGAAAATTCTATAGTTTGATTATTAGACGATGTTTGAATATTAACCACAATTTGTCCTGAATTATCTTTTAAAACTAATTTATCAGGTGCAGTTTGTGTATACATTGTAATTCCAATAATTTCACAAGGTGTAGAAGAAATAATAATATCGGAAGAAAAAGTATCCAAATAAAAAATATTTCCGTTATTTTGATTACTCATATCTTTACCTCCTTGGTCTTAATCTGTCTATGTTATAATCTTTAGGGTCAGCTCCTATAGCCTTCATCGCTTTTTTAAATAAATCTATTTTAGGATATGCTTTAAACTCACTCTCAATCATTTTTTTAACATTATTTTCAGTAGGTTTCCAGCATTCAGTTTTTGAACATAAAGCGGATTTTATTTCTTCTTTTAAATCTTTGGCGAGTTTATATAAACTATTTTTTTGGTATGAAGTAAGTTTTATTGGTTTTCCTTCTTTATTAACAACAATTGGAGTTTCTTGTTTTGGTTTTTCTACTTCATCAAAATTTTCACTATAATCTATCTCAGGTTTCTTCCCAAAAATCCTTTCGTAATTTTTTTCACCTTCTTTACTAAAAGGTTTAGAATATATAGTCATAATACATCACTTCTTCTCCCAATTAGAAGCATTACAAAAAGGACAACCTGCAGTAGAAATAGGGTTTTTAGCATTAGCAGTTTTACCATCAGGTAAAATTATAGGTTCTACTGCATCGTTTCCCCAACCACTACCAGGAGTATTAACTTTTGTATTTATAATAAATCCGCAGTGAGGACACCGAATAAACTTTGATTCCTCACCATCACAACCAGAATAGGGAGGTAAATTTACGCCTTTAAAACTTTTTCCCGCTGAAGGAGAGGGATGAAGATTAGTAAATTCTACCTCTGGTGCTTTAGTTATTTCTTCAAATTTTTCTGGTCGTTTCATTATTTCTTTCTGCCTTTTACTTGCCCACCAAACCCCTTCACTTGAACACCAAATTTAGAACCATTTCCAAAAGAAGAAACTTTACCTTTAGGAACATAACTGGAAGCACCTTTTTGATTTCTAATACCTTTAACTTGTGTTGCAAATCCTCCGGAGTCTTTAGAAGATGCTTGCTTAGTTAAATAAACATTAGGAGCATCTCCAGGATTAGGTCTTCTATCGTGTCCAGTGTCATCATAAGACCTTATCCCATATTCAACTGCTTTTTTAGAAGTTCCCTGAATTCCGTGTTCTACAGTTTTAATCATCATTTACCTCCCTTTTTCTTCACTTTTTTACTTTTAGGTTTTTCTTGCTCTATATCAACCTTAATATCAGTTGGTGCATTTGCGGTATTACTTACAGGTTGATACTGTATTGCAGAAATAATATTAGACCCTTTAGCCATAGAATCACCTCTTTACATATAGTTATGGTCAAACTTCAAAAACAACCCGTAGAATTTATACACACTCGTTGCCTGAGCGGTAATTGCGATTTCAATTATTATTTTTTGGTCTGAAGTAGTGGCAAAAGCAGGTGTCCCTAAAGTTATTGTAGAAACATAAGGATTAGTTTGTGTTGCAGTTGCTAAAGAACCGCTTAAAGTTCCGCCAAAATCTGCTACTGATACTGCAGTGTTATTAGCATAAGTTACTGCCTTAACTGCTACAGAATGAGTAGTTAATGCTGCAGTTCCAATAGAGTATACTACATCAAAAGATGTTAACTTTAACCCTTTATCAGAAGTTGTTCGCATTAAATTAGTAATATCAGCGGCAATATAAGTAGTATCAGCAGCAGCAGTTTTATCAAGAGAATAATTTCCTGCGGCATTTCTGGTTATTGTCCAAGTGCCACCAGAAGCAATTACATCATTAACCCCTAAAAATATTTGACCATCAGTTTTAGCAACTTGGTTTTTTAACTCGCCAGATTGACTAATAACTTCTACTTCAGAACCTTTAGCACCTACTGCATAACCATTTGACTTTGTAGATAAAGCATTAAAATGTGTATATCCCATTTTAACCTCCTCACTTTTTTAAAGCAGGAGGGGCAAATAAATGCCCCTCCCAATTCGGTTTTACGATACTGAGTGTCCGTATACCCATCTCCAATCTGACCACCCAAAACTAAATCTGCAATATACTGCAAATTTAGCAATAAGGGTGTCAAAAGACTTATCTTGGAAGAATTCTAAAGGTATACGGTCAAACCACTGCAGGAACATTTTAGCCATTGCTGAATCAATCATAAACCAGTTGTTAGCATCAGTGAGATAATCCCAAACTGCTAACTTGTATTTCCCAAAATGGAAGTTAGCATTATTCTCTGCAGTGTCAACTTTACCTTTAGAAGAAATTATCTCCCAAGCAGTCTCTTCCAAATTTCTGGGAACCAGGAGTAAATCTGGTTGCACTGCAATCAAATTGTCACGGTCATCTTTAAACTGAGTCATTAAAATTCTCGTTGCCTCTACAGAAGTCGCTGATAAAGAACTTGACCCGACATTAGATTGCAGTGTAGAAGTTGCTGGAGACGGATGTGAGCTATTACACAAAGAAACTCCTTCAGTGTTGTTTAAAATAGTCACACCTTCAATCACAATCTTCCCACCACCTGAGAAAGCGGTATTAAACACATTAGCAGCAAGTTTTTCCATTGTTCTATTTGCCGCTAAAGCCAATCCTCTGGGTTTACGGGATATGACATTGTATAAATCATCATCAAAGAGTTTTCTCTCAACCTTAAAACCCTTCGCAAATTCTGCGTGGGTATAGGTCACATCATATCCCTGATAAACTTCATCGTAAGCGATAGTTCCAGTAAACACTGTTAAATCACCGAAAGCACCAACGGAACTATCTTTTTCGTATGAAGTTCCCGAGGATTGAACATTAAAAATCAATGGCCGCATCTCAGGGAGTTGGTTATATTGTTCTGTGAAGATTTTCCTTAAACCTGGCTCCAATAAATCACCAAAACTCTCTGAAATTGCTGGCATTGTAAATCACCTCCTATTACACAAACAAATGGTCAACCATTACCAAATCAGCAAGAAGTTTTCCATTTTTACCAACATTGAGTTGCCCTGGAGATACATAGCTTAACAAAGGTGTTAAAGGAACTTGAGGACTGTACACATAACTGCAAACTACTTTTAGTTTAGTAGCGCCTTCAGGAGCATCAAGAGTAGGTGTGCAATCTAAATACCTTGCATCACCACTTACTAATCTCACTGCATTAGAATGCTTAGGATTAGCAAAAATATAGTTATCGTTCGTTGTTGGAGTAGCACTTAATGCAGGAATAGTAAAGTAAGTAGCAGTATTAGCAGTTATTATCCTCAAATCCCCTTCAATAGCCGAAGTAGCACAATTAACAAATAGAACCCAGTATCCATCCAAATTATTAGCACCTATAGTTGATAATGTTTCATAGATGTTAGTAGATGTGGAACTGGATTCTACTGCAATATCGTGAGCAGTATCATTAGCATACTCTGCTAAATATACTGCACAGGGATTAATTATCACTTTGCCCAAATAGACACCGGAAGTATCATCAACGGTTCTATTCGGAGCAATTGATGCATAGGTATTTTCTGCTAAAATACCTACAGCATTTGTAGCATCACTTGATGCAGTTCCAGTTCCTGCAGTAACAAGTGATATACCCCCATCAGCAGTATTATTAGCGGATGTGCCTAACATTAACAATTCACCTTCGGCTAAAGAAGATGCATCGTAAACAGGGCAATCTCTAATAATCGGCTCTGCTCCAGTTAAATCATAGTGCCATCTCATTTTTCTTCTCCTCCTTTCTGGGATTACCCAGACTTCATCAAATAGGGATTACCCTACTTGATGGTTTGTGGTTTAGATTTTTTCCATTTTTCAATCACCTGTTGAAAAATGGATTTCTTAAACGGACCATAAGGGTGATTCCTCAAAAAATCTTCGTTATTTGAGAAATCATACTGTATAGTCCTCCCACATTTCCGGCATTGATAACGAATCCTGACGGGCGTAACCATTTCCACAAATTTCCAACTGGTGCCTCCGCATACCCCATCTTTCGTAGGATGAGGACACCTCAAGACACCTCTAAAAGCGCCAGGATTAATCTTCATCTTAACCGGAATGTGTAGAACTACTATCTTAGGTTCCATTTAAGCCACCTTTGGTTTTGGTAGTCCTTGATATTTTTTATAATATTCTGCATTTGTAACTGGACTGCGTTTTTTATACTTTAAATATTCAGAATCAGTTAATCCCATTTTTCTGGCAACTAATTGTTCTTCTGGAGATAAACTTACTGTAGCGCTTTCTGTAGGTATTCCAGAAACACTGGCACTGGAAACTACTGATGCCGCAGAAGTCCTCTCTATTCTTTGCCTTTCTTCTTCTGCACCTTTCATCTTTGCTTTTTTAATCTCCTCATTCGCCTTAAATCTTCTTTCGGCAATTTCCATAGCAACTACTGGTCCTCTGGGAAGATAAATAAGTTCAGGAAATTCTTTATAAACTTCCTGCATTGTTAAATAAAAAGGAACTTCCTCTGGTCTCTTAAGACCTTCATCAACATCTAAAACTTCTGGATGTTTTTCCCAAACTTCGGCATTAGCTTTATTTCTCTCCTCCTGCGTTAATGAAATTTGTTCCTCCATAGTTAAATTAGAAATAACTTCTCTTTTAGCTTTTTCTACTTCCATACTAACAAGTTTTCTAATAGTATTTATATCTAAAGTTTTTCCTTCTTCGGCAATTTTTTCTATTTCTTTATCAACTTCTTTACTTATCGGTTGTTCTTGAGTATATCCCATTAAAGAGCGATATTGATTAGTTAAGCGCTCTATCCTTTTTCTAATTCTTGATTTTCTTTCCTCTTCAGTCTCTTCTGGTTGTTTTTCTTCAACGGTAGAAATTTGCGCTTTTTCTTCCTCTTTCTTCTCTTCTGGGATTGGAACTTGTTCAGTTTTTGGAACTTCTACTCCTTGTTGCTTTGCTTCTTCAACTGCTTTTTTTACTAATTCAGCATCACTAAGTTTTTGTTGCTCTTCGGGTTTTTTTACCTCTTCTGCCATATTAAACCTCCTTTGTTTTTGATTCTTCGGCTTCTATCTCTTTTATCATTAATTGAGGTAGGCCGAGGAACCATTCAATTGCCTCACACCAGCCTAATGCCTGATGTGCTTTGTTATACTCCTCCGACTTCAGGTAAGTTCGGAGAAGTTGTTTCTGGCGTTCCAACTCCTGTCTCAGTCTCGGCTGGATAAGGTCTTTCCAAAACTGGCTCTGCAATTCCTCCCGTAGCAAATCTTTCAACATCTAAATTTCCTCCTCCTAATCCCGATATCTCCTGCGAAACCATTTGCACTAATTGTCTTTTAGTTTCTAAAATATGTAAATCCAGAAGTCTTCTTGCCTCTGGAGTTAAATTCAAGCCTTCTGGAGATTGAGCAAAATATAAATGACCTAATAAATGTTCCATAACATTATCTGTAGGTTTAGTATAAACTTGTTTTCCTTGCATAATTAAAGCATTTTCTTCAGCAACAGTTTTAGTAATTTCTTGTGGAACTTGTGGTTTAGGTCCAATATATCTTTCTACATCAAGTTTCCCTGCTGCTCTTAAAGTATCCGCGGTTAATTCCCATAATCCTGCAGGGTTAGATAAAATTAAAGGATTACTAATCATTCCCTGATATAATATCGCAGCAGTTTCTCTTTCTAAAATCTTAGAACCGCCTGTAGAATCTAAACCTAAATAAACATCATAATTTCCTGCAATATCTTCTGGAGAAATCCCTTCAGGAAAGATTGGTTCTCCACTATCTCCTAAAATTCTTTGTTCTAATCCTGGAGGAATATTTTGTTGATACTGTTGTAAAATATGAACTAAAATTTTTGCTAATGATTGTTGTATTCTTTTAGCCAAAGTATTAAATCTAACTTCTCCTTGTGCAATAATCGCTAATGTTCCTCTGGCAGTCGCTCTGGTTCTAACAATATCACTTTCTTGTCCAGATTGATACGCTCCTACAGAAGAAATTTTTTCTATTAACTCCATAAGCATTCTTATTGCTTGATAAGAAATTAAAACATTATTAGGCATAACTAACCATTTGGCATCATTAACATCATCTAATGGTATCCATAATCCTGGTTTTAATTGTATTTCTTCAGGCGTCATACCTGATGCCGCTCTATAAACTCCTGGTGGAATTATTGTCATTGTTCCTGCATCTAAATATTGATTATAAATAGAATCCATTTCTTTCTGTAACTCTTTAACAAAATCGGCAATTCCTTTCCCATACATTCTATTAGTTCTTCTTACTAATTGTGCGATAACAAAAGGTCTTCTATTAATTCTGGATACATTAACTAAAGGCATCCCACCTAAATAAGTCTTAGAATTTTTCTCTACCCAGAAAATACATTCTATTTTACCATAACCAGGAACATTATATTTTCCATACCATTCTATAAGTTCTAAAGGATAACGCTCTTTTTCCAGATTAACTTTTCTTACCCCTTCTGCCTCCATTTTAGTTTTTTCTGTCCCTTGAGTAAGTTGATTAACAACCCAATCAGAAATTTTATCCACATTTATAAACCATCCTTCATCTTGTTTTTGTCTTAAATCATCAATAAAAGGTCTGGTTCTATGCCAGATATGCCTTAATTTGTTTTCATCACTTCCGGGTATAGAATAAGGGGGAAAACCTACATCTTCCAAAGGTATTAATTCTACAACACAATTTTCAAATTTTTTATAATCATAAATAACCTCAAAATCTTCATCGGTAGTTCTAACCGTTGTTTTTTTACCAAATAAATTAAGTATAACATTTTTTATTCTATTAATTATCTTTGATTCTTTAGGAATTTTTCTCTGAACCCATCGGTATTCTGTTTCCCATCTTATTTTAGCAACTGCAGTTCCTTCTAAAACTAAATTTTTAACAAAATCATCAACAAATTGCCCAAATTTCATATTTCTTAAAGCCCATTTCATAAACTTTCCAATATTATCCGCAGTAGCAATGTCAGATTTTTCTTGTGGTATCCAATAAACTAAATCTTCATTAAAAACTGCGGGAAACAACCGAGAATGAAGTAGTTCTACAACCATAGCCACAATCATTGTCTTAACATTAGCACAATTAGGAAATGGGTCGTTTTTTTCTTTTTTAATCCCTTCATAAAGTTCTATTATCTCTTTTCTATTTTCCATAAATTCTGTTCTTGATTTTTCATCATCCTCTACATCTTTAATAACCATTTCTACGATATCTCTCTGGATATCTTCAGATAAAGAAAACATTAATTTCTGTTGCTTAGCTTTTTCTTCCTCTAAAACTTTTTTCTGTTTACTAATATCCATATTTTCTCCTTTAAAATATATCGCTTAAATACCAATTTCTACTTATCCCTTTAGACTCTAAAAATTTTAATTTATTCTCTGCTCCAGTTTGGTCAAATTTCTTTATAGCATCTTCTATAGTCACATTTTTAGGTAATTTATATTTTTCTGGAGTCAACATATAATTTATAAACTGCTGTTTAATTGCAGGTATTAAATCCTCTTGTCTTTTTAAATAAATAAAATTTTTTCTGCCTTTTTTATTTTTCTCCCAATCTATTTCAAATCCGTGAATAGTTTTCCATTTCCTCATTTCCGGTGAAGTTATTCTAAAAGGTGTTTGATAAGGTTCTAACCCTTCGTGCTGAATAATAGCATTTATAAACATATTTTGTAAAATCTCTTTATAGTAATCTTTATTAAAATTATAGTTTCTTACTTCAACCTTTTTAGCCATTCATTTTTTCACTTTTTTAAAAAATTCTATCTGCCTTAATCTCTTTATTGCCTGTGCTTTAGTTTTATAAGGTTTACTTAATCTCTTCCCTTTTTCACTAAATACAACCCAACCTGCTTTAGTTCTCTTTATCATCTTCTTTTTTTCTTTCTTTTAGGTCTTATTCCTTTTTTAGCCATCCACATTCCTAAAGCATAAGGTGTTTTAATATGATTTTCGTGTTTTTCTAATCTTCTACCTAATTCGTGCCCTGCTTTTACTGTTTCTTTAGGTAAAGTAGTTCTTTTAACATATTTTTCCCATTTTCTAATTTTACTTTTAGTATCTTGAGGCATTTTACCTTTACCTCCTCTTTTTTTTACCTACAGGAATACCTATTGGACCTCTTCCTTTACCTTTCCCTAAACCTCTGCCCATTCCTTTAGAACGAATTTTTTGTCCGCCTAAACCTGCGGAATATCCCTCAGGAGTTCCAGGCTTTACATCTTTTTTCCCTGTATGTTCCCTCACATATTTTTCCCATTTTCTTTTTTTGTCTTTTCGCGTCATTTCTTCTTCCTCCTTTTTTTATAACTTATTCTTATCCTTTTATACCCTGGTTTAGTTAATGCTTTTAATTTTTTAGAAGTCATTACCATTCTTTATTAGCCTCTCTTTTAAAAAATTCTTTTCTATAACCTATAATTGGTTTAGATTCTATAATTTCTTCTTTAGTTTCTTTTGCTAATGATTTTATCTCATCTATAACTGATTGATTCCATTCTCTAAAACGGTATCCTCTATCATCTACATAAATAGAACAACTTGGGACTTTTTTATTAGTGACTTCTAATTCTGGAAAATCGTTTTTTCTTAGCCATCTTTTAACATTCCCAATATCAGAACGCGCAGTATAAATAATTACTTCAAACCCATCTTTCAAAAAACTTTCTATCGCATCTCTGGCTCCAAAAACTATATCTCCAAATTCTCCTGGTTCTGATTCTTTAACTGTATTTATAACGCCATCAAAATCTATTGCAATCTTTACCATTTTTTACCTGCAGATATTTGAAAAAACTTTTTATCAAATTTAGGCTTAGCAGTTATTGGTCCTCGTCCTGTTTTTAAAATACTTTCAGGAACATTTAAAGATTTTAATTTTGTTTTAGGTAACCCCTTTAATTGTCTTACTCTTATCCTCTGTGTTCTCATTTTCTTAAGCTTTGATTTCTTTAAACCAAATTTTGGCATACCCCTCCCTTCTTAATATCCGGTAACTGCTTCAGCAGTTGGTCGAGGTCTTACCCAAATCGGAGCAGGACGATATCTCTCAAAAGTTTTAGGATTATATAATACTGCTACTAAATATCCTAAAGCATCCATTAAATGTTCATAATACCCATCTTTCTCTGGATTATCTTCTTCATCCCGTGTATATCCTCCTAAAAATCCATCAATTAAAATTTGACAATTTTTATCTATTTTAAACCGCGGAGAACCATCAGGTCTTGGTAATAATAAATTTCTCAAAAGGTTTATTCGCTCTCTAACTAACATCGGCCTTGTCTGTATTCTTATGCCATAAGACCTTAAAATATCCGCGGTAGTTCTTTCTGATTTATCACTTTTAGCTCTTACCGCAGGGTCTCCCGCATCTTTAAAATCATAGCCATAAAATAACTTTTTACTCATTTCAATAACCTGCTCTGCAAATTTATTTATAACTACTTCCTCCCCCATTAACTCCGCTAAAATGCATAATCTATCTTCTAAATCTACTTGTGCCCAAACGCAAGCGGGATGATGATATCCAAAGTCCCACCCTCGCCAAATCTCTCTATTAGGTATTGGTTTAAGTTCATAAATATGTAATTCTTGTTTAAACTCAGGATAAACTCTTCTTCCAACTGCTTTTGTAAAATCAAGCTCCATCTCCTGATTCCATAAATCAAGAGAGGGATAAGTCTTTTTAACCTCCTTTACCCATTCTTCATTCTTCTCCTCATCCGCAGAATAATGTAAATATGCTACAACAAACCCGTTTCTATTTTTCTTATAACTAAGACCTCTGCAAAGGACTTCTTCTCTCATTCTTGTATATCGTGGACTAATTTATAAAACAAATTCCTTTTACCATTAGGAGTAGAAACTCCCGTAAATTTTGGTAACGCTATATAAGTATCTCCAACTTTAATTTTAGTCTTTTGTCCGTCTAAAGTAGGTTTTACCGCAGCAAATACTTGTTCTGACCTCTCTTGAAAAGCCATTTCATCCGAAAATAGTGAAGATGTAGTATACTGCCTTACCGCATCAGAATCTTGCGAAACTGCGTGTATAGTTGAATTTTTATGCGGAAATGTTAATATCGCTGGTTGTGAAGAACGCTTATAATATATTTGCATTTCTTTAGGAAGATGATTATAAATAAACATCGCCCTTGATAATAAACTTAAATTAGAACTAAACCCCGCATCATCCTCTTTCTTTGAGACAAAGAAAATATATTGCCCATTCTGTGTCATCGCTAACCATAGATTTAAGGCTACAAAAGTCCAAGTCACCATCATCTGCCTTGACTTCACTACTAATAATAAATGTTCATTTAACCATAAGTCTATGAGTCTTTTAATATATTCTTTCTCAGGAATTCTCTTAACCGGGCTTACTGGGTCGTGCGGGTCTAATGTATATGTATATTTAAATACAAAATCGTAAGGAGATGCTACCGGAGCAAGTCTTGCATCTACGCTCCCTAACATCTTAGAGAGCTCTAAGAATGGATTATCTAAAACAACTTCAGGATTTATTTTTACTCTGGGCATATCCTCTAAAAATATTGGTCTTTTAATCCACGTTTAATCCAGATAAAATGAAATTAAAAAAACATATAAAACCATTAACTGAAGAAGAAAATTTATCTGGATTTAATCTACGCGAAAAAACCATAGTTTTGATAAACTGAGGAGAAGAAGCCATAAATAAATTCAAATTTTTGCCTCCCCCAGGGTTTCCGGTTTTTCAATTTCAACCCTATTATCTAATTTTAATTTTTCTCTAACTTTTTCTCTCTCTAAATCTATCTGTTCTAATATCTTGCGTATCTTTAAAATCTCTTCTTCAGTCATCTTAACTTCCTATAATAAATATTATGTTAACTTCATTATTTTACTTCAACTTGTTCAGTCTCAACCACTTGTATATCTTTTAAGTCTTTTGTAAGTTTTTTAATCTCACTTTCTTTTTCAACTTGTAATTCAACTCCGATTTTATAAAGTTCTTGAGCAATTAATTGCTTTGTGCTTTTGTCCGTGATGAATTTGTCAATAATAACAACTATTTTTTGTAAAACTATCGCGACTGTTTGTTGGGCTTTTTCAAAATATTTATCCTGGAGTTCAATTCTTTTTATGGTCTCAGTTAAACGACGTAGGTATTCAATCACCTGTAATTGTATTGCTAACTTTTCTGGAGTAATATTCTGGTCAGCAGTTTGATTTATTAACTCTTGCATAACGCTTTGTAAATACGCTAACTCATCGTGCAAATTTAAAATGTTTTTATCTTGAAGGTTTTTTCGATAAAGATATCTTAAAAATGTTGAAGGGATATTATAACGCTCTGGGCATTGCTCAAGTTTTTCTTTTAAATGTTTTAACGAGGGTATTTTTGAATGAAACCGGCAATAATCGGAACCTACAATTGCGATGTTTTTGCAAGGAGTGCCATCTTTTTTTGTTCCTTTACAGTGCCGTTGCATATAATAAAACTTCTTTTGAAACTCTGACAACCTTACTTCCATAGTTTCTTTATTATGGTTATTAATACCTTGTTTCATTTTATTAACTAATATTAAAACAATTATATTTACTTAATTTTCTAATTAAAATATAACTTAAAATCTTAAAATGTCAAGCGAGACAGTCTGATTTTTATTTTTTAAAGTTATGAACAGTATTAACAGATTATGAACAGATTAATCTTTATTTTTTTATTTTATTTATTTTATTTATTTTATTTATTAAGGAACGACATATAGGTAACATATATATAAGAGAGATATTATATAAATATAACATAAGCAAAAATAAGTTAGAAATTAGGCCTTACCTTTTATGACAGAAAAATTTAAAAAAAATAGTTGCCAAAACTTAAATTTTGTGGTATAATTACAGTAGATGAGCGGAAGGAGTAAAATTAAAAAGTTTGTAGGTTTTAAAAAAAATACAAAAAAACAGTTGCCAAAATACAAGTTTTGTGGTATAATATAGTTGTAAAATAGAAAAGGATAGAAAATGGCAAAAGCAAGAATAAGCAGGGTAAAAATAAAAATAAACCTCGTAGACTGGAGGCTCAAACCTCCTGCCGGTATTGTTACCGGTTCTTGCGGTCTACGAGGTTTTTTATTTAAGGAGGTGGAGTATGGGGTTAACAATTCACTATGAACTCGAGTTTGTGGGTAATGAAGCGCAGGTAAAAGATAAGCTTTTAAAAGTAAGGGACAAAGCAAAAGAGTTAGGATTTGCAAAAGTAGGAGAATTAAAGAAGTTAGATAATGGATATGTAATAAATTTATGCGCTGGTGACGGATGTGACCCAACTAATATTAGTTTAATAACCGCAGATGGAGTCTATTGGGTAGGTGATGATTTTACAAAAACTCAGTATGCAAAGGACTTTTTACGATGCCATCTTTTGGTAATTGCTATTCTGGACTATATAAAAGAGCTTGGATTTCTAAAGGAGGTGTATGATGAAGGAGGATATTGGGAGTCACGGAGTATAGAAAGACTTGCAAAAAATATAAATGCAAACACTACAGCCATTATATCCCTTTTGAATGAGTTTCAAAGTGCCGGGCTAAAAGTAATAAGTCCAATAGATAAATGTAAAAATTTTATGGTAGTCAAAAAAACCCACAGAATTTAATTTAAAGGAGGTGAGAAGATGGAGATAAAACTTTCGGAAAAAGTGAAGATTACCAATCCGCAAGAAATTGCAAAAATTTTTCAACAAATTTTAAAATCAGAAAATCAAATTGACCAAGAAAAAGAACATTTTTGGGTTGTAGGGTTAAATGCACGGGACATAATTAAGTATTTGGAATTGGTAAGTCTCGGAACTTTGAATAGTAATTTAGTTCATCCCAGAGAGGTTTTTAGGTTAGCGATTTTTAAAGGAGTGGCGCAGATTATAATTGGACACAATCACCCTTCAGGAGAACCCGAACCATCAGAAGACGATTTAGAAATTACAGCAAGACTAAAAAAAGCGGGGAAAATTATCGGCATTGAGGTAGTTGACCATATTATTATTACAGATGATAACAACAATTATGTAAGTTTTAAAGATAAGGGGCTGATTTAATAAAAGATAGAGCGTAGGGGATAAAGATTAGTATTATTAAAATCCTTCTTTTATAATCTTATATAAGCAAGTATTTAGGGGGTTGGTGTTATAATAGTATTGGGAGGTGAGAAGATGAAAGTAGAGCGTATTAATAAAGAGACAGGGGAAAAAGAAAGCATATCTGTTATAGAGGCAGTTAGAAAAATACAGGGTTATTATACACTGAAAGCAAGCGAGATAATTAAAGATTTAGAAAACGGGGTAGTATTTACAACGAAGGGGTTTATTTATAAACAAAAGGGGGGTAAAAAATGAAAGTAAATGAACCATCACAAACTCTTGCTGTAGTTGGCGGAATAGTAAGTATGGTTGCATACTTTCTCAAATGGATATCTTTTGAGTCTTCTGTTGTTCTTTTGCTATGGGCGATTGTCATTACAATAGCGTCAATCCAGAATAATTAAAATGAGGAGATGAAATATGAATAACCTGGACATTTTGTTTAAGGAAATGGAAAAACGAAAGGTGAGTTTTGCAGACTTAACAGAATTTGATACTTGGGTGAACGTTGTATGTGGGTGTAAAAATGTAAAGGTGGAAAATGAAAAAAAAGTTTGAAGTATATTATTGGGATGTAACTTTAGTTGAGGTTGCTTTATGCTATATGCGATATAAAAAAATAAAAATAACTCCAGGTAATTTGTTTTGGGTAATGGAAAAAATTTGTAAAAAAATAGACCTTATAAACAAAAACAAAAAAGAAAAAATTATTAACTTCATAGATGGACATTGCGAAATAAAAATGCCGGTTGAAAAGTAAATCTTACCTTTTTTACCTACCTTTAATTCTACTGTGAAATAAAAATATTAATTGGAGAACAAAACTCTGTTGTGGTATAATAAAATTAGGAGGTGAGAATTATGTGGTATATTGAAAAAGAAGTTACCATAAGCGCTGGTCATCATTTAAATAACTATGAAGGACCTTGTGCGAATAGACACGGCCATAATTGGAAAATTACAGTATATTGCAGAGGTGAGAAACTAAACTCATTGGGCATATTAGTTGATTTTAGAGATATTAAAAAAGCAGTTAGTTTTTTTGACCATAAATATTTGAATGATTTATTTCCTGAAGACGAAAATCCTACCGCAGAAAATCTTGCTAGAAGAATTTGCGAAAGCATACCTTATTGCTATAAAGTAAAAGTAATAGAACAAGAAGGTAGTATTTGCGAATATGTTAAAGATTAATGAAATATTTTACAGCATACAAGGTGAAGGTTACTATACTGGAATGCCCGCGATTTTTGTAAGACTTGCTGGTTGTAATCTCTCTTGCCCGTTTTGCGATACCGATTTTAGGGTTAATAGAGTAATGTGTGAAGATGAAATAATAAAAGACATCAAGACATATAAAAACAAAAATGTAATACTAACTGGAGGTGAGCCTCTAATACAAAATCTTGACAAACTAATTAAGAAGTTAAAAGCTAATGGGTTTAATATTCATTTGGAGACAAACGGAACTATCGATACAAAGTTACCTTTTGACTGGATTACGGTTTCTCCAAAAAGCATGATTAATATCAAAAAAGCTAACGAATTTAAAATAATAGTTAAAGCATCGGACAAATTATCAAAAATTAAAAAATTAGTTCTTAAGTTAAAAAAAATTACTCCTTTAATTTATTTGCAGCCTTGTTGGGATAAAAATCCGGAAATTACAAGGAAAAATACGGAAGTATGTGTTAAATATGTAAAGGAGGTGAAAGATTGTCGTCTAAGCCTGCAAACTCACAAGTTAATCGGTATAAAGTAAGTTGGGAAGAATACGATAAAGATATTAGAATATTAGCTAATTTAATTAAAAAAGGAGGTGATGATAAATGTAGGGTTATTTATACACTTTCAAGAGGAGGATTGGTCATTGCTTGCCATTTAAGTCACTTGCTTAATATTAAAAACATTGTTGTTGATATTACTCCGCTTATGCCGTATCCTATTTTAGTAGTAGATGATGTATCGGACACAGGAAAGACATTAAAAGAAAAGGTATTGCTTTGGAGAAGCCCGCATATAACAACTATTGCTACTTTATACCGAAAAGATGGAACTATGGTAGAACCAAAGTATACAGTTAAAACAATAAATAAATGGATAGTTTTCCCGTGGGAGGAATAAGATAAGAAAGGAGGAAAAATGAATAACAAAAAACGAATAACTGGAACTCAAAAACTTTTAAACGCACTTAAAGAAGAAAAAACACTTGAAGAACTTGCGCAAGAAACTGGATTAAAAATATCTACAATAAGAATACAGCTGGGGTATCATTTGCCTAAAAAAGGCTATATTATTAAAAAAGGCCAAAAGAATGGCCAATTATCTTATACTTTAGAGCAAGAAACCTCAAAATAAAATTTTAAAAACAAAAAAGGAGAAAGAATAATGAATCATAAACTTATTGAGGAGAGTATTCGCGCAATAATTCAAGCGATTGGAGAAAATCCGGAAAGAGAAGGGTTAAAAGAAACTCCTTTACGTATTGCTAAAGCCTATGAATTCCTGTTTTCTGGATATAAGCAATCACCTAAAGATATTCTTTCTAAAACATTTACGCAAGCTTATGATGAAATGGTAGTTTTAAAAAACATAGAAATATATTCTATGTGCGAACACCATTTATTACCTTTTTTTGGTAAATGTCACATTGCTTATATACCCAATGGTAGAGTTGTAGGAGTTAGCAAATTAGCAAGACTAATGGAATGTTACGCCAGAAGATTGCAAATACAAGAACGCCTTTGCAATCAAATAGTAGATGCAATAGAAGAATACTTAAAACCGCTTGGTAGCGCTTGTATCATTGAAGCACAGCATTTTTGTATGACAAGCAGAGGTATTCAAAAACAAAATAGTGTAATGGTTACTTCTGCTTTGAGAGGAGTTTTTAGAGAAAAAATTGAAGCACGAGAAGAATTGATGAGATTGATAAAAAATGGAGATTAATGAAATTATATTTAGCAGACTGGGAAGCAGCAAATTCTTTATTAACTAACACAAAAGAAATTGTTAGAAATATTCTTACCACTTATTACTACAATAAAGATATACAATTTTATAAACAAATGAAACTTGAAAATAAAAATGTATTTTTAGACAGCGGAGCATTTAGTGCTTGGTCGCAAAAAAAAGAAATCAATATTTTTCAATACGCGCAATTTCTGCATAAAGTAAAAGAATATGTTGAAGTATATGCAACCCTCGATAGCATTGGAGATTATAAAAAAACAATGGAAAATACAAAATATTTAGAAAGCGAAGGGCTGTCACCTTTACCTTGTTTTCATTACGGAGAACCAATAACGATTCTTGATAAATATGTAGATAAATATGAATATATAGCGTTAGGGGGAATGGTTCCGATTAGCACACCGCAACTAATGTTCTGGCTCGATGATATTTTTCATCGACATCCGAAAGTAAAATTTCACGGTTTTGGATTAACTACACTTTTTTTGATTAAACGATATCCTTGGTATAGTGTAGATAGTTCCTCCTGGTGTAGCGGTGGTAAATTTGAGAGAGTAATTATAAAAGATAGAACATTTGATTTTGGACGCGACCAATCTTCTCCAGATGCTTGGACAAAACAATCGTCTTATATTCAAGAATACTATAAAGAAATTTTACAAAAAGAATATAATATTACACCAGAAGAATTATTCAACTCATATAAGCGCAGAAATGATGTAAATGTTTTATCTTTTTTACAAATAGAAAAAGAATTAACTTTAAACCCACCAAAAATATTTCAAAAACCACAAATGGAATTTTTTGATATTTCGTTAATAGGAAAAAGAGAGGAGGAAAAATGAAAGCAGTTTGTATTTTATCCGGAGGCATAGATAGCACAACGCTATTATATCGAATGCTCAAAGAAGGTTTCGAGGTATTACCGATTTCATTTTTCTATGGACAAAAACATTCAAAAGAATTGAAAATGGCAAGTTTAACCTGCGCTAAGTTAAACCTAAAACATAAAATAATTGATTTATCTTCAATGTCCGATTTATTAAAAAGTGCTTTGACTACTAAAGATATTGCGGTTCCTGAAGGACATTACCAAGCAGAAAATATGAAACAAACTGTAGTCCCGAATAGGAATATGATATTTTTAAGTATTTCTGCAGGAATAGCGTATTCTACAGGAGCAAAAATAATAGGTATTGGCGTGCATACAGGTGACCACGCTATATATCCCGATTGTAGAGAAAGTTTTATTCAAGATTTTGAAAGACTGGTTAATAAAGGAAATGAATGGTTTGATGAATTACGTATTTACGCACCTTATATTAATAAAAATAAAATCGATATAGTAAAAGATGGTCTAAGTATAGGAGTAGATTATTCTCTTACCTGGACTTGTTATAAAGGCGGAGAAAAAGCTTGTGGGAAATGTGGTTCTTGTATTGAAAGATTAGAAGCGTTTAATAAAAATAACGCTCAAGACCCTTTAGAGTATGAAAGTTGAATTACGCGCTAATTTACAACCTGCCCCTAAAAAATGGAACAAAGCAGAAATTGCATTTTTATTAAAATACTATCCACTGTATAAAGCTGGACACCCTAAATACACTGCTGGAGTATTAAGAGGAGCTTTGCAAGGGAGAACAATGGCCGCTATATCAAAAAATATTGGTCAATTATGGGAAGCCCGCATAGCAAAAACCTTAATATAAATCAATACTTGTTCGATTTTGCTCGCGATAAACTAAAATAAATTTGGAGAACACAATATTAGTGGCGTATAATATAATTGAGAAAGATAAAAATGCAAAACAAAAAAAGATTATTATCGGATGAAGAAGTTGAGTATCTTGCTGAAGCATATCTAAAACTCAAGCAAGACCCTACCTACCAAAATCTATACAAAACATTTCAAGAATATATAGACAATTTTTTGGAAACCGAGTTACAAATAATTAAAAAAATCAAAAAAGGAGTTTAAAATGGAAGAACGAAATTTTATTGGCGGTTCTGATATTGCGGCAGTAATGGGTTTAAGTCGATATAAAACCCCTTTAAGGCTATGGGCAGAAAAAGTAGGACTAGTAGAACCAGAAGATTTAACTAATAAAGAATATGTGCAACTTGGTAGCGAACTTGAGGATTTCATTGCAAAAAAATTTGCTAAATCAACAGGTATGAAAATACGGCGCGCGCCACGAAGATATGTTCATAAAAAATATCCTTTTATGACTTGCCAAGTTGACCGTTTAATCGAAGGAACCGATATGCTACTGGAGTGTAAAAATGTTTCAGCTTGGAAAGAAAAAGAATGGGGTGGAGAAGAAATACCGATTGAATATATTTTGCAAGTTTCTTGGCAGTTAATGATTACTGGTAGAAGTAAAGGTTACATAGCCGTTCTTATTGGGGGGAATAAATTTAGATATAAGGAAATTCAAGCTGACCAAGAAATGTTTGACAAAATGACAGAATCTGCGATTAAATTTTGGGATATGGTGCAAAATAAAATTCCCCCTGCAGCAACCGGAGAAGATAATGAAATATTACTCACTTTATATCCTCAATCAAACGAGCAAATACAAGCAATAGAAGAAATGAATAATTGTATTGCACTTTTACAGCAAGTTAAAGCCAATATAAAAGAATTAGAAGCACAGAGAGATGAATTAGAAGCAAAATTAAAAGAAGTAATTAAAGATAGCCTCGGTATAAGAACAAGTGAATACATTGTAAAATGGATACCACAAACAGTATCGTTACTTAATTATGACGCATTAAAAGCGGATGGATTATATGAAAAATATCTTATAAAAAAAGAAACAAGAGTTTTAAGAGTTTTTAAAAACAAAGGAGGTGAAATATGAGTAATAATTTAGAAAAAGCAAAACAAGCAATAGCGACGGCACCACAGATAACAACAATATACGATTTTTTTGAGAAACAAAAAGACCTTATTAAAAATGCTTTACCTAAAACAATTACGCCTGATAGAATGGTATCGCTTTTTACTATGCTCGTGAAATCTTCACCGGAGATAATGAATTGTAGTCAAGTTTCGCTCATCGCGGCAGTTATTCAAACTATACAACTTGGTTTTTTGCCCATACCTTCCACAGGACATGTTTATTATGTCCCGTTCGCTAATCGTAAAAAAGATGGCACTATAGTAAAAGAAGTTCAATTCATTTTAGGATACAAAGGAATGATAGATTTAATTAATCGTAGCAGAGATGCCGCTGTTTTATGTGCTGAATGTGTCTATGAAAACGACTATTTTGAATATTCTCTCGGGTTAAATCCTGTGCTTATACATAGACCAACAAAAGAAAACAGAGGTCAAATAATAGGAGTATACGCGATAGGTAAAAATAAAGTAGTAGATGAAAAAATATTTGTATATCTCACAAGAGATGAAATTGAAAAAGTACGTGCCGCATCAAAAAGCGGTAACGCAGAATATTCCCCATGGGTAAAATGGTATGAAGAAATGGCTAAAAAAACCGCGATAAAACGCCTTGCAAAATTACTCCCTCTATCAATAGATATACAAAAACAACTAGCGACTGATGAAACGATTAAAACCGAAATTGCTCCTGATATGACTATAGTTAAAGATGAGACTAACTGGAATAGTGAAGAAGAACAATCAAGTTTTACTTCTGAAAAACAAACAACTCAAACAAATGTTATAGAAGTTACGCCGCGTAGCACAATTACTGAAAAACAAGAAAATGCTATAAAAGAACTGGCTAAAAAAAGATATGCTGAAAAATGGCAAGTTGAAATTTTAAACAGAATTGGTAGCGAATTCGGTGTAGAAACCTTAAATATGCTCACCGATAAACAAGCCGAAATACTAATAAAAGAACTGCAAAAAGAAAATGAAAATAATAACTAATGATAAATTATGTCCCTTTCTATACGAAATTATGGTCAGATAAAAAATTTAAAGGACTGCCGTTAACATCAAAATTTTTATTTATTTATCTCTTTACTAATGAAGCAGTTACACTTTGCGGTATATATGTGCTTGATATTGAAGTCTGTCAAGCAAGAGTAAAACTTGGTGATGATTTTAAACCCGCAATGGATAAAATAATTGAAGCGGGGATGGTTAAGTGGGATGAAAGCACTGATACTATATTCATAGTAAACCGATTTAAATATATTCCTAATAAAAGTCCTAAAATAATAAAAGGCGTAATTAATGAGCTTAACCTAATCAATCACCCCTTTAAACAAGAATTTCTTAATATATATAAGAACGACTTAGGTGTATACAAAACAACCCTGCTGGGATATAATGCAGAAGAAGATAATTTGCTCACTCCAGAACAAATAAAAGCTTTTGTAAAATTAGGTTGGCAAAAAGAAAGAATTAAAAAATTTTATACAGACAGAAATTATCCTGAAGAAAGAGTCGATGCAATACTTGAAGATTTTTTTTAAACATTAATTAAATGAAAAGAAAATTTAAACTTATTAAAATTTTCTTTGAAATTCTAAGAGATAAATACAAAAAACGATTTACAAAAAATCAACTTAACCAACTATGTAAATTCATTTTAAACAATAATATTGATTTGGATTTTTTAATAAAAGAAACCCAATTTTTAAAAAATAAACAGCCATTTTATTATTATATACAAAATTTAAATAGAATAAAAGATAGATTTTTGTCTTCTTATAGAGATAATAATTGGACAATAAATGAACCTATTCAAATTAAAGAAATTATTAATCAAGTATTATCAAACAAAAAGGAGGCTTAAATGGAAAAAATAACATTTAGGGCATCGTTGTATAAAATGCAAAGAGATTATGAAGATGAATGTAAAATTACTTTTCAAGTGCCAGCATCAGAATTAGAAGAAGTTGTAAAAGTTCCTGCGCAAAAAGAATTATTAATTGAAATTTTAGTGAAAGAAAAATGATTACTCCTTATTACGAAGAAGAAGGAATAAAGATTTATTTAGGTGATTGTCTTGAGGTTATGAAAGAAATACCAGATAAGTCAATAGACCTTGTATTGACTGACCCGCCTTGGGCATTAGGTAAAAAAGAATATGATACAGAAAAAGAAATGTTTACTTTTAAGAAAGCAATGCCCGAAATAAATAGAGTATTAAAAGATAATAAACATTTCTTATGTGATACGAGTTATACACAATTATTTAAAACGAATGAAATTATAAGCCCATTTTTAATTTATCGCCAACCTATAATTCTTTATTGTAATAATCAAATTGGACATCATAGTTTTGTGGGGTGGAATCACTTTAGAATGATTTTATGGTATTGTAAAACTAAACCCAATAAGCCTGTAAAACGATATAGAGATGTAATAGAGTTTCCAATGAAATCTACAAAAAAAGAAGGATGGAATTTTCCTAATCCCAAAGATGTTTATACTTATAAAAAGTTAATAGAAATGTTTAGTAATAAAAATGACTTAATTCTTGACCCCTTTCTTGGCTCTGGCACTACTTTAGTTGCCTGTAAAGAATTAGGCAGGCAAGGTATAGGTATAGAAATTAACAAAAAATATTGTGATATAGCAGTTAGGCTACTTAAAAATACTATACGACCTTTATTTTATGAAAGCAAAACTTGTTAAAATCATTCCTCAAAAAGATAAATATGGTAAAGATGTTTTTTTAATTTGCTTAAAAGGCGATGATGGAAAATCTTATAGAACTTGGACAGGAAAACATTTCGGAAACTACATTCGTTGGTTTAAAGTTATTGATATTTTTAGAGCGGGTAAAGAAGTTGTTTTAGATGGATTAATAGTTAAAGGAAAATCATTGATAGATGCTGATTCTTTATTTATCTATAAAGTGATAGAAACTTTAGCGCAAGTTTAAAAAGGAGGTGAAAAATGAAAAAAGACCTTGCTTATACAATGGATTGTCCCTTTGTTGCTCGTAAATGTAAAGCAGATAAATGTATAGGATGGTTAAAAACTGGCGATAACGAAGGCACTTGTGTGTTGTTAGCTGATAAAGCAATATCTATATTAGAATATAAAGAATCAGAATCTAATAAGAAATAAATGGTAAGAAATAAATGGTAAGAAATAAATGGCCTGTAAAGATTGCTTTTATTGTAAATTAATATTACCTATTAATAAAAAAAAATTTTTTTCAACTTCACTATGGGGAAACTTGCATACAAAAGTTAAATGTGTAAAAGGTTGGTGGTTAAATTATAAAGTTGAAGAAGTAGAACATACTTTACGTTCGGTTTTAAGAAATAGTGAAAAAGTTAGAAAAGCATATAAAACTTGTCCATATAAAAATGAAAATGAAGAAGAAAAAAATATTTAATGAAGTTTTACCTTGGTTAATTTCTCAAATTATTACTTACGGAGACTTATTTTTTGAATGGTGGGAAAAAGAAGGCAAAGAATATTTTATGAAATTTTTAGATTTAAAACTAAAAGAAAGAGCGAGAAATGGCAAAAAATAAAGGGAATTATTATAAAATAAAAACAAAAAAATGGTTTATTGGCAAAGGTTATGTGTGCGAATATACAGAAAAATCAATGAGAATTGTATCAAAAGGAAAAGTTATTTTTGTTAAAAAAGATTGTTTCTTTAGCGATGGCATAGCGGTTAATAAAGATGAATTGATTTTCTGGAATTCTGTTTTTGGAAGAGCCAATATTGCTTCTCATATAAAACAATACGCTTCTTTTGAAGTTCCTAATTGTGAACATATTAAAAAATGGGTAATTATTTGGGAAAAAAGAAAGTCAGAACCGGAGATAGAGGAAGTAAAATAATCACAAGCAGGTTCAAAATTAAAAGAGGCGGATTCTTAAGTGAAAAGAAAGGAGAATAAAAATGATTAACATTACCAAAATTACTTTTGGATATTGTCATCTTTGTCAAAAACCGAGTATAGTAGGGATATTTGAATTACATCGCTGGCGACATACTTTTATGCTCTGTAGTAATTGTTTGCGTAAATTAGGAGAAAAGATAGATATAGAAGGGACGAGGATTTTAGAACATAAAAACAGATAAGAGATGGCAAATAGATATAAACTTTTACACAGGCCAATAAATTTAGGTAAAAAAATTAAGATGGGGTATGTATGTATTGCAATTTTGCAAAATTGTCTTATCAATGAGAAGAAGTGGATGTTTGTAATTGGGAAACCAATAGATGAAGAAAATTGGGAGTATTATCCTGTTGATAAAAGAAATTGGCAAAATCAAAGTATATTAGAACAAATAATACTTGTATTAACGCCTCGAGATTGGGTTGAAATATTAGAAATAACAGAAAAATTTGATAAAATATTCAAAGAAAGGCAGGCGAGAGAGGTAGAAGATGAGTAAGATAAAAGAGATAATAAAACGAAATCATAAGTGTAGAATAATACCGCCCGAAGATGCTGAGATAGATTTTGATATAGATAAAACAGAAGCCGAGATTGAAGCCGAATTTCAAAAGAGAAAAGAAGAATGGAAGAAGGAATTATTGGAGAAGTTGCCGAGTAAAGAAAATCTCTATAAAGAAGGAACAAAAGAATGGGAACGGATAGAAGGATTTTATGATTGTCTTTTCAAAATCAAAAAACTTATAGAGGGGGCATAAAATGGATAAAACAGACGGAGTTATAATAAAACTTGACCCTTCAAAAAAGTATATCTTTATCATAGACCCTACTTCTCCACTTGTGAGTAGGATTGAACGGTCTAAAATGGTTTTATATATAAATCCGCAAGACATAAAAGTTATTGAGACTGAAAATGAAATATATATAAAAGTTATAAATAAAAAGACAGGTGAGTAAAAAATGCGAGATATTAATTTAAAGGTTAGAGATGGCATAGACATTTTAGGTGTATTTGCAGTTATTGACGGAAAGTTGTATGCTGAATACGATGAGTGTGATTTTAAAGAAGAAAATTCTACAAATTCTAAATGTAGAAAAGCAATAGCGCAAACTTTACTTAACGCATTAGAATTGACTATAAAGTCGGGATTGAGAGTTAGCAAAATACAATATGTAAAAAAAGAATAAAAAATAGGAAGAAAGCAATAAAACTATTAAGAAGTTAACAAGATGATTAAAATCATTGGAATAATTATAATTTTAGATGGAATTTTAAGTATTCTTTTTGCTTTTGAGCCCAGATTTCTTTGGCAGATGGGTAGATTGCTAAGAATTTTTTTAGGAATTTTACTTTTACTTGTTTAAAGGAGGTCAAAATGAACATTAACAAAATCAAAAAAGAAATTTTAAAAGGTTATAATAGTATTCCTTTAGGAGTTGAAAAAATAAAATGGGATACAGGAATTTATGTTTATAAAAATGAAAAATACAGATTTAAAGAATATGCTTTTTATTTTCCGTATTATTTAGACAAAGAAGACTTACGGGAAGTTGGAAAAAATATGAAAAGATTAGAAATTTATCTTACTTATGATTTTGAAGGATTTTTTGACCCTATAGTTTTTCACGGTGAAGTATATCCTATTACAAAATTATTATCAAAATTAGAACAATTTCGGATTGAAGTGCCTATGAAAAGAGATGAAAAAAATGAAAACGAAAGAGTAATAAATCCCAATCATAAAATTATTTTTGTAGAAAGAGTGCCTTTAGAAATAGGGAAAGAATCGGTATGTAATATTGGAATGTGCGAAATTTATACAAGATTTTTAGTTATTATAGATTAAAAATTTATTCCTACCTTTTTACCTTTCTCAATAATCTCTTTTATTTTAATTAGTCCGTTGATAGTATCAGTTTCTAATCCATATCCAGATATTTTTTCGGAATACTTCTCTAAATTATCAACAACTTCTTCTATTGAATTCCCGCCATAAACTACAACTGCTACCGTAGGGTTTCCTTTAACCGCAAAATATTCTTTGTTAGAAGAACCCGCAACTGATATAAATCTAATATATTCTCTATCTTTTTTATCGACTATCAATTTGACCCAGTTTTTCTCAGCGTGAGAACAATGGATAGGAACTGCACCTACATATTTATAAGGAATATCTAACTTAACAGATTGTTTTAAACCAATTTTATATATTACTTCTGGCCAATTTTTTATAATAACTGGATATAAATGACCTAAAGGATTAGGAAGCCTTGCACAAAAATCTAAAAAATAATGTTCTTTTTCTGATAAAACTTTTTCTTCAGTAGATAAAGCGCCTCTATAATCCATTTCTTTTAAGACTGGTCTTAATTTTTCTAAAGTCTCTTTTAAAGGATAAGGTAAATCTTCAAATTTTTCACAGACTTTTCCTAAGTAGCACGCCTTTGAATATTCATAACCGTATATAATGGGAGAAACATAATCTTCTCCCCAGAAGAAAGTATCAACTCCAGGCTCTACATCGGTATCTATATAATCTTCAACGATAAAATCATAATCTTCTTTAAAAGGACCTAACATCGAAGCAATTTCGTCAAACAATAATTCTGAAGATTTATAATCTTTAGCGTGAAATGAGGAAATATCGTGTCTAAATATATCAAATTTTATATATTTATTAGGATTTTCTTTAATATATTCTTTTAAAGCGGATAAACCAGTAATTTTAACCGTCTCTTGAACAGGAAGATTTATTTCACTAAGCATTTGTTTTAAAGACCATCTCTCATTCTCAAGCATTTCTCCAATACCAGAACCAAAAATAGATTTATCAGGATATTGTTTTTTTAAAAAGACAATTAAATCGTTAAAATGAACATCGAAATTTACTATACAATCAGCTTCTTCGATATAGTCAAAAAAATATAAAATCTTTTCTAAATGTTCAAAATCTTTACCAATGGCATAATCTTGGAATTTAGGAAAAGCGGTTTGCCAAGGAGTGTAATAATAGACTTTATTTTTACCGTTATCACTTAAAGCGTTTGCTTCTTCAACGAATAATCCTAAATCTAAAACTAAAAATTTCATTCGTCTTCCTCGTATCCTTCTTCTTTATCCTTTTCATTTTCTTCAGTTAAAAGGAAAAAAAGAAAAACCATAAAAAGAAATATTGAAGCGGTTAAAGAACTCATTCTCTTTTTTGTAAATATCTAATAACTTGTTCTTCCGTTGGTCTTATTGTAGTTAATTGTTGCCAAGGATATCTTAATAATCCCGCCGTTCTTAATAAAGTTTTATAAGTTGCTGGTAAAGTTCCTAAAACCATTATACCGCCACCTAAAGGACCAGCTAAACTTGTGCCAAATATCATAGATGCTAACATATTTAAAGCACGACCTCTAAATATATGTGGGTCTGTAAGTCTCCAAGATTGTGCTGCTAAAAATTTTCTAATATCATTAAATAATTCCGGGTCAGTATTTTCTAATCTCTGTCTTAAAATAGAACCAGGCTCTATAATATTTCTTAATCTTTTTACTAATTCATCAGCCCCTACTGCTTCCCAATAACCTTTTCTTGTAGGATTAGTCACAATATTTTTCCTAATTAAATTAGAATCTTTCATAAACTCGTGATAATTTCTTTTGGCTTGTTGATATTGTTGTGCTAATCTTGGACTTTTTGCAGAAATTGCTTGCGTAATAAGATTTCCTAAAGAATTATAAATATCCCATAGCATATTCTCATATCTTGATATATCTTCACCACGATGACTTTCTAATTTATTAGCGATAGATTCCATCGTAAGTTTAGCTTGATTAATATTTTTAATATTTACTAATCTATCAAAAGTTCTCATTAAATATTTTGTTATACTTGTAGTAGCTTCTTCATCTAAATCAATCTTAAAAAGTTTTGATAATTCTCTTTGTGATAAAGGTCTTTCTGCCGCTTGTGCTACTTTTCTTAACTGTGCTATTTCTACTGGAGATAATAATCCTACTGCTTCTAAGTTTGTTTGTAAATTTTCAGCTAAAGGTCTAACATCAATAGGTTCTTGTCTAAATTGGTCTAAAATTTTAGAAACTCTTTCTCCTAATTCAGTCTTTGTTTTTTGTAAAGTTTCTAATATATTAGGAATTATTTTTCTTGCAGTTTGTGGATTTCTATTTATAGGAGTATCAACATTTTCTATTCCAAATTCATAAGTAGTATCAATATCTTCTTTTGGCATTCTTGAAGCAAATTGCGCAATCATACTAAAAATATTTTTAGGATATTTTTCTAAATTTTTTATAAAAGACCTTGTATAAGTTTCTATTTTTCCCATTGGCCTTTCTCCAACGTAAGGAGCACGTTCTGCGGTTGCTAACTCTGATTTAGTTAAAGGTCTTTCGGGATATAATCCTCCTAAGCCTGCTCCAATTAAAGTTTGTGAAATAGTTTCTTCTTTAGGAGGAGTTTCTCCAAAAAGTTTTGGAATTTGCGCCGTCGTTCCTGCTACTGCCCCCATTCCTGCTGCAGTCATCGGTCTTGCTAACCATTGAGTAGGTGCTAATCTACCAATTCTTGCACCAGCGTGCCATAAAGGATAAGTAGCCCCAGAAAGTAAAGCAGATGGTAAAGTTTGTATAGGATGCCCTTCTAAAGTTCCTCTAAGTTGAGTATAGCCTCCGATTCCTAACATTCCTGATATAATAGGTCTTAAACCTAAAGCTCTTAATGCACCAATTCCTCCAGCAATAAAAGGTAAATCTCTTCCTGCTTGTGTAAGACCTACGGTTAAATATTCAGGTAAAGTTTTAGGTTTTTCTGCCTCCGCTTCTCTTAAAATTCTTTCTGCATATTGTTCTCTTGTTTCTCCAGGTCGTCTAACTGCAGGACCAGCCATAGTCCAGTATAAACCTTTTCTTAACCAACGAGGATAAAGTTCTGCTAAAGATTCTGCTCCCATTATTGCTAAACGCCAAGGGTCTAATGGTTGTTCTACAGTTTCATTCCAAATATTATCTAAAGAACGCCTTTCACTTGTAATTTTAGGAGTTAAACCTATTGTTTCGTTATATATATCATCTAATGACCTTTGTGGCATTTTTACCACCCTTTCTTTTGTAGATAAGCTATAATTTCGTCATCAGACCAACCTTCTGCTTTCGCTTTTCTTACAAATTCTTGCAATTGAGGATTAATTTGTTGTGCAGGTATAACGCCAGAACCTGCAGTTGGATATGGAACTCCAGTCGCTCTTGAAATTTCTGATAAAATTTCTTCTCTGGAAGGATGTGTAAATATACCCATTAATCTTTGAAATAAGGGAAATCTACTTTCTATTTGTCTTTCTGCTAATTTTTCTACAGGTATTGCTTTTCCTCCTTTACCAACTCCTCCATATAATCTTTGATAAGTTTCTACTGCTTTAGCCCAAGGGTCTATAGTTTCTTTAGGAGTTATAGGTTCTATTGTAGTAGAAACCCTTCCTTGTTCATCAACTTTATAAGAAACTTTATATTGTCCACTTTGAATAATATCTTTCAATTGTTCTAAAGATGTAGTAGGTTTTGTCCATTCACCTAAACCTATTTGTTGTAAAAATCCAGCGGGAGGTTGATATCCAGCACTAATCATAGAACCCATCATTCCCATCTGAAGTTGTCTTAAATATTGTTCCTGTTGTTGTCTTCTTGCCAAAGTATAATTTAAAAAATTAGTTAAAACATCATTTAAAGGAGAAAATCTTCCTCCGGTTTGATAACCGGTTAAAAATCCTCTACTAATTTGTCCATCCATATTTGTCCTCCTTTAAAATAATAATCTACCACCAGCAACAGGACTTAATGCTCCAGTTCCTGCTAACATAAGTCCTAAACCAGCAGTTCCAAAAAGTTGTCTTAAAGATTGAACATTAGCAACATCAACTCCATATTTCATTGCCGCTTGTTCTACAGAAAGACCAGTTAAACCTACCAATTCTTGTAAAGTATTTTGGTCTATTCCTGTTGCTTGTTGTAATGCCATTAAACGCGTATTAATTTCTTCAGTTCTTCTTTGAACTCCAAATTGCGCAAGAAAATCTTCTTTATCTTTTTGAATTTGTTCTTCCCAATCTCTTAATGCTTGTAAATGTTCAGAAGAATAAGGAGAGCCAAATTGAGTATAATAATCAGTTATCCGTTTTCTTCCTTCTTCTGCCGCTTCATCCATTTGCCTTAAAACTGATTGTATATAAGGGTCAGAAGTGACATCAGGATAAACTTGACCAAATGGAGAAGTTAAAATTCTTTGAAGTTCTTTTTGAGCAGTTTGACCAATCGGAGTTAAATATCCTTGTCTTACAGTTTGTAAAGTTTGTGATAATTCTTCCGGCATTTTAAATTGTGGAGTAGGAAGTAAAGCACCCATTCCACTAATTGCTAATCCAGGTAGTGCTCCTCTTAAACCTGATAAAATTCCCGCTCCTGCTGTAGTTGCCCCTGTAGACATAGCACCTAAACCAGTCGCCACTGGAGTTGCGGTTAAACCTCCTGCCCCTCCAGTAATTGTATAAGGAACTCCACCGAAAGTGACTTGTGTCCCTAATCCGGAAGCACCTGCTAAACCTCTCGCTCCCGCAGTAGTTCCTAAAAGACCTCCTAAAAATTCTCCTCGCGGAGTTATTCTAAAAATATTACTAATACCTGAACCTATTCTTTGACCTAAAGTCGCGCCTTGACCTGCAGCGCCAAAACCACTTATAAATCTACTTCCTGCATAAGGTAACGCCGCTAATGCTATTTCTGAAGGTTGAGCTTCCCCTCTTTGCACTGCTCTTGCAGTAGTTCCTACTGCAGTTGCTAAAGCAGGTAATTGCCAAGGTCCCGGTATTGCCGATGCAATAGTAGCTAAAGGTCTGATAATTTGTCTTGCTCTTTTCCCGCCTTTAACTTTTTTTGCTTCACTATCAGTTATTACATATTCAGGAATTAAAGTAGGTGATAAAACATAAACCTCATCTGGTAAAATTGATAAATCAACTCCATTTTCATCTTCCCAGACTTCAAAATGGTGATTATAGTGAATAATATAAGGAAATGGTAATTTATTTAGTTCTGTTTTAGGAATTCTCATAGGATACAACAAAAATTCATTATCTTGCGCTATCTTACATAAAGTATCTAAAGATATTTTGTTAGTTCTTCCATTAAGACTTCCTACTAACTGGTCAAAAGCCAAAATTCCGCAATTGTTTTTCATTTCATTATACCTCCTTTTTGAAATTTTAAATTGATTTCTTTTATTTATCCAAAGCCCTAAATCTATATCTTTTTCTTTCATTTCAAGTTTTCTTACTAAATCACTTATCTTACAATTATTATTTTTAACTAACAAATCTATATATACCAAATCCCCATCAGTATAATTTTTAGGCAATTCCCAAGTTTGATAAAGTTTTAAAATTTCTTCAATATCATTTTCAGTAATTTTATAATAAGTTAAATATCCATCAATAGAACCATTATTAGAATAAACTATAACTTGCTTTTTATCCATTAAATTCTTCAAATAACTATAAAACTCATCTAAAGGATATGGCTCTATATTTTTACAATGTTTTATAGTAAAAAGTATTAAATCGTTAATAGAAAACTCTTTCATATTCCTAATAAAACTAAAGCAATTATCATAACTAAATTAAACAAAACAAATATCGTCAATCTTGTAGCCCAATTTGCGGATTTATAAGGCAAAAACTTAAGATAAAATCTTCCTAATGCTGAACCTTTATCGGTTTTATCTGGCATACCATAGCCAATAGAAACTACCCCACAAAGAAAAGGAATAACTAAAAATAGCCAAATATTTATAAAAGATAAACTAATCCCTACAACTAAAGGAACACCTAATCTTCTAAATAATTTCTTCCCTGCACCACCTATTGCCCATAAAAAAGCACAAATAATACCTGGTATAACCGCTAACCAACTAATTAAAGGCCAAGTAGAACTTCCATACAAAAACCCACATAAAATCTCTTCTTTATTTAATTTCATTTTATTATCGCCTCTATCTCCTCATCAGTTAAACCTAAAGTTTTTAATTTTGCGATGGTTTTTCTTTTACAAACTCTCCATCTATATATTTATCTCCTATCGCAGCAATATCAGATTGAACTAACTCCACTCCTTCTTCAGGATATTGATAAGGAGTTTTACCATCCCATTCTATTATGTTTATTACTATTCCGTTTTTTATGACTGCATATTTCATAATCATCACCTTTAATTAAAAGAAGGTATATACTCTGACTTCACCTCTTGCTCCAGAACCTCCATTTCCGCCTCCACCACCTCCTGGTGGATTACCACTGCTTGTCGCTCCTCCTCCACTTCCTCCGCAAACGCTTGCACCACCACTACCATTACCTCCGCCGCCTCCACCTCCACCAAAAACAGAACTTCCACCACTACCATTACCTGACCCTCCACCGCCTCCACCCCAAGCAGAAGCACCTCCATTTGCTCCTGTGCTATCTCCTCCACCTCCACCGCCAAAACCACTATTAGAAGTTCTTGCGCTACTTCCTCCTGGACCACCACCTGAACCTCCAGTAGAAGAGCTACCAGTTCCTCCTGTTCCCCCTATTCCACCTCCACCTCCGCCTCCACTGGGACGAGCTAAACTACTTCCCCCTCCTCCCCCATAAGCATAAACATAACTTCCAAAACTTGAAGCTCCTCCTGCTCCTCCATAAGAGGCATTAGGTGAATTAGCAGGACCTCCAGCACCTACAGTTATTGCTACAGAAGAAGGTAAATTACTAGCTATAAATAATGACCTATTATATGCGCCACCACCTCCGCCGCCTCCATCTCCACCGTAATTTGTTCCAGCACCTCCACCTCCACCCCATAACTCAACTATAACAAATTTTGCTCCAGAAGGTTTATTCCAAGTTCCAGAGGAAGTAAAAATTTGAATATCAGTTGAAGGAATAGTAGGTGCTAAACTACTCTTTTTTGCTTTTTTCTTTGCATAATTTGCCTCGCTATCTTCTATCAAAACTATATCATTATCAGAAAGAGTAGTTTTTTCAGTTAAAGCATTGATTTCGCCTGCGGTAGTTTTAGAGAGTTTAGTATTATCTTGAGTATCTACATATGCTTTCCTTACTGCCTGATTATCA
>Ga0078972_1004130_pt1 | contig 41052 bp, 41 predicted proteins | sample YelNatPaOPGAMG01_FD_67568 | JGI IMG/M metagenome (GOLD analysis project Ga0078972, IMG submission 67568) | Hot spring thermophilic microbial communities from Obsidian Pool, Yellowstone National Park, USA - OP-RAMG-01 (SPADES assembly) (version 2) | ecosystem: Environmental > Aquatic > Thermal...
TATATTTCTAAAAACATAAAGAAAAGTTGACAGAACTTCTTAGGAAAAATTTTCAAAAATTATTGTGATTAATTTTCTTTAAAACACCCGTAGATGCAACAATGCAGGTTAACCGATAGATTTATATATTAAATCTACAATTCTTAAAGGCAAAAATGGAGGTAATAAAATGGTAAAATTCGAAACACTGAGAGCAGATGAGATGAAATTCGGAAAGAACAACTTTTTAGAGATTGCAAGAAAGAAGGCAATAACAGACGAAGGTGAAAATGAGTTTATCTCGATCTCGAGAGGCTTTTTTACGCCCGATGGGACAAAGAAATTCAAGACATCAATAGCAATACCAGATGAGAGATCTTTAAAGGATTTCATCGCAGAGAAAATCAAAGAGTTGTAATCAATCTGCTAACAAAAGCGGATATCTGAAAATTCTTATTTTTTTATTTTATTTTTATCCTATGTAGCTGTTGGTAGATACAACCACTTCTGGTTTTTTCTTCTTTTTAGGCATACCTATTTTTCCAAACTTCTTTTCGTAATTTTCTATGGATGTTTTTAATGTTTCTAAGAAAACCTTTGCAAATTGTGGATCTATTAGGATAATCTTGTGGTTTGTTGTGAAAATCTGCTGCTCTTTGCCTTGGATCTTCTCAATTCTTGGTGTTATTTGCTTGAAGTCAAGTACAAACTTAGATGGGTTATAGATTATACTTATCGAATTTGTGTAAAATCCTTCCTCTGACATATTTTTACCTCCTTATGGAAACCTCCGGCGGGTTTCCATGCATCCAGCGAGTAACATGCTTTTGCACAAAGATCGTATCTATTTAGGCTTCACCTTGATCTCCATGTTATGTGTCATCAATATTTTATCAACCCAAGATTTTTTAACCCTTTTCAATTATTATATGTATGGAATCTTTTTTAGAAATGGTGGTTGGGAAGTGCCCTCGTTGCGGTAATTTTATAATAGAGCCTGCATGGTTTGCCATTGATCTCGAACAGGACATAGAATGTGCTGTTTGCAGAAAAACATTTAATATGAAAAAACATATGACTGATAAGGTCATGTTTGTATTCAGTATTTCTCCTAGCGGTAAAATTGATAGGGTAAATATTAAAAAGGAACAGATATAATTAGATAATATGAAGACAGTAAATGTTATAATGGATGTTAGGGACATAGAGAAATTCTCTACGCAAAATATTCATAAGATGTTTGAAGGTGTTAATGGGGTTTATAGTGTAGATAGTCATAGAGAAATAAAAATTTCAAGCGATTTGTCAACTGTTGTTGTAAAGCTCGAATTAAAAAATATAAGCACAGAACTTGTAAGCCTTATACAAGATCTAAGAAGAGATGATATGGTAGCTAGAATTTCAATAGGAAATCTTCCTGTGAATCTTTATGACACTATTGAGGATATAAAGAGGAAATTTGAAAGGGTTTAATCAGGGAAAGCCAACCTCATTATCAAGATAAATAAAACACCTATTACAAAAAATAGGAAAGATACAAGTGATTTCTTAACACTTTGTTCTTTACGAAGTTCTGGTATGAGATCAGAAGATGCTATATATATGAATCCACCTGCTGCAAATGGTAGGAGATAGATAAAAGTGTTTGAAAAGCCTGTTAAGAAAAATCCTGTCAATGCCCCTATAACGCATGTAATTTGTGATAGAAAATTGAAAAAAAGCGCCTTTTTCTTTTCAAATCCACCATAAACCAATGTTCCAAAATCACCAAGCTCTTGAGGGATTTCATGCAATATCACAAGCATTGTTGTTATCCAACCGAATATTAAACTAACAAAGAAACTTGCTGCTATCACAAGCCCATCAACGAAATTATGTACAGCATCTCCTACGAGGATAAGATAAGTGAATGGGTGTTTATCACATTTACCTTCATGACAATGGTGCCAATGAATGAATTTTTCTATGATGAAAAATGATATGAAACCAACTATTATAAGCATGAAAACTTCCATAGAATCAAGATTAATGAGGGACTCTTCTGTTAGATGAAAAAGAGCACCACTAAGTAAAGCTCCTGCTGAAAATGCTACAAGAACAATGAGAATTTTTTTCAGTGATTCATCGCTCATCCATAGAGAGAAAATGCCTACTAAAGCTACCAAACTATCAATCAAACTTGCAACCAATATGAAAAACAATAGGCTTATATCCATATGAAAAAATATGGATGTATCATTAATAAATGTTATTTAGAAAACATTTTGAAAATCATATGATCTCCCCATATCCTATCAGTCTCCATCTTCCTGAAAATTGTTGTGAAATGGCAACCCTGTCATTTTTTGCAGCACATACAGGAATTTTTAGATCAACCTCTATTATATCACCTTTTCTTGATCTAACAACCCCTACTGTTCTATTAGTCCCAACTGTTGGCATAAGGGCTGAACCAGGTTTTATCTCCTCTATCTTTGTTCCTGACCCAATAATTCTCTCTAACATAGTTGTTTTTAATCTGAGTTCATTAAGAACAGGCGGCAATTTACCTACAAAACCAAGAACATTACCAGATAACCCATCTGATTTTGTTAGATAAGGGTCAAGCTGTGTTGAAACCCCTGCTAAGCCACCAGCTCCTATCTCATCTAAATCTTTTCCTGCTTTTTGTAGGCCTGTTATCTTTGTAAAAACAGGTTCGTATTTATCTTTTATTTTGATACCTGGCCTTATTTCTATTTCATCCCCTATTTTCAAAATACCTTGCACAAGACTCCCGCCAACAACACCACCTTTCAATTTATCAATAGGGGTTCCTGGTTTGTTCACATCGAAACTTCTTGCTACCAACATTTTCGGTGGTTTCTTCAGATCTCTCTCTGGTGTTGGTATGTTCTCTTCTATAGCCTTTATCAATGCGTCTATATTTATCCTTTGCTGAGCAGAAACAGGTATTATTGGAGCATTTTCAGCAATAGTCCCTTTTACAAATTCTTTTATCTGATTGTAATTTTTTAATATTTGTTCTTTTGAAACAAGGTCTATCTTATTCTGTACAATAATTATGTTTTTTATTCCAACAATTTCCAAAGCAGCCAAATGCTCTGAGGTTTGTGGTTGTGGGCATTCCTCATCTGCTGCTATAAGGAGTAAAGCACCATCCATCAAAGCAGCTCCAGACAGGACTGTTGCCATAAGGGTTTCATGGCCAGGTGCATCAACAATAGAGATTGTTCTAAGCGGCTCACACTCAGAAAAACAATTTATACATTTTTTCGTTGTTCCGTAACATTCGGGCTCTTTGCAATTTGGGCATTTGTAAAATGTGACATCTGCGTACCCAAGCTTTATACTTATTCCTCTTTTTATTTCCTCTGAATGTGTATCTGTCCATTTGCCCGACAAAGCCTGGGTTAATGTGGTTTTTCCATGATCTACATGACCAACAAGCCCTATATTAACTCCTGGTATGAAAACATTTGAGATTTTCTTTTCACTGGTTATATTATCACCTTGATATAGGATTATTTATTATAAATATATATTTCAATATTTCAATTTTAACTTATGATAAAAAAGGTTATTCTTAAAAATTGGAAATCACATCTTGAAACAGAGCTAGAATTCTCAAAAGGGACGAATGCTTTAATAGGTATAATGGGTTCTGGCAAATCCTCAATAATGCAGGCTGTTTGTTTCGCACTTTTCGGAACGTTCCCTGCACTGAGTTCAAAAAAAATGGAGCTTGGAGATCTTATTATGAAAAAGCCCATAGAAAAAAAATCCGCTAGTGTTGAGATTGAATTTGAAATTGGAGGCAAAAAGTATTATGTAAAAAGGGTTATTGAAGCTGGAAGAACAGTAGAGGCTGAGATAAGAGAGAATGATAAACTTCTTGAAGTTAATCCAAAAGGTGTGACGCGCCAGGTTGAAAGAATATTACAAATAGATTATGATCTTTTCTCAAAAGCCATCTATTCAGAACAAGACGGCCTTGACTATTTTCTCCGCATCCCTAAGGGAAAACGCATGCAGCACATAGATGAGATGTTAAGGGTTGATAGATATGAAAAGGTTAGGGCGAATGCTGTCTCTTTGAAAAACAGGATTTTAGAAAGGTGTAGTGAAAGACTAAAAACGATTGAAGAGATGAAAAGCAAAAATATACCTGAAAAAATAAAGGAGATAGAAGCAGAGATAAATGAGAAAAAGGGGAGAAAATCTGAGATCGAATTTGAAATGAAAATATTGAATGATAAATGGGCCTCTGTATCAAGGAAAATCAAGGAATACGAAGATAAAGAGAAGTTGTTGCATGATAAGGAAAAGGAACTTGAAGGCATAAAGGCTAGCATGTCTGAAATGAAAGAGAATCTTGAATCTATAAATAAAAAACTTGCTGGCATCTCTGTTGACGAAAATGTGCTTGAATCGATCGAAGCTGATATAAAATATTTTGAAGATAAAATTGATGTTTTGGATGATGAGATAAAAAAATTATCTAAACGTATGAATACTGTGAGTGGTGAAATGATATTCATTGAAAATAAAATTCAGGAGTTTGAGGACCAAAAAAAAGAAATAAAAAATTATGAGAAAAATGTTATTGAGCTCCAGTCAGAATTGGGGCCAAATCCGGAAGAGAAAGTGAAATCAATGAAAACCGAACTTGAGGAGAAGAGAAAGAAATTTTATTCAATAGAGGCCTTAAAAAATGAGAAAGAAAGGGAATTGGAAGAACTTAAAAAAGCAGGAAATGTTTGCCCTGTATGTGATTCAAAAATAACAGAAAAGAAAAAGGAAAAGCTCATTAAGGAAAAGGAAGAAAGGCTTGAAAAGATAGAAGATAATGTAGTGAATCTTAGAGGATTTATTTTGACAAGGACGATTGATATTGAAAATTTTGAGAAAAAAATGGATGAATTAAAAAAAATAAAGGAACTAATAACAAATTTTGAGAAAAAGAAGAAAGAGATCGAAGAATGCAGAAAAAATTATGAAAGCTTGAATGAAGAGTTGATGACACTTTCTGATAAAAAGGCAAAATGCGAATCTGAGATGGAAAAATTGAGAAAAGATCTTGAAGCAAAAAATATCGAAAAAGAGAGATTCAAAAATTTTATTGAAATGAAAAAACAGGCGGAATCGATTGAAAAAAAACTTGAGATGTACTCAAAAAAAGAAAATGTGATTGTAGCAGAGATAGCGAGGATCTGCGAAGAGCTTAAAGAGGCTGACATAGAATCTTTGAAAAAGAAATTTGAGGATATAATAGGGAAGAAAAAAGGCATGGAGACGGAGCTCAAAAGCATTGATGATTTAATTTCTGAAAAAAATGTTAGGCTCTCGGAGTTGAAAAATGAGGAAGAAATTTTGAATAAATATTTGGAGGAGACAGGATCATACAAAAAAATTGCAGATATGCTTGATGATTTTACAGAGGCTATAAAATTAACACAAGAACAGCTGAGATCTGAGTTTTTGATAAACATCAACAACATAATGGCTCATATATGGCCTGATCTCTATCCTTATGGAGATTTCTCAGAGGTGAGGCTTGTTATAGATAATGATTATGTGCTTCAGTTAAAAGGATCAAGGAGTTGGGTTTCTGCTGACCTCGTGTCCGGTGGTGAAAGATCCTTAGCCTGTTTGGCACTCAGGGTTGCTTTTTCCCTGGCTTTTGCACCGAACATAAAATGGTTGATATTGGATGAACCAACACATAACCTTGATGCAAATGCTATAAGAAAGCTTGGTGAAACATTGAAAGAGAGGCTTGACCAATTCATAGATCAGGTATTCATAATCACGCATGAAGAGAGTTTATCAGATTCTATCACAGGCAAGCTTTACAAGTTAGAGAGGGATAAAGAAAAGGATGGTGTGACGAGGGTGGTCAGCGAGGTAAGGTAAATATATAAATATGGACCTTATATGATAATTATGAAGCCGGTTTTGTTGATAAATTTCAAGACATATGAGCAGGGTATCGGAAAAAATGCAATAAAGCTTGCAAAAATTGCGGAAAGTTTTGGTAATAAAAATGTTGAGATCATACTTGCTGTTCAGCCATCTGATATATATCCTGTTTCAAAGGCTGTTTCTTTACCAGTATATGCACAACATATAGATCCCGTAGAATTTGGTTCCCATACAGGGTGGATACTTCCAGAAGCTGTTAAAGAGGCAGGAGCTTCAGGAACTTTGATAAACCATTCTGAGCACATGGTTTCTGTTAAAGAAATAAAAAAATGTGTTTCAAGAGCAAAGGATGTTGGGCTTAAAACTGTTGTGTGCGCTCCAAATCAAAGATTTGCAAAGGCCCTTGCAGAGTTTGGTCCTGATTTTATAGCAGTTGAGCCTCCTGAATTGATCGGAGGTGATGTTTCTGTTTCCGAGGCGAAACCTGAGGTTATATCTGATTCTGTTAAGGCTGTAAAAAATGTTAATAGTAAGATCAGGGTTTTATGCGGTGCTGGTGTGCATAACGCAGAGGATGTGAGAAAGGCTTTACAGCTTGGATCATCTGGTGTGCTCATCGCTTCGGCTATCGTAAAATCAAAGAATCCGGGCTTGGTTATAGAAAATATTTTGGAGGGATTTGAATGACAAAATTAAAAGAAATATATAAATGTAACATATGCGGAAATATTGTACAGGTTTTGCACACAGGTGTTGGCCAGCTTGTTTGTTGTGGTCAACCAATGGAACTTTTGAAAGAGAAAATGAAAGATGTTGGTCTTGAAAAGCATGTACCTGTGATAGAAAAAACGAAAGACGGTATCAAAGTCAGGGTTGGTTCTGTTCCGCATCCGATGGAGGAAAAACATTATATTGAATGGATAGAGGTTATAGCAGATGGTTTTGTATATAGAAAATTCCTTAAGCCTGGTGAAAAACCTGAAGCAGAATTTTGCATTGATGCAAAAAGGATAGAGGCAAGAGAGTATTGCAATATTCATGGATTGTGGAAATCATAAAATTTTAAAGGAAATTAAAACAAATTTTTATTTATGAAACTTTCGCTGAAAAAAGGTTTTTCTTTTGGTCTTACCTCAGGAATTATCACAACCCTTGGTTTAATCGTAGGCTTGCACTCAGGCACACATTCGAAGCTTGCTATTCTCGGTGGAATATTGACAATAGCAATAGCAGATGCATTTTCAGATGCATTGGGAATTCACATCTCTGAGGAATCAGAAAATAAACATAGTACGAGAGAGATATGGGAATCCACATTTTCAACATTTTTCGCAAAGTTTTTATTTGCTATGACATTCGCTATACCTATCATTTTGCTTGAACTTCTCCCAGCGATAGTTGTAAGTGTGATTTGGGGTTTGTTAATATTATGTATTACCAGTTTTATAATCGCAAAACAACAGAAAGCAAAAGCATGGAAAGTTGTTGGAGAGCATCTAATAATAGCTTTACTTGTTATAGCAACCACACATTATCTTGGCCATTTAATAGCATTAATGATAAGCTAAATTAAACAAAACAAAAAAAGAAAGAAATGGGATGCTTCTATTTGCCGCCTGTGAATAACTTTATTATAACTTCTATGATTCCTGGTGGCTTGGTTTTTACTGGTTTTTGTGATTCTGGACACTCTTTCTCTTCATATCCATTTGTACACACTTTTGCCTTGCATCCTTCAGGTGTTTCATAGGTTTTGCATTCTATGGTCTCTTTTTCAGGACATTCTTTCGAAATACTTCCGTCCTTACATTCTTTTATTACACAATCTCCTTCCTTTCTTTCTTTGCATTCAACTGCTTCACAGGAATCTGATCTATAACCATTTGTGCATTCTTTGACCGTACACAATTTACCTCCTGTTGTTAGCTCATACTGATAAACCTTGCATTCTATATCCGCAGAGCTGTCAGGACAGACTTTTTCTTTTGAGCCATCAGTACATTCTTTTACTATGCATCCTTTTTCATCCTTATACTCTTTGCATTCTTTCTTGTTTTCTGGGCAGGAAACATATTCCTTGCCATCTGTGCACTTCTTTACTTCGCAGCCGTCATTCCTTGTATAAACCTTGCATTCTTGTATTTCTGTTGATGATGGGCAATCTACTGCTTCGTAACCATTAGAACATCTCTTAACTACGCATCCTCTCTCATCCTTGAATTTTTTGCACTCAACTACAGGGCATATATTTTGAAGATTGCATGTATCAATTGAAAAACCATCATTGCATGATATTATTATACAATTTCCTTGAACAAATTTTTTGCACTCCACTGTTCTTATTTTTTGAGGCTCTTTGCACCTCACCTGTTTGCAACCATCTTTTTCATATATTTCATACTCTAATTGTCTCTCCTTGCAATTCTTGATTATATTTTCGATAGCCTCTGGCGCTGGACATATTACTCCTTCTTGAACACATTTTACCATTTTACATCCATTTTCATCAATGTATGTTTGATACTGCAAACCCTGCTGGATACATATAGAAGCTTTCTTTTCTATTTCATTGCTTGAAGGGCATGCACGTTCAACACATCTAACACGCTTACAACCTTCTGATACTGCAACAGCTGTTACAGGAACTACAGGAACATCTGTATAATATTCATAATCCATGCCAGCTAGCTTGCATTTTTCAATGATAGCCTCTAGTTCTGTAGAAGTTGGGCAGGTTTTCACCATTTCTTTACATCTTACTTGCTCGCAACCATAGTTATCTACATAATATTCATAATCCATGTTATTTTCTTTGCATTTTTTTATCATTGTTTCGATTGTTGTCGTCTGCGGACATGAAACTTGTGTTGCTGTCACACATTCAACAACAGTACAACCTTGTTGATCTATGTAAGTTTTGTAACCCGCGCCTTTTTCTTTGCATTCTGCTATCAAATCTTCAATTTTATCTTGTGTGGGGCAAACAGCCGCTGGCTCAATGCACTTCACTATTTTGCAGTTGTTTTCATCTAACGTCACATAATAATCTAGATTCTTTAGTTTGCAATCTTTAATTTCTTGCGTGATCTGCTCTTCTGATTTACATAATGTTGAAATAACTGATTTTATCGGTGCTATTGTATAACCGTGTACCATAGCTGTTGCTATAATAATAGAAGCAATCAAAAGAACTGAGATCAAATAAACTCCTTTCAATTTTCCACCTCCATTTTTAATTTAGATTATATGTTTTTAAAGTTAATAAATTTCATAGAAAATCATAACATAACTTTTTAAATCAAATCAATAATTATTTTAAAAATAAAAAGTGTTTGTTATGGATTATTTGAAATTTTTTAGTTTCGTAATTTGTTTTCTTATATTCTTTTCATTCCTTACTTCGATAGCAGATTCTGCTGTCCCAAAGATTTTATGTTCTTATGCTGGTCCCGACACATCTCAAGATAATCTTCAACTTACTAATTTTTATGTAGAAGGCCCGTCAAATCTTGCTGTTGATAGTGTGGTAAGGGTAAAATTTGATCTAAAGAATGTAGGCCAATCACAGATAAATTTAACAGATAAAGGAATTTTTGCAGCAGTTAGAGACAAAGATAACACAAAAAAGGATTTTGGATCACTGAAAGCAAATGATTTTCTCAATCCGCTCGAATCCGCACATTTTGAACAAAGTTTCACAATAGATAAAACTGGTTTGTGGACAATCTGGCCATCTTATGAGTACTGGAAACTCACATACTCACCTGTATTAAAAAGATATATCACAATTCGAACAAAAGGCCCAGATTACTGGCATGGTTGCGAGCTGAAAGTCTGTCCAAATTATTGCGAAAACGGGGTCAGATATTATGATGCATATATTGGTCAGCAAAACGAATGTGTTTACAAACAGGAGATCTGTGCTTATGGGTGCGAAGGTGCTGAGTGCAAAAAATATTTAGAGGATGTAAATCCTCCTGTTGTCACAATTTTTCATTCTCCGTCTAATGTAAATACATCTTCTTATGTCACATTTATTGCAAAGGCAAGGGATGAAACGAACGTAACTAAAATTTTGGTCTATGTTAATAATACCCAAGTTAAAGAATGCTCTGGAGATTTGTTGACAACAGGCTTTGATGAATCAGGAAAATACTGGTCCTGTAGTTATACAGGCGGGCCTTATGAGAGAGGTGTTCTGACTTATATGGCAGAGGCATTTGATAGTTCTGACAACAAAGGCTCAAGCGGTGAAAAAAATTTGAGCATTTCTTTGTCAATATCAACGCCTCCTGTTCAAGTTACAGGATGCTTGCTCTCGATTCGCGGAAGGTTATCAAATTTCCATTACGATAGACGCACTGTAGGCTTCGAACTTTGCGAAGCTGTGTTTATTTCACCAAGTTCGCGTAGTGGAAGTGTTGAAATAAGACCTGGTGGTATGGGATTAGGCGGCATGGGGCTTGGTGTGCAATTTGTTCAAGGAGTAGCTGTTTCAGAACCCCATTTTGCTGGTTGGGTTTGTAAGCCAGATTCAACTCCAAGATACGTAAATCTTTCATCTCATGATACTTATAGATTTGACAATCTTTGTCCGGGTGTTTATAAGATCACACCGTTTTATCAGGAGGTAGAGGGTGGTTGTGCATGGAGCGGGCGTTTCTGGGATGCAAATAGAACACATTCTGGTTATGGTATAATTAATTTATCAGAGTCCGGCTCTTATGATTTTGTTTTTGAGCCTGTTGATGATGAGCCACCTGAGGTTGAGATAAAATTTTCTCCTGAAAGCCCTGTGACAGCAGAGGATGTGCAAATCATAATAACTGCAAATGATTTAAGCGGAATTAAAAAAATAAAGCTAAATGGTGAAGTGACCAAACATGCATTGTTAAGAGGGCATTGTCGTACCGAAGAATACAGAGGTAGAGAGGTAGAAGTATGCGAAGAATTTGATTATGAAGTTACAGAAAGTTTTTCAAGAGAGTGTGCATCATCCACATGTGCATATACAATACTCAAAAACAATAGTTTAAACTTCACAAGGTATGAGATATCAATTGATGTTAATGTACATGATAACGCATGTAATAAAATAAGGCTTTTCAGAAATTTCACAATACCAAGTGCTCGATGGGCTGGGATCCCTATTTTTTCAGTAAGAAATATGAGCTCGTATAGAGATAAAGAGGTTTTCATGATTTCTGACAGGGATTGGAGAACGGTGCTTTCACTCATACCAATAGCATACGGGTGTGTAGATCCATCTACAACTATAACATATGACTATGAAAATAATACGTTCTTCCAAATTCATACAATAGGTAGAGTATTTGAATGCTCAAACAAACTCAGATACCCATTAATCATATTTCACCAAGAAGACAATCCATATTTACTACCTCTTACACCGACCTTTGATCTGGATTCTGCTGTGCATTTTATAACAAAATACAGGCCTGAAAGATTAACGATTTTTATTGGAAATGAATCTTTGCACCCAACACTCGATGATCATATATTTTATTGGCTCATATATTCACATTCTGTTCTACGGGGCGGAGGTGTTACAACAAATCTTAGTGATACGCGTGCTTCTACAAGGTTCTTTTTGGATGCGAACGATACCTCAAAACTTTACAAATATTATTTTTCTGAAATAAACAGCGTAATGATAAGCGAGGATAAATATGAAATAGGTTTGTTAGCTTCTGTTCTTGCTTCAAAGCTTGACATACCGCTCTATTTTGACGGGCATTTTGACCCATCAGACATAGAAAATAAAACTGTGCACATAGCCGGAAATGTTAAGCCATCAACAATGAGGCTCATACGAGAAAAGGCAAGGCAACTTGGCAAATTTATTGTTGTCTGGGAAGATTGGTGTTATGACGCATATGGTTCGTTTAAGTGTTTGAAAACCGAAAAGTATGAAAGTCCTTATAGTATCGAAGCACTCAGAAGTGGGTCAGGACCTGTGATATTAGTAAATCCTCAGGATATTAACACCTCTTCAGAAAGGATCTCACAAAGCAGTTATCTCAATCTTACAATTTGGCCGAAAACAACAAACGCGCCTGTAAGGGCATTTGGCAAAAATTCTTTGGCAGCTCCTATTTATGCAGCGGCACGTGGAGGTAGAATTGTTTTTTCTCCCCATACTGATGTGGCTCCAGATGATAGTTTTTGTGGTCCTGACTCAAGGCATGGTTGGGTTAGAAATATAATAAATCAAATAAAGGCCAATGTAAGCGGGGTTTCGGTTATAATTGCTGATCCGGCAAATATACCCGATTCTTATTACACAGGATGTGTTGATGGTTGGCAGACAAGAAGGCAGGTGGATAGGGAATACGGTAGAGATTCTGTTGGTAGAATATATGGACTAACCGTTACTGATACATCCGCATACATAGCTAGGTCTATATTTTACGATGATATTATAACTCATGAAGGAAGCGTTCCTGGTCTTATCATCGCACATACAATTTCAGCTCATGAAGACGATGCGTATAGAATTTTCCAAGATCTGAGAGACTCCAGAGATTTTCATTACAATGTAAGTTGTTATATAGGTTCTGGTAGAAGCGGGTGTGTTCGTAATACAACAGCCCCCACCTCAGCATATTTAGGAAAAAATTTCATAATATTCATGGATCACGGCGGTCCTTATGTTTGGTGGAGCACACTAGAAACATGGGAGATCCCGAATATCGGTAATGATATGTATCTTGATTTACCGGTAGTTTTTGGAGATGCATGTCTAACAAATAATTTTTGGCAGGGTAAGGAGAACACTATGGGACCAAATTGGATAAGGAATGGCGCAATAGCTTATTTTGGAGCAACTGGTGTTACCACAACTCCTGATTGTATTAGTGGATATTCATATAAAACGAATGCAAAAAGATTTTCAGAACACATGAGTTCGAATATTATCCAACCATATGACCTCGGTAGAATTAGCGAATTATTATCGGTTTGTGTAGATCAATGTTGTGGGTCACTTAGGGATTGCTGGATACGTGACTGTGCTTACAAGAATGATTACATAATGCTTGGTGATCCTTTGCTTATTCCAAGGCTTTCAGATAGCCTTTATTGGAGGAGATAAAATGAAAAAGATCCAAGATATGTGTAGAATGATCTCATGGGTTTTTTTATTATCTTTGCTTTTTGTTAGCTATTGCACAGCCCAGGAAATAACAGTGAAAGCGAGCAAGGATGTTTATTATCCAAATGATAATATTATCATAATCAATAAAATCAAAAACTCTGATTCAGAAAAAATTCTGGTATTGGAGACGAGAATAAGCGGGGAAGGATTTAGATATTATCCAACCTTGATGAGAAGCGGTGTTTATTTCAATGCAGGGGAGGAGAAGGAAATAAATTTCACATTTTATGTCATAGACACAATGCCTGCTGGCAGGTATAAAGTGGTATCAAGCCTGTTTGATGAAGAAAAGCTAATCAATGAATCAACATGCTATTTTGAAGTTAAAAACACATTGAAAACGATTGATATGGATCTATTTACATGCAAAGACAGCTCCTGCACAAATAGGGCAACAATTTTCTACAAAGGTGAAACTGTTTATATGAACTATAAATCTTCTGTGGAAGATCTTAATATCGATGCAATATTGACCCTTCCTGATAAAACAGAAAAGAAAATAGATCTGCCTTCAAGCTATGTTTTACAAATTCCAGGAGCTTATTTGCTAAAAGTAACGGCTTCAAAAGAGGGTTATAAATCAATAATAAAAGAGATGGAATTTGGTGTTCTGGAAAAAGAAGTAAAAGTTCTCGAAGGTGAAAAATGGGAGCCGACTGAAAAACAGGTTTCAGAATTCCAAATCTCTTATTTGCTTATCATAATTGGCATTTTTGGAATTATAGTTATAGTCATAGCTATATTTTGGATAATGAAAAAGAAAAAGTGAATTTTTGAAAAAACTTTTTATACACAATTATTTAATGATTTTTATGTATGCGATAGAGGTTGTAAATTTAACAAAAAAGTTTGGTGATTTTACAGCAGTTGATAACATATCATTTTCTGTGAAAAAAGGTGAGCTTTTCGGTCTGCTAGGACCTAATGGGGCAGGAAAAACAACAACGTTAAACATACTTTCAACCGTACTTAAACCAACATCCGGTCATGCTAAAATAGCAGGATTTGATGTTTTGAAAAAAATGAATGATGTTAGAAAAAGTATAGGCATTGTTTTTCAAGATCCTTCTTTGGAAAACAAACTCACGGGAAGGGAAAATCTTGAATTTCATGCAATGATATATGGAATGCCAAGAGAAGAGATGAAAAAAAGAATAAAAGAGGTTCTCGAACTTGTTGAATTGACAGATAAGGCTGACATCCTTGTTGAAAAATATTCCGGTGGTATGAAAAGAAGGCTTGAAATAGCAAGGGGTCTTATGCACAGGCCAGAGGTTCTTTTCCTTGACGAGCCAACACTTGGTCTTGATGCGCAAACAAAAAGACATATTTGGAGTTATATTAAAAAACTTAATAAGGAGGAGAGTGTAACAATTATTCTAACAACCCATTACATGGAAGAGGCTGATTATTTATGTGATAGAATTGCGATAATAGATCATGGTAAAATTGTTGCTATTGATACCCCAAAAAGATTAAAAGATATGCTTGGCGGAGATGTTGTGTGTGTTGAACTCAAAAAAGATTGCGATAAATTCATAAAAATAATCAGAAAAATTGGTTGGATAAAAGAAATCAAAAAATTTAATAACAGCATTTGTTTAACAATGCAAAAAGCAGAGGAGAAAATTCCTGAAATCATCAGTCTTGGACAAAAAAATGGAATAAAAATTTTATCAGTAAATATGCATAAACCAAGCCTTGAAGATGTTTTCTTACATCTCACAGGAAAAAGAATAAGGGATGTAGAATTAGAAAATTCTGGCAGAGAAATTATGAGGAGAAGGGTGGGAAGGTGATCAACGTTATATATGTAATGTGGCTCAGAGAAATGAAAAGATTTATAAGAGCGAAATCAAGGGTCATTGGTATGCTTTCAATGCCTCTTATGTTTTTAGCTTTTTTAGGTTTCGGTTTCAGTAACATCTCTATTCCTGGCATATCAAAAAATATCAACTACATTCATTTTTTAGTTCCTGGCATAATTGGAATGGGTATGTTATTCACATCTACATTTGCAGGGATTTCTGTTTTGTGGGACAGAGAATTCGGTTTCTTGAAGGAGATAATGGTTGCGCCTGTTAGTAGAATTTCTATTGTACTCGGTAGATTGGCAGGCGGTATAACAACAGGACTTATACAAGGTATATCTATACTTTTTGTTTCGCTCATTGTAGGTTTCAAAATTCCTGGTATTTTACAGTTTTTTATTGCGATTGTTTTCATGGTTTTGATCTCTGTTGTATTTATCGGTCTTGGTTTGATATTCGCATCAAAAATGAAAGATATGCAAGGTTTTAATCTTATAATGAATTTCATAATTTTTCCTGTTTTCTTTTTGTCAGGCGCCATATTTCCATTACAAAATCTTCCAGAAGGTGTTAGGTTAATATCATATTTTGATCCTCTGACTTATGGTATTGATGGTATGAGAGCCGCATTTCTCGGAACTTCTTTGTTCCCGATAATTTATGATTTTTTTGTTTTGTTCGGATTCTCGCTCATTATGATTTTTTTGGGTGCATATTTTTTTGAAAAAAGTGAAAGCGTTTAATTTTTTACAAATTTTTCGCAAATTTTTCAATATCTCTCAAAACTTGGTCAGCGTCTAATGATCTCAGTTTTTTCACAAGTTTTTCCTCTTCAAGCATTTTTTCGTTTATAGGCACGCAAATACCATCAATTGATTTCTCTTTTTCATATGCAGGTTTTTTGAAATGAAGGCTGAATGGAGCGCGTGCGAGCTTGCCTGAAGGTGTTTGACTGGGATCAATAACAATTGTGTTTTCAAGTTTTTCATGGCCTCCTATCACATTTATTTTTGTTCTTTCTCTTATCTTTTCTGCCCATCTTCCAATGAAAGAGGCTTGTGGATTATTTTTGCTGTATGCAAAATATTTGTTATAAATTTCTAAAGAAATTGGTTTTTCGAGCATTAGATACAGATGGAAAGAAGAACCTGTCCATAGAATAGCAAAGCGGTATGAAATTAGATTTTCCAATTGCTTATCATTTTTTATCAAATCTATCAATTCTCTGATAACAATCTGGGCTTTCTCCGGCTCAAGATTTGTCCTATCAATATCTATGAAAATTCTGTCTATTTGCTTACCTTGACCCTCACCATTGCATGCATAGAAAAAATCAATACATTTGCTGGGTGGAAAATAAAGCCAGACTTTTTCCTGAAGTTTTGTAAGCTTGCCTGATTTTACAGCGTCCTCTCTTTTTTCTTCTGTTCTCAATTTGAAAAATTTCTCATCGATTTCGTTTGATGCCAACTCATTGATAAAAATGGGTTCGTCCTTTGATCCTCTTCTTATGAAAAATCCTATCTTACTTGGGATCCAAATTTTCGATGCGATTTCTTTGCCTTTCAGAAATGCCTGAAGATTTTTGTTGCGCGCCACTTTACTGTAAAAATAAAGTATGTCAAATTTTTGGTAAGGAAAAAGCACATTCATAGATAATGATTAAATTTTTTATTTAAAAATCTGGATGTCTTTCGCAAATGAATGCAAAAATTATTTCGCTCGATGCTAATTAATTTTCATTTTCGAGCTTGATCTGTAGTTGTAAATTGAAATATAAATTAATATGTGATGATCCAATTAGTTATTATGGGGAGTTACGCAACAGGCAGGAGGTTTGAATATCTGATCAGGGATAAATTGATAGCTAAGGGTTTTCAAGCAAGAAGGGTTACGTTGTCAGGAAGACAACCTTCTATTGACATACCAAATGCTGACCTCATAGTAGAAAACAGATTTAAAGGGAAAGCAAAAACAACAAAGGCAAAAAAATACGTATCTTTTCCGGAAAAGGAAATACTTGAACTCGAAAAAGGGGATATAGATTTCTTGGTTTTCAATTTCAAAATGACACACCCTTTTGTTGTGATAAGATTTGATGATTTTGTCGATCTTCTAAAAGTTTGGAAGGAGAAGAAATAAAAAAGATTAGATGGTATTGTAAAGTTCTTTTTCTAAGATAACCCTTTGACCTGTATTTGGGCCGGTCCCTATGTAAACAATCGGCCTTCCAATATGTTGTGAAATTTTCTCTAAATAATCAAATAATTCATCAGCAAATCTTTAATCTCAGTTACACCAAATGTTGGTTTTTTCAGCTTCGATATTCGGCCCTCCCTGATATCTCGATAACATCAAATTTGCCGTCATTCAAGAGTTCATCAACAATCTTTCTTTTTCCCTTATTCCAAAATTGCAAACCTATGATTTTTACTTTTTTATATCCGCCAGTAGTTTGGTGCTTCCTCGGTTATCATAATGTTATGTGGATGATTCTCAACAATGCCTGCTGATGTGATCCTTACAAATTTTGCCTTTTTCCTCATCTCTTCTATTGTTTTGCATCCGCAATAACCCATTGCAGCCTTAAGTCCTCCTATAAGCTGATAAACGATTTCAGAAACAGTACCTCTGTATGGCACCACACCCTCAACGCCTTCTGGAACAAGTTTTCTTTTTGGTATGTTGTCCTGGAAGTATCTTTCTCTTGAACCTTCTACCATCGCTGAGAGAGATCCCATCCCCCTGTACCTCTTGTATTTCCTACCCTCCATGAACACAACCCTTCCTGGAGCCTCCTCTGTTCCGGCAAATAAAGATCCTATCATCACTGAATGAGCCCCAGCTGCTATTGCCTTTGCAATATCACCAGAATATCTTATACCACCATCAGCTATTACTGGTATATTATATTTCTCAGCAACCTTTGAACATTCCTGAATAGCTGTTATCTGTGGCATCCCCACACCTGCAACAATCCTTGTTGTGCATATGGAAGCGGGTCCGACCCCAACTTTCACACTATCTGCACCTGCTGATATGAGCTCTTCTGTAGCCTCACCTGTTACCACATTGCCTGCTATAACCTCTATGCCAAATTTTTTCTTTATTTTCCTCACACCTTTTATAACATTCAGAGAATGTCCATGTGCAGTGTCAACAACTATAACATCAACCTCTGCCTCTACCAAACTTTTTACCCTTTCCATATCAGAAGGTGAAACAGCGGCTCCAACAATCAATCTCCCTTCTTTATCCTTACAAGAATTTGGGAATTGCTTGCTGTCTTCGATATCCTTTATTGTTATGAGGCCTTTTAATACGCCCTTTTTATCGACTAAAGGTAATTTTTCAATCTTGTGTCTGAGCAATATCTCTGTTGCTTTCTCTATCGATACTCCCGCAGTAGCTGTAACAGGTTTTTTTGTCATCACATCCTTGACCTTCTCATAACCTGACCTAAATTTCACATCCCTGTTTGTAATAAGTCCTACAAGCTTCCCTTCTTTATCAACAACAGGAAAACTTTGGACGCCTAGCTTCTCCGTAATCTCAAATGCTTTACTGAGGGTATCTTCCGGAGAAAGCGTTACAGGGTTCCTTATTATCCATGATTCGTATCTTTTGACCTCTCTTACCTCTTCACACTGGGCTTCAATGGACATATTTCTGTGAATTATTCCAATACCGCCTTCTTTTGCGATTGCTATTGCAAGTCTTGCCTCTGTGACAGTATCCATGGCCGCAGAAACGAGCGGGATGTTCAAAGATATATTTTTGGAAAGTTTTGTTCTAACATCAGCCTCTCTTGGAAAAACATTCGATCGACTAGGCAGAAGCAGAACATCATCAAATGTCAATGCTATCTTTTTTCTAATCCTTTCTGGCATATATCCCAATCTGATCTTTTTTGATCTGATCTTTTTTGATTAATTGATATTTTTATATTTAAACTTAATGTATTCTATAATGTTCAAAATCGTATATTAGTCTGTATACATTTCTTCTACATTTTCATGCTTTGAACACTCACCTACCTCTTGTAATTTCAAAAAGTATTATTCTTCTGGCACCAGTAAACATTCTACTTATATAAGGCCGATACCTTTTTGTCATGACAACAGCCATTCTATTATATAGCTTTTTTGCTCTCCGATCTCAGCTCTTTTTGAACCCGACAAGGTTTGCAAATTCAAAAAATCTGGAGGTAACAACTCTTAATGTATCAATCTCATAAACCTCTTGTGGAGGTTCTCTCCTGCTTATATGAGGATCTGTGATTTCTCCGGGATCATACACACTTATACATACTTCTTTTATGTTAGATTTGATAACATAATAATGATATGCAACCTATAGGATCTTCAATTAAGTCTTTTAAACCGTCCAATTTTAAAAGATAGTCAACGAAAAAGATAACAAAACATTTATATACCAGTTAATCCAATATATTGTTATATAAATATTATTGATGTACAATATATTGTGGTTTTATGAAATGCCCTTATTGTTCAGGTGAGACAAAAGTCATTGATAAAAGGTCGTCTGAGTCAAATGCTATAAGAAGGAGGAGGGAGTGCTTAAAATGCAAGAAAAGGTTCACAACGTACGAAAGAATAGAATCGAATCCTCTCATTGTGATAAAAAAGGATGGTAGAAGGGAGAGATTCAGCAGAGAAAAAATAAAGATCGGCATACTTAAAGCATGTGAAAAAAGAAACATATCAGAAAGTGAAATAGACAAGCTCGTTGATAAAATAGAATGCAAATTAAAAAACATGGATAAAACAGAAATAGAAACAAAGGTTATAGGAGAGCTTGTGATGAACGAGTTGAAAAAACTGGACAAGGTTGCTTACATAAGATTTGCTTCCGTGTACAGAGAGTTTGCTGATATCGATTCGTTCATGGAAGAATTGAAAAAATTAACAAAAAGGAGGGGATGATATGAAAATAGAAAAAATAAGAAAAAGGGATGGAAGGATTGTGGATTTTGATCAAGAAAAAATAACAGAGGCTATTTGGAAAGCAGCGCAAGCTGTTGGTGGAAAGGACAGAAAAACAGCAGAGGAACTTTCTGATAAGGTTGTTGCCATTCTTGAAGAAAAATTCGCTGGGAAAATACCAAGTGTTGAAGATGTACAGGATGTTGTTGAAAAGGTTCTTGTAGAAAATGGAAAATACCAGACTGCAAAGGCCTATATTCTATACAGAGAGCAGCACAAAAATATAAGAGAGGTCACGAAGCTTCTTAGAGATATCATAATGGTTGATGATTATCTAAAAGAAGTTGATTGGATGGTTAGGGAAAATAGTAATATGACATATTCTTTGCAAGGGCTTAATGTTCATGTAACAACAAAAGTCATTTCGAATTACTGGTTGAATAATATTTATCCAAAAGAGATTCGTGAAGCGCATATAAATGGTGATTTTCATCTGCATGATCTTGGCACTCTTGGTCCTTATTGTGTTGGTTGGGATTTAAAAGATCTCCTTATTTCAGGATTCACAGGTGTAAGGGGGAAAATAGAAAGTAAGCCAGCCAAACATTTCAACACAGCGCTCATGCAAGTTGTCAATTTTCTTTATACATTACAAGGTGAGGCTGCCGGAGCACAGGCGTTATCAAATTTTGATTCATTATTGGCCCCTTTCATAAGATATGATGGTTTAGATTATAAACAGGTAAAACAAGCAATGCAGGAATTTCTTTTCAATATGAATGTTCCAACAAGGGTTGGGTTCCAGACACCTTTCACGAATGTAACGCTTGATCTCGTTGTTCCTGATTACATGAAAGATGAGCCTGTAATAATTGGTGGGGAACCGCAAGACAAAACATACGCTGATTTTCAAGAGGAAATAGAAATATTTAATAGAGCTTTTGGTGAGGTTATGACAGAAGGTGATGCAAAGGGGAGACCTTTCACTTTTCCGATTCCAACTATAAACATAACAAAAAATTTTCAATGGGATAATGAAAATTACAATCCTTTGTGGGAAATGACAATAAAGTATGGTATTCCTTATTTCTCGAATTTTATAAACAGCGATATGAAACCTGAGGATGCTAGAAGTATGTGCTGTAGGCTCCGTCTTGATAAAAGAGAGTTGAGAAAGAGGGGTGGTGGTTTATTCGGTTCTTATCCACTTACAGGATCAATAGGTGTTGTGACTATTAATCTTCCGAGAATTGGGTATTTAGCAAAGAATGAGGACGAATTTTTTGAAATGTTAGAACATATGATGGAGCTTGCAAAAAAAAGTTTGATAATAAAAAGGCAGGTTCTAGAAAATTTCACAGAAAAAGGTCTTTATCCGTACAGTAAATTCTATCTTAGAAGTATAAAAGAAGGTTTCGGTGAATACTGGAAAAACCATTTCTCAACAATAGGAATTGTTGGTATGAATGAGTGTTTGCTCAATTTTTATGGGGTGACCACAGGAGACAAATATGGTATAAAATTTGCAAAAAGTGTTCTTGAATTCATGAGAAAAAAATTGTCTGACTATCAACAAGAAACTGGTGATATATTCAATCTCGAAGCAACACCTGCTGAAGGAACTTCATACAGGCTCGCAAAAATAGATTCTGAAAAATATCCGAAATTAAGGTTTTACAATAGGGAAAAATATGATCCTAATGCAGAACCTTATTATACAAACTCCACACATCTTCCTGTTGGTTTCACTGATGACATATTCGTTGCATTGAAGCTTCAGGACGATCTACAAGCGATGTATACAGGTGGGACAGTTTTACATGGTTTCCTTGGTGAGAGCATGCCAAATATAGAAGCAACAAAGACACTTGTTAAAAAGATTTCTGAAACATTCAAGCTACCTTATTTCACACTAACACCTACATTCAGCATATGCCCAGAGCATGGATACATAAAAGGTAAGCATGAAACATGTCCTGCATGTGGTAAAAAGTGTGAAGTGTGGTCAAGAGTTGTCGGTTATTTAAGACCTATTGAGCAATGGAACGCTGGCAAGCAGGCAGAGTTTAAGGATAGAAAGACATATGATAAGCAATTAAGAGAGGTTTAGAATGAGAATTGGTGGTATTCAAGGAACAAGTTTGAAAGATTATCCAGAGAAGATATGCTCTATATTTTTTACCTTGGGTTGCAATTTCAGGTGCCATTATTGTTACAATAAAAAACTTGTTTTTGAAGAACTAAAACCGATTGATGAAAAACGAATAAACAATTTTCTTGAAGAAAGAAAAAATTTTTCAGAGGCCATAATGATAAGCGGCGGTGAGCCAACACTACAAGAAGACCTACCACAATTTATGAAAAAAATAAAGTCTATGGGTTATCTCACAGGTATCGAAACAAATGGTAGTCGGCCAGAAGTTATTGAAAAACTGATAAATGAAAAACTTATAGATTTTATTGCGATGGATATAAAAGCACCATTAGAAAAATATGAAAAGGTTACAGGTGTTTTTGTTGATGTGAAAAAGATAAGGAGGAGTATAGAAATTGTAAAAAAATTCAAAAATCATGAGTTTAGGACAACTTTTGTGCCGACATTATTAGATGAAAATGATATTATTGAAATCGCTAAACTGATAAAAGGCGCAAAAGTTTACAGGCTTCAGCAGTTTGTAAATAATGTCGAATTGATTTCGAAAGAAATGGAAAAGGTAAAGCCTTATCCAATTGAATTATTCGATCAAGTGGCTGCAAAAATAAAACATAATTTTGAGCGTGTGTGCATTGAATCATAGTTGCTGCGTAATTTTAGGCTCTTTGTATATCGATTTTAATTATTAGTCAGCAATCAGCCAGATCATTCATGCCTGAATTTAACAAAGTTAAGTTTCATGCAGCATCGCTGTTCAAAAAATGGAAAAATGAATACATTTATGAAATCGGCTTTAGGCACAAGATTTAATAATGATCGAATTCGGCTCATATCCACCAACTTTAAGTTGTGTTCTTTCTGCTGCTCAATTAGCCTTTTATGTTCTATTGACTTTTCCCCATAAATGGCGTTGAATAATAATTAACATGGAAATTCTTATGAAATTTTTCTCTGCGGTTTACTTCTCAAACATGCATCTAAATCGCCAAACAAAATATTTATAAATACCTAAATTATAATTACTAAATAATAACAAACTTGTGAGAAACATGAAAAAATACAAGGTATTTGTGCCTTTATATAGATTGCCTGTTTCGGAGCATAAAGAATGGTGTAACAGACACCCTGGGAATTATCCTCCTGACACAGAATATAAAACGCATATAAAACTTGAGGTCGAAGCCGCTAGCGAAATTCAAGCAAAAATTATTGCTTTAAAATTATTGGATATTTGTAGTGAAAAAGAAGCGGCTGGATATAAAAATCAACTTGATTTATTTGGAGATGAACTTGGAAAATGGGAGGATTATCATATTGTTCTTTCTAATTATAAATACAAGCTGTTGCTATATGAGATGATTGCACGTACTGAACACCCTGAAAAAGATTCTAAAAACACACAATTATATCTATTTGATTGTGATTGAATATCTTTACACCACTATTTTAAATCTCTTTCAGTTTCCCTATAAAAAGTCCTTCGAGCAGATAAACGTCTGCATTTTCTATTTCCGATGCTCTTACAAGTGGCCCAAGACCTTGCTTGTCATTTTCATCAGAATTTGTTCTTTGCCTGTTTATTGCTATGCCTCCTGAAAACTGGTTGAATGCGGGCATAACAATCAATTTTGGCAATTGATCTTTGTTTTTCAATTTGTATTTCATGGCTATCTTTTTCGGATTTAGATCAGCTTCTAACCAGACCTGTTCTATAAATCTGTATCCCATCTTATCTCTTATTTCAATAACAGGATGATCATGACCTACTATCACATATCTTGCGTTCAAAAATTTTTTATCAGGCCATGAATGACCGTGAACAAAATAGAATTCTCCGAATAAAAATCCTGAGCTTCTATGTAATTTTATGTTCTTTGGCAAAAACCCAGAAATCCCTGAATCATGATTTCCAGGAACTATTTCTATACTAGCTTCTTTTGAAAGAAATTCTAAGAATTCTGGTATCTCCCTTAGCTCCTGTTTTGTCATTCCCGGAACTTTATGTTTCAAGTCGCCAAGGATTATCAATTTTTCAGCATTTGTTTTTTTAAGCAGGTTGAAAATTCTTTTTTTCATATTTTCTGTATTTGATGGTACCCTTATTCCTGATCTTAGAAATTCATATTCTATACCTATATGTAAATCTGCGATAACAAGTGAACCATTCGCAATCAAAGCCGGCTCATTATGAATAAATTTTGGATTCATATGTTGAAGCCTCAAGAGGGATTCGAACCCTCGACCTGCTGCTTACGAGGTTCGGCTTTCCTTTCGGAAAACAGCCGCTCTACCAAACTGAGCTATTGAGGCATATTTATTATATAGAAATAATATTATTATAGTTTTTATCCCCTACACCAGGTTCCAATGCATATTTTTTCCAATTTTTCATCAAATTTTTTCATAACAGTTTTGACAAAATAAGCCCTATCTTCTGTTTTCCTAATGTAAATTCATCAATATCGATTATTTGGAAAGAAGTTATTAATTTTTTAGTATCCAAAACAAAATTATTTTGTATATGGAACTTTTTCAAAGGTCTATTATGCATGAAGCTATGTTTTATGAAAAAACTGATGGAAAAAATGTAAAGTGCAGATTGTGTCCAAGAAATTGTTTGATAGCAGAAGGTAAAACAGGTTTTTGCGGTGTTAGAAAAAATTTTGACGGAAAACTTTTCTCATTAGTTTATGGAAGGCCTTGCTCTATAGCGATAGATCCCATAGAAAAAAAACCTTTCTTCCATTTTGCACCAGGCTCTCATTCTTTATCCATCGCAACAGTCGGCTGTAACTTCAGATGCAAATTCTGTCAGAACTGGGAGATAAGCCAGGAATGGAAAGAGGTAGGCGGGGAATATGTTGAACCAGAGGAGATTATAAAAATTGCAAAGAACAATAATGTTGACGGTCTTTCTTACACATACACTGAGCCAACGATTTTTTTTGAGTATGCTTTTGATATAATGAAGCTTGCAAAAAAGGAAGGTTTTTACAATACATGGGTTTCTAATGGCTATACAAGCACAGAAGCAATAAAAAAAATGGCAAAATATCTTGATGCTGTAAATGTGGATGTAAAAGGTGATGAGAAATTTTACAAAGAGATGTGTATGGTATATGATGTTAAACCCATACTTGAATCACTCAAAGCATACAAAAAATATGGTGTTTGGGTTGAAGTTACGAATCTCATAATACCAGGAAAAAATGATTCTGATAGAACAATAACCAAAGTTGTGAACTGGGTGAAAGAGAGCTTAGGAGAGGAATATCCTTTGCATTTTTCTGCATACTTTCCGCAGTATAAATATAGGGAATCACCGCCTACTCCAGTAAAACTTTTAGAGAAAGCATATCAAATTGCGAAAAAAGCTGGTATGAAATATGTTTATACAGGTAATGTGCCTGGTCATGCATACGAATCAACATACTGCCCAAAATGTGGAACAAAAGTGATAGAGCGTGTCGGCTTTTCGGTTCTTTCATACAGCAATAGATGCCCTAAATGTAAAACAGAAATATTGATAAAAGGCAAGGAATGGGTCAAAAATTTGTAAATTTTATTTAAATCTGTGATACAATCTAAAAGAATAGCAAAAAGGTGATCTTATGGATATCAAAGAACAGGTTGAGAAAAAACTTAAAGAAGGTTGGATAAAGTCATGGATGATGATCGAAGTTATGGCTATCAGTGAAGAGGCTACCAAATCCGCTCTTGAAAAACATATACAGAAGATGAAAAAAGAGGATAAAACCCTTATTTATAAAACAGAGTTCAGTAAGATAAAAAATGTAAAAAATCCGTTTCCAAACATCCCAGAAGCTTACTCGCAGGTTGTAGAACTTGAGCTACTTACGGCAAATTATGAGAAACTTGTAACACTTGTTATAAATTACGGCCCTTCTGCTGTCGAGATACTTGAACCAGAAACCCTGAAAATGGACATGGGAGAAGCACAAGGAATTTTGAATGCGTTGGCCGCCCTCATACATAGGTTTGCTGCCACAGGAGCTGGTGGCATAATGATATCTACATAATTAAAACGTCATAGCTAGATAGGTCTTGCATATTTTAAAATTGGTAGTAAGGTGATATGTATGATAAAGCTCAAAACATGCGATATTTGCAAAAAAAAGTTCAAGGCAAATTTAGCAGGTAGGTTGGAAATTGTAAAAAGGCTTGAGAAAGGAAAGGTTGAAATATGGATTTGCCCTGATTGCGTACCTGAGATAAAAAAAAGGCTTGATGATCTGAAAATTTTAAAGTAGTCATATTTTAACCCATATCGAAACATTTAAATCAGAATTACAATATTCTCCTATGCCGGATATATGTTTAGCCTTTGAAGTGCATCAGCCGTTCAGGCTTAAAAAGTTCGGGGTTGATAGAAGTCAGAATAATCTTTTCGACCGTTATTTTGCAACAGATTTTAACAAATACGTGTTTGATAGGGTGGCTCAAAAATGCTACTATCCTGCTACAAATATATTGCTTGATCTTGTGAACAATTTAAAAAACGAGAGAAAACCTTTCAAAATAGCATTTTCCATAACAGGTGTCTGGCTCGAACAAGCTGAAAAATGGCACCCTGATTTGATAAATCTTTTCAAACAATTCCCTAAGAATTGTGTGGAATTTATTGATGAGACATATTATCATTCTCTATCCTCGCTTTTCCCTGATCGTACAGAATTCATCGATGAACTTAGAGAGCATAATAAGATAATTAAATCATATTTTGGTCAAAACCCAAAGGTTCTCACAAATACAGAGATGATATATAACAATATGATAGCAAAAGCTGCCTCTGAGGCAGGATATAAAGCCATATTCACAGAGGGTGTTGATCGCATACTTGGATGGAGATCACCAAATTATGTTTACAGACCACCCAAACATGTTTCTGATATAAAAATCTTACTTAGAAATCGAAGGCTTACAGATGATATTGGCTATAGATTCTCAGCACGTTGGTGGAGTGAATGGCCATTGACAGCTGAAAAATATTCATCTTGGCTTGCTTCTTGCGAGGGTCAGTGCATAAATATTTTTATGGATTATGAGACTTTTGGCGAGCATCATTGGGAAGATTCTGGTATATTTTGGTTTTTAAAAGCATTGCCGTATCAAATTCTAAAATATGATAATTTGAATTTTGCTCTACCTTCTGAAATAATAGAAAAACATGAACCTGTCGGAGAGTTTGATGTTTTTGAATTCAACACAATTTCCTGGGCGGATCTCGAAATGGATGTTTCTGCATGGCTCGGCAATGATATGCAAAGAGTACTTTTTGAAGAGATAAAAACACTTGAAAAACCTGTAAAGAAAACGAAAAATCCAGAATTGATCAGAATATGGAAGCTGCTGCAGATCTCTGATCACTTGCATAACATATGCACGAAATGGTGGGGTGATGGGGATGTTCACCAATATTTTTCTTATTTTGACAGTCCACAACAAGGCTTTGCAGCATTGACTGATATTTTATTTGATTTTAGAGAGAAGATAGCAGAAAAAAATTCAACTCCCAGAAAAAATATATAGATTTTAAAAAACTCTCATTACTATGTTTTCGATAATTTCTTTTCAATTTTTGATTTTTTCTTAGGAATTTTTTCTTTCCTTTCATAAAGTTCGTTGAGAACCTTAATCTGCCCTGCAATTACTATGAAAAGGACTATGAGATCAGAAATTATCACAGCCGTCATCGTACCTACGAGCTTGAATTTTTCTGGAAGATGTATGAAAGCGACCCAGCTGGATGCATAGGCAATTGCTGTTGTTAATGGTAAAATTATTAGAAGAAATAGAAGTTTCATGAAAATTTTATTTGTGCTTACCATAATCCCAAAGCCTTACCATATACACCTGTTGTCCATTTTGCAATCTTTTCCCATCTATAATTCTGCTCAACCATTTCCCTTCCATTTCTACCAAGATATTTTCCCCAGTTATCATCCCACAAAATTCTGTTCATTTGATCTGCTATGGAGTTCGGATTTGCAGGCAATGTATGGAGACCTGTATGTTCATGAATTATCGTTTCTTTAAGCCCTCCTGTATAAGATCCTACTGCTGGTTTTCTTGCTGCTGCTGCCTCAAGCGCAACAATACCAAAAGGTTCATAAACAGAAGGTATAACAGTAACATCTGCTGTCTTAAATAATGATATCACAGTTTCGTCAGAAACATATCCTGTGAAATATATTTTTTCCCTTAAACCAACCTGCATTGCCATGTTCCTGTAATAATCAATAGCACCTCCGCCCACTATAACAAATTTTGCTTCAGGGTGTTCTGAAAGAATTTTTGGAGCAGCATGTATAAGGTACTCTATACCTTTCTGATGTGTGAGCCTGCCAACAAAAAGCACAAGTTTTTCCCAGTCTGCGACATAATCGTCTCTATCTATCACAATCTCCGATTTGTCAAATTTTGATATATCAACACCGTTTGGTATGCAATGTATTTTTTCATCAGGAACAGAAAAAAGCCTTTTTACTTCTTGGGAAAAATCCCTACCAACTGTTATGACCTCGGATGCTTCATATGTACCATACCATTCAAGATCATTTATCATCTTTGTATATGCATCATGAACGCCTGATCTCCCATGCTCCAAAGAGTGCAAAGTGAAAACCATAGGAATTTTCAAAACCTTTTTTATCCCAACGCCCGCAGGGACCATCATCCAATCATGTGCATGCACGACATCGAATTTGTTTATTTTGTGAAGTCTTATTGCGGTTTTTTCGAATTTATGCGCTATATATGTTGCCCAGCTTATTGTATCTGGGGTTTTTGCTGATGGTATTCTATGTATTGTTATGCCTGCATCATATTCTTCTTTTTCTTCATTTCCGGCGGTCAGAATATGTACATCATGTCCAAGCCTGACAAGAGCTTTTGATATTTCAAAACAGTGTGGTGCTATACCTCCAACCTTGAATGGCGGGTATTCCCAAGTCACCATCAAAATTCTCATAAAAGCCTCCTATATGTTTCAATAATTTTTTCGCACCAATCTTTTTGGGATTGATCTATCATATTCATTTTTATTTCAGGTACTCCAAAATCATATTTTAAAACATAATATGTGCTCCAGTTATTTACAAAAACATGCCTTGCTTCGTATGTAGACCACCATTCGAGATCCTCTATGAGGCTTGAAAATTCTGCTGCAAATCCTCTTTCCTTTTCTGTTGAATGTATTGTCATAACAAGCGGTTTCTCTGTAAGTTTAGCGATAGAAACGGCAGCAGGAAAAGTTATCCAATCATTACCGTGAATTATATCAAATCCTTCTGTTTCAAAGATCTCCCTGGCTTTTCTTTTAAGCTCGTTGTTCATCATCATTGCCCAATTGAAAAAATTATTACAATTTATGATTAAAGGGTTCCTATGAACATGTATTTTCTCATGAATCTTCTCATAAAAATTTTCATTGCCAAAGGCTACTATATGAGTTTCGTTATCATTCTTAGCAAGAGAAAATGCTAATTGTTTGCAGTATTCTGATACGAACTCCCCATGATTGAACTCTCGAACAAGCATGAGTACTTTCATAAAAGTATCTTAAATTTAGGATTTTTAAATATAAAGTTATGAAATTTGTATTTTTCGATGTTGATTGGACATTGCTGGAGGGGGATAATAAGATACATATAGATGCTTTTTCAGAGGCTTTTAAAAAGGTTTATAAAATTGTGGCTTCTCCAAGGGAGATAAACTATCATGGCAAAACAGATACTCAAATTATCATAGATGTTTTGAAAAGAAGGGGTCTGAATGAAAATGATATAAAAAACAAATTAGGAGATGTGTTTAAGGTTATGATTGATTATTTTGAAAAGAATATTGATAAAAAATATATAAAAATTCTTCCTGGGGTTAAAGATTGTTTGGATATACTTGAAAAAAGAAATGTGATTTTAGGAATAGTATCTGGAGGGTTAGAAAAAATAGTGGAAATAAAACTGAAAATAGCTTGCATCGAGAAATATTTTAAATTAGGCGCATTTGGTGATTTTTCAGAAAAAAGGTCTGATCTTGTTAAGTACGCTATCAAAAAAGCTGAAAAAATTTATAGAGAAGTAAGCAAAAAAGATATTTTTATTGTTGGTGACACACCATTAGATATTGAGTGTGGAAAAGTGAATGGTGTTAAAACAATAGCAATAGCAACAGGTTATTATTCCAAAAAAGATCTTTTGAAATACAACCTGATTATGTGTTCAGAAATTTTTTAGAATTCAAGAATTCGATAGATACCATTTTTAAATAAATTTCTTATAAACATCTAGTGTTTTTCTCACAGTTTCGTCCCATGAAAATTTTTCTGCACGTTTTCTTCCACCTTCTTTAAGCTTTTCCGCCTCATCCTCATTTTTTAGGACAAATTTTATTTTCTCTGCCAATTCTTTTACATTGCCAGGCTCAAAAAGCAGGCCTGATTTTCCATCCTCTATAACCTCTTTTATTCCGCCTGTTCTTGAACCTATCACTGGTTTTTTCATAGCCATGCCTTCAAGTGTTACTATGCCAAAAGGTTCATAAAGCGATGGTACAACAAAAACATCTGATAAAGCTATGATCTCTAACCTTTCCTGTTCTGTGACAAACCTGTTTATCTGTAACACACCATCAACACCTTTTATAAGATTTTCTATATAACCTCTACTGAGCAGAACTAGTTTTAAATTTTTTATCTCTTTCTTTGCCTCTTTGAAAGCATCTATTAGCACATTTATCCCTTTCTCCCTAACGGGTCTTCCGATAAAAAGTATTATTTTTTCATCACAAAAACCAAATTTTTCTCTTGCTTTCTGTCTGTCAATTTTACTTGGATCGTATTTTTCAGAATCTATTCCGTTATAGATGACCTCTATCTTCTCTTGAGGATATCCTATGTTAATTAGCTGATTTTTTATATCATTGCTCACTGCTATAACCTTGTTTGCATTCATCCCTAATTTCTCAATTTCAACTATCCAATTGTTTGGAAATGGGTTTCTCCCAAGTTCCAGAGAATGTATATTCACTATCCACGGCTTCTTAAGATGCTGGGTTGCCACATACCCAGACCACATACTTAGCCAATCATGCGTATGAATAATATCAAGATTTTTTATACTGTTTAATATCTCGATTGATTGGAGATTGAAATCAAAATATCCGCCCTCTATGAACCAGTTGTATTGCATGAATAGTTTATATACCTTGAAAAGTTCTGGCTTTATTTTTATTCTATAAACATTTATGCCATCTACAATCTCTTTTTCTTTTTCATCGCCTTCCCTAAAAATAGCAATCGCATGAACTTCGTTTGTTTTTGCAATTCTTTTATAAACCTCCCATTGATATGTACCTAAGCCACCTACTATATTTGGCCAAAACTCCCATGCAACATCTCCTATTATCATAATATTATTATCCAAATTTCTCTTTATATTTATCCGTGCGCAATTTATGGAAAACTATTCTTTCTAGTAATTAAGAATCTGAAAGGTAAAAGGTGAGGAAGTGATAAACATATAATGAATAAGCTTTTTTGTTTGGCAATCTAAACTCAAAATTGCTCTTGCTATACTAAAATAATTCCTGCAAAAATTGGGTTCAACTTTTAAAACTTTTCAACTAATTATAATTATGAAAAAACTGGTAGAAGCTGCACTTTTCATGGCCTCAAAACCTCTCAGCATAGAGGATCTTTCGAAAATAACAGGTGTAAGCTCACTTGGTAGCATAAAGAGCGTGATCGAAGAACTTAAAAAGGATTATGAAAACAGGGCTATTGAAATTGTGGAAACACCTGATGGATATTGGATGCAGGTTAGAAATGAATTTCTCCCCAAGGTAGCATCATTAACTCCTTATTCTGATTTGTCAGAAGGTCATAAAAGAACGTTGGCATTGATCGCATTGAAAGAGCCGATAAGTCAAGTAGATATAATAAAGATTCAGGGAAATAAGGCATACATGTACATAAAATTCCTTGAAGAAAAAGGTCTTATAAAAAAGGAAAAATTTGGAAGGACAAAAATAATACGCCTTACGCAAGAATTTGAAAGATATTTTGGTGAGAGCAAAGAAAAAATAAGGGAAAAACTTATAAAAAGCCTTGAAGAGCCAAGAAAATCAATATAAGAAAGACTTTATAAATTTTATTTATGGATAAAATCAGATTTTTCCTGATCTTTTTAATAATCATATCCTTAGCTTTCAATTCTGCAAAAGCCCAATGTGGTGATAGAGAGGGAGATTGGACTGTAGGAAGTGAAATTATCTGCTCAAATGAAATAATATATCTGGATGGTAATCTTTTAATAAATGGAACGGGTAACCTCACATTCATAAATGTAACTCTGATAATCAATACAGGAGAATATCCTTATAGAATAGAAAATAACGGCTCGTTTTATGTTAAAAATAATTCTGTTATAACAAGGGAAGGGGGGGATCCTTATAACTTTTCTTCAACATCTGGCTCCAAGCTCGAATTTTATGATTCAAAAATAGAAAAAATAGGCAGTTTTGAGATAAAAACGAATAATACTAAGTTAAAAAATATCACAATATCTAATATTTCAGAAAATATAATTTTTGAGGGCAGCGGAATAAAAATAGAAGGTGGTCTAATAAATTCTGAGAACCCGGTCTCTCTAAATTTGAATATTAATTCAAGCGAGATCATTAGAAATGTTTTTTACGGAGTTGATATGAATGTTAAAGGAAATGAAAACAAAATATTAAGCAACAACATTTCAGAAACTTCAAATGCGCTTCGTATAGAAGGTGCAAACAACAACGTATCTGAAAACATAATAAACTCCTGTTTTAAAGGAATTTTTGTTTATGGATCTGAAAATTATCTGCTCAGTAATAAAATAACAAGCACTAATCACACTATTTATGTTGAAGGTGAGAATAATGATATTTCTGGTAATTCCTTAAGCTCAAATCAGAATGGTATAAATGCCACTGGTAATTCTAACAAAATTAATTCAAATGTGATATCCGGAGGGAACTACGGATTGAAAATAGAAGGAAATTACATAGAGATAAAAAATAATATTATAACCGATTCCTCACAAGGCATGCTGCTCGATGTTTACAGTTCAAGATATATTATTAACAATACCATAAAAAACTGCGAATTTTATGCAATAGCCTTAAAAGGCATGGATAACAATATCACAAATGGCACGATAAAAAATACACAAGGTATGTATATTGAAGGGGATAGGAACACAATAAAAAATGTTTATTTTTTCAATAATACCTACGGCGTTTATCTAAAAAGTTCTGAAGGAACAAACATTTTTGACAGCCTGTTTAATTTGAGCAAAAACTATGACATCTATATCCTCTCTTCACAATTCCCACAGATGAGCAATGCAAATTATTCAAAGTTGAGGTCTAACTGGTTTTTAAACCTCAAAGTGATGAGCCACTCGAATGTGATCGAGAACGCAAGTGTTTTGATAAAGGATGCAAGTGATAATATAGTTTTCAGTGGCAACACATCTGGTGATGGTAGAATACCTACGCAAATTATTGGAGAATTTGAAAACATATCTGGTGTTTACAAAAAACTTAATCCTTACCAAATAAATGTCACAAAAGAAGGTTTTCAGACAAACATAACAGAAGTTAATATCACACAGGATACGGATATAATAATAAATCTTGAAACAGGTATAAGTCAAAACATACCATTTTTGTTAGATCTTGTTTCTCCTGAGGATAATAAAATATACCTGAGAAAAGACTTAATTAACAATGCTTTGATACCTTTTTCTGTTGAATCGAATATGAATATAACTTCTTGTGGTTTTCTTCTCATACCACCTTCACCAAATGCTAGCGTTTCTGGAAATCTGGAAAATGCAACTGCTATGCCGTCAAAAGAATTTATAAAATATTTCAATTTTTCAGAATATCAAAGAGGAATTTTTACATTGTTAATAAACTGTAGTGATCAATATAACAGAAAGAATTCTACTTATGTAAGATTTAGTGTTTATCCGACTTATGATTGCTTTACTGATGAAAATTGTAGTTCTATACAAAAATGTTCAGAATCTTATCAGTGTATCAATTTAGATTGCGGATGCGGATATCCTGAAAATCACAGGTGTGTCTATTATGAATGTTGTAATGATAGTATGTGTGATGAGACAAAAAAATGTGACATAACAACCCACTCATGCGTAAACGTGACATGCCCGTGTGGATATATACAAAATCATTACTGCCATCCTTATGAGTGCTGTATTGATTTAGACTGTGGACCAACACAAATTTGTATAGCGAACAAATGTGTTAACAGAACACTTTACATAATGGTTCTTGATGAAGAGATATTCACTGGTAAAAATGTGACAATAATGGTTAAGGATCAAGACAATAATCCTGTACCAAATACAAGATTGACCGTTATATATAAATCAGGTAAATCAGAGGAGTATGTAACAGATACAAACGGCTTTGCTTATATTGTTATAAAAGAGGCTGGTATTGTACAAATAAAAGCGATGAAAGAAAGGTATGCGGCAACTGTTGTTCTTAAAAAGGCAGAAGAAGGTTTCAATTGGTTACTTGTTGTTGTGATAGGTGTGATAGTTTCCATAGGCATTATATCTGTGTTGTTTTTTAAGGGTTATGTAAAAGCTAAGGACCCTGTAAAACTTGAGAAAACAGTAAGTGACGATGTCGTGATGCTAAGAATAAAAAATAACACAAAGGATGTTTTGAGAAATTTGAGTGTTATAGATCAAGTTCCGAGGGGTAGCTTAATAGATTGGAATGTAAGACCTTATATAAAAATGGGAAGCGGTGGTGTTGATAATCTAATATGGGATATCCTTATTCTTGAGCCGAAAGAAGAGGTTGTAATAGAGTACAGGGCTTCCAGCACAACTGAAGGATTTGCTGTTAGGATAGGTGATAAAACATATTATTCTAAATGATTTTGTTAGATTTTTCATTGACTATTTTAACCTTAGATTAAATATAACATAAGTAAAACAACCCCAAAGATTACTAAAAAGCTGCCAAATAATATTCCTAATATCTTTATCCTGCCTTTGATTGTCTGCTGCATCGTTTTTATCTCTTTCAACTCTATTCTGCTATTTGTACTTCTAACAAACCATCCTGTTGCAACACATGGCTCTCCTATCAATTTATTCACTTTTCTCCATGCAAAGACAAGGTTTCCAAAAACAGGAATTAAGCTTTCATAATTTAGGTATATAATGCCTGTGTTATCTTCAAGAAGCATGTCCTCTGAAAAAATGTAACCTGGAATCCCTTTACCCACAATTTTTCCTTTTAATTTTACTGGTTTGCCCCTTATAGGAGATGCATAAATATCGACCATGAGATCAATGACATTACACTCAGAATAAACACCTTCTCTGTATTTGTAAATTGTCTGTAGTATGATTGAGACACCAAATATGGCAATAAGAGAAAACTCTGTTATCAAAATTTTGTTCCAAGGTATGGCAATCTGATAAATTGATGATAAAAAGATTTTGTAAAATAGATAAGCTATGCCAGAAATTATTATCAAAGCTGGTAGATATAGAACAAAAACATCAACAAAAAATCCTGAATAAAGCTTTTTCGTATCAACAGGGTACTTCTCAATTTTTTCAAAATCAAAGATTGGTTTCTGATTTAATTTATTTGCAAGCATGCACAACCTCTTTATCCTTTTTCCTGTTAGCGGATGTGTGGAGCTCAGTTCGATGAAGAATGACCAAGGATTTTTAAGATCAAACAAAAATGATTTTTCAATATATTCTATCTTATGCATTTTCATGCTCTGCGCATAAATAAGCCCTGTGTTTTTCACAAGTTTGTAGTCTGTCAAACCGAGGCTTCTTGTTGATTTCATAAGCCTTATTTCCTCTTCCTTATCCGGTTTTGCCAAAATTCCGTATGCTATCTTCAACAAAGCAGAGGAGAGGCTGTTCGGATTTTTTGTTTCCTCACCAGCAAACTCATCTGCGTAGTATTCCCTTATTCTTGAAAGATAGAGTAGTATGTATGTTCCTATCCAATAGAAAACATATGAAATCATGCCTATTATGAAAAGGTTATTTCTCTTCTCACCTTTTGTCCTTGTGAGTATCCAATAAATTTCATAAAGTAGTTGAATTATGGTGCTTGCAATTGACATTACTATGAAATCCCTATGTAGTATGTGACCAAGCTCATGAGCAAAAACAGATCTCCTCTCCTCTGTGTCCAAATATGTAAAAATGCCCTCTGTGAAAATAATCCTCGCATTAAAAGCAGCAGAACCGTATGTAAATGCCTGAGGGTTGTCATCATTTATCCATCCTATTTTTGGGACATTTATTTTATTTTTCTTGCAAACCTCTTCAATAAAATCTGCAACTTTTTTGTCCTTTTTTCTTAAGCCTTCTATACCAATGAACTCCATTTTGTAGAAGAGTTTGTTTACTATGTCACCTATGTAAGGCGAGAGAAGCCATAATAGGAGGTTTATCAAAATTGTGAGCAAAATAAGAAAATGCCATTCTATGTAGCCTAAAATAAAGAAAACTGTTAAGAAAATGGAAAGTAGAAAAGCAAACAGGATCGAAAGTGTGAGTATCGAAGCTAGAAACAATTTCATAATTATAATAAGGATAAAGCATTTAAATAATTCGATTAGAATATATAAGAAGTGGAAATATGCCTAAAAGAAGTCAGAGATCAAGATCATTAAGAAGAATAAAAGTGAAAACACCTGGCGGTGAGTATAAAACAAGGTATGAAAGAAGAGGTGGTTCAAAACCAAAATGCGCTTTGTGCAAAAAGCCGCTTTCTGGTGTCCCTAAGGGCAAAGTTTCTGATATAGCAAAGTTGTCAAAAACCGAGAAAAGACCTGAAAGACCATATGGTGGATATTTATGTCCGAAATGCTCAAAAAATGAGATAAAGAAAAAGGAATTAGCGAGGTGGGGATATGCTTGAAATAGGTCAGGTTTGTTTAAAAACTGCAGGCAGGGAGGCAGGAAAATATTGTGTTGTTATTGATATCATTGACAAAGATTTTGTAATGATAACAGGGCCAAAAAGTATAACAAAGGTGAAAAGAAGGAAGTGTAATATTGCTCATTTGGAGCCTGTACCAATAAAGATAGAAATAGCAAAGAACGCAACAGATGAAGAGGTAATAAAAGCCTATGAAAAAGCTGATGTTCTCAGTAAAATAAAAGCAAGTGTGCCTACCATAAAACCTAAAGAGCCAGAAGTGAAGGAAGAAGCTGTTGAAAAAAAAGCTGAGGCGGTTGAGGAAAAACCTAAAGAGGAAAAGAAGAAAGAGACAAAAAAGAAGGCAAAGAAGGAAACAGAAGAAAAACCTGCAGAAACCAAAGTTGAAGAACCTGAAAAACCGAGAAGAGGTAGAAAAAAGGCTGAGAAAAAAACAGAGTAAATTAGTAAAAATCTGTGAAAATATCTGAGATTTTGAAATTTATTAATCCTTAGTCCAATCTATTAATGTTATGAAAATTTGTATGATCGCTTGGGAATTTCCACCAAAGATATGCGGTGGATTAGGCGTCCATGTATATGAGAATTCCAAAAAACTTGTTGAGAATGGCAATGAGGTTCATGTAATAACAATGAAATCAGAGGGCCTGCCTTCAAGAGAGATAATGAATGGTATAGATGTTCTTCGTATAGATTATCCTGATCTTAGATGGATAGATAGGGTTTTGTTCCCTTCTGACACACAAAAACTTGGTATGTTTGAAGCGTTTTTTACAAATACCATTTCATTCAATGTTTTCGCATTCAGCGCTTACAAGCAGCTCGAAAAAGAAGGTTATGAAATAGATATTGTGCATGCACATGATTGGCTTGGAATACCAGCTGCTATGGTCTTACAGAAGGAATTTAACATCCCTTTTGTCCTTACAATGCATTCAACAGAATATGGGAGATCAGGAGGAGGCGGCCTTTCTGTAATACATAATCTTGAAGTTCTCGGTGGGCAGAAAGCAGACAGGGTGATAACAGTTTCAAATTCGATGAAGGAAGAGCTTGTTAGCATAGGTTTTGAGAGAGAGAAGATAGATGTTGTGTATAATGGTGTTGACGAATCAAAATATAATCCAAGAAACAGCGGGGTTAAAATTAAAGAAAAATTTGGTATAAAGGGTCCATTAATACTTTTTGTTGGAAGACTTGTGTGGAGAAAGGGGGTTGAGTATCTTATCAGGGCTATGCCAAAAATTATTTCAATTGAACCTGATGCTGAACTTATAATACTTGGTGTTGGTAGTGAAGAGGAGAAGCTTATGAAACTTGCAAGGGATATGAGAATGGAAAACAAGATAACTTTTATAAACAGGTATGTGAGTGAAAAGGAGCGTATACAATTTTATGCAGCTGCTGATGTTGTTTGTGTGCCTTCAACATACGAGCCATTTGGCATAGTTGCTGTCGAAGGTATGTCATCAGGAAAGCCTGTCGTGGCTTCAAGAACAGGCGGGCTTATGGAGATAATAAATGATGGTGAATCCGGCTTGCTCGCAAATCCTGGTGATGCTGAAGATCTCGCCAACAAAATAACAAGTATCCTTAAAGATAAAGAGCTTGCAAAAAAGCTTTCCGTAGGTGGGAGAAAGAGGATCGAACAGGAATTTACATGGAAGAAGATTGCTGAAAAAACGCTGAGCATTTATGAAAAGGTTCTCTACGGGCTTTGAAATGCGAGGGAAAATAGATATACAGGCAATGGGAAGTTTTGTTCTAATAACAATAGAATCCAAAGCAAAAAATATCGCTTGTATAATAACATCTCCAAGCGGGGAGCAAAAAATATTCATGCAACCAGCACCATTTTATTCAAATCCGCTTTATTCTGGAAAATCAGAGGAGAATTTTATAATCAATGCTGGTAAGTGGAAATACAAAATAATTTTCAGGCCTATAGAAAATGGAAAATATATACTAAAATTGATTGAAAATAAAAAAGAGAGATCTCAAACATTCTTTGTCAATTGGCTATAAACATCTAAGGTTTGTTTTGCAGCAATTTTCCATGAGTATGTTTTTTTTGAAGACTTCATACCATTTTCGCCTATACCTTTTCTAAGTTTCTTTTTCTTTAAAAGCATGATTATTGCTTTACATATACTTTTTGAATCTTTTGGTTTAACTTCTACTATATCTTTCCCATTTTTCAATTTCTCACAAACACCTGCATTTTCTGTTGCTATCACAGGACAACCATATGACATAGCTTCAAGAGCTGAAATTCCGAAAGGCTCGTAGACAGAGGGCATGACAAAAATATCAGCAGCCTTGTAATAAGAAGGGATCTCAGATTCTGGAACAAAGCCTGTAAAGATCACGGATTTGCTAATACCTATGTTTCTAACAAATTTTTTTAAACTTCCTAAGAGATAACCTTTTCCAACTATTATAAACTTTGTGTCTGGGAATTTTTTCAGAACATCCTTTGCTGCGTATAAAAGATATTCTATGCCTTTTTGATGTGTAAGTCTTGAAACGGACAAAATAATGAATTCATTTTTTAAATTATATTTCCTCCTTATGGCTTCAGGATATGCTTTTAATTTCGGACCAGCCGCATTGTATATAACATCTATTTTTTTCCCAAGGCCATATCTGTTCTCAATTTCTTTTTTCACGAGATTGCTGACTGCTATTATCCTATCACAATACTTTATACCGAAATTTTCGATTTGCTCTATCTCCTTATTTCCACTTCCGCATGCCCTCATGTACTCGAAAGAATGAAGGGTTAATACCCAAGGTGTTTTGTTTACTTCCCTTATTTTGAATGCTGCAAGTGTGCCAAACCAATCGTGTGTGTGTATTATGTCAAAAGTTTCATTTACCAATTCCTTGAAAATGTTTTTGTTGTATCTTAGAATGGTTCTTAAACTTGATCTATATTTTGGTGTACGAATTGCACGTATTTTTATTTTATCCACATTTTTATCCGGATTGTTGAATGATGGTAGTGCAAGATGCACCTCATGACCTTTTTTTACAATAGCTTTTGAGAGCTCATAGCAATGGGTATCTAAGCCGCCTTCTATGTTCGGTGGAAACCCCCAACCTATCATGAGAATCTTCATATAAACACTTTTATACTTGGTTAGATAATTTTTAAATAGAAGGGAGAATATATGACCCATATTATCTCAGTTATCTCAGGAAAAGGTGGGGTTGGAAAAACCACCCTTGTTTCAAATTTAGGTGCGTATTTAGCAAAAATGGGTAAAAAAGTGCTTCTCATTGATGGCAACCTGTCTGGCGCGAATCTCTGTGTTCATCTTGGAATGCCCGAAGGTTATCCTTTTTCTTTAAATCACGTGTTAAGAGGTGACATACCAATCGAACAAGCTGTATGCAAACATCATCTTGGTTTTGAAGTAATACCAGCATCCATATCTGATATAGAGGTCAAACCTAAGAGGCTCAAATACATGCTTTCTAAGCTTGTTGGCAAAAAGGATATTATAATAATAGATTCTGCAGCTGGTATAGATCAAGAAGTAAGGGCTTCCATAGAGGCAGCAGATAGTGTGATCATTGTTGTGAATCCTGAGCTTCCATCAATAATTTCTGCTATGAGGGCGAAAATGGTTGTTGAGGACAATGAAAAAGAGATAATTGGAGTTGTTGTTAACAGATCAATGGGAGAAAGTTTTGAAATGGATGTGAAATCTATAGAAAAATCTCTTGGCATACCTGTGATTGCAAAAATACCTGAGCATAAAAAGGTAAGAGAATCTATTGCGAAAAAAAAGCCTGTAGTTATACACTCGCCAGAATCATCTGTTTCATTTGAGATCAAAAAACTCGCACATCGCCTTATCGGTGAAAAGCCACCCAAGATTAAACTTTGGCATAGAATAAAGATGAAGTTATACGGTTAGAAAATGGCCAAATTTCTTGATGTTAGAAATAAAATTTATGCTGTTGGTATAGATATCGGTGGTACACACATAACAGCTGGTTTGGTAAGCAAGAACGGAAAAATCTTGAAGA
>Ga0078972_1000202_pt2 | contig 41049 bp, 31 predicted proteins | sample YelNatPaOPGAMG01_FD_67568 | JGI IMG/M metagenome (GOLD analysis project Ga0078972, IMG submission 67568) | Hot spring thermophilic microbial communities from Obsidian Pool, Yellowstone National Park, USA - OP-RAMG-01 (SPADES assembly) (version 2) | ecosystem: Environmental > Aquatic > Thermal...
AATAAATATATACTTATAGGAATTTTTCTATCTTTCTCAGGATTATTCTTTGGGCTTGTCATATCCCTCGGGGGGGGGGGGGGGGGGGTAGGAAGGCTTCCCGTCAGTTATTAACTGCAACTGTTAGTATCTTTCAAAAAACTCTCAAAAAGATTCCCCTTCAAGTTTTCAGGGTACAATTTGACATCAGGTATAAAAATAAGGTCTCTCATAATAAAGAGAGACCTTATTTTTATAATTTATCCAGAGAGATACTTGAGAAGAAAAAAATAAAACTAAAGATAGAAGGAGGTTATTATCTATGTCAGTAGAAGAAGTTGTTTCTGAAAAGACAGCATCTGGAAAGAAACTCGCACAACCTAAAGGGATAGATAGTGTCTCTATGCAGAAAGATAGAGAAGCTGCCAAGAAACTTGCCCAAGAAAGGGTTAAGGCTAGGACACTAGCTAAGCAACAGCAGTTATCGGAGAGGATAGCAACTGCAGCTGAACAGTTAGCCAGTAGTATAGAGGAGCTGTCGAGTGCTGCAGAAGAACTTAACAGGTCTATGGAGCAGATAGCAGCTGGAGCAGAACAGGCCAGTGGAGCAGCCGAAGAGTCTAGATCTGCTATAACCCAGATAGAAAAAAATACTCAAACCAATGCTGAGGTGGTTAATAATGTCCTAAATAGAATAAATAATCTTCAACTTTTAGTAGAAGAGACCACTACACTTATAGAACAGATAATTCAAGGTATAAATAATACTGCTGAATCAACAGTTGAGACGGGGAAATTGATAAACGATCTAGAGAAGAGGGCTGAAGAGGTAGGAAATATTGTCCAGGCAGTTGTAAGGATTGCAGATCAGACAAATCTATTAGCTTTAAATGCTGCTATTGAAGCGGCAAGAGCAGGAGAGCATGGCAGAGGTTTTGCAGTAGTAGCAGATGAGGTGAGAAACCTAGCAGAGATTTCGGAGAGAAGTGCAAGAGAGATAAAGGATGTAGTTGCAGATATACAGAGTGCGGTTAGAGAAGTAGTATCTCAGACAAATGAGATAGCTGGATCAGCAAGAGAAGAGGTAGAAAAGGGTAGGGTTGTAAGCGAAGGACTTGCTAAGATAAACAGTATAATGATTGAATTCCAGAAGGCAGGTTCAGAGATAGATAGGGTTTCAAGAGATATAGCTAATATGTCAGGAGAGTTTTTAAAGGGGGCAGAGGTGGTAGCCAATCAGGCGGATCAACTTGCCTCTGCAGCAGAAGAAGGAAGAAAGGGCGTAGAGCAGCAGGTAAAGGCGCTTTCAGAGGTATCTACTGCTGCTCAGGAACTATCACAGACGGCAGACGAATTGAAAAACTCTACTGATGTAAAGAAGTCTGGAGAAGAACTTGCAGCAATGGCTGAGGAGCTATCTGCAAATATAGAAGAGACATCCTCAGCATCCCAGGAAGTGGCTGGTGCGATAGAGCAGATTAGAAAGTCTGCAGAGATTCAGGCTAGAGAGTCAGCACTGGGGGCTGAGAGAGCAGAAAGGATCGCCTCTTCAGCTAAACAGATTCAGGGGAGGGCGGAAGCTGTACTAAAACAGGCACAGGAGGTTCAAAGTATGCTCCGTGAAAACGATAAGAGGGTCAATGAGCTTATAGAGAATGTTCAGAAGGCTGGAGAAGCAAATATGAAGGCTGTAGACCAGATAAGACTCCTTAGTGAAAAAACCAGGAAGATAGAGAAAACCGTAGAGACAATAACTAATGTCACTATACAGACAAATATGCTTGCTGTAAGTGGGTCTATCGAAGCAGCAAGGGCAGGTGAATATGGAAGAGGGTTCTCAGTTGTCGCTGGTGATATAAGAAACCTGGCTAATGAGTCTGCAGAGAACGCTGACAAGATTAAGGACCTTGTTAGAGAACTTCAATATCAGATCGAGAGAAGTATGCAGAATATAGAGCTTGCGGCAAGGAATGTGCTCTCTGAGGCTGAAAGGGCTAAGTCCGCTACCGAGAATCTCAACAAAATAGAGGAGAGTAATAACGAGATAATAAGTTCTCTCAATACAGTTTTAGATAACACTACTCAAGCCCTCTCTGCGATTGAACAGGCAGCTAAAGGGGTAGAGCAGATTAGTTCTGCAGCTGAAGAAGCTTCAAAGGCTATAACACAGGCTGCGTCGGCGGCTGAAGAGCAGGCTAGAGGTCTTCAGGAGATATCACAGGCTATAGAAGAGGTTGCGTCTCTTGCTGATGAATTGCAGAGTATATAAGAGGTGGAAGAATGAATACACCTACTTTAGAAAAGGTTAATCAAGAGCTAAAAACGTATGATCAGATAGTTATGTTTAGAATTGGTAAGGAATCATTCGGAGCTAAGATAGAAAGGGTAAAGGAAATAATCAGATATCCTTCTATAACTACTATACCTAGAGCTCCAGACTTCCTGGCTGGGATTACTAACCTCCGGGGACAGGTATTACCTGTGATAGATGCCAGGGTAATGTTAGGGATAGATATTAAAGATATCACAGAATCTACAAGGATCCTGGTTATAGATTCTCATAATTCACAGACAGGTATAATTGTTGATAGTGTCAATGGAGTTATCAGTCTGGAAGAAGCCACTATAGAGCCTCCACCACCGGCGATAGAACTAGAAATTGATGCTAAGTATGTAAAAAACATTATAAAACGAAGAAACACTGATAGTCTCATTATGGAACTTGATATAGACCTGATTACATCCTTTAAGACATCACAAGCTAAAGAACATCGAGAATCTCTATTTGGTTCTAAAGAAAGCTCTAACCTTGAAGAAATTAAAGAATCAGTCAAGGAGAGTCAGTTAGTCACCTTTATAATATCCGACGAAGAATATAGTTTTCCTATAGAATCGGTAAGAGAAGTGTTAAGGGTGGGTTACATAACAGAAGTCCCTGAGGTTCAACCGTATGTCTTGGGAGTACTGTCCGTAAGGGATACCCTCTTACCTGTGATAGATATAAGAAAACTATTTAACTTACCTTCTCTGGCTGAAGACATTAAGACAGAACTAGATAACTTTGATAGAATGCATACAGTATGGCTCAGAGACATAACTAATGCTCTGACCACAGGTGCAACCCTTACAGATGAACTCAATCTAGAAAATTGTGACTTTGGAAAGTGGCTAGAAGACTTTAGAACATCCAGTGAAGAATTGGCAAGGTTGATACAGTCCACAAGGTATGACCATATAGAACTCCACAGAAGAGTAAAAGAGGTAAATAAGGATGAATTAAACCAGCTAGGAGAGAGATTATCTATAGACATAGAAAAGATTAAAGACGCTATAGAAACTGCAGTAAAAGAAGATCAGAAGATCTTAGTAGTTGAGATTAAAGGCCTGCCGGTGGGATTTCTAGTCGATAGGATGCAACAAGTAATAAGGGTGTCTGATAAGCTTATTGAGCCACCTCCATCTGTCCTCGCCACTGAGAGGACAAAAAATCTTAAGGGGATACTCAAGTTAGACGAGGGTAAGAGGCTTGTACTGATTCTAGATGAAGAGAAACTTATAGACATAAGAGAGATAGAAAAGATAGAAAAGCAGGATGTTACCCTTGAGGAAGATACAGATAGAGAGGTATCTATCGATGAGATTCAGGTTATCACATTCAGGGTGGGGGATGAAGAATTTGGAATAGATATAGAGAGCGTAAGGGAGATAAATAGGCTCGATAAGATAACTTCTATACCTAGATCTCCATCCTTTATAAAAGGGATAATGAATCTTAGAGGCAATGTAATACCAGTTATAGACCTTAGAGAAAGATTTTGCCTGGAAAGAACAGAATATACTGAAGCCAAGAGGGTAATTATAGTAGAGATAGGTAATAAACTTACTGGACTCTTAGTAGATTCTGTCTCCGAGGTTCTTAGAATCTCTAAAAGAGACATAGAATCTCCTCCAGAGATAATCGAAACTGATGTTAATATGGAGTTTATAAGAGCCATTGGAAAAACAAACGGCGGAAATAGAATCATCCTAATAATCGACGTAGAAAAGATACTGAATAGTGAGGAAAAACAGGAGTTAGAGAACACAGAGAAGGAATATCTAAAAGATTCAACGGAGGAGTAGAATGCCTAAGAAGATAAGAGTACTGATAGTGGATGACTCCGCTCTTATGAGAAAGGTATTAAAGGAGATCCTTTCTTCCGATCCAGAGATCGAAGTAATTGGCACTGCAAGAGATGGAGAGGATGGGATAAATAAGGCTATAGAACTTGAGCCAGACGTTATCACTATGGATATAAATATGCCTGGAATAGACGGACTTACTGCCCTCCAATATATAGTCTCTCAAGAGGTATGCCCTGTTATAATGGTGAGCTCCCTCACACAAGAGGGAGCTCTAGCAACATTTGAGGCACTCGAGCTAGGAGCATTCGACTATGTAGCAAAGCCTGGGGGGACGATCTCTCTCAATCTTAAAAAGATATCTGATGAGATAATAGAAAAGGTCAAGGTGGCAGGTAGAGAAGGGGTCCTTGGTAGGATAAGGAGAAGATTAAAAAGAACCGCTGAACACAGGGTTGAGGTTACTAAAAAATCAAAGGCTCCACCTACTGGAGAGGTAAGAAAAGCGGTAGCTATAGGGGTTTCTACAGGAGGACCTAAGACCTTAATGGAGATACTCCCAGAACTGCCTCCTGACCTTGATGCAGCTGTGTTTATTGTCCAACATATGCCACCAAACTTTACGGCATCATTTGCTAAGAGACTAGACCAGTATTCTCAGATAACAATAAAAGAGGCAGAGGCTGGAGATATAGTTACTAATAACAGTGGCTATCTAGGTAAAGGGGGTTATCATCTCCTATTGAGAAGGGATAGAACTGATGAGGATATAAGAATACGGCTCTCCACTAAGCCTGAATATCTATTTGTCCCTTCTGTGAATGTTATGATGGAGTCTGTATTAGAGGCTTTTGGAAGTAATACAGTTGGTGTTCTCCTCACAGGGATGGGTGATGATGGAGCGGATGCTATGGTCAAGATAAAGAAAGCAGGGGGAATAACTATTGCTGAAAGTGAGGAGACAGCTATAGTTTTTGGAATGCCTAAAGAGGCTATTGAAAGAGGAGGAGCAGATATAATTGCACCAAGTTACAAGATAGCAGAAGAGATAATTAGTGGATTGAAGTCTCTTGGTTGAAGGATAATAGTGGAGGTAAGAATATGAGTTTATTAAAGGATGTTGTAGAAAAACTAGAGAGTAATGATGAGGATATAAGGCTTTCTGCTATAGAGGATATAGTAGATAATAATACGGTAGAAGCGATTCCATATCTTTTAAGAAGACTACCAAAGGAGGATTCAATCTTAATCAAAGAAACGATTATCTTTGCTCTTAAAAATCTAGATTGTTCAGGGGCTTACCAACAACTATTCTATCTCTTTAAGTCTCCAGATGCCTATTTAAGGAACTCTGCTATTAGTATATTCGCATCTTCAGGGGATAAGGCAGTTAATTTTCTCAGCTCTAGGTTTAATAATGAAGATAGAGAGGTAAAGAAGCTCATAATTGATACTCTATTTAAAATAGGAACGCACAGTAGCATTCTAGCCATAAGACCTGCAATTAGAGACGCTGCTATAAATGTAAAGATGACCGCTATAGAATATCTAGGGAGACTTGGAGACTATGATAGCATCCCCGAGATCTTAGATATACTCAGAAATACAGACCATCCAATGCTGGCGTTTTCTATCGTTGAAGCTCTTCTCAATCTTAATGATAAAAAAGCCCTAGAAAAAGCGCTCGATATCCTAATACCTGAAGGGAACATAGATGCCATAGACCCAGTACTTAAGCCAGAGGTCCTCAAGATATCAGGTAGACTTGGGAGGACTAATCTATTACTTACTCTACTGGAAAGATTGGAAGATATAGAGGATTATGCAGGGGAAATAATCTCTACAATAGAAGAGTTAGACGAGGAATCTTTAGGAGAACTCCTCTCTTACCCTAAGATACAGGAAATATTACTGGATATAGTTAAAGGTACCTCCATAGAGGAAGATATACGTTATAAAGCTGGGGAGTATATACTTAAGATCGAATCTTTACCGTCTGAGACCCTATTCGATATAGGTATGTCTTTACTCACAGCTGGAGATAGCCTCAAGGTATTGGGTATAAATCTAATAGGTATATCTAGGCATGCAGAGGCTAAAAAAATTTTACTGGAGGTGATAGAGTATACAAACGACGAACTAATAAAGGGAGTATGTTTAGAGACTTTAAGTCTACTTGAATAGGAGAAGAGGTTATGGCTTATTCCTTAGGAACTAACGAATTAAAGATTACTCTAAGTGAATATGAAAAGATTACTGAGCTAATATACAAAAGGACAGGTATCAGATTTGAGGCAAATAAGATGTATTTTGTGGTAAAGAGATTGGAGAAACGTCTTGAAGAGCTAAAGATGACTTCTGTCACCGAGTATATAAGATATCTTTACTTTCTTGATAAAGGTGAGACAGAATTTCAGAAACTTGCAGAATTACTCACTATAAATGAGACATATTTTTTTAGAGACTTCCCCCAGCTAAGGACATTTGCTGAATACTGTCTTCCAGATGTTGCCCAGAGAAAGCTTAAAGAAGGTCAAAGAACTCTAACTGTGTGGTCTGTTGGATGTTCCACAGGTGAAGAACCTTATACCCTAGCGATAATCCTCAGAGAGATGTTAGATGATGTATATCAGTGGGATATCAATATACTGGCAGTAGATATAGATAGAGATGCTCTGGAAAAAGCAAGAATCGGAGTCTATGAGGAGAGAAGTGTGAAGGATGTCCCTTTAGAGTATATAGACAAGTATTTTACCATCTTAAATGATGGGAGATTTAAGGTCTCTGACGAGATAAAGTCAATGGTAACTCTTGCCTACCTAAATCTTGGAGACCGGTTAAGCCTAAGAAGATATAGAGGTTTTGACTTTATCTTCTGCAGGAATGTCCTTATATACTTTGATGACATCTCCAGAAAACAGGTCGTCGACCACTTTTATATTGCGTTGAATCGAGGTGGATACATATTTCTTGGTTCTAGTGAATCATTGAGCAGGATAACTAATGCATTTAAGTTAAAGAGGATGGGAGGGAATCTAGTATATGTCAAAGAGTAGAATCTCAGCAGATAAAAGAAAGGTCCTAGTTGTAGACGACTCCCCAGTTGTGAGAAGTTTCCATTCTAATATTTTGAAGTCTGCAGGATTTAGAGTAGATAATGCCTCTGATGGAGCTGAAGCTTTGGAAAAAGCATTATCTAGGGATTACAACCTGATTCTCTGTGATATAAATATGCCCAATATGGATGGGATTGCCTTCTTAAGAAGATATAGGGAAGAGGGGAAAGAGACCCCTACGATAATTATTACAACACAGGAGGAAATGGTTAACAGGAAGAAATGTTATGAGGCAGGGGCAAATCTCTATCTGGTAAAACCTATAAAGCCATCTTCTCTGATACTGCATATAAGAGTGCTCCTTAGTGAGTAAAGAAGGTGAGATATTATGGAATTAAAGAGAGAGGGAGAAAGGTTAACTTTATATCTTTCGAATAGTGCTACTATCTTTAGTATAGAAGAGGACTTCTTAAAAATAAATGATGAACTTGTCTCCAATAATCTAAAATTCATAGAGATTAATACTAGTCAGTTAGAGGAGATTGATACCGCATATCTACAGCTTATCCTTTCTATTATAAATACAACAGATGGTATCTTTGACCTAGAGATCACCGGGAATAGCGAAAGTTTTAGTGAAATCCTAGATCTATATGGCATAAAGCTAGGAGGATGATGCAATGTGACGAAGTCTATCCTAATAGTTGACGATGCCGTATCTATGAGAGGACTGGTTGCTATGACCTTAAGAAATGCTGGATACGAGGTGATAGAGGCATCGGATGGTAAAGATGCCATCAATAAACTGGAGTCTAAAAGGGTAAATCTTATAATTACAGACTTAAATATGCCTAATATGGATGGCATAACCCTTATAAAGACAGTGAAGTCTATGCAACTTTATAAATTTATCCCCATCATTATGCTAACTACAGAGAGTCAGGCAGAGAAAAAACTGGAGGGGCAGAAGGCAGGAGCAAAGGCATGGATTGTAAAGCCATTTAAACCAGAAACTCTATTAGATGTAGTTAAAAAGATCATTGGATAATCTCAAGGGGTGAAAGATGAATACTGATATAGAATATTATAGAAGACAATTCTATCAGGAAGCTCGTGAGATATTAGAGACCCTAAGCGAGAGCGTCTTAAGATTAGAGGTAAATCCTGAAGATAGAGAACTTATAAATTCTATCTTTAGAGGTATCCACACTATTAAAGGTAGTGCTGGTAGCTTTGGGCTCGATAATATTTCTTCTTTTTCCCATTATTTTGAAGGGGTTTTGAGTCTTCTTAGAGATGAAATTATAAAAGTTGACTCGGAGCTTATAGACCTAATTCTAGCAGGGATCGACCATCTACTTGAATTGGTTGGAGGATATGAAAATGGTTCATCTATACAGATAGATAATTCTCTTATGGAAAGATTTAAGGCTATTATGGATAAGAAAGAGACTATAAAGGAAGAAAAAGAAAGCAAAAAAGAGATTGAACAAATAGAGGAATCAATACCAGAAGAGCTCATAGATATTCTAGAGAAGTATCATCAAGATGGGTTAAGTGTATATAAAATAGTTTTAAAGTACGATTCCGATACGTTTAGAAACGGGTATGATCCAGCTATCTTACTTAAGAATATAAGAGATGCCAGTAGTTACTATAAGGCTTATACTACCTGGCAGAACATACCTAAGATAAGTGACCTAGACCCATTCGAAATATACCTATTCCCTACAGTTTATATCGCCACCAATCTATCCAGAGACGAGATAAAAAGCCTTGCATTTGATGAATCCCTTTTAGAAGTGAAAGAGATATCTTCTATATGTGAAGAAGAGCCTATAGAAAATCAGGAAGAGCTCTTTAAAGAATTTCTAGCTGAGCTTCCAGAGATGTTAGCTGTCCTGGAGTCTTCAACCATCGACTATGAAAAGACTGGCTCTAGAGATGCCCTTAATAGTATATTCAGAGTGGTACATACTATAAAAGGTGATTCCTCTTACCTTGGACTAAAAGAACTTTCTGAGTTTACCCACACTTTTGAGAGCTTTCTAGAAAAATTACGTTCAGGAGAGTTCCAGGGAGGTCCTGAATATATAGATGTAATCCTTAAGGCTATAGATGACCTGAAGGGGATGATATCCTCTCTCTCTTCTAATAAGAAGATATCTATGCCTTCATCTGAAAAGACCATCTTAGAATATCTTTCGGGTAAAACAAAGGAAGAGACCCCCAAGATAGATATCTCTGATGAAGAATGGGAGGTGTTTATCTTTGAGGTTCAGCAGTATGAAGATATACTTTCTACCTATATAAAATCCCAATTAGACGGAGAGACAGTTAGTATTATTAGACGAGCAATCGATGGGTTAAGGAAACTGTTCAGGTTCTTCAACTTCCACTTTATAGAAGATCTACTCGACCGAGCATTAGAATTTATTGATGGAGAAGATTATACATCACTCCCTGATACTGTTAAAAACATCATAAGGTCTCTAATAGAGGTAGAGGAAGATCCAGATCGATATAGAGCAGGTAAGGTGGCAAAAAAGGAAGAAGAGAAAATAGTTCAAGAGACTCCTCAGGTAGTAACAGCTCCTCATAAAGAAGAGATAACATCTACTGAACCTAAAGAACAATCCAGAGAACAACAGACAGGTGTATTACGTATTGAGGAGAAAAAGGTAGATCTGTTTTCTAACCTTATTGGAGAGCTTATAATTGCCAGAAATACATATGAATATCTTCTTGGTGAACTTAGTGTTAGTGTCAATATGTCTCAGTCTCTATTAAAGAGATTCAAGGATAATTTCTATCTTATATCACGTCTCACAAATGAGATAAACCAGAATGTTGCCTTGTTAAGGATGGTCCCTTTAAAAGGAGTATTCTCTAGGTTTACTCGTGTCATTAGAGATATCTCTAGGAAAGAGAATAAAAAGATAAAACTTATAACTGATGGCGAAGATATAGAGGTTGATAAAAAGATTGCAGACATCCTTTCTGAACCACTCATACATCTAGTTAGAAATGCCTGTGACCATGGCATAGAGACACCTGATGAACGGATCAATGCAGGTAAGCCTGAAGAGGGAACAGTTATACTAAGAGCATCTCAAGAGGGGACTAACCTGATAATCAAGGTAATTGATGATGGACGGGGGATGGATAGAAACCGTATATATCAAAAAGCTATCTCGTTGGGATTAGATGTGCCTCCATCTATAGATGATCCGAACCTTTTCAATCTGATATTTCTTCCTGGTTTTTCCACTAAAGAAGAGGTCACTGATATATCCGGTAGAGGTGTTGGAATGGATGTAGTGAGAAATGCTATTACTTCTCTTGGCGGGAAGGTAGATATAAATTCTAAAGAGGGGGATGGAACAGAGATAACTCTCACTATACCTACTTCTATAGGTGTCACTCTTGCCCTAATGGTCGAGATGAATAATGAGATATATGCTATCCCTATGGAATACATAGTCGAGACTATGAAGCTACCTGTTAGAAACCTCAGGAGGTTACATGATAGGATTGGCTTTTACTATAGAGGAGATGTTTTACCTTTAGAGAAACTGGACACCCTTTTAGATAGAAGAAGAGACGGGTATAAGAGTATAAGAGATTTTATAGGTTATAAAGATGAAACAGATGAAATTCCTCTAGTAATAATAAGAGTAAGCGGAGGTAAATACGGTATTGTAGTTGATAAACTTTTGAGGAATATGGAAATAACAATAAAGCCTATGCCAGATGCCATTTCCAGCGTAGATATATTTAATGGGGTAAGTATATCAGGAGATGGTAGGATTATACTCGTATTAAACCCTGAAAAACTTGTTTAGGAGATAATAATGCAATATATACTACTTTTAATCTTAATTAGCTTTATATCGTTTCTAACAGGATACTTATTAAGTAAGAAAAAGAGAGCCATTGTAGAGGTAAAAGTAGAAGAAGACTCTAGGTATAAAGAATTGAACGGTTATCTAGAAAAGACCCTTGAGGATGTTGTTTCATTAAAGAGAAAGCTACTAAAGATAGAAGAGATTATACCAGTAGTAAATGAGCAGACCTTAAGAATAGCCTCTAGGATTGAGTCCTCTACCGTAGATACTATAAATAAATTCTCTGTTTTAGCGGATGATATAAAAAAGAATACTGATAATGCACTGGAATTAAACGACGATTCAAAGAAAAGATTGATATTTGGTATATGTAACACCATATATACTAGTTTCCTGGAGCGAAATATTGATATCCCTCAGAAATACAGGTGTAAAGATTTTGAAAAATGCAGAAAGACAAACAGGTGTATAGACGCGGAAAGGCTTCTATATGTTAGGGAGATAGTTAGGGAGATAGTTAGGAATACAGAGGAAACAGTCAATTCCTCTATAAAATCTCAAAATTCTTTTCTCTTTGAGAGGATCAACCTTTTAGTAGGCGATGTCAAGGGTATAAAGAAATTGTCTGAAGATATCGAGTATATAGCAAATATGACAAATCTATTGGCTTTAAATGCTGCTATTGAAGCGGCAAGAGCAGGAGAGTATGGAAGAGGCTTCGCGGTAGTAGCAGGAGAGGTTAGAAAGTTAGCAGAACACTCGAATAAGACAGCTAAGGAGATAAAAAACTCCTTAGCCCTTATATTAAGTTCACTTGATGAGACATATAAGACCTTTTCTTCTGCAATTGAAAAAGAGAGTAGATTATTTGAAGATACCAGCAACATCTACGGAGATATAATATCAGGATTAGTTTCATCGTTTCAAGATGTATATGCCTCGTTCGATTCATTTATAAGTGATACCTCAGGGATAAGAGAGATGATTAACTCAATAATATTCAATCTTCAGTTTGAAGATATAACAAAGCAAATGTCAACTCATATGGTTAAAATGCTCGAGGATATGACTAATTCATTGAAGGATATAGAATTACTTAAGGGGTTAAGGGATGATCTCCTGAGTTTAGGTGTAAAGAAGGAATTAATAGAAGAACTGGATAAATATTCTACTATGGCTGAGGAAAGAGAGATTGCTAGAGGTGTAGTATTAGGAGAGAATAAAGGATCGGTTAATTCTAAGAATGAAGACGACGTAACCTTCTTTTAGATTATTTATAGTTTTATGAACAACGCATATAACCCTGCAAATCTTACATAGACTAAACCTAGCAACCCAAAATAAAGGATCGGTTAATTCTAAGAATGAAGACGACGTAACCTTCTTTTAGATTATTTATAGTTTTATGAACAACGCATATAACCCTGCAAATCTTACATAGACTAAACCTAGCAACCCAAATATCCCCATATTTATAAATGTAGCTCCTGAACCAGCTATTGCTATATTTTTCTATCTCCTTCCTCTTCCTATACCATAATATTCAAATCCTATGCTTTTAAGAAGCTTATAATCTAGGGCATTTCTCCCATCAATTACTATTTTGGGCTCTTGCATCCTTTTAAATGCTTCCTGCCAATCTAATCTTACAAATTCTTCCCACTCTGTTACAAGAACTATTGCTTTAGTGCCATTTATAGCTTCAATAGGACTCTTAGCGTATCTTATCCTCTCCCCGAATATCCTCCTAATCTTTTCAATTCCCTTAGGGTCATAAGCTGTTATATCAGCTCCTTCTTCCAAAAGAGCATTCATAATATCTATGGATGGAGCTTCTCTAATATCGTCTGTATTGGGTTTAAATGTAAGCCCCAATATACTTACAGGTACATTCCAGAGGTCATAAAATCTCCTTTTTAATGTTTTTACAGGAATAAACTTCTGTCTATTATTTGCTATTATAGCAGACCTTATTAGTTCTAGACTATAACCATTGCTATTGGCTAAAAAATCAAGTGCCCTGACATCTTTGGGAAAACAGGAACCACCATATCCAAGTCCTGCACGAAGAAATCCCGAGCCTATCCTCGGATCTAAGGATAATCCCCTTGCCACATCATCTATATCTGCCCCCAGTATATCGCAGAGGTTAGCTATCTCATTTATAAAAGAGATTTTAATAGCAAGGGCAGAGTTAGCGGCATACTTTATCATCTCAGCTGTTGTTATATCTGTAATTACTACAGGGGCGTCTATACTACTATACAAACTTTTTATCCTTTCTATACTTTCTTTATCTTCTCCCCCAATAACTATCCTGTCAGGGTGTAACCAATCCTCTACTGCCATACCTTCTCTTAAAAATTCTGGATTAGATATATAAGATAATCTAGTATTAGAAAGGTATTGTCTTATAAGTTTTTTACCTGTTCCTGGAGGGACAGTACTTTTTACTACTATTGTTGCTGGTCCTGATGTTCTTTCTAGAACCCACTTAATACTCTTTCTTATATAAGATAGGTCTACGCTTCCATTCTGTAAGGATGGAGTCCCTACACATATAAAGACTATCTCTCCTATCTCATCTACCTCTTCTAATGTGGCAAACCTTATTTTTTGTTCTTTAATTGCCTCATCGAGAAGCTTTTCTAATCCAGGCTCATATATGGGAAGATTACCTTTTTTAAAGCTTGATACTATATTCTCATCAATATCAATACCAGTAATGTCATAACCTGCCTTAGCCAAGGCTATAGCTGTGACTGAGCCAACATATCCTAAACCTATTACACTTATATGCATTATTCCTTCCCCCAAAATGTCAATATACCTTTATTTAGAGATATGATTTTATAACGTTGAATGTTCATAAACATTATGAACTAATTCCTTTAGTACCTCTTTAGCCAAATTGTCCCATAATCCTAAGTTCACTATACTTCCAGGGGTAAGTTGGTCTGACACTCTACTGGCTATAGTCTTTGAGTCATACCTATCCCATCTTCTTATATCTATATTCCAAAACTCTATAGTAAAACCTCGCTCATTAATGGCAGTTAGAAGTTCTTTATTAATTTTTGATTCTGGTGGACGAAATAGAGTAATTTTTCTACCAGCAATACTCTCGAGTATTTCTTCAGCTTGTTTTAGTTTTACAACAATATCATCCTTTTTAAATCCAGTTAAATCTCCATAATATAAGCCCAGACTTCCCAGCTTATGACCTTTATATAGAATAGATTTTACAAGTTTAGGGTTGGATAGCGCAGAATTGGCAGTAATAAAAAATGTCCCCTTTATCCCCAGTTTATCAAAAGCATCAATAGCATCTAGTAAGTCTGTCTCTGGATACCTTATTTCAACTGTATACTCTATCCCTTCTTTATTAGAGAATACTGCACTAACCCTGTTAAACTCTTCTGGAATTTCATATAGATAGACCTTCAGCCTGTAGTACTCTTTTATATCAATCCTGCATAGATTAGAATCTAGCCACTCCTTTATCTTTCCCCTCGGGTCTGCACTCTCTTCACCTGCCATTACAAACCATACCCTATCCTTACCATAGATATTCCTGTATATATCTACTGACACATTTCCAAATCCATCAAGAGTAGCTCTTGACAATTTCCCTCTATTGTAATAGTCAAAAGGCCTATACATCTGAGGGGCGGTGATAATTACCATATCGTTAGGACTACTCTTAGAATGTATATAGTTTACAGCATCTCTCCAAGGTCTAGAGATAAAGTCTAATCTTTGGTTATAGTTATATATGGCTAACCCATCTATTAAAAATATACCTACAATAAGAATAGTCAGGATTGGGTAAAATTTAACCCTTTTCATCCCTCTTCCTATGAGGATAAAGTATCCAAAGATAAATGGAGATAGATATCTTGCACTAAAGAAGCTCTTATTCAAAGAGCCTATTATAAGTGTAAAGAATGGGACGAAGAAGGAGAGAGAAATTAAAAGTATACCAGTCTTATCTTTGTATGGGGGGAAAAGACCTATAAGGAAGAAAATAAGAATAAAATAAGAGAAATAATCTATCAAACTATTTGAGAATATACTCCTTGCATACCCGAGATTTATCTCTATAAAGGAGTTTCTAACTACATCTAATGTAAGTGTTTGTTTTCCCTGGTAAACTTCAGGTGTCCTATTTACAAATATTACATATATCCAGGGAGAAAAGATAATTAAGATTATAAGCTGGGAAACAATCCACTTCTTAAAAGAGTTAAAATCCTTAACCTTTTTGATCAATACAAATATATTCTCAGCTAGGATCAGAAAACTAGCATATATATGGGTATAGAGGGCTATTATATTTACAATTATCAGATAGATTAAGCTATTCTTTTTTGATTCAGAAATCCATTGATATAAGAGATATATAGATAAGAGAAGAAGAAAGGTTAAAAACGGATACATCCTGGCTTCCCCAGAGTAGTAAAGTTGAAAGGGTGAGAATGCAAAGAGAAATGCAGAGATTACACCGACTGTAACCCCAAAGAGTTTAGATGATAGCTTATATATAAGATAGATACTTAAAATACTAAAAACACTTGAAAAGCCTCTAAGTGCTATCTCAGAGTCCCCAAAAAGTCTTATCCAGAAATGTATAATGAGAAAATAAAGAGGAGGATGAATCCCGGTAGATGCTCTGTTAATAATAATTTCTCTTATAGAACTCTGAGCTAATTGAACAGTTATAGCTTCATCAAGCCATAGACTTCTCCTACCTATATTATAGAATCTTATAACTGCACCTAAAATTATAAGGATTATAGGGACAATTTTGCTCTTTATGAATTCTTTATTCATTGCTATAATTCCAAAGACTGCAGGTAAAGCTGTATTGATAAGGAATAACAGAAATGCACTATTAAATGCAGCCTCTTGTGATAAGCCAAATCTTCCTAAGAGTACTACTGCAACCCCCTCTCTAACACCTAACCCTCCTATAGTAATTGGGATAAGATTAGCCAGCATAACAAGAGGATAGGCGATGACTACCGAGAGGATATCAAAAGACTGGAATGCCCTAGATAGAAAATATACTTCAACTAGAACTATAGAGTAACTCAAAAGAGTAAGACATATATTTATAAATATAGTCTTTCTCTTTAAAACCTTAAGACCATCCATAAGTTGAGGATAATTTTTAATTACAGGGAGTTTGAATATGATAGAGAGCCAAATTGGATTTAATATTACGATAAATAGACCTATAAGCAGAATTCCGACTGTAACTGCTAGAGTTATGTCAAGAAAATAATAAATGCCCCAGAGAGAAAATAGACTAACTACCCAGACATCGAATATCTTATCCCATAGGACGAGTCCTGCCCCAGCTAGTCTTTTATCCTTAGAAAGATTACCAATTCGTGCCAATTCTCCAACCCTCCCAGGAGTTACTATACCTAAGGACATCCCTATGAAGTAGCTATCCATAGAATTCTGAAAAGATTCTTCCACACCTGTATCCCTTACCAATATATGCCATTTTAAGATCTTAAAGAACTGAAAGGATAATCCCATGACAAATGCAATCCCTAGGGAGCTTAATCTTGAATTTAATAACACCTTGACAAGAGGTCCTATAGAAATACGGGTAAAAATCACATAGAGTATAAGAATAGTCACTAATATCTTAAATAGATTGATAATTAAGTTTTTCTTCGCCCTGTGTGTCATACTCTCGTAAGATTTTTACTCTATTTGAGTTGGGAAATATTATATTTGGATAACCTTTTATCTCTTGAATTTGGAAATACCTTGAAGAGGGGATATAGATATATGGGTTTTCCATCCCTAAGGTTATCCTTTCTATAACCTTAAAAGAATTAACTTCATCTTCAACTGTAATCCTTTCTTCTTCTATTCTTATAATTCTTATAACTTCTATCTTACTCTTCTTCTTATACGTAATTAATAGACGTCTTAGAACATTCTTTACGATCAAATTTAACTTCGAAATCCTCCCCAAGGTCAGTTGAAACAGTCTAGAGATTATAGTTTTGACTGGGGACATAAGCACAAAAGATAATCTTAATGCATTTGATCTTACCCTAACCCTGTTCTCTTTAACTTCAATAGTTATTTCTGGATTCAACCATCCACTAGTGTAATACCTTCCATCTATATGCAAGACTATTCCACTATCTAATAGTAAAGATCCTTTATCTTTAAAGGAGATTTTTAATATCCCCCCTTTCTTTAGATTGGAGACAAGATAGAAATTCTTATTGCTAAATATAAAAATTCCACTATCTGATAAGAATCTAGAAAAGCTAGAATTATACATCGGCTCTTTTAATTCACCGTTATATAGGTCAATATGAGCCTGTATATACGTATAACCAATATAGGAAAGATATCTATCATCTAGATTATAAGGCCCTATCGTCTTTCTCTCAGCTAGAGACCTTCTCAAGCTATAAGCAATCCTTCTAGCATTTCCATTCCAAGAAGAAGATAACTCAATTCCTGATGGTATTATGTACTTAGTATTACGAGAACCGTACTCTCCACCAAATGTTCCATCTGGATGAGAAAAATATACTATAAAGTCTAAAGCCCTATCTACTATTTCTTTGGCTTTCTCATCTTTGGACCTCTTATAGTATTTACATAAATAATCTATAGCTAATGAAAGGTATCCTATATCTGGACCTCCATATTCAGAAAACCACCCTTCCTTATCCTGTCTTTGAGCTAACTTTTCTAATTTCTTCTTGGCAGAACTCATATACTTCTCTTTAGAGGTAAGAAGATAGATATTATACAAGCCTGCTATTGCTCCTGTCTCTTGATTTCCTGCTGTAAAATCATCATTTTTAATGAGCCAATCTCCAGCCTTCTCTAGACTTTCTATTATACTTTCATAGGAGGGGATTTCTTTACCAAGGGTTAAAAGAACTTCTGAGATAGCATATGAGGTAAATGCAGTGGCAACAAAACTATTTTCATTAGGGTACCACTCATCAAAAGAACCATTATTCCTCTGGATTTTCTCCCAAAACTTTAAAGCTCCATCTATCCATAAAAAGATGTAGGGATTTCTAAAATATACATTACCTGGGACATCAAGGGTATACAGGAGAGCAAGTGTAAGAACCGCCTCCTGGTATCTTGCACAGGGGAAATCTGTTACACTGTAGTGCCAGTACTGTCTATCGAAACAACCAAAGGTAGGACTGCTTGGGTTTTTATCAAGCAGTCCTAATAACCTTGGAGCTTCCATTAGAATAGTATCAAGATATATACTCATTAATTCAAACCTCTTCTAAAATAAAGTACTCTTCTTTTCTATCAGAAGATATATTATTTATCATCTCACCAAGAAGACCTAAAGAGAGAGATTGGATTCCTAAAATCATACATAAAACCCCTAGTGTAAGAAGGGGTCTATTCCCTATAGGGGTATCAGTTAAAAATTTATGTATAACTAGATAAAGATTTATGATAAAACCTAAAACAAACATTACTGCTCCTGTACCGCCAAATATATGCATAGGTCTTTTGAAAAATCTTGTCAAGAACACTACAGTGAAAAGGTCTAATAAACCCTTAAAAAGTCTTCCCCAACCATACTTAGACCTACCATACCTTCTTGGATGATGTGTAACGACTATCTCTCCAACAGTAAACCCCTTACCATAGGCTAAGGCTGGTATATATCTATGAAGTTCTCCATAGATTTCTATGGATTTTACTACCTCTTTTCTATAAGCTTTGAAGCCACAGTTAAAGTCGTGGATATCAACCCCAGTAGCCCATGCCGTTAACCTATTAAAAAATCTAGAGGGCAAAGTCTTAGAGAGGGGGTCATATCTAACCTTTTTCCATCCAGAGACTACGTCATAACCTTTGTTTATCATCTCTATAAATCTAGGGATCTCTATAGGGTCATCTTGTAGATCGGCATCCATAGTAATTACTATATCACCCACCGCCTTTTTAAATCCTGCAGAGAGGGCACTAGATTTACCAAAGTTTCTCCTAAATCTTATTCCCTTTACCCTAGGATCTTCCATATGGAGTTTCTTTATTATCTCAAAAGAGCCATCAGTACTCCCATCATCTACAAATATAACCTCAAAAGAAAGATCAAGGGGAATTGTGCTTTCTACAATCTTTTTATAGAGAGTTTCTAATGTCTCTACCTCATCCTTTAAAGGAATAACAAAAGATACATTACAACTTTTCATTTAAAGCTCCTCCCAACAATAATACTGAACCTTGCCCATGAGGGAATGTCCCTGTCTTTCTAGTTGTATAGTATATATAATCCCCAGGACCAGTTCCTTCTGAAACACCCAGAACATCTCCCTCACGGGTAATTCTCGTCCTTATCCCTTCAAATGTCTTCTGTGCAATTTCTAGATAATCTTTATTCAATATACCTAAGGATACAGCCTTTGCTATACCATAACTAATGAGGGCACTACCTGAGGTTTCAAGATATGTATCCTTCATATTTATAAGGGTATGCCACAAACCCGAACTATCCTGAAGTCTTATAAGGGTCATTATCATATTCTTCACTATTGTTTCAATGTAGGTTTTATCTTCTCCTTCTAAATAAGGGATGACTTCTACTAGTGTAGCTAACATCCAGCCGTTTCCTCTTGCCCAATAGTTAGGCGATTGTGAAAGGGTTAATTCATCCCAGGCATGATGGAATAAAAATATATTAGGGTCCATCAGATATCTTATATGTATCTTTAGCTGTCTTATACCCTCTTCTTTATATATCCCTCCAAGTCTTACCATAAAAGGACATATCATATATACGGTATCAATCCAGAGTTGTTTCGTCTCTGGTACATTGACGATTCCACCAGACTGAAGTCTATCCTTATAGGAGAGTACAAAATCACCTAACTCTCTTGCCCTTTTTATATATCTTTCATCTTTAGTGATTTCATAGAGAGAAATAAGGACATCTCCTATTGCACAATCATTTACATTCTTAGGCATAGAGGAATTTACCATATACATTTCAATAATGTTTTTTACTGACATCCAATTTCCTGAGGCTATAAGACCTTTCATAGCTACAGATTGCCCCCAAGAGAAGCCAATAATACCTCTTTCTATCGTCCTATATGCTACAAGTTTCACCAGGTCCTTGCCTGTAAACCAGGATGATGTTTTAGGAGAAGGACCTTTGTAACTTTGATTATATCTCTTCTCAATAGCTTTCATCTTAGAAATAGCAGTATCTAAATATCTCTCTGCCTCAGTAAATCTTTTATTTTTTATCTCATTTTTAGCTTTATCTATGAAATTTTCTACCTCAGTAAGGTCCCAGCCCTTTGCCCATTCTAGTCTCATAGAGTGAAATAGATTGTCTGCATATTCTAATTTCTTCTCCAGTGGAGAAAAAAGTTGTGTATCAAAAACCAATAGAAATATAAAGAGAGAACATATAGGAAGATACTTTTTTCTCATCTCTGGTTTGAAAGATGCTCCTTATAGGTTTTAGAAAATATATGGTGACCATCGCCTTTTGCCACATAGTATAGATAGTCGGTATTGGATGGGTTTATTACTGCCTTTATAGATGAAAGACCTGGGTTTGATATGGCTCCTGGAGGAAGTCCATAGTGGATATATGTATTGTAAGGGGATTGAATCCTCAGGTCTTCGTACGTTAATACCTCTTTCGGTTTATCTAATAGATACTGTACAGTTGCATCACATTGAAGCTTCATACCTATTCTTAACCTTTTAAGTAGGACCTGTGCTATAATAGGTCTCTCATAGTCAATCTTTGCCTCCTTCTCCACCATTGAGGCTAATATTATTGCTTCTCTAGGGGTAAGACTTAATCTAGAAACCTTTTTTTCAAAGTCAGATGGCAATACTTTAATAAATCTATCTAGAAATTTTTTTATCACTAGTTCTGGTTTCATCCCAACATAAAATTCGTATGTATCAGGAAAAAGAAAACCCTCGTATGGGGGGGAGATAAATGATGGATAATCTCCATCTACCTTTTTATTCAATGCAGATAGAAATTCTTCTCTGGAGATAACCCCAGCCGATTCAAGCCTTTGAGCGATCTCTTTTGAGGTGAATCCTTCTGGTATTGTAACCCATACTACCTCCGGCTTAGTTCTTAATAAAAATCTTATTACCCTATCTACACGAAGTCCCCTTGGTACATTAAAGACACCTGGAGAAAATTTGGTATCGGCACCTAGCCTCTCAGACAGGTATAAAAATATCCTCTTAGAAGAGATAAGACCCTTCTCTTTCAGTACAGAGGCAATTTCACTGGCATTCATATTATATCTTATATTCACCCTATCTTCTCCATAGTATGGAAGAGGAGGATAAAGGGAAAAAGATATAAAGATAAGGAAACTACAGAAAAAAACAGTTATAATTTTTAAAATTAAAAGACTTCTCCTCATTTACTCTCTATAACAGCCATATTTTTCAGGTACGAATATATGAACACGTCTATATCTCCATCTAAAACCCCTTGAACATTGCCGACTTCTACTCCTGTGCGGTGGTCCTTTACTAAGGTATAAGGATGGAGGACATATGAACGTATCTGGTTACCCCAAGCTATATCTTTTCTTTCTCCCCTAAGATTCTGTATCTCTTTCTCCCTCTTTTCCTTTTCAAGTGCAAAGAGTTTAGCCTTGAGGATCCTCATAGCTGTCTCTCTGTTTTGAAGCTGTGACCTCTCACTCTGGCACTCAACTACTATTCCTGTAGGAATATGCACAATCCTTACCGCTGATTCTGTCTTATTTACATACTGTCCCCCAGGACCGCTGGCTCTAAATGTATCTATCTTTAAATCCTCTGGTCTTATCTCTATCTCTATCTCATTACCTATATCTGGAATAACCTCCACAAGGGCAAATGATGTATGTCTTCTATGAGCAGCATCGAATGGGGAGATTCTAACTAATCTATGAACACCTCGTTCTGACTTTATAAGACCATAGGCAAAGTCCCCCTTAAGGAGAAATGTGGCACTTTTTATCCCAGCCTCTTCTCCATAAGAGATATCTACAAGCTCTATATTGAATTTATTCTTTTCAGCCCATCTGGTATACATCCTCAAGAGCATCTCAGCCCAATCCTGGGCGTCTGTACCACCTGCCCCTGCATGGATGGTTACCACTGCGTTGTAATTATCGTATTCATCCCTGAAAAGTGTTTCTAACTCGAGTGTATCCAAGAGTTTTTTAGCTTCGTCTAATTCAAGCCTCAGCTCATTCTCCAGGCTATTATCCTCTCCAATAAGTTCTAAGAACTCTTTAAGTGAGTTTATAATTCCAGCTACCTTCTCTCCTTTTTCTACAAAGTCTCTTATTCTACTAACCTCAGATAGTAATCTCTGTGCCTCTAAAGGATTATCCCAGAGACCTTCTTTCTGTATCTCTTCTTCTAGGATAGAAAGCTTCACTTTTTGCTTTTCAAAGATAATCACTGAGCTCTATATATCTCTTCTCAAGCTCCAAGACTTCTTCTTTCATTATACATCCCTTCCACAGCAATTTTTATACTTTTTCCCACTGCCACAGGGGCAGGGGTCATTCCTACCAATCTTCTTTACCTTTACAGGGGTCTTTCTTGTCTCTGAGGAGGAGTTAGTTATGGCGGGTCTCCTTTCTGGTTTTCTTTCCTCTCTGATTTCTAATTTCATAAGGAGTCTGGTGATATCCCTTCTTATACCTGAGAGCATCTCTTGAAACATCTCATATGCTTCTCTCTTGTACTCTATGAGAGGTTCTCTCTGTCCATAAGCCCTTAGTCCTATTCCTTCCTTTAGAAAGTCCATATTCTCCAGGTGTTCTATCCAGTGATTGTCCACTACCCTTAGCATTATATATTTTTCTGCCTGTCTCAGGAGTTCTTCTCCTATAGTTTTCTCTTTCTCTTCGTATTTCTGGGCTATCTTCTCCCTACAGATCTCTACTATCTCTTCCCGTTTTAGTTCCTCTAATGTCTTTGCTGAAACCTCTATATCGAAGATCCCTTTTATACTATTTACTAGACCATCTATATCCCACATATCCCTGTGGTTTTCGGGAAGATAGAAGTTAACAATCTCTGTAAGGGTATCGAACATAATAGAGAGGACAGAAGATTTTAGGTTTTCACTGGTAAGGACCTTTCTCCTTTCATCATATATTACCTTACGCTGGGTCTCCATAACATCGTCATATTCTAGAAGCTGTTTACGTATGTCGAAGTGATAGGATTCTACCTTCTTCTGGGCATTCTCTATAGTCTTTGAGATCATAGGGTGCTCTATAGGTTGATTTTCATCCATACCGAGCTTATCCATAATTCCCTTTATCCTATCAGAACCAAATAGCCTCATCAGTTCATCTTCTAGAGATACGTAGAACCTCGATGAACCTGGATCACCCTGTCTTCCTGCCCTTCCCCTTAGCTGATTATCGATCCTTCTAGATTCATGTCTTTCTGTGCCTATAATATGGAGACCACCAAGTTCAACTACCCCTTCTCCAAGAACTATATCTACCCCTCTTCCAGCCATATTGGTAGCTATTGTTACAGTACCTTTCTCTCCTGCGTGAGCTATTATTTGTGCCTCTTTTTCATGGTATTTAGCATTTAATACCTGATGTGGGATACCTAATCGTTTGAGCATACTGCTCAGCATCTCTGATTTTTCTACCGAACGAGTTCCTACAAGCACAGGGCGTCCTATCTTATATAGGGAAGCTATTTCCTGTATGATAGCGTTAAACTTGGCTTTCTCTGTCTTATACACAGCATCAGGATGGTCTATCCTGATCATAGGTTTATTTGTAGGTATTACTACCACCTCTAACCCATATATCTTTAGGAACTCATCTGCTTCTGTAGCAGCTGTACCAGTCATTCCTGCAAGCTTCTGGTACATTCTGAAGTAGTTTTGTAATGTTATTGTCGCTAGGGTCTGAGCCTCCTGTTTTATCTTTAAGCCTTCCTTTGCCTCTATTGCCTGATGAATACCATCACTATAGCGCCTTCCATACATAAGCCTTCCAGTAAACTCGTCTACTATAATTACCTCCCCATCCTTTACTATGTATTCTGTATCCTTTCTGAATAGTTCTTTGGCTTTTAAGGCGGCTATAAGATAGGAGATGTAATCTATATCTCCATCTCCGTATATGTTCTCTATCCCCAGCATTTTTTCTGCCTTTCTTGCCCCTCCATCGGTAAGCACCACATTCTTTAACTTTTCATCTACGGTATAATCTTTATCTTTCTCTAGTTTTCTTGCTAACTGAGCAAATTGATAGTAAAGTTTAGTGGGTTTATCCGCCATACCAGATATAATAAGAGGAGTTCTCGCCTCATCTATAAGGATGCTATCCACCTCATCTACTATGGCATAGTTAAATTCTCTTTGAACCACCTCTTCTATACTTAAAGCCATATTATCCCTTAGATAATCAAATCCAAATTCTGTATTTGTCCCATACGTAATATCGGAGTTATATGCCTCTCTCCGTTCTTCTGAAGTGGAGTCATGCTGGAGGAGTCCAACCTTAAGTCCTAAGAATTCATATATAGGTCCCATCCAATATCTGTCTCTCTTTGCCAGATAGTCATTTACTGTGACTATGTGGACTCCTTTACCTGTAAGGGCATTAAGATAGGCTGGCATAGTAGCTACGAGGGTCTTACCCTCTCCTGTTTTCATCTCGGCAATCTTACCTTCGTGGAGAACGATAGCTCCTATAAGCTGGACGTCAAAAGGTCTCATATTTACCTTTCTCTTAGCTACCTCTCTCACCACAGCAAAAGCCTCTACCATAATATCATCTAATGTCTCTCCATGATCAAGTCTTTCTCTAAACTCTAGAGTTTTTCTCGAGAGTTCTTCATCGGTGAGCGAAGAGACCCTAGGTTCCAGCTCATTTATCTCCTCTACTATCCTCCAGTATTTGGCTAATTCTCTATCGGCATTTCTGCCAATAAGTTTTTCTAAAAGCTTAAACATATTACATTACCTTCTTTCAAAAACTCAATATAACCCTCTCTCTATCCTTAGACACTATATTTTCTACAAAATCCTTATATTCTTTGTATTCTTCAGGTGAAATATATATGCTTCTAATCTGAAAGACCCTCTCTACCTTCAGTATATTCCCTTCTAACTTAAAGGTCATACTGTAGAATCCAAAAGGCTTATCTATAGTTATGTCATTTGGAAGATGCATAATACTAACACCATCTGGCAAGGTGTATGTCACTGTATCTCTTGTAGTATATGGATTCCAGTATGTTATTGGGTAGGTTCTTGTTGCTTTAGCTACCGATTCACTAGATTCTAATCTCTCCATAATAGAAGGCAAGAAGGAGATAGTGTTTCCTGCAACCTGGGCATATCCAGGGGCATGGAAGGAATACTTCTCCCAAACATCTATGTCTAGGTTTCTCAGGTCTGACAGCTCATATGAGTCAAGAGAGGCGTTCGGTATAAGAGAACTTAGAGATGCCCCTAAAGCCTCTTTTATCTCCCTATCACTGGCAGACTTCCATTGACCCCTTAAAAATGTATCATAGAAGCCCTTTAGGGTTACAACTGCATCACCTTTTATAGAGCCGTCTTTTGCAAGGTCGACCTTTATATCCCTGGCTTTCACGTTTATAGATGCATCATCTACAGGTATATCTACCAATAGAGGTCTTCCATCCTCTATAAGTAATGCCTTTGTCCCTTGATCCATAGACGGAATATAGCCAAATCTATTGTCTTCTGCTGTTCCATCAAGGAAGTATAGTTTATCGTTTAGTTTTATTGCACATATGGCATGGTCGAATTGAAAACCTGGAGAATCTACTGGCAATGCCCCCCTATCTCTGGTTCTTACTAGCACATAATATGCAGGGATATTTATCTCTTTAAACATAGAAATAAGGAGTGTAGCCTTGTCCTTACAATCTCCATATTTATACTTGAATACCTCACTTGCCTGATGGGGCATAAGTCCACCTATCCCGAACTCCAACCCCACATACCTTATCTCGTTAGTGACAAAGGAGTATATCGCCCTGGCTTTCTCTTCTAATGTTAATTTATCCTTGGTAAGTTCCATTACCTTTGCCTTTATTGCATCATCAGCCTGTGTCTTGGGATTTGCTATACTATAATACCAGCTAGCTACATCATCCCAGGATTTGAATGTTGTTATCTCCAATCTTGGAACTATATCTCCTAATGGGGGCATATAATCCTCTGGGATGATCTGGGGGACATCCTTCATCTCCCACACATAAGAGATGGTAGAATCCTTCTCAATAATCTTGGGTTTAAGGTCTCCATTTGACATCTTATAGTAGATAGACATCCCTTTAGGTATAGTTACCGTATACCTTGTATTGAGAATAGGGTCAAAGTCTTGGAAGTAAAATTCATCTTGGAAATTCTTTCCTATAGCACCTCTACCAAGCTCATCTATTGTATAGGCGTATTCTATGATTGCATTATTCTCGAGGGCTGGCATAGAGATTACCTTAGCCATAGCATCGGAGTATAGATGATACCCTTCAGCAAGAGAGACATCATTTATAGCGGTTGCCTCGACCTCTGTACCATCAGGCTTTATTGTTCTAGCTCTTAATATCTTTACCCTTTCACTCAAAAGACTATAGGGTATGAATACCTCTCCATAGTTCTCTCTTCCGCGTTCGTTTAGTATCTTTATTACCCTGTGATATGTGATAGAAGAGGTACCATCGGGATGTACCACCCTTTCACCATTATCAAGGAGGATGATACTCGAGGCATCAGGATAATCCTTCTGGGTAGGAGTATTAGCAATAAGCTTTGAGACATCTGTTAATGTGTATGTTTCCTTCTTGAGAAAACTTATATAGTCCTTTAATGTAATATTACCAGGTTCTATCTCTAATGCCTTCTCCCAGTATACAATTGCCTTTTCCTCTTCATCTAGATTATAGTATAGGTCCCCCAGGGATGAATAGACCTCAGGATAATAGGGAGATATGGTAGATGCTTTTTCTAGGATTGAAAGGGCTTCCCGAGGCTTCTTATCGCTTGCATATAGATTTGAGAGGTCTAAATAAAGAGACACATTATATGGCTCTCTAGCCAGCTTATTCTGAATCATAGAGATTGCCTCTTGGTATCTTCCCATATTCTTGTACAGAGAGAATAGATTTGTAAAGGCGCTGGAAAAGGCTCTGTTTATCTCTAGTGCCCTCTGATAAGAATTGATTGCATCATCATACCAGCCTCTTCTCTCTGATATAATTCCATCTAAGTAATACCCCAGGGTATAGGTGTCGTTTATATCCATAGCATTCTTTATATTCAACTCTGCATCTTTCAGCCATCCCCTTGTAAGATACGTCCAGGCTAGGTAGGTATAGGCTTGGACATATCTTGAATTATGCTTTAGTGCCTCCTGAAAATATCCGATAGCTTCATCATAGAGCCCCTTTCCATATCTATTCCAACCCAGTTCAACATATGCCCTGGCAAAGTCTTCAGTAAGAGAGACTGCCTTTTTAAGTTCCATTATTCCCTCATCAGATTTTTCATTATCCAGATAGGTAATTCCTAGAAAATAGTGAGGAAGTGCAGTATCAGAGAGTTCTATTGCCTTAGAGAAACATCCTTCTGCCTTATCCCATATTCCATGCTTACGGTATATGATTCCTGCATAGATAAGGTTCCAATAATCTTCAGGTAGTGGTTCATCCGATAGTTCATAGGTAGTTCCTTTTACGAAATCCTTTGGCTCCAGACTATACTTTAATTCAGGGATGGCATTTCCATCCTTATCTGTTATCCTTAGGATAAACCCCCATCTCCCTGTATCCTGGCAGACCTTAACTAGGACCTTGTTCCAGCCCTTATTGAGTTGACACCTTACTACGTCCTGATCTATATATAGATCTCTATATAGGTCTTGAGACAAAACCTTTGTATCATTCAACCATATAGAGGATGCCCCTGTGCTTCCAAATCTTATATAGACCTCTCTATCCTCTGGGGTATATATATAATTTAGGGCATATGCTACCCCTTCAGTAGAGGGATATAGGAGGGTATCAAATTTCATAACTCCAAAGGTGGTCCCAGATTGGAACCATTTTACCTCTATACCACTCTTGCCTGTATAGGTTTTATCTGGGTTTATCTCCTCCTCCGGATCAAAGACCTTGTAAAATCCTGACCTGCCGACATTATCAAATGGTCCTATTACAAGCCAATTGTTTATAATTCCCAGTTTTGTTAAAGATTCATTTGCCAGGGAGTATTCTCCCAAACTTAATAGATTTTGAATACGTTCCCACTCTAGAGAACCTTTGAGGTAGGGATCATTCATAACCCTCTTTGATACCTCGTCTATAAGGGGTATAGCCTCTTTATGAAAACCATCATCATTAATAATATCTCCTATAAGATACCAGTAGCTTAGAGCCATCCGTTCATTGGAGGAGTCCAGTAGTTTGGTCCAATTAGAGATAGCTTCTCTATCATTACCTTCGATCCAAGCCTTCCATCCATCTAACTCGTAGGAGATATTGCTCTTCAGGTAAAGCCTATCAATAGCTTCTTGGGAGAGAGCTAATGATGGGATTAGTAAAATAAATACTAATATTAACGATATAATCCGCCTAAGATTCACTTTAATATCATCTCCTTATAGATTATGTTTGTATAAAACAAAACCAGCCCCTACCTTTGGATAAAAGTAGGTAGTCTTATGTGGCAATCTCATACCAGATTCTACTATGGATTTTATACTCCTCATAGATGGTGGATTCAGTAGAAACGCTGCATCATAATCTCCTCTATCTACCAGGTTCATCGCTTCTTTTTCACTGTTTGTATAATAGAAGACTAAATCTCTAAAGGAATCCAGGAACCTATGGAGGGAGATAACATTGAGCCCTTCTGTAGAGAATCTGTAGACTTCACCCTTTCTATAGAGGTATGCTATATGCTCATTATTATCGAGATTTATTTGGGATTCTTTTTCTAGATAAAACATCTTCTCTAATTGACGTTGGAAGTCTTTAGGGATATTCTTTACAACCCTATGTGTAGGCAATAGACTCAGTCCGCCTGTTTCAGCCTCTACCAGAAACATCATCACGTAGTTGTATGGTCCATCCTTTTTATATTTAGCTTCCATCTCTTCTTTGTAGGTAAGTGCAGTTTCATATCTGTGATGTCCATCGGCAATGAGGATAACCTCCTCAGTCAGAGACCTGCTAATAAGACCTCCTATGTCTCCATCGATCCCCCATAGTTTAAAACCATCCCTGCTAAAAATAGGGCTATATGATTCCACCGCCTTCCAAATATCCATAATACTCTTGTTAAAATATATGCCTAATACTGGACTTATGTTCGACCCGGTAGCCCTGAGGAGGTTGAGTCTATCCTCTTTAGGCTTAGAGAAGGTAAATTCATGAGGAAGTATTATCCTCTTTTCAAAAGGTTCTAACCTTACTATAGCAAAGAAACCCCTGAGAGATTTTTTCATATTGTCAATCTCATATGCCTTCTCATAAAAATATAGAGCATCTCTTTCGTATGGTATCAGGACCCCTTTTCCTATCCAGTCTCTTAATATATCTCTGGCTTCCAGGTATCTATCTTTTCCCTTTTCTCCACTGGGAAGTTCCAATCTTACTATATTATAAGGATGACGGCTTAGAAGCTTCTCTCTCAATTCCTCAGAGATAGTGTCAAATGGAGGGGAGACTACATCAGCCAGATCTTCAATGACCTTAGGATTATAGATAAGTCCTCTAAATGGTTTTACTTCAGCCACTAAAACTCCTCCAACCTATTCGGAATTAGATACTGATGTTTGTTTATGGTAAACAATAAGGTCCCCTAAGAGTTCCTCTAATATATCCTTTAGGTCCTCTAGGTCTTCCCTGTTATCTGACATACCCACCAGCAGATTATCTGGTGCTTTCATAACCATCACGGAGCCTATATATCCAATATCTTCTTCATCCTTTCTTAGGGCATTTAATAAGCCCCTTTTTATAGGTGAGCTCATACAGTTAAATGTTTCTCCGTTTGGGAAACTGTTTATTCTAAAGAACATTGGAGAGAGGCTTAAGAGACTTATAACCCTGTCATAATCCTTCAGTTTATAGATTGCCCTATACTCGGTTGGGCTTTTGGCTCCTATCTCCATAGTCTCTTCTAAGATATCCTTTGTCTCTTTAAATAACCTATAACCATATACTCTTAGCAGGTCCTCAGTAGATGTCTCCCCTCGACGCAATGATAAGACCTTTTCCTCGACAAATCTCTTTATCTCTTCTATATCCTTTATCCAGTATGGGAAGAAGACAAATCCTGTAATATGAAAACCTTTATAGGGGATAAGTCTAGTAAATATTATATCTCCATTGGTAATATCCGGGTCCTTTATTCCCGGGTCAAAGACCCTGTATGTTCTATTCAGAAAGGGGTCAAATAGGTCGAGTCTATTGATCTGTGGGAAGATACCTTCTACTCTGTAGAAGGACCAATACGTAGAAATCCAATTCTTTAGGAAATCTTTCATCTCCAGAGGGGCATCCTTCTCCTCCAAGAATAATTCTAATGGGGTTTTTCCTTTAGAGACATATTCATTAAACATAAACCATTCCAGTGGATATATAGATTCATCTTCACTTAAAAGGTCTTCAAATGTTTCTATAGAGGAAAGTCTCTTCATCTCAAATTTACTAAGGACATCCTTAAATGACTCGTTATACGTAGAGAAGGAATAGTCTCCCAGCAGGAGTAATGCATTAATCTTCTTTTTATCTACATCTATAGAGTCCTCATAGAAGGGAAGACAGCATCTTTTGTATTTTTTCCCACTTCCGCAGGGGCAAGGGTCATTTCTTCCTATAATAGACATAGAACTAGTCCTCTCCTTTTGATACAAGTTTTACAAATAGAGGCATAAGCTGATGACCAAGAAGCCTTCCCAACGAACCTTTTGCACACTCTTTCTCCGAGTATTGAATAGTTCCATCGCTGGTAATCTTATCCCCTGAGATGATAAGAGGAACAGGATCATCTGAATGTGCCTTTAAGGAGCAAGGAGTAGAGTGGTCAGCTGTTACCGTTATTACCACCTTAGATAGGTCTATCCTTGGTAGCAGGTTGCCAAAGAAATATCTATCTATATTAGAGATACTATCTCTCTTTTCTAAAGCCTTTCCATCATGCCCCGGGACATCAGGACCTTTGAGATGTATATAAAGGGCATCGAATCTATCGAGAGACTGAATCGCCTTTTCTGCCCTTAGAGGATAGTCTACCTCCGGATCTCCAGTAGGAGTTGGCAGTTCCACTATCTCCATACCAGTTAGCATTGCTATCCCCATCTCTACTGGCATTTCGGCAAAGCAACCAAACCTCAAGCCAAATAGACTCTTTATATCAGGAAACTCTGGCAATTTATCACCTGCATCCCTTGTGAGGATAACATTTCCTATCATCTTGCCCTGAGAGGCTCTCTTCTTATTGACCTCTGAGCTATTCAATACCAGATGGCTCTTCTGTACAAACTCATTTGTTAGATCGGCTGCCCTTTTTGCCTCTATACTATCATCTAATGGCTCACATACCTGGAGGTATGGTTCAAACTTTTCCTTTGCTACCCCAAAATATCCAACCTTATCATATGCAGGGTCGGTATTAGTGATATTTGCTGACAAGGGACCTTCTAGACATCTTATCCATAAGACACCTCTATGTTCTACTGTACTGATGAATTTAAATATGGCAGAATGGGTAGTGAGCTTTACATTGTTGTTGACTTCCTCTGCTAGTAATTTTGCCTCTTCAGTGGAGAGGTCTCTACCTGCTCTTCTATCAATGAGGCGTCTATTCTCATCCATCGTTGCAAAATTGACTCTAAAGGCAAGGTCTCCTGGTTTTAAATCGATTCCAGATGCAAAACATTCTAACGGTCCTCTACCAGTATAGTATTTCTCGGCATCGTATCCCAGGATACTTATAACCGCTATATCTGATTCCGGTGCAATACCAGGCCCTACGGTATCTACAATCCCGCTTTTTCCGCTCTTTGCCAGTCCATCCATATATGGAGTATCGGCTGCCTCAAGAGGAGTCTTCCCCCCTAATTCAGGACAAGGTCTATCCCCTAAGCCATCCAGCACTATATAGAGTAGTTTATACAATATTATCACCCCTTTTAGAAAGACTTTTAGAATTCAATCTATTATAACATCTAATGGAGAGATTTTGAAAGTTATTCTATCCTGAATATAGTTATAAGTCCTATAGCTAGGAGTGCACATATCGCTCCAAAGAAAAATGGTGTTGATGGAGAAACCTTGTCCCAGAGGATGCCTGCAATAGCACTTGCCGGGATTGCCAGTAAACCAACCGATGCGTTATATAAACCAAAGGCGGTCCCTCTCATCTTTTCATCTACTATATGAACCACTAAAGACTTTGCTATCCCTTCAGTGGTTGAATAATAGACCCCGTATATAATATAGAGAAGCCATATATGCCAGGGTAATCTTGCCAATGCGAAACCCACATAGGTGATGGCATATATAAGCCACCCCAGTCTTATCACATTGACTCTTCCAATTTTATCGGAGAGGACTCCACTTGGAACAGAGAGCAATGCATAAAACAGGTTGAATATAGCTATTATTACAGGTATCGTTGTTGGAGATACCCCTACATTCTCAGCCCTTAGGATTAAGAATGCATCACTACTATTACCCAACGTAAAGACCATCATTACAATAAAGAATAGTAAGAACCTACCCTTTAATAATGATGGGTCTAACTTGAACTTTGTACCTACATTTTCTCCTAGCCTTTCCTTTACAAAAAGACCTATAAGTATTATTGTTACAAAGGCAACGAGTCCACCTATTATAAATATGTATCTATACTTCATCAGCCCAAAAGGAGCAAATCTTATCAAGAGATATGTGGTTATTAATGGACCAACGAATGAACCCAAAGTATCCAGCATCCTCTGGAGTCCAAAGGCAAAACCTGTTCTAGATTTACTGGATGACTTTGCCACAAGGGCGTCTCTCGGTGCATCCTTTAGTCCCTTTCCAATACCGTCTAACCATCTAAGTGCTAAAGCACTCCCTGCCCCTGTTGTCAAGAATAACAAAAGTCTTCCTATAGCAGACAGCAGGTATCCGATAAATACGATAGACTTTCTCTTACCCAACTTATCGGAGATAATCCCGGATAGGATTTTAAATATACTCACTACAGTGGTCATACTCCCCTCGATAAGACCTATGGTTTCCTTACTTAAACCTAAGACCTGGGCATAGAATGTGGGAAGTACAGGGGAGATCATATCCTGACTTAGACCACCAAAGAAGGCAACCCATCCCAATACTACGATATTCTTCGTTCCTTCATTATTAGACTCTTTCAAAATAATCACTCCTTTCTATAGATAAAAATAGACTTCTACCTGAATCAGGTAGAAGTCATCATCCAATAAGGGAAATTTTCAGGTGGACTTCATCACCTATAAACTATTTAACTTCAATACTACCGCTCAGTCTTATATCCGATGAAGAAGCTCCTATCATAACATCAAAAGTTCCTGGCTCTACCACTAATTTCATATCCATATCTAAGAATGCTAAGTCTTCTGGGGTAAGGGTAAAGTTTATCGTTCTCTTCTCTCCTACATCAAGGGTTATCCTCTTGAATCTCCTGAGCTCTTTCACTGGTCTTGATACACTTGAGACTAAATCCCTTATATAGAGCTGGACTATCTCATCTCCCTTATACCTTCCTACATTCTCTATGTCTAAGGAGATATTTACCTCTCCGTCCTTACCAATCACTTCAGGGGTAATCTTAAGATTACTGTATCTGAACTCTGTATAACTTAGTCCATATCCGAATGGGAATAATGGTTGGACTCCTCTCAGGTCAACATAGTCATCTACTCTTCCTGATGGTCTGTAGTTATAGTACAGCGGCAGCTGTCCAACAAGCTTGGGGAAGGTAATAGGAAGCTTTCCTCCAGGATTGTAGTCTCCAAATAGTATATCTGCTATAGCATTCCCTCCCTCTTCTCCAGGATACCAAGCCTCTAGAATAGCCTGAACTCCATCAATCCATCTTGTCATAGTAACGGCACTTCCATTTATAAGTACTACCACTACAGGGGTTCCAGTATTAGAGACCTCTCTTATTAGGTCCTCTTGAACTCCAGGTAGGTCTAGATTACATCTATCTCTCTGTTCTCCTTCTGTCTCAGGGACAGAATTTCCAACAAAGAGAATGGCGACATCACTGTTTCTGGCTATCTCTATAGCCTCTTCGAATCCCTTCCTGGATGGGTCTAATAGGTCACATCCCTGGGCAAAACGGACTTCTACCCTTTCTCCAACCCTATTCTTAATCCCTTCTAGAGGAGTTACAACCTTTATTCCATATCCGCTATAACCACCTAACCTAGGTACAGCTGCATTGGGTCCAATGACAGCTATAGATTTAATATCCTCGGTTAATGGCAAGATTCCATTGTTCTTCAATAAGACCATAGCTTCCCTAGCTGACTTTAATGCCAACTCTCTGTGTTCTTTACAGTCACATATCTTTTCTGCATAATCAGGATCAACATAGGGATTATCAAATAACCCTGCCCAGAACTTTACCCTTAATATCCTCCTAACCGCTTCATCTACTACATCTTCAGAGAGCCTGTTTTCTTTAACAAGTTTGAGCACCTCTTCAAAGCAGTCACTTGCCGGTAGCTCCATATCAAGTCCTGCCTCAAGAGCTTTTTTAGCTGCTTCCGCCTTTGAGCTTGCTACTTTGTGTTTGGTGTAGATATGTACTACAGATCCATAGTCAGATACCACATAACCTTTGAATCCCCACTCTTTTCTCAATACCTCTGTAAGTAGCCACCTGTTTGAAGAACAGGGAACACCATCTATGGAGTTATAAGCTGCCATTATAGAGAGCGCCTTACCTTTTTCAATAGCTGCTTTGAATGCCGGAAAATATATCTCTCTCATAAGCCTTTCTGAAATATGGATAGCATTACTATCCCTACCTCCATCACCAACAAAGTTAGCTGCGAAGTGTTTTGGTGTAGTTATAACTCCTTGGCTCTGTAATCCCTCTATGAAAGAAACTGCCATAGCTGAAGCCAGATATGGGTCCTCTCCATAGGTCTCTTCTGTCCTTCCGCACCTGGGGTCTCTAGCAATATTTATAGTAGGAGAAAGTGCCTGGTGGATACCTCTAGCCTTAGTCTCTTTACCAATAGCAGTGGCAACCTCTTTCATAAGCTCTGGGTTCCAGGTGCTTGCCATTGCTATAGACTGAGGAAAGCTTGTTGAACCTTTAGCCATACAGCCATGAAGGCATTCATCATGAATCAATACAGGTATCCCTAGACGGGTATTCTCTATCACATACCTCTGGATCTCATTTGCAAATTCTGCCCCCTCCCTTGGAGAGAATGGCCTTAACACACAGCTCAATTCTCCTATTCCATACCTCTTTTCCCCATCTCCTTCTATAGTGACCTCTCTCCAATGTTTCTTCCAATAGTTTCCCGAGAGAGCCTCCATAAGCTCTCCTTCACCAGCAAAAAGTCTGAATAGTACTTCATCTAACCTTTTTGCATACTTCTCAGGTAACCCTTCGAAGAGGTCGGAAAATAACTTCCATACGTGGAGCATGCTTGCCTTTAACTGCCCCACCTTTTCCTCTAATGTCATCTTAGAGAGGAGAGCCTCGACCCTTTCATCTATAGACAATTCAGGGTTTAGATAATCTTCTTTCATCACACGGACCTCCTTTTTCATTTTATTTCAAAAACAATTATAGCTCTAATATGGAGATAAAATCAATCATCCGACATTTCTCAAAATGGACTACCTTTTCAACTTGTAGTGGTTTCAGAAATATATCCTAAATATAGAATTCTATGGTATTATAGAAAGAAAAAAGGAGTTTTGGAGGATGGTTTTCAGAAAGAAGGCCAATATATTAGAGGTGGCAGAAAGGGCTGGGGTTTCTCCAGCTACTGTTTCTAGAGTACTAAATAAGACCGCTAAGGTAAGCCCAAAGTTAACTAAAAGGGTTCTGTCGGCAGTGGAGGAGTTGAGATATACACCAGACCCATTTGCCTATGGGATGAGGACGAAAAAGACTCGCACTATTGGCCTCATTATTTCAGATATCACCAACCCATTCTTCCCTGAGATGACAAGGGCGATAGAGGATTATCTCCGTAGCAAGGGATATTCACTGATCCTCTGTAATACAGGTAGTAATATTGAGAAGGGGAAGAGTTACGTTCATCTATTACTCAGTAGAGGGATAGATGGAATTATCTTTACCTCTATTAAGATAGGAAAGGAGGAGGTTCTTTCTATTCTAAAGGAGAATATCCCATGTATTCTGGTAGGTCGCAGGGCGGAAGGGATAGAGGGTTTAAGTTATATAGTAACTGATAACTATAAAGGTGGAAGGATAGCAGCAGATTATCTATTTGGTTTGGGACATAGAAGATTTGTCCATGTAACTGGTGCTTTGGATAACTCTACTGGAAAGGAAAGGCTTAAGGGATTTGTAGATATGTTAAAGGAAAAGGGGGTAAAAGAGGAGGATATCCATATAGTAAAAGGAAATTTTAAGATGGAAAGTGGTTATAAGGCAGCAAAGGAGATATTAAGGTTAAGGCCGTTACCTACCGCTATATTCTTTGCTAATGATGCGATGGCAATAGGAGCGTTACAGAGATTTTGGGAGGAAAGGATAGTCATTCCAGAGACCTTTTCTATAGTTGGGTTTGACAACATAAAGATATCTAGTCTTGTTGCTCCACCCCTTACTACTGTAAGTCAGGAGATATATAAGCTTGGAGAGCTAGCTGCCCAGCGTCTTATATCTTTTATAGAGGGGAACAAAGAAAAGGTAAAGATTATTCTTGAACCTACTCTGGTAGAGAGAAAGTCTTGTAGGAGGATTGGAGATGAAACTTAGTTTTGTTATTCAATATCAGGGTTCAGAGGAACTAAAGAGATATGCAGAGCTTATGAGTTCTTTGGGTTATGATGGTGTAGAGTTGGGGATAAAAGACCCGAAATCTATAAATATAGAAGAGATCTGTGATATCCTCACCAAGAATAACCTGCAACTTATTGCTCAAGGAACGGGGAGGGCTTTTACTGAAGATAGAATTTCTCTTGCTAGCGAAGATGGGGATATAAGAGATGCTTCTGTGAAAAGACTTAAATCCCATATAGACCTTGCCTCTAACTTTTCTAGTTTTGTCATAGTAGGGCTTATAAGGGGTAATATTAGGAATGAGACTGAAAAGAATTATGTTAAAGATGCATTGATAGAGGTCTGTGATTATGCGAAAACTAGAGATGTAAGGATTCTCCTTGAGCCTATAAATAGATACGAGATAAACTGGATAAATACGGTAGAAGAGGCGTATAATTTTATTCTGGAGTTAGATAGAGAGAATATTGGATTACTTATAGATACCTTTCATATGAATATAGAAGAACCATCTATTGCCAGTGCTATTTTTAAAGTCCGGAGATTAATATGGCATATACATATAGCAGATAGTAACAGGCTTGCTCCTGGTTGGGGACACATAGACTTTAAGGACATCTTCAGGATTCTTGATTCTTTTGGGTACCAAGGATTTATATCCAGTGAACTTATAAATAAGCCATCGATAGAGGAAGCTATAATTCAGACTGTAAGGTATGTAAAGAGTATAATTTAGAAGGAGGCGAGACACATGCGGGCGATAGTAAACCATGGACCTATGGACTATAGATTAGAAGAGGTTCCTGAACCTATAGCCGGTCCAGAAGAAGTGGTGATAAAGGTAAAGGCTAGTGGTTTATGTGCCAGTGACCTCAAGTGTTATCATGGAGGTCCTTCTTTCTGGCAAGGAAATCCTCCCTATGTAAAAACCCCAGTGATCCCTGGTCACGAGTTTATAGGAGAAGTGGTAGCATTAGGTGAGGGTGCAGGAGAGAAATATGCACTTGAGATTGGAGATAAGGCTGTAGCTGAACAGATTCTTCCCTGTGGAGAATGCAGGTTCTGTAAGACAGGAAAGTATTGGATGTGTGAGAGAAACTATGTCTTTGGATTTCAAGGCGGAATAGATGATGGGGGAATGGCTGAATATGCAAAGTTTCCAAGGGGTTCTATAATTCACAAGGTACCGAAGGAGTTACCAGACACCTATGGTGCTCTTATAGAGCCGTTATCCTGTGCTATACATGCAGTAGAAAGAGGAGAGATCCAGTTAGGAGATACAGTAGTTATATCAGGGATGGGTCCTATAGGGCTAATGATGCTTCAGGTAGCGAAACTAAAAAATCCTGGACTTCTTATAGCTTTAGACACAAGAGATTTCAGACTTAATATAGCTAAAGAGCTTGGTGCAGATATAGTAATAAATGTAACACAAGAGGATGCAATAAAGAGGGTGAAGGAATTAACAGGTGGTTATGGATGCGATGTATATATAGAAGCAAGTGGATATCCTAAATCCGTACCACAGGGGTTAGATATGATCAGGAAACTTGGGACATTTGTAGAATTTGGGGTATTTGGTGAACCCGCAGTAGCAGACTGGACGATAATAGGAGATAGAAAAGAGCTAACTATACATGGATCTCACCTGGGTCCATATCGATATCCTCTTGCAATAGAATACCTTACAAAGGGTATAATAAAGGCTCCGTCTATAATAACACACACATTTCCATTAGAAGGTTTTCAAGATGCTATTAAGCTTGCTGAAAATCCCAATGGAAACTCGATTAAGATTCTAATAATCCCAGGTATATGAGAGTTCAACAGGTCATTAACACATTTATTCATTTCTAGATACAAGTTAGGTTAGAAATCAAATGAAAATCTAAGACAGATAATGATCATATGCATACTAAATCTATAGAAGTTACCTGCGGGATATAAGATAGAAGTTCTACTCTCAGTTTTAAAAGGATGACTAGTCTTTACTTAGTCTGTTCTTCACCTGTTCTTCTTCTATTCACCTCAGATATATGATATAATTTCATTGACATCTACATAGGAGGAGAATAGATTGGAAGAGAAATTTTTGACAATTAGAGAGGTAGTTCGAAATTATAGGATTTCAGAGACAACCGTCAGACGGTGGATAAGAGGTGACAAGGTGAAGACCAGACTAGTCTCAAATAGATATCTGATTGATAAAGATAGCCTAGAAAATCTCTTAAAATCTGAAAAAGATAAAGTAGGAATAGATGAAGAACAGATGAAGAATATGACAAGGCAAATGACTAGTCTGAGTGAACAGGGAGAGATATTAATAGAGGAAAATACTAAACTTAAAGAGCAGTTATCTAATATGGAGAAAGAAAATAAAGAACTTTATGAAAAGATATCAATACTGGAGAAAGATAAAGAATTTCTAAAAGAAAAACTAAATATATTAGAGAAAGACAAAGAGTTCTTGCAAGGGCAAGTCCAAAACCTTGTTAATACTATTAACTTGTTAACCACCAAGCAGTTACCACCTCCTAGTCAGGGACTATTCACAAGATTAAAGAGCTTATTCAAGAAATAAAAATAGTTCCCCCTCTATTAGTATGATAGAATTATAATAAATATGGAGGATAAGCCAATGAAGTTTATAGTAACAATCAGTCAAGATGAAGATGGTATATTTATAGCAGAATGTCCTGTTATCCCTGGATGTATAAGTCAGGGTAAAACAGAACAAGAGGCAATTGAAAACATTAAGGATGCTATAAAGCAATGCCTTGAGGTCAGAGCTGAAATAGGTCTACCTCTTGTTGTTAACCTGCATGAGGTAGAGGTATCTGTCTAGTGCAGAAACTCCCCCTTCTCAGCGGATGGGAAGTAGTAAAGGTATTCGAACGTCTCGGATGGAAGGTAGCAAGTCAAAAGGGTAGTCATATCATTCTTGTGAAAGAAGGGAATATCGCTACTCTCTCCGTCCCAGATCATCACGAAGTTGCAAGAGGAACTCTAAGGGCACTTATTTCTCGTGCTGGCATAACTATTGAAGAATTTCTCTCCGCAATGAAGTAATGGAATTAATTCCACCTCTTAGGCTTCATTATCCCTTTTACAACTCCAATAATCTCTAGTCTTTCACTTACCTCTTCTTTACTAAACTCCATAGGCTCATAATCATCATCAGCTGGGAGTAATATTACCTTATCATCTCTATACTTAAGCCTCTTTACTGTGATACTGCTCCTATCAACCCTAGCAAGAGCCATAGCACCATCATACGGCTGAAGATATGTAGCAACAATAATGTAATCTCCCTTACCTACCTCATCCCAAGATATATCGTTATCAATCACTTTGAATGCAATGTCTTCTTCGCTTACCACCTCATATGGTAGATAGATATAACCATCAGCATAGACATCGAATAGCTCTCTTGGAGTACCAGTAGGGATCTTCCCATATACAGGGATAGGAATAAGATGGCTACCAGGAATAAACTCCATCTTTTCTAATTACCCTCCATATATCTTTTCTAGCTCCAGTCTCTCCTTCATAAACTCCACCGTTACCCCAAACTCATCAGCCAGGTCCTCAATACTTGGTGGGTCTATAACATTTATCAATCTTGTCAATCTCTCATCAGGGATAAGAAGATATAGGGCAAACCTCTGTGCTTTCACTTCATCCTGGGACACCCAGAGAGGATTTTTCTCTTTATAGAGGATCCCATTACCTGTATGAAAGAGGAAATGTCCGAACTCATGGGCTATAAACTCTCTCTTTTTCTTTAAAGAACTGGGTTTATCTACAATTATTGCCGTCTTATCTTTGAATCTTGCTATCATCGCAGAGACTCTATTTAGTCTCTCCTCAAAATAGTAGATACCTAAATACTCAAGGAGTTCGTATATCCAGTCTGACCCGGTATACGGATACTCCTCTAGAAGCCTATTTGCCCTTTCTCTCGCTCTCATACTCTTCT
>Ga0078972_1004133_pt1 | contig 41028 bp, 42 predicted proteins | sample YelNatPaOPGAMG01_FD_67568 | JGI IMG/M metagenome (GOLD analysis project Ga0078972, IMG submission 67568) | Hot spring thermophilic microbial communities from Obsidian Pool, Yellowstone National Park, USA - OP-RAMG-01 (SPADES assembly) (version 2) | ecosystem: Environmental > Aquatic > Thermal...
CTCTTATAGTTTCAATATTATCTTTATTTCTTATTTTGTTATTTATTGATCTAGTACCTTTATATTTATTATTTTACAAAACGATGTTTTTATTAAATTAATGGTTTAAAAAAGAAGAATGGCTGAGCGGTTTAAGGCGAAGATTTGCTAAATCTTTATATATTAATATTATATATCGTGGGTTCGAATCCCACTTCTTCTATAATATCTTGTAATAATGAATAACATTCGTTTAGAAATTTTTTCTAAAAATAAACAATCTTTACAAAAATTTCTTAAATTTTTATTTAGTTTAAAAAACAATTTAATTATTTCCTATAAACCAAAACGTAAGTTAAGACAAATTATTACTGTTTTAAAGTCTCCGCATGTTAACAAGTCTGCTCAAGAACAATTTGAGTACAGAATTTACTCAAAAACAGTTTTTATCAATACATTACAGGTTTTCAAATTTTTACTTTTATTAAAAAAAATTAAAAATACGAATTTTCCATTTATAAATTTTAAGATGACTCTTAAGTCTAATTTTTTTAGTGCAGATCATAAAAAATTGTTTTTATATCTAAATCCTAATAATTTAAACATAAATTTTTATGAAAATTTTAATGATATTCAAAAATTTTCTAAAAAAACAGATAAGTATTTAAAAATTTTAGATACTTATGGTGAATTACTTTCAACAAAATAAAATTTAAAAGCATCTTTAGCTCAGTTGGATAGAGCAACAGCCTTCTAAGCTGACGGTCATGGGTTCAACTCCCTTAAGATGTTTTTTAAAATTAGGGTTAGATTTCCTTAAAAAAAATATGTATATTCCATTAGTTTTTTTGTCATTAGTTGGTTTTTGTATTACTGGATTATTCGGTAGATATATTGGTCCTAAAGGTTCAGCTTTTATAACTACAAGTTGTTTAATTTTATCTTTTTTCTTTTCTGTTATGGCTTTTTATGAAGTTGGTTTAATGGGTTGCTCTGTTTATATTAAATTAGCAACTTGGGTAAGTTCTGAAACTTTACTGATTAATTGGGGGTTTATGTTTGATAGTTTAACTGTCGTTATGTGTTTAGTTGTTACTTTTATTTCTTCTTTAGTTCATATATATTCTATAGAATATATGTCTCATGATCCTCATTTACCTAGGTTTATGTCTTATTTATCTTTATTTACATTTTTTATGCTTATTTTAGTTACTGCTGATAATTTTATTCAAATGTTTTTAGGATGGGAAGGTGTAGGTTTATGTTCTTATTTGCTTATAAATTTTTGGTTTACCAGGGTTCAAGCAAATAAAGCTGCTATTAAAGCAATGATTATTAATAGAATAGGAGATTTTTGTTTAATTATAGGAATTTTAGTTATTTTTATTAATTTTAAATCTATCGATTATGCAACAGTTGCGTCATTAACTCCTTTTTTTAAAACAACAAATGTAAATTTTTTGAATTTTGATTTAAATATTTTATCTTTAATATGTATTTTTTTATTTTTAGGAGCTGTAGGAAAATCTGCTCAACTTGGTTTACATACTTGGTTGCCTGATGCTATGGAAGGACCTACTCCTGTATCTGCTTTAATTCATGCGGCAACAATGGTTACAGCTGGTGTTTTTTTAATTGCAAGAAGTTCTTTTATTTATGAATACGCCGAAAACATTTTATATTTTATAACTATTTTAGGAGCTTTAACTGCGTTTGTAGCTTCAAGTATAGGTTTTTTGCAAAATGATTTAAAAAGAGTAATTGCTTATTCTACATGTAGTCAATTAGGTTATATGATTTTTTCTTGTGGATTGTCTGACTATTCAGCTGGTGTTTTTCATTTAGCTAATCATGCTTTTTTCAAAGCACTTCTGTTTTTAGGAGCTGGGGCAGTGATTCATGCAGTTAATGATGAGCAAGACATGCGTAAAATGGGTGGTTTAAAAAATTTAGTTCCTTTTACTTATTCTGCCATGGTTATTGGTTCGTTAGCATTAATTGGTTTTCCATTCTTAGCAGGTTTTTATTCAAAAGATTTAATTTTAGAATTAGCATATGGAAAATATACAATTCCAAGTCATTTTAGCTACTTTTTAGGGACTTTTGGAGCTTTTTTAACTGCTTTTTATTCTACAAGACTTTTATGTTTAACATTTTTAGTTAGACCAAATGGTTATAAATCAATAATTAGTTTTGCTAAAGAAACTTTTAGTTATATTTCAACAGCGTTAAGTATTTTATTAATACCAAGTATTTTTATTGGTTTTTATACTAAAGATTTAATTATTGGTGTAGGAAGTGATTTTTTTGGTAGTGCTATATATAATAACCCAAAAAGTTTGCATATTTTTGATGCTGAGTTTATTGTTTTTTTCTATAAAAGTTTACCTGTATTTATTAGTCTATTTGGTGCTTTAACATCTTTTTTTTTATATAATTTTTATAGCAATATTCTTTTTTCAATTAAAACATCCATTTTAGGTCGAAAAATTTACAATTTTTTAAATAAAAAATGGTTTTTTGACAAAATATATAATGAATGTATTGGTCAATTTTTTTTTAAATTTGGCTATTCAGTTAGTTACAAACTTATTGATCGGGGTATTTTTGAAATAATTGGGCCTACTGGACTTTCTTTTGTTGCATTAAAAACAGCTTCGCAGTTACACAAATCTCAAACAAATTCATTATATCATTATACTCTTATAATTTTAACCGGTATTACTATTTTGTTTAGTTTTAGAAAAATTTGGTTTATATATGAATATACTATAGATTATAGACTATTTGTTCTTATCTTTATTTCTTTATTTTTTGTTTCAACTTTAAAAGATTAATTTAAACTAAAATGAGTACAAAAATAATTTATTGTGTATGTGATGCTCCAGAAATAGCACAGTTTAGACTACAAGATCCTGCTTCTACAGTTATGGAAGGGCTGTTAGAATTTAACAAACATATTTTGTTTGTTATTACCATAATTGTGTTTTTAGTTGGTTGGCTATTATTTTCAACCATTTTTAACTATGAAGAATTTAATACTCCAAAAAGTCAAAGTTTTTTTCATTCAAATATTCTAGAAATAGTTTGGACTTCTTTACCAGCTTTAACACTACTGAATCTAGCATCTCCTTCTTTTACATTACTCTATTCAATGGATGAGATTTCAGCACCGGAAATTACAGTAAAAGTAATAGGTCATCAGTGGTTTTGGAGTTATGAGATTTCAGATTTTGACACAATTTTAACATGTATGAATTCTAATAAAACTTTAAAATATACTTGTTATTTATTAGCTGAAGAAACAATTTCTTCACAAAAAAACTATTTCGGTTTTTTTAGATTACTAGAAACAAACAAACGTGTATTACTTCCATCTAACACACATTTAAGATTATTAGTAACCTCTGTTGATGTGCTTCATAGTTGGACTATTCCATCATTTGGTGTGAAAATTGATGCATGTCCTGGAAGATTAAATCAAATTAATGTTTTTTTAAAACGAATTGGTATGTTTTTTGGTCAATGTAGTGAAATTTGTGGTGTAAATCATGGATTTATGCCTATTGTTCTTTTAGTAGTTCCCTCAACTCAATATCATTATTTTATTGTATCTAAATTATTTTAACATGTATATATTACCTTAAAAAGCCTATAACTCAGTTGGTTAGAGTATACGCCTGATAAGCGTAAAGTCAGTAGTTCAAATCTACTTAGGCTTATTAAAATTAAAATGAGTTTAAAAAAAGAAGTAGTTAAAGAAATAAAAAATTTTACACTTAATTTTGGTCCTCAGCACCCCGCAGCTCATGGAGTTTTAAGACTTGTATTAGAATTAAATGGTGAAACAGTAGAACGTGCTGAACCTCATATTGGACTTTTACATCGAGGGACAGAAAAATTAATTGAATATAAAAATTATCTTCAAGCATTACCTTATTTTGATAGATTAGATTATGTTTCAATGTTATCACAAGAACATTCTTATTGTTTAGGAGTTGAAAAATTGTTAAATTGTCGTATACCAAAAAGAGCTCAATATATTAGAGTTTTATTAGCAGAAATTACAAGAATTTTAAACCATCTTTTAGCTGTAGGTTGTCATGCCATGGATATTGGAGCTATGACACCATTTTTATGGGGGTTTGAAGAAAGAGAAAAATTAATGGAATTTTATGAAAGAGTTTCAGGTGCTAGAATGCATGCTGCTTATTTTCGACCCGGAGGAGTAAATACAGATTTACCAAAAGGGTTGTTGACTGATATTTTTTTGTTTAAAGAACAATTTAAAACTCGATTAGCTGAAATTGAAGAAATGTTAACTGATAATAGAATTTGGAAGCAAAGATTAGTAGACATAGGTGTAGTTACTTTAAAAGAGGCTCAAGACTGGGGATTTAGTGGAGTTATGTTACGAGGATCAGGATTAGAATGGGACCTTCGAAAAACTCAACCTTATGAAATTTATAATGAATTAAATTTTGAGATAATGTCTGGTACTAATGGTGATTGTTATGATCGATATTTAATTAGATTATTTGAAATGAAACAATCTATTTTAATTATTGAACAATGTCTTGAAAATATTCCATTAGGTCCTATAAAATCAACAGATAGCAAAATTACACCACCTTCAAGATTTGAAATGAAACAATCTATGGAAGCTTTAATACATCATTTTAAATTTTATACTAATGGAATAAATGTACCTGCTTCTGAAACTTATGTTGGAACAGAAGCACCTAAAGGTGAATTTGGTGTTTATTTAATTTCTAATAATTCAAATAAACCTTATCGATGTAAAATAAAAGCTCCAGGTTTTGCTCATTTACAAGGTTTAAATATGATGTCAAAAGGTCATATGATTGCAGATGTAGTAACAATTATTGGGACACAAGATATTGTATTCGGAGAAGTAGATAGATAAAATGATGAAACTAATAAAAAAGTTAAATATCCACTCTGATGGGACTCTTCAATATACTTATAATTCAAAATTTTTTGTTAAAACAAAATTAGTTGTTTTTCAAAAATTTGATAGTAAAAACTTTTTTCTCAATAAAAAAAATTTAAAAAATTTATCAGATTATAAACAGTTGTCAAACTACAAAAAAAAATATTTTTAGACCTATAAAATATTTTGGAATATAGCCAAGTGGCAAGGCACTCGTTTTTGGTACGATCATTCAAAGGTTCGAATCCTTTTATTCCAATTAAGTTTTAAGGGTTAAACTCCCTTTACAAAATATGAATCAAATATCAAACTTTTTTTTTCAAAATTTATTAGTTTACTTATTTTTAATTCCGTTAATAGGAGCTTTTTTAATTTTATTTATAAATTCTAGTGAACAAAAACTTTTAAAAATTTTAGCTTTTAATTTTTCATTTTTACCTTTTCTAGGATTTTTATTCATTTTGGCAGGATTTAAAAAATCAATAGGTACATTTCAATTCGTAACAAAAATTTTATGGATTCCATTATTAAATTTAAATATTTCTTTAGGTATTGATGGAATTTCGTTATTTTTTCTTTTACTAACAACTTTACTTATACCATTATGTATATTAATTAGTTGGAATAGCATTCATTCAAATTTAAAAGGTTTTTTAATTTCATTTTTATTAATTGAATTTTTTTTAATTGGTGTTTTCTCAGCTTTAGACTTATTAATGTTCTATATTTTATTTGAAAGTATTTTAATTCCAATGTTTTTAATTATTGGAATTTGGGGTTCAAGAGAAAGAAAAATGTTAGCTGCTTATTATTTTTTTTTATACACATTAGTAGGTTCTGTATTAATGTTATTGTCTATTTTATATATTTATTATCAAGTAGGAACAACTGATTATGAAATTTTATTATCTTTTACATTTACATCTATAGAGCAGAAAATTTTATGGTTTACATTTTTTATCGCTTTCGCATCAAAAGTTCCAATGATTCCTGTTCATTTATGGTTGCCTGAAGCTCACGTAGAAGCGCCGACTGCTGGTTCAGTTATTCTTGCCGGAGTTCTTTTAAAATTAGGTACTTATGGATTTATTCGATTTTCTTTACCTTTATTTCCACAAGCTTCTTTTTATTTTACCCCATTTGTTTATACAATATCTTTAATAGGAATTGTTTATACTTCTTTAACAGCTATTAGACAAACAGATTTTAAACGTATTATTGCTTATACATCAATTGCTCATATGAATGTTGTAATGTTAGGAATATTTAGTTTTAATAATATTGGAATAGAAGGTGCACTATTACAAAGTTTAAGTCACGGTTTTGTAGCTAGTGCTTTATTTATCATAATTGGAGTTGTTTATGAAAGATACAAAACAAGACTTGTTAAATATTATGGGGGATTAGTTCACACGATGCCTTTATATGTTTCTATTTTTTTATTTTTTACTTTAGCAAATATTGGATTTCCAGGAACAAGTGGTTTTATGGGTGAATTTTTAATTTTTACAGGGTCATTTAAAGTTAATTCGAGTATTACTTTTTTTGGGGCAACAAGTATGATTCTTGGAGGTTGTTATTCTTTATGGCTTTTTAATAGAATTGCTTTTGGGAATTTAAAAAATCAGTACTTAAAAAAAACACTAGATATTAGTTATAGAGAATTTTTGATTTTTACACCGTTAATTTGTTATACTTTAATTTTTGGATTAATACCTAATGTTTACCTAAGTTTTCTTCACATGAGTGTAAATAATCTTATTGAAAACATGTATTTTTAATTATGTTGTATTTATTAGAAACGAAGTTATCAGACAATAAATCAGTTTATTTTGCTATTACAAAAATTTATGGTATAGGAAATAAAACCGCATTATTACTATGTAAAAAATTAGGATTTTCTTTAAATTTAAAAATTAAAAATCTGACATCAGAACAAATTTTGGAATTACTAAAACTTTCTGAATCTTTAAATTTAGTACTTAATAATGAATTAAAAAAAATAAAATCATTAATAGTTGAAAAATTAATTGTAATAAAATCTTACAGAGGTTTAAGAAAAACACAAGGTTTACCTGTTAGAGGTCAGAGAACACATACAAACGCTAAATCATCGCGCAAAAATAAAAAAAGATATTAAAATATATCTAAATTAGTAAATGAATAATCTATTTATTATAAAAAACTTAAAAAGAATTTCAAAATTACTACCTATATTTAAAATTCAAATACACCAAAAAGATATTAGTATTATTATTAAAAAAGAATTTTTATTACCAGTTTTACTTTTTTTAAAAACCCATGTTAAATATCAATTTAAAATTTTAACTTGTATCTCAGGCGTGGATTATCCAGAAAATAAATATAGATTTAAAATTGTATATGAATTATTGAGTGTAAGATATAATACACGAATAAAAATAAAAGTATTTACTTATGAATTAATACCAATTGAATCTGTGGGAAATATTTTTCCTGCTGCAAATTGGTACGAATGTGAAATTTGGGACATGTTTGGAGTTTTTTTTAGCAATCACTCAAATTTAACTAGATTATTAACTGATTATGGTTTTGAAGGTTATCCATTAAGAAAGGATTTTCCTTTAAGTGGGTTTGTAGAAGCAAGTTACGATTACACCCGAAAACAAGTTTCATACGAAAAAGTAGAACTAAGTCAAGAATATAGAGTTTTTAAATTTTCTTCTCCTTGGGAGACTTTAGAATTAAAATAAAAAATGAAAAAATTATTTACAAAAGACAAACAAAATAGAACAAATGTTAAGCAACACGAATTAAAAAAATTTATATTAAAACAAATAATAACTAATTTAAATTTTTCTAAAATAATTAGATGGAACGCGACATACCGACTTACAGACTTCCAAAAATCTTTTTCAAAAACTCATTTGTCAAACAGATGTGTTAAAACAATAAATAAAAAAACATTTCATAAATTTTCAAATTTTTCACGAACAGTGTACTTTAAATTAGTAAAATTAGGAATGATAAGTGGAATTCGAAAATCAAGTTGGTAAAAATTTAAAAATAATGGAACTTAATTTAAACAATCAAACAATTTTAAATAAAATAAAAAGTTTTATATTTCGATGGCTTTTCTCAACTAACCACAAAGATATAGGTACTTTATATCTAATTTTTGGTGGAATTGCCGGTGTAGCTGGTACTGCTTTATCTTTATATATTAGGTTAACGCTAGCACAACCAAGTGGAAGTTTTTTAGAATACAATCATCATTTATACAATGTTGTGGTAACTGGACATGCATTTATTATGATTTTTTTTATGGTTATGCCTATTTTAATTGGAGGTTTTGGTAATTGGTTTGTACCTTTAATGATAGGAGCTCCTGATATGGCTTTTCCGCGAATGAATAACATTAGTTTTTGGCTGTTACCACCTTCACTATTATTATTAATTGAATCAGTTTTGTGTGAAGCTGGTGTTGGTACTGGATGGACTGTATATCCCCCATTATCTGGAATTATAGCTCATTCAGGTGGTGCTGTAGATTTAGCAATTTTTAGTTTACATTTATCTGGAGCATCGTCAATTTTAGGTGCAATTAATTTTATTTGTACTATAGTTAATATGAGAACTGAAAGTTTACCATTTCATAAGCTACCTTTATTTGTTTGGGCAGTATTTATTACCGCTTTCTTATTACTATTATCTTTACCTGTTTTAGCTGGCGCTATTACAATGTTATTAACAGATAGAAATTTTAATACCACATTTTTCGATCCCGCTGGTGGAGGTGATCCTGTTCTTTATCAACATTTATTTTGGTTTTTTGGCCATCCTGAAGTTTATATTCTAATTTTACCAGGATTTGGTATTATTAGCCATATAGTAGTAAGCGCATCAAGAAAACCTATTTTTGGCTATTTAGGTATGGTTTATGCTATGTTATCGATAGGTATTTTAGGTTTCATTGTTTGGGCTCACCATATGTATACTGTGGGTTTAGATATTGATACTAGAGCTTATTTTACAGCAGCTACTATGATTATCGCTATTCCTACTGGAATAAAAATATTTAGTTGGCTAGCGACTTTATGGGGTAGTTCAATTGAAATGAGAGCTCCAATATTGTTTACTTTAGGATTTATTTTTTTATTTACTATTGGAGGTGTTACTGGAGTAGTATTAGCAAATTCAGGATTAGATGTAGCATTACACGATACTTATTATGTAGTTGCTCACTTTCATTATGTATTATCAATGGGAGCTGTTTTTTCAATTTTTGGTGGCTTATATTATTGGTTTGAAAAAATTATTGGAGTAAAATATTCTGAAGTTTTAGCACAAATTCACTTCTGGATGTTTTTTGTTGGTGTTAACTTAACTTTTTTCCCAATGCATTGGCTAGGAGTTGCAGGAATGCCTAGAAGAATCCCTGATTATCCTGATGCGTTTTATGGATTTAACAAAATAGCTTCTTGGGGTTCTTATATTTCAGCTGCTTCATTTATTTTTTTCTTTTTTGTTATTTACGAAGCATTTTATTCTAATAGAAAAGCTGCTTAAATTTCTAAATAAAGTATAAAATAAAACATGTTTTATAGTCCATTAGATCAATTTAAAATAGCTCCTCTTTTTAGTATTGTAATATTAGGTATGGATATTTCTATAACTAATTTTACACTTGTATCTTTGTTAGCTGTTGGTGTTGTCCAAAGTTTTATTTTTTTAATAAAAGAACCATCGTCAAACTCATTTTTTGTTATACCTAATGGATGGCAAAATTTGATTGAAAAAATATATAGCTTAGTAACACGATTATTATCTGATATTATAACAACAGGAAGTGAAAAGTACTTTCCATTTGTATCGGTTTTATTTATTTTTATTTTATCAAATAATTTAATAGGTTTGGTTCCTTATAGTTTTACTATAACAAGTCACATCACACTTACTTTTTTTTTATCTTTTTCTATTTTTGTTGCTATGAATATTATTGGGTTTCAAAAACATGGTTTTGAACTATTTTCATTATTTTTACCAGCAAACACTACTTTTTTTTTAGCATTATTACTTGTACCTATTGAATTAATATCTTATATAGCTAAACCAATCAGTTTAGGCGTTCGACTTTTTATTAATTTAATGGCAGGTCATAGCTTACTTAAAGTGATTGTAGGTTTTTCGTGGAATATGTTATTAGTTGAAAATTTAAAGGCTGTAATATTTGTTATTCCTTTATTAATTTTAGTATTATTAATGGGACTAGAACTTGGTGTAGCTTTAATTCAAGCTTATGTATTTATAACTTTAACTGCAATTTATTTAAATGATAGCGAAACATTACATTAAAATTTAAAATATCTCATAGTTTAGATAGCTCAGTAGGTAGAGCAGAGGACTGAAAATCCTTGAGTCGGCAGTTCGAATCTGCCTCTGAACAAAATTAGTTTAAATTAAAATGAAAAGCTATTTATGGAATATGTTTACTAGCATTAAAAATGGACAACTTGCTAAAAAAAATACAATAACTCAAACAAAAAAAAATATTTGTGAATCTTTTTTAAAAATTTTATGGGATGAAGGTTTTATTTCAGGTTACAAAATTTCTTCAGAAAATAATAAAAAATTAGAAATATTTTTAAAATATACTAAATCAGGTCAACCTGCTATTCAATCTTTAAAATTTGTATCAAAACCAAGTAAAAGAATATACTTTTCAACAAAACAAATTTGGAAAATCGATTCAACAAAAACTTTTATAATTTTTTCAACAAACAAAGGCTTGAAATCAATTAAGCATTGCAAAAAATATAAACTTGGAGGTGAGCCTTTATTAATTATTAGTTAATTCTTATAAAATGAATACAAACAAAAAATATATTATACAAATACCGAAAAATATAAATGTGTTATATTGCAATAAAAAAAAAATTGTTACTTTTGTAGGTCTATTACAAAAAAAATCTTTAAAACTTGAAGTAAAAATATTATTATTACCTTCGACTAACAGTATTATAATTACTAACTTACAATTTAATAAAACTTCAAACTCTAATTTAAAAAATATTAAATCAATACAAGGAACGACTGCAGCAAAGATTAAACAAATTATTATAGAAATATCATATACATTATATCATAAATTAAATTTTGTTGGTCTTGGTTACAGAGTGTTTCCTTTAGAGAATTTCAATAATCAAATATATTTTAAATTAGGATTTAGCCATTTAATTTATTTTAAAATTCCAAATTCTGTAAATACTTTTTGCAAAAGGTTTACTAAACTTTTTATTTACGGCAACTCGTCACTGAGTGATATTATGAAAACAGCATCATTAATCCAACATTGTAAAAAACCAGAACCTTATAAAGGAAAAGGGATTATTCATGAAGGAGAAAAAATTTTATTAAAAAAGGGTAAAAAAATTTAAAATGAAAATTAAACAAAATTTAAATCAATTTAAAAAAATATTTGAGATACACCTTATAAAATTAAAAAGTTACGAAAAAACAATAAAAAAAAATAATTTTAGTTTACAAAAAACAATAATAGAATTTAAAAAATCATTAAATATTATTTTTAAATATCATAGAAAAAACAATCAAATCTTGTTTTTAGGTTTACCAGACAACATAAATTTTAAATTAAACAAAACCAAACATATCATAATACCAATAACATCAAATCTTCGTAAAACAAATTATTTTACAAAAATAAAAAAGAAACCTGATTTAATTGTAGTTTTTTGCAAAAATGACTTAAACTACGAATTATTTTTGCAAAAAGAATTTTTTCATGATATTCCTATCGTTGAATTTTCGAATATCGATAAAATGAATAAACTTTCAAATATTTGTTACAAGATACCCTGCAACATTAATTCGAATAAAAATTCAAACAATTTATTTTTTTCTATAATACATAATTTATTAAAAATTAACAGTATAAATTTATGACAATAATAAAAAAAAGACACAAACCTTTTTATAAACAATTTTTAATAATAAGAAAAAACATTCAAAACAGAGTCAAATTATTTAAATTTAAAAAAAAAAAATGGATAAAACTTCAACAATATGCAAGAAGTCAACTTAGATTTTTTAAAAGATATAAAATAAAAGATCATTACACATTAAAAACCACTAAATATGCAAGCAAAGGTAATTCTTTTCAAAAAAACTACAAAAAGACATTGCTTGAACGAAAAACTTTTAATATTTTTTATGGCGGATTAAAAAAAAAATATTTAAAAAAACAAATAAAAAATATTTTAAATAATAAAAAAAAAAAAAGTATTAGTTTTCAAACATTTCATCATCAAGTTACAGAATTTTTTGAAAGTCGTTTAGATACAGTGTTATATAGATCAAAATTTAGTTTAAGTATGAAAAGTGCAAGACAATTAATTAGACATGGTCATATTTTAGTAAATGGTATGATTGTTAGAACTAATTCATATATTTTAAAAACAGACGATTTGATTGAAGTTGCTTTAAATACAAAATCACGCTCTTTAATTAAAAAAAGTATAGATCGATCTAACCTTTGGCCAATACCACCAAAACATTTAATAATTAATTATAATACGTGTCAAATAATTTTTATGTATAACAAAAATCTAAATCTTTTACCAACTTTTGATCATTATTTAAATATAAATTCTATAATTTCTAGTATTAATAATTATTAATAAAAAAATTTTCTTCAGTAGCTCAGTGGTAGAGCAAGTGGCTGTTAACCACCTGGACGTTGGTTCAAATCCAGCCTGAAGAGAAAATTTTGACTTTATATAATTTGGAGGTAATCGGACTTGAACCGATAACTTTATGCGTGCAAAGCATACACTCTACCATTTGAGTTATACCCCCCTTCTTCTCCTCTCTTCTTTTTTATTTTAAGATTAAAAAATGAAAAACTTAATTTAAAAATATTTTATTTTTTTTGTTGTAAAACTTTATTATAACTAACAAGATTAGGTAAAAAAACTAAATTTAAATTCAGTGAATTTTTTTTAAAAAGTTTTTTTACTCTAAACTTTAATGTAGTTATTACCTCTGGTAATAACTGTAAAACAACAAATATATAATAAGCTATTAAAACAACAAAAGAACTTAATAAAACAGTAAACAAAGTTGAAAAATCAAACTGTGGTATGTTAGTATATTATTTTTAAAACGCTAAGCTCGTTTGGTGGAATTGGTAGACACGTCAGACTTAAAATCTGATTCGATTAAAAGAGTATCGGTTCAAGTCCGATAACGAGTAATTTAATATTTTTTAAAAGCCAAAATGATGGAATTGGTAGACATGCTAGGTTTAGGTTCTAGTTCTTAAAATGAGTAGGGGTTCAAGTCCCCTTTTTGGTAATTTTATATATATGGCAACTTTAAATCAGCTTTGTAAAAAAGGACGAAAAAAAAAAAGAAAATTAAATAAAACACCTGCGTTACAAAAATGTCCTCAAAAAAAAGGAATTTGTACAAAATTTGTATTAAGAACCCCTAAAAAACCAAACTCTGCTTTAAGAAAAATTGTAAAAATACGATTATTAAGTAACAAAAAATTAGTATACGGTTATATTCCAGGTGAAGGTCATAATTTACAAGAATACTCCGCAGTTATTATTAGAGGAGGTAGAGTAAAAGATTTACCTGGGATAAAATATCATTTAGTTAGAGGAAAACTGGATTTTTCTGGTTTGATGAAAAGAAAAACTTCAAGATCTAAATATGGTACAAAAAATATTAAAAAATATTTATAAATGAAAAAAAAAGAGTTAAAAAACAAATTAATAAACACTTTAATGAAAAATGGTAACAAAAAAACAAGCGAAAAGATTCTATTAAAAAGTTTAAAAATGTTACAAAAATCAAGTTTAAAACGTCACATTAATTTAATTCAATTGTCAGTAATAAATTCTACCCCTACTTTTAAAGTTAATAAACAAACTATAAAAAAAGGTAAACGAAAATCTAAACAAGAAACAACAGTTTTTATTAAAACCCAGTTGTTAAGATTAACTTTAGCTTTAAAGTATTTAAAAACCGCGTCTTCTATAAAAAACTTTAATTTTTCTTACTTTGCAAAAAATCTTGTTCAAGAAATTTTAAAAACTTCTGGATTAAAAAGTTATTCCATAGATAAAAAAAATGAATTACAAAAACAAATATTAAATAACAAAAAGTATTTTTTTAAATTTCGATGGTAAAAATTGGAATTAATTTTACGTTTAATAGGAGTTGAACCTATAACTTTTGGGACCGAAATCCAACACTCTATCCAATTGAGTTATAAACGCATTTAAAAATAAAAAATTATGATTCAACAACAAACTATTTTAAAAGTAATTGATAATTCAGGTGCTAAAACAGTAAAATGTATAAAAGTATTAGGTGGATTTAAAAAAAGATACGCTAATTTGGGTGATATAATTGTAGTTGCTATACAACAACTCCGTAACAAATCTAAAAAAACTTCAAAAGTTTTAAAAGGAGATGTTTTCAGAGCATTGATTGTAGGAATTAAAAAAAATTATAAAAAAAAAGACGGTTCTACTTTTCACTTTCAAAATAATTCTGTAGTTTTATTAAATAAACAAGGAAATCCTATCGGAAGTCGAATTTTAGGACCTTTGCCAAAAAGTATAAAAAAAAAAAAATTTTTAAAAATTATTAGTTTGTCAACAGGTCTTATTTAAATAATTATAAAAAGAAAAAAATGGCATTATTAAAAAATTATTACAAAAAGATTATTAAATATGATTTAATTAATAAATTTACTTATAAACAATTAAAAGAAATACCTAAATTAAAAAAAGTTAATTTAAATTTTGGATGTAATAACTTTGATTGTAAAAGTTTAGCTTCGACAATGTTAGCTTTTGAGTTGATAACAAATAAGCAAGGTAAATTAACAAATTTGAGGCAACCTAATTTATTGTTAAAAATTAAAAAAGGTGCTCCTGTAGGTTGTAGTCTAACATTATACAAAACAGACGCCTACAATTTTTGTTTTAAACTTATCAATGAAATTTTTCCTAATTTAAAAGAATTTAAAGGTTTTGTAACTAACAAAAAACAAAAAACAACTACTTTTTCATTCACTATAAAAGAACTAATCACTTTTAATGAATTAGAAACTCACTTTTATTTATTTTCCAATTTACCTAAACTAAATATTACTATGTTAACAGATACTCAAACTCAAGCAGAATTATTGTATTTGTTAAAATCATTAAAAATTCCTTTAAACTAAAAAATTTTTGCAATTGTAACTCAATTGGTAGAGTGTAATCTTGCCAAGATTAAAGCTAAGGGTTCAAATCCCTTCATTTGCTAAATTAAAATTATTTAGGATAGATGGCTGAGTGGTCTAAAGCGATAGTTTTGAAAACTATTGTATTTAATAAATACCGTGGGTTCGAATCCCACTCTATCCTTTATATTTCAAAAACTTTACACCTATAATTAATGGCTAAATAACATAATGGTAATGTGCGAGATTGCAAATCTTAAAATACTGGTTCAAATCCAGTTTTAGCCTAAATAGTATGAATTTTTTTATAATAATAACACTTTTAAAAATTATTAGTATAATTATTCCGTTATTAATAGCAGTGGCTTTTTTTACAGTAGCTGAAAGAAAAATAATGGGGGCAATTCAACGAAGAAAGGGTCCAAATGTTATTGGATTTATAGGTTTATTGCAAGCTTTCGCTGACGGTTTAAAATTATTTGTTAAAGAAACAACATTTCCAAGTAATTCTAACACATTAATATTTTTATTGGCGCCAATTTTGTCGTTTTTATTAAGTTTAATTGGGTGGGCTGTAATACCTTTTTCACATAAAATCGTTTTAGCAGACACGAATTTAGGAATTCTTTACTTATTGGCTGTATCTTCACTAACTGTCTATGGAATTATTTTAGCAGGTTGGTCTAGTAACTCTAAATACGCATATTTAGGAGCATTAAGATCTGCATCTCAAATGATATCTTATGAAATCTCATTAGGGTTTGTTATTTTAAGCGTTGCAGTTTGCGTAGGCTCTTTGAACTTAAGTAAAGTAGTTCTTGCTCAAAAAGAAATTTGGTTGTTTGTTCCTTTAGCACCACTTTTTGTAATTTTTTATATTTCAATGTTAGCAGAAACAAACAGACACCCGTTTGATTTGCCTGAAGCTGAATCTGAATTGGTTTCTGGATATAATGTTGAGTATTCAGCAATGACTTTTGCTTTATTTTTTTTAGCAGAATACACTAATATGTTAATAATGAGTTCAATATCAGCAATTTTATTTTTAGGCGGTTGGTTACCTCCCTTTAACATTTTTCCATTTAATATTTTTCCTGGAAGTTTATGGTTTAGTATTAAAATTGTTTTAGGTGTTGTTTTTTTTATTATAACTAGAGCAACACTACCAAGATATAGGTATGACCAACTAATGCAATTAGGATGGAAATGTTTTTTACCTTTATCTATTAGTTATTTTATGTTTACGATAGGAATTTTAATTAGTTTTAACTGGCTTCCGTATTAGTATATTAAAAATTTTAACTAAAATAAAAATTTCATAAAAAATTATTAATAAAAAACTAACAGTTAATTGACTAAAAACATCCGGTGGTGTTAAAACTGTTGAAAAAAGCATAAAAATAAAATAAAATAAACGTCGAAAAGTTTTTATTTTACTTAAATTATTAATTAAATTAATAATTAATGAAAAAATAAAAATTACAAATTGAGAATTTATTAAACATACATAAAAAAAACTTATGTAAAAATTGATATATTCTTTTAATTTAGCTTCAAATAATAATGAAATTGAACTTAGTTTCATTTGAAAACTTAAAAAAAAATTCCAACTAAATGGTAAAATAAAATAATTAAAAATAAAACAAAAAATTAACCAAACTAATAAAAATACTTTAAAAAATAGAATTAAGTTTTTATACTCATATTTATACAAACCTGAAGATAAAAAAATAACAATATGATAAAAAATACTTATGTACAAAATCTGGTTGGAAATAAATAAAATTATTGCAAAATAAATTGAAAAAAGTTCTGTTACATCAGTGAAAATAAAATGTGATTTTAAATTGTAAAATGTTAAATGGTAATTACTAAAGTATATTAATAAATAAACTAAAACATCTTTGTAACAATAACAAATTGTCATTGACGAAAACCAGGTAAAAACTATTAAACTAATTCTGTATTTAATTTCTAAAAAATAATTTGACCACAATCTCATGAACTTAATTTATTTAATATTTAAAAGGAAAATAGCTCAGTCGGTAGAGCAGCGGTTTCCAAAACCGAAGGACAGGGGTTCAATTCCCTTTTTTCCTGTTGTCAGTATCGTTTGAATCGACATTAAAATAATCAAATATCGATTTTAGTATGATTTTTAATTTTTTTTTAAGTTTAGAAAAATCTCCGAACAGTAAAAGGCAAATTATTATTAACATAATTAATTGATTAACACTTATATTTCTCATTTAAAAATATAATTAATTTATTTTTTAAGTATAAAACAATAAATTTTAGGCTTATAGTTTAGTTGGTAGAACGGACTGCTCATAACGGTTTAGTCGTAGGTTCGAATCCTACTAAGCCTAAATTTAAAAATGGATTTAAATTCAAAAACCTACAAAATTAAAAAAATTAAAAAATATGTAAAAAAGAATGAACTTTTTTTTTTTTTTAACACAACAAAATTAAAAAAAAAAGATTGGACAAAAGTTGAACAAAATTTAAGAAGACTAAAGTTAAATTATTACAAAGTATTTAATGGTACTACGTTAAAAACAGTAAAAAATTCTATATATAAAAATTTTTTTAACATAGTTTGTGGAGTTGTTTTATTAATTAAACCTCAATTTAAATTTATAATAATTGAAAAAAAATTACTAGAAAAAGAAACCAGACCTTTGTTTACGTTACTTTCTGTTAAATTAAATAATAAAATTTATTCTACTCAACAAATAAAAAAGTTAGATACGTTTTCTTATAAACAAAACTTATTTAATTTAAATCAATCGTTGAATAAAATTTTAAAAGCAACTTATATTTTTTCGAAATAATGTGATTTGAACACATGACCTCCTGTTCCCAAAACAGGCGCGCTGCCAACTGCGCTATATTTCGAAGAAAATTTAAGGAGAAAGTAGGATTCGAACCTACGATGAGAAACCTCAACAGATTTACAGTCTGCCACTTTTAACCACTCAGTCATTTCTCCTTTAAAAACTATAAAAATTATTTTAACAATTTAGAAGATTTTTTACGTCTAAATTTTTTTTTCCTACATCCGTTATAAGGAATTTGATTATAGCTTTTTATAATTTTTATAAAATAAGCTTGCTTAAGTTTGTTTATTATTAAAGTTTTATATGAAATTACGTTATTTAAATGTAGAGCAACTGGTTTTTTTCCAATAAAGGAAGCTTTTTTAAAAATTAAATTTATGAGTCTCAATAAAACAATTTTTCTTCTTTTTTTTTGTTTTCCAGATAAACTAACATTGCCTGCAGTATAAAATAATTTAATATTTCCTTTAATGTCTGATATATTAATAATGGTATTAGTTTTTAAAAAAGAAATATTTATAATATACATAACCATGAAATCTTCTTGTATTAACGATTTATCATGTAAAAACTTATTAAAAGTAAAACTTTGATAGTTATTATTTTTTTTTAATTCTTTTAAAAAAGAAATAGTATTTAGCAACGAAGTTGTATATGTTATTTCTTTTTTTAATTTTAATTTCTCTAAAATACTTTTAAATAAAACATTATATAAATTCATTAAAAAACGTGTTTAATTTTTAAATAAAAAATGATTTTTAAAAAAATAAAACCTACAACACCGGGTCAAAGACAATTATTAAGATTAACAAATAAAGATTTAAACAAAAAATCACTTTTAAAAAAAGAAATAGAAGGTAAAAAAAATATAACCGGAAGAAACCACTCAGGTAAAATTACAATTTTTCATAGAGGTGGTGGAGCTAAGAAAAAATATAGAACAATAAAATTTTTAAGGAATTTTAATTCTACGGGTATTATTTGCAGTATAGAATATGATCCTAATAGAAATGCTTTTATTGCTTCCGTTTTTGATTTTTTATCAAACAATTTTTATTATATTTTAGCCCCCAAAAATTTAAAAACAGGGGATATCGTAAAATCAGGAGTTGAAATTGAACCTAGTTTAGGAAGCTCTTTACCATTATCAGAAATACCAATAGGGAGTTTTATATATAATGTTTCAACTCAAATTAATAAAAAAGCACAACTATCAAGGTCTGCTGGAACATTCGCAATAATTAAAGAAAAAACCGAAAAATACGCTGTGATTGAACTAAGTTCCGGAGAACAAAAAATTATTTCTTTAAAATGTTTCGCATCTATAGGTGAAGTTTCTAACGAATTACATTTTCTAACAAGATTAGGAAAAGCAGGTCATTCTCGATGGTTAAATAAAAGACCAATTGTTAGAGGTGTTGCTATGAATCCTATTGATCACCCCCATGGAGGAGGTGAAGGAAAAAAATCAGGAAAATCTCTGACACCTTGGGGAAAACCAAATAAAAGAGGAAAAACTTCTAAAACAAAAAAAATACAAAAAGTTTAAATTAAAAAATGAGTAGATCAAAATGGAAAGGACCTTCTATTAATTCAAATACAAATTTAAAAAATGAAAAATCAATAAAACCTAGGCATTTTGAAATAACTTCAAACGTAATTGGTTATGATTTTAATATACATACAGGAAATAGTTTTGTTAAAATCAAAATCATTGAAGATATGATTGGTCATAAAGCGGGAGAATTTGTACCGACTAGGAAAAAATTTATTTTTAAAAAAAAGAAAAAGAAAAAATAATGGGGCAAAAAACAAATCCTAATATATTTAGACTAGGTATAAGTAAAACTTGGAGTACAGAATTTTTTGAAAAAAAAACTAAAGAACTTGCTATACATACCTATCAAGATTTAGAAATAAAAAGTTACATTGAAAAATTTTTAAACAACTATAATTTAATATTACATAAATATAAAATTTATTATAACAACAAAAATTTACATATTTTTATCTCTTATTATGTATCTTCTTACAAAAATGTGCGAAATAAAACTTCTATTTTTAACAATAAAAAACTAACAGTTAAAAATAAAATAATAAAAACACAACAAAAACTTTCTAAAAATAATTTTTTTAATAAAAAAACTAAAATAGCAATAAATTATTATAGGAATAAAATTCTTTTAAAAATAAAAAATAATAATAATTTTAAATATTATACAAATAAAAATTTAAAAAAATTTAACTATAATAATTTAAAACAAATAAATAAATTAGAATTACTTATGTCAAAAAACTCTTATAAAAAATTTTTAGAGGGTTTAAATTTATTTACAAAACATAAATATCAAATAACCACAACATTTTTTTGTGTTAACAAAAATTTTAATTTGACTTTAAAACAAAAAAATTCATTAAAAAAAACCCTTTTTAAATTACAAAAATTTAAAAACACTAATTTTTTTTATGAAAGTATAAATATTTTATTTATAGCAAACTATTTAAGTGATTCTTCTAATTTAGTTTCAAAAATGATTGCGAATCAAATTAAAAATTTAAAACGTCATAAATTTTTTTTAACTTTTTTAAGAAAAACTTTAAACTTGTTTATAAAATCAAGTTTTTCTAAAATAAAAGGTATAAAAATTATAGCAAAAGGAAGAATAAATGGGGCGGCGCGAGCGCGACATAAAATTTTAACAATCGGTCAAGTACCTATTCAAACTATTTCTTCAAATATAAGTTACGCTCAAACTACATGTCATAACTCTAATGGGAGTTATGGTATAAAGGTTTGGATTGTTGAAAAAGATTGATTTAAAAATTAAAAACTTGACAGGAAGTTTAGAAATGTTGTTGGAGGTAATTTAAAATTAAAATAGTTTTAATTTAAGGCTGCTTTTTACTCTTCGTGGTAACATAAACCATTTTAAATGGTTTATGTTATTACAAGCAGCCAAATTTATTGGAGCTGGTCTAGCTACAATTGGATTAGCAGGAGCTGGAGTTGGTATTGGTACTGTATTCGGTGCTTTAGTTTTAGGTATTTCAAGAAACCCTTCTCTAAAAGATGAAATGTTTAGAATAGCTATTTTAGGTTTCGCGTTAACTGAAGCTATTGCATTATTCGCACTTATGATTGTTTTTTTATTACTTTTCGCAGTTTAATAAAAAACAAACGTTTTCTTTAATAATTTTAACAAGTTATTAAAATAAAGAGTATGTAGCTCAGTTGGTAGAGCATTGGACTTTTAATCCACAGGTCTTGGGTTCAAACCCCAGTATACTCAAAAATTAAAAAATAAAAATTATATAATTTAATTTTAAAAATTAGCAATGTTTTTACAACCAAAAAAAACAAAATTTAAAAAAGCAAGAAAAGGAAAACTAGTAAAATTAGAATTTAAAAATACCAAATTAAAATTCGGAGAAATTGGTTTAAAAACTAAAATATCAGGAATTATTACAGCTAGACAAATTGAAGCTGCTAGAAGAAGTATTACAAGAAAAATTAAAAGAAAAGGAAAACTTTGGATTAGAATATTTCCTGATTTACCAATTACAAAAAAACCAAATGAGTCTAGAATGGGTAAAGGAAAAGGTTCAGTTTCATTTTGGGCTGCAAAAGTTAGAGGGGGGACCACCATTTTTGAAATTTGTGGGGTTCAAACTCATATAGCAATAGAAGCTCTTAAATCAGGCAGTAAAAAACTTCCTTTAAAAACATTAATATTTAATTAATAAAAAATAGAATTAAAAGTATATAAACTCAAATTAAGGTAGAGTTTGTATTTTGGGTTCAACTCCCAATATACTTAAATGACAAATGGAATTGAAATAATTTTTTATTTATTAAGTGTAGCAATAATTCTTTTTCATATTGGAATGTTAGGATTAATTTTAAATAGAGGTAACATTCTAAAGACAATTATGTCTTTAGAACTTTTATTATTAGCAGTCAATTTAAGTTTTATAGCATTTTCACTTTACTTAGATGATATAGTAGGACAAATCTTTGTTTTATTTATCTTAACTTTATCAGCAACAGAATCTTCAATAGGTTTGTCTATTTTAGCTGTTTTTTATGAACATAAAAGTAATATAGAACTAGATCCAATTAAAATAAAAAACAAAAATTTAAAAACATAATTTCGAAAAAGATGGGACTCGAACCCACAGTCTCCGACGTGACAGGTCGGCGCTTTAACCATTAAGCTACATTTTCAATATTTTACTTTAAAAATGTTAAAAACTAATAATTCAAAATTAAACAAAGTTTCTCTACTAGCATATCTCATTAACTTAGGAATTTCCATCCCCCATTACTGTTATCATAATAATTTATCAATAGCAGGAAATTGTAGAATATGTATTGTAGAAATGAAAAACTTAAACAAACCTATCGTATCTTGTGCAGTAAATGCAGGAACAAGCTTATTTAACAACGAAATTTATCATAACAGTGGTTTAGTAAAAAAAGCAAGAGAAAACGTTGTGGAATTTTTATTATTAAATCATCCTTTAGATTGTCCAATTTGTGATCAAGGTGGAGAATGTGATTTACAAGATCAATCTTTATTTTTCGGGTTTACTAAAAGAAGATTTTATAAGTTTAAAAGAATAGTTAGCGACAAAAATTTAGGACCTATTGTAAAAACTGTTATGACTAGATGTATTCATTGTACTAGATGTGTAAGATTTAGTAAAGAAATAGCAGGAATTGAAGAATTAGGAGTTTTTGGAAGAGGAAATTCTAGTGAAATAGGAACATACGTCAACAAAGTATTGCTTTCTGAATTATCGGGTAATGTTATTGATATATGCCCAGTAGGTTCTTTTAATTCTAGAATTCGAATAAAACAAATTTAACATATGTTTATAATATTCTGGTGGATTGTAGTTATGACTACAGCAAGTGGCGATATACATTTTGCAAGACAACTGGATGATGGACATTTTTTATCATTTTGCATAACTATATATTATTTTACTTATGTATACAATAAAATATATCCTATTAAAATATCAATTAGATTATGCTCAATTTTAATAATTCCTTCAAGTTTAGTTTTAAGCTATTATTTATATAATTATTATGGATTTTTGTGTTTAGATCCAATGAGTGAAGAAAGTTTTATATTTGGGTGTTTTACTTATTTTTATTTATTAATACATTTAATATGTGATATTAATATTTATAAACATAATTATAAAATAAAAAGTCAAACATTTTTTATTTTAATGTTTATTTTAAGTTTAATTTTACTTTATTTTTTTTATATTAATAAAGAATATTTTAGCATTTACCCTTTAACTGATGAAGAATTCTCTGTTATTTTTTTTATATATTTTTATCTCGGTTTATATTGTTCTTTTGAAATTAAAAATTTTTTAAAAAAAAAGGTTCTTATCGTCTAGTGGTTAGGACTCCACTTTTTCACAGTGGCAACACGGGTTCGAGCCCCGTTAAGAATATTATAATTTTTGATCAAAACTAGCAGTTTTACAAGTTTTTTCTTTTTTCCCTCTATAAAGGTCGAAAATTTTGGTATGTTTTTTAGTAATTTTTACTTATTATTTATTATTTTGATTAAAATATCGTTTAACTTATTTTTTTGTTTAATTAATTTAGGAAATATCTCATCTAAAAAATAGGCGAATAATAGGATTTTTGAACCTATGACTTTTAAAACCCCAATCTAACCACTCTAATCAATTAAATTATATTCGCCATTTTATATAAAATTAATGTTTTTTTACGATATTTATCAATTTTTTGAAAGTTAAGTTACTTTCAAAATCAACGATTTTTGTTTAACAGTTAATATAATTTACCAAAACTTATTAGTTAATTTTTAATTTTAATTGCTAATAAAAGTTTTTCCTCTATAAAGGTCGAAAATTTTGGTATGTTTTTTAGTAATTTTTACTTATTATTTATTATTTTGATTAAAATATCGTTTAACTTATTTTTTGTTTAATTAATTTAGGAAATATCTCATCTAAAAAATAGGCGAATAATAGGATTTTTGAACCTAAGACTTTTAAAACCCCAATCTAACCACTCTAATCAATTAAATTATATTCGCCATTTTATATAAAATTAATGTTTTTTTACGATATTTATCAATTTTTTGAAAGTTAAGTTACTTTCAAAATCAACGATTTTTGTTTAACAGTTAATATAATTTACCAAAACTTATTAGTTAATTTTTAATTTTAATTGCTAATAAAAGTTTTTCCTCTATAAAGGTCGAAAATTTTGGTATGTTTTTTAGTAATTTTTATTTATTATTTTGATTAAAATATCGTTTAAGTTATTTTTTTGTTTAATCAATTTAAAAATATTTCATACATTTCTGAAAATTTATTAAGAATCTCAATCTCTCTTTTTTTCTAAATCAAATTTAAAATTATTTATTCAATCTCTTTTTTTACCCCATGCTTTTTAATTCTAACAAAAAGTCGTTAAAAGCATATTTATGTAATTTTCTTTTTGTTTCAAATTCCTTAATTATTTTTTATTAATATATTTTTTTAATAAAAATTTCTTTAATTTTTGTACCAATATAATTATATATATATATATTTCTTTTTTATTATCTATTAAATTAGAATGTAAAGCTAATTCTTTATTTCTTAAAACTAAAAATAAAAAAAAACAGAACTAAATAATCTTTTATCTACTTCTACCATAAAAGCTATTTCCATGTTACTATTTATTGAGTCAGTTATTTCTTTTTTCAACAATTTTCTAAAATATTTATTAAAGTGAAAATAAAACAATTAATAAATAAAAAAATTATTAAACCATCTTTACTATTTTCATTTATCTTCATCTATTAAGTAGAAAAATCAAACTATTTTAACAATTATTTCACTCCGTTTTTTAACATTACACTCGAGTTTACATTTTTATTAATAATATATTCTATTAGTTTACCATTCTCGAAGATTTTTTCAAATAAATCATTTTTAAAATTAATATCTTTATCATAACTTTGATTTATTTCTTTAAAATATTCAACTAAAAGATCATCATTTTTTAAAATTTTTTTATAATTTATTTTATATCTCTAACTATATTTTTTTAATAAAAATTAATTAAATTTAAAAATTTCAAAGGTTTCCACCTATTATAAAGTAAAAAATTCTACCTTATATAAAGAAAAATGATATATAATAATAAAATTTATTCAAATAAATTTATAAATATAATAACAGAAATATTAGGTGATTATAAAGAATTTGAAAAAATAAGTAAATCTGAAAAAAATGTATATTAGATAAAATAAAGAAAAGCTTTTTATTAGAAGATTTACAAGATTTTTTCTTCTGAAAGAATATAAAAATCATCAAATATTATAAATTCTATTTTAAAAACTCAAAAAAAAGAGAGATTGAAATTCTTGATAAATTTTCAGAAATGTATGAAGAGTTTTAGATAAAATATTTTTTAAATTAATTAAACAAAAAAATAATTTAAACGATATCTTCTTAATCAAAATAATAAATAAAAATTACTAAAAAACATACCAAAATTTTCGATCTTTATAGAGGAAAAACTTTTATTAGCAATTAAAATTAAAAATTAACTAATAAGTTTTGGTAAATTATATTAACTGTTAAACAAAAATCGCTGATTTTGAAAGTAACTTAACTTTCAAAAAATTGATAAATATCGTAAAAAAACATTAATTTTATATAAAATGGTGAATATAATTTAATTGATTAGAGTGGTTAGATTGGGGTTCTAAAAGTCATAGGTTCAAAAATCTTATTATTCGCCTACTTTTTAGATGAGATATTTCCTAAATTAATTAAACAAAAAATAAGTTAAACGATGGTCTTAATCAAAATAATAAATAATAAGTAAAAATTACTAAAAAGCATACCAAAATTTTCGACCTTTATAGAGGAAAAACTTTTATTAGCAATTAAAATTAAAAATTAACTAATAAGTTTTGGTAAATTATATTAATTGTTAAACAAAAATTGTTGATTTTGAAAGTAATTTAGTTAATTAGAGTGTTAGATTGGGTTCTAAAAGTCATAGGTTCAAAAATCCTATTATTCGCCTACTTTTTTAGATGAGATATTTCCTAAATTAATTAAACAAAAAATAAGTTAAATGATGTCTTAATCAAAATAATAAATAATAAGTAAAAATTACTAAAAAGCATACCAAAATTTTCGACCTTTATAGAGGAAAAACTTTTATTAGCAATTAAAATTAAAAATTAACTAATAAGTTTTGGTAAATTATATTAATTGTTAATTTTGAAAGTAACTTAACTTTCAAAAAATTGATAAATATCGTAAAAAACATTGGTTTTTTATATAAAATGGCGAATATAACTTAGTTGGTTAGAGTGTTAGATTGTGGTTCTAAAAGTCATAGGTTCAAATCCTATTATTCGCCTAATTTTAGATGTGTATAAATATTAAAAAATCTTTAAGGCATTAAATGAATACTTAAACGTCAAATTTTTGTGGACGTATTTAAAACGAAAAGTCATGGGGAGTAAAAACTTTGCTGAGATTCATGATTTTCCACTAAGTTGGTAAACCAATCTTAAATAAAATAAGATTTTTGTTTAAAAAACAAAAACAAAATTTAGTGAACTGAATCATCTAAGTAACTAAAATAAAAATCAACCGAGAAACTGTAAGTAGTGGCGAACGAAAATAGTAAGAGACTTAAAAAATTTATTAAATTGTTTTAAAAACCAGAGCAGGTAAGCCTTTTTTTAGAGTCCAGTAAAATTAAAATTTATTAAGTTTAACTCACAATAAAATAATACAAGTCATGTATTGTTTGAAAAATGGGGGACCACCCTCAAAGTCTTAAAAATTTGATGATTGATAGTGAACAGTACCGTGAGGGAAAAGTGAAAAAGATTATGCGAAAGTGAAAAGATCTTGAAATTTAATGCTGACAATCAGTTATAGCTTAAAAAAATCTGAAGATTTATAAAAGTGATAACGTACCTTTTGTATAATGGACCAACAAGTTTATTTTAGTGGCGAGCTTAAATAACAAAATTATTATATTGTGTAGGCGAAAAGAAATTGAGTTTTAAAATGCTTTTAGTCTCTAAAATAAGACCCGAAACTAAGTGATCTAACCATGAACTGGCTGAAATTAAGGTGGAAACACTTTGTGGAGGGCCGAACCCATGTATGTGGCAAAATACTGGGACGATTTGTGGTTAGGGGTGAAAGGCCAATCAAACTTAGAGATAGCTGGTTTTCTGCGAAATCTATTTAAGTAGAGCGTTATAAAACTTTTTTAAGGGTAGAGCTCTCGATAAATAATGGGAACTTAGCAGTTTTACTGAATTTATTGAAACTTCGAATATTAATAAAAAGATTTATAACAGACAGACTGTGAGTGCTAAGATTCATAGTCAAAAGGGAAACAGCCCAGATTATTAGCTAAGGCCCTTAAAAGTTATTAAGTGAAAAAATTGTAAAAAAATGTTGACAACCGAGAGGTAGGCTTAGAAGCAGCCATCCTTTAAAGAAAGCGTAACAGCTCACTGGTTTAGTTTTTTTGCATTGAAAATTTACAGGGACTAAAATAACTTGCCGAAGCTATAGATTTTAAAATTAAAAATGGTAGCAGAACGTTCTGTAAGTTTAAGAAGTTTTATGATAACATAAAATGGAAATATCAGAATTGAAAATGTTGGTATGAGTAACGATAAACAATGTGAAAAACATTGTCGCCTAAAGTTCAAGGTTTCCAAAACAAGGTTAATCCATTTTGGTAATAGTTAATCGGTCTCTAAGAAAAATACGAAAGTTTTTTTTAATGAGTCTTAAAAGTAAGTTTATCTTGATTATTGTTTAAAAGTGACAAAATATTAATATTATTTTTATTATATGGTTAATAAAAGTTTTATAGTATTTTCAAGAAATAGCTTTAAACTAGAAAAACCGTACCCTAAACCGACACAGGTGAACAAGTTTAGTAAACTAAGGCGCTTGAGAGAATTATGTTGAAGGAACTCGGCAAAATGACTCTGTAACTTTGGAATAAGGAGTGACTATTTAAGGGAAACCTTAAATAGTTGTCACAAAATCGGGGACAGCGACTGTTTAATAAAAACACAAGTTTCTGCTAATTCGTAAGAAGACGTATTGAAACTGACGCCTGCCCAGTGCTGTAAGATTAAAGAAAAAAGTTTTTAGCTTTAACCCTAACTCCCAGTAAACGGCGGCTGTAACTCTGACGGTCCTAAGGTAGCGAAATTCCTTGGCATTTAATTGGTGTCCTGCATGAATGGCGTAACGACTGTCCCACTGTCTCCAACATAAACTCAGTGAAATTGAAATTTCTGTGAAGATGCAGAATTCTTGCGGCTAGACGGAAAGACCCCGTGCACCTTTACTTCAGTTATACATTGTACTAAAATTTTTTTTGTGTAGAATAAGTGGGAAGTTGTTTTATAAAAATATTTACGCTAGTAAATTTTTTAAACCAAATTGAAATACCACTCTAAAAACTTTTTATTACTTATTTTTGTTAAAAGACATTGTATAATGGGTAGTTTGACTGGGGCGGTCGCCTCCTAAAGAGTAACGGAGGCGTACAAAAGGTAAGTTTAAGTTGATTAAAACAACTTGTAAGCATAATAGTATAAATACTTGCTTGACTGTAAGATTGACAAATCAAACAGGGACGTAAGTCGGTTATAGTGATCCGGTGATTCTGTGTGGAAAAGGTCACCGCTCAACGAATAAAAGGTACGCCGGGGATAACAGGCTAATCACCCTTTAGAGACCCTATCGACGGGGTGGTTTGGCACCTCGATGTTGGATTATCGCATCCTGGAACTGTAAGCGGTTCCAAGGGTTTGGCTGTTCGCCAATGAAGGCGGTACATGATCTGAGTTTAGAACGTCGTGAGACAGTTTGGTCCCTATCTACCGTAAGTGAAAAAATTGAAGGGGGTAGACTCTAGTACGAGAGGACCGAGAAAAATAAATCCATGGTGAATCGATTGTTAGACCAATAGCATAGTCGAGTAGCTACATTTAGAATAAATAATCACTGAAAGCATCTAAGTGAGAAATTAACCCTAAAAAAAGTTTTTAATAGAAATTGTAATAGACGATTACATTGATAGGCTTAAAGTATAAAAGTTGTAAAACTTGCAGCTTATAAGTACTAAATTTATCAACGATTTTTTAATAGTTTTGTATTTATTTAATTTTTTGATTTTTAGATTTTAATTCTAAATTAATTATATTTGTAAATTATTAAATTTATAATTAAAAATATTATGAGTTTGATCCTGGCTCAGAATGAACGCTGATAGTATGCTTTACACATGCAAGTTGAACGAAAATTTTTTTCGTGGCGAACGGGTGAGTAATAAGCAAAAAACTACCTTTTAGTTTAGAACAAAGTTTATTAAAATAAACAAAAAAATACTAAATAAAAAAAGGTTTTATTAAAAATAATTCCGCTAAAAGATGATTTTGCTTAAGATTAGGTTGTTGGTAATTTAAAAGCTTACCAAGCCTACGATCTTTAGTTGGTCTTAGAGGATGATCAACCACACTGGAACTGAAATAAGGTCCAGGCTGACATGTCGGCCAGCAGTGAGGAATATTGGACAATGAACGAAAGTTTGATCCAGCAATACTATATGGGTGATGACGGCTTATTTAAGTTGTAAGATCCTTTCATTAAATACGATAATGACGGTATTTAAAGAAGTTTTTAGTCCCGGCTAATACTCGTGCCAGCAGCCGCGGTAATACGGGAGGGGCAAGCGTTATTCGGCATTACTGGGCGTAAAGAGTCCGTAGACTGTAAAGTAAGTTTTTTGTTAAAATTTAAAACCTAATTTTAAGACAGCAATTAATACTACTTTGCTTTGAGTTTAATACAGAAAAATGGAATTTTATACGAAAGGGTGAAATCTGCAGATATATAAAGGAACATCAGTAGCGAAGGCGATTTTTTAGTATAAACTGACGTTGAGGGACGAAAGTGTAGGTAGCAAACAGGATTAGATACCCTGGTAGTCTACACTGTAAATTCTGAGTGCTGTGATTTAATGAAAAAAAATTTATTTTTTATTAGATCTCTAAGCTAACGCAATAAGCACTCCGCCTGAAGAGTACGATCGCAAGATTGGAACTCAAAGGAATTGACGGGGGTCTAACACTAGTGGTGGAGCATGTGGTTTAATGCGATAATCCGCGCAAAACCTTACCAATTTTTGACATATAAAAACAAATTTATTGTAAATATTTTTAACTAAAAAATTTGTTTTTAATACAGGTGTTGCACGACTGTCGTAAGTTCGTGTCGTGAGATGTTTGGTTTAGTCCTGAAACGGACGCAACTCTTATCTTTAACATTTTATAATTACGTTTTAAAATTTTTTAAAAAATTTTAACTGCTTTAAAGATACAGTCAACGATAAGTTGAGGGAAGGTAAGAATCAAGTCAAGTCAATGTGACCCTAATAAATTGGGCTACACACGTGCTACAATGAAAATTACAAAAGGTGACAAAAAAGTAAATTTTGAGTTAATCCACAAAAATTTTCCCAGTTCGGATTGTAAACTGCAACTCGTTTACATGAAGTTGGAATCACTAGTAATCGCGAATCAGCACGTCGCGGTGAACATGTAAATTGACCTTGTACACACCGCCCGTCACTTGCGAAGAGCTAGTTTTGCTTGAAGATTTTTATAAAATCCATTGAAGAATTAGCGATTTGGAAGAAGTCGTAACAAGGTAGCTGTACGGGAACGTGTAGCTGGAATATTTTATGATAATTTTACGGTAAAAACTAAACTTTTAAATTTAATTAGTTTATTTTTAGGTTCGAATCCTATTCATAACAATATATTACCTGAAAATTTTTCAAGTGTAAAACTTAACTTTATTATAAATACTCTTTGTACAGGGGAATCTAGCTTAAAGTTAACGTTGTATAAAAAGCTAGGGAAGTGCAATTGGTTAGCATGTTAGGCTCATGCCCTAAAGAATGTAGGTTCAAATCCTACCTCTAGCAATTATGAAGTTTTTATTAATTAATTTTTTTTCTGTGTTAGTATTATTAAGTTCAATTTTGGTAATTATATCAAAAAATTCACTATATTCTGTTTTATTTTTAGTTTTAAGTTTTTTATCATCTTCTTTGCTGTTGTTTTTGTTTGAAAATGAATTTTTAGCTCTATTCTTTCTAATTATTTATTTAGGAGCTATCGCTGTTTTATTTTTATTTGTGATAATGATGTTAAATATAAAATATGATGAGTTGCAAAGAAGCAAGCTTTATTTTCCTATTGGAATTTTAATTGGTGCCACAGTTTTATTGGAAATTTGGGGTGCTTTTATAAAAGTTTTTACTTATAATAGTTCTGTTGCTTACAATGAACATAATAATTATATTAATTGGTATGATATTATTGATGTTTATTCAGATGTCTTTGTTATAGGTCAGATATTTTATACTCATTATGTTTTACAAATATTGATGTCAGGATTAATTTTATATGTTGCTGTAATCGGTGTTGCTTTTTTAACTGTAACATCGGCTTTTAAAAAAACAAAACGAGACCAATCAATTTTTAGACAAATATCAAGAAAAAACATTCTTTAATTTTAAAGTCTTGTGTTATATTTATAATAAAGTGAAATAGTTCAGTTGGTTAGAACATTGGAATCATAATCCAACTGTCGGGGGTTCAAATCCCTCTTTCACTAGTTTTTTAATTAAAAAGTGATTAACTCAATTGGTAGAGTATCTCGCTTACAACGAGAAAGTTAGTGGTTCGAATCCGCTATTACTTAAATTAAAAAGAGATTAAAATTGCTATAAATATGAAATTTTTTAATAGAAATTCACTTCTAACTTGGGAGCTTTAACACTTAAAGTTTTTTCTAATGAACTGAGAGAATGGGAACTCTCCGAGGGAGAAGGAATAGACCCTACAGATAGCTTTGGTGTCAATTTAAGACTTTCTATTAGAGAAAATCAAATTTTTTTAGCGGAACCTTACGACCCTTCAATTCCATGGTTAACCGATAGAGGTCGTCTTTTTTTTGATGGAATGTTTAAACAAAACAATTCAAGCTCAAATTGGGAAAATATTTTTGAGCAAATTTTCGAATCTATCTATTTTTTAGATCATTTAAATTTTCAAAAAAATAAAATTTTACCATTCATAATCGCATTTGAAAATTTAAGTATAGAAACTTTAAGTATGCTTTATTTATTAGAACAAAAGTGTTCAATTTTAAAATTGAAAAAAGTTGAAAATTATAAAATAAATAACGATTTTGAATATTTAAATCAACTGAATAAATCAACTCAAAGTTTTAAATTATTAATGTCAAAAACTGGGATTTTATTAAATACAAATTCGAGATATGAAGGTTATGTTTTAAATTTAAATTTAAGACAACGTTTTTTAAAAGGAGATTTTAAACTATTCGTTATAGGTTCATCTTTAGATTTAACATTTCCTGTTAAATCTATAGGATCAAATTTAAGTATTTTTAAATCAATTGGAGAAGGAACCCACCTAATTTGTCAAGATCTGAAAAAATCAAATTTACCTTTTCTTGTTTTAAACACAGAATTGTTAAAAAGAAATGACATGAAAAATTTTGTAAAATTATTAAAAAATACAAATATTTTAACTAATATTTGGAATGGTGTTAATGTTTTGCAACATAATATTTCTAGCTCAGGAATTTTTTCGTTAAACAATTTTTTACCTATAACTTCAGAAGATTTAACAAATTTTTTTGGATTATATTTTATTAATGCGTCTTTAGACTCCATTGCAAATTATAAAAAATTAACAGAGTTACAACTTATAAATTTTCAATCTTTTGAGCAAAATAACTTAAACCAAAAAATTTTTATTAATCAGAATAATAAAAAACATAACAGATTAATGCTTGAAAAGTTAAAATCAAAAACTTATTTTAATTACTTATATTTACCTAATAATTTATTTTTAGAAGATAGTGAAACTTATATAAATACTGAGGGTAGAGTTAAACAATTAAATAAATTAATTAATTTTAGATTAGATTCTAAAAGTAATTGGCAAATAGTTAGAAGATTTTACTCAAATTCAAAAAAAATTAAGTTTTTTAAAAATAAAAAAGACAATAATTTAATATGTTTTAAAAGTAGTAATTTACATAATTTTAAGCATTATATAAATTTTCAATTTTATTCTGTTCAATCATTAACTAGTTTAAGTTTTTATTTAAATAAGCTGAATAAACCATTAATAAAGTTATTTAACAATGGCTTAAAAAATACAAAAATAAAATTTTTAGATACAAAATTAAAACCATGGTTAGACGATTTTTTTAATAATAATGGTAAAGATTCTTTTAGCTATAATTCGTCAGTATTAATAAACTGTTCAAAAGTATTAAAATTAAGTTCAACTAATTTTTTTTAAATTTTAAAAATTATGGATATTAACTTTTTTGTTAAAACTTTTATAAATACTAATTTAACTAAAGACTTTATGTCGTTAAAAACTTCTTTTATTATTGATGAATACTCAGGAATCTTTATTTATATTTTGTTTGCAATTTTTCTGGCTGTTCTTGTTGCTTTTTTATCGTATTTTTTAGTTAATCAAAATCCTGAAACTGAAAAATTATCAACTTATGAATGTGGTTTTGAACCTTATGAAGATACTAGAAATAAATTTAATGTAAGATTTTATATAGTGGCGATTCTATTTATCTTATTTGATATTGAAATTATTTTTTTGATTTCATGGTGTGTTTCAATTTCACAAATAAATCTTTTAGGATTTTGGTCTATGGTTGAATTTTTAATTGAACTTTGTATAGGCTTTATTTATGTTTGGTGTGTTGGAGCAATTGAATGGAAATAATTTAAACTTTTATTTTTATAATATGAGCAATCCAAAAAATAATACATTTAATTTAAACTACTTAAATACAACTCATCAATTTCATTTAGTTGATCCAAGCCCATGGCCTCTTTTAGCATCTTTAGGTGCATTTATGTTAACAACAGGAGGTGTTTTATACATGCATAAAATTATTGATGGTTGGGGTCTATTCACTAATGGTTTTTTATTAATACTTTTTGTTATGTTTGTTTGGTGGCGAGATATAATTCGTGAAGCTACTTATGAAGAACATCATACTTTTGTAGTTCAAAGAGGGTTAAGACTAGGTATGATTTTATTTATAGCATCAGAAGTTATGTTTTTTTTTGCATTTTTTTGGGCTTTTTTTCATTCTAGTTTAGCACCCGTTTTTAATATTGGTGGAGTTTGGCCTCCTAGAGCAATTAATGTTATGCAAACGAATGGTATACCTTTAACAAACACATTTATTTTATTAAGTTCTGGAGCTACTGTTACTTGGGCTCATCATGCAATTGTTTTAAAATTTAAACGTCATACTATAATTGCTTTAATTTATACTTTATTTTTAGCAGTTTTATTTACTTATTTTCAAGGAATAGAATATGTATCTTTAACTTTTAATATAAGTGATGGTATATATGGTTCGTGTTTTTATATGACAACAGGTTTTCATGGTTTTCATGTTTTTGTTGGAACTGTTGCATTATTCATTTCACTTGTAAGAGTGGTATTAAATCATTTTACTAATACACATCATTTTGGTTTTGAGTCAGCAATTTGGTATTGGCATTTTGTGGATGTGGTGTGGTTGTTTTTATTCATAAGTATTTATTGGTGGGGGAATCTTAAACCTTATAATTTACCAATAAATGTTTTTATTTAATCTAAAATTAATGGTTACTAATTTTTTCAATAAAAATAATACGGTTTTTAACAACCTTTTAAAAAAAATTTCAATGGCAACTCGAACTCGAGTTAGAAATGCCTCATTGAACAAAAAACGATGGAATAAAAATTATCTTTTAGGACTATTGGATAGCCATTTAATTCATTATCCAACTCCTATTGGTTTAACTTACGCTTGGAGTTTTGGCTCACTAGCTGGAATTTGTTTGGTTATTCAGATAATTTCAGGTCTTCTTTTATCTATTCATTATATACCAACTATAGAATCAGCTTTTTCAAGTGTAGAGTATATAATGAGAGATGTTCCTAATGGATGGTTTATTAGATATGTGCATGCAAATGGCGCATCAATGTTTTTTATAGTAATTTATGCTCATATTTTTAGAGGATTATACTATGGTTCTTATATGAAACCTAGACAATTATTATGGTGTTCTGGTGTTGTAATTTTTCTTTTACTTATGGGAGCTGCTTTTACAGGATATGTTTTACCTTGGGGACAAATGAGTTTTTGGGGTGCAACTGTTATTACTAGTATGGTAACAGTTCTTCCAGGTGGCCAAACTATAGTTGAATGGTTATGGGGTGGTTATACAGTGAATGCTCCAACATTACGAAGATTTTATACAGTTCATTTTTTACTACCTTTTATTATCGCTGGAGTTACTATAATTCATTTAGCATTGTTACATAAAGTTGGTTCAACAAGTCCAATTGGTTCTGATACAGGGGTAGATGACATTCCTTTTTATCCATATTATTTTGCAAAAGATCTGTTTGCATTTACTTGTTTTTTATTTGTTTTTGGTTTTATCGTTTTTTATTACCCTAATTTTTTAAATCACCCTGATAATTATATACCAGCGGATCCTATGGAAACGCCGAAACATTTAGTACCAGAATGGTACTTTTTACCATTTTATGCTATTTTACGATCTATACCACATAAAGCTGGAGGAATATCAGCTATGTTAGGTTCTATTTTAGTCTTATTTTTAATACCTTTTACTTATACAGGTTATATTCGAAATACAACTTATCGACCATTATTTAAAGTATTTTATTGGCTTTTAGTTGCAGATTTTTTAACTTTACTTTGGGTGGGTCAAGCTCCTATAAAAGATCCTTTTATTGAATTAGGACAATTAGCTTCAATTTATTACTTTTCTTTTTTTACTTTTATAATTCCTGTTGTAGGGATTATTGAAACTAAACTAGCAACTTATAATGTTTCAAAAAGTAAAAATTTAAATGTTAAGAAAATTTATATATATATGTAATTACTGGTTTTTGTAGGTTCAAATCCTACCTTAACAAATTATGAACAATTATACTGAATTATTCGAGATGTATGACTTAAAAACTATGGGATTATCAACTGAATTATTCTTAAGCTGTTTTATTTTTTTACTAACTTTTTATGCTTTAAGTACCAGCTATCAACGTAAATATGGTTATATAATGTTAAACCACCAAATTTATAACGTTGTTCTCCTTTGTATGTTTTTTACAATTTTATTATATCTAAATGAAGATTTATTTAATTTAAATATCGTAAGTAGTAATAATTCTATTATTTACGATCATTTAGCTTTCACTTCTAAGTTAATTGTTTGTTTAGTATCTTTTTTGTTTTTTGTTGTTATTAAAATTTCTTATAAAGATGAATTAATTCACAATAATTTTGAGTATATTTTATTGATTCTTTTATCTATTTTAGGATTGTTATTATTGTGTTCTTCAAATGATTTAATTACCGCTTATTTATCGATAGAATTACAAAGTATTTCATTTTATATAATGGCTTCTTTTAAAAAAAATTCTACTTATTCAGTTGACAGTGGTTTAAAATACTTTATTATAGGATCGTTATCTTCGGCCCTTTTTTTATTTGGATCTTCTCTTGTTTATGGTTGTTTGGGTAGTTTAAATTTTGATGATTTCAAAATGTTTATTCCTTTAATTAGTGAAAAAATGGACAATTCTACTAATGAAATTTTAAAGCAAGAAGCTCTTGAGAACCTTATAGTTTATATTATTTCACTTTCTATCTTTGAACAAATTTCTTATTCTCTGAACCAAACAATTTATTTACCTGATTTAAATAAAAATGTTTCTGTTGAATATTATCTAAATCTTCTTTATAGTTTAGATATGTTAAAAGCTGATGAAGAATTATTTTTTGCAACAGGTATTTTTCAATCACCTATGATATTTAAAGCATTACTTCCCTCTGATAATGATAACTTAGTAGACTGGTATTTAGATAACTTTAATGAAAGTTTTGAAGAAATTTCTTTGTTAAAAGAATACGCAACAACTTCTTATTCTTGGGAATTAAAGCCATGTTATTCTATACTTGATGTTTTTAAAAATTCTTGTAATATTATTATTCATAAACCATTAATTTATGATAATCTAGCAATTTACGGCTCGTTTCACGAAAGATTTTTACCAGTAGTTATTTCCGCTAAATTAAAAGCTTATTATAGTCAACAATACTTAGATACCTTTTCTACCAAAAAACTTCCAGATTTTTATTTTGATGATAGTTTTCCTGAATCAAGTTTTGCATCTAAGATATATAGTTTTAAAGACAAATATTTTTTACCTGACTTTAATAAATCACACATAGATAATTTAAACAATGTTTTAAATTTAGATTTAGTTTTTTTAGGATTAATGTTAATATGTATAAGTGTTTTTATTAAACTCGCAGCAGCTCCTTTTCATTTATGGTCTTTAGACGTTTATGAAGGGTCACCTAATACGACTACCTTTTTTTTTACGGTTCTTCCAAAAATAGGGCTGTTTATTTTTTTAGTTAGAATTTGTTATCTAACTTTTCATCCATCTTTTTTTTATTTAAATAACACTGTTGAAAATTATCAAGTTTATTTTTTTATGATTGCAGTTTTAAGCATATTTGTTGGATCTTTAGGTGGATTAGAACAAAGAAAATTAAAAAGTTTATTCGCTTATAGTTCAATAAGTCATACTGGTTATTTATTGTTGTCCTTTAGCACAGCTACGTCAGAAGGAGTACATATGCTTTTATATTATTTAGTAGTATATATGATTGCAGGTTTGTGTTTTTGGTCAGTTTACTTATTTTTAAATCAAAAAAAACATTTTTATTTTAACAAGCAAAACAAAGAATTAGGTGACTTTATTCTTTTAAGAGATTCTAATCCTATGTTGGCTATTATTTTATCTCTAACTTTATTTTCAATGGCTGGAATTCCACCTATTGTAGGTTTTTTAGCAAAACTTGGTATTTTTTTAACAGTTTTAAAATCGTCTTTTTACTTGGTAGCGTTAATTAGCATTCTTTTAAGTGTTATTTCAACTTTTTACTATATTAGATTAATTAAAATTTTGTATTTTGAAAATGTATTAGTAGGTAAACTTTATATTCCTATAAACACAAATAAAGCTCTTATAGTTTCAATATTATCTTTATTTCTTATTTTGTTATTTATTGATCCAGTACCTTTATATTTATTATTTTACAAAACGATGCTTTTATTAAATTAATGGTTTAAAAAAGAAGAATGACTTGAGTGACTTAAGGTGAAAATTTTTTAACTTTACTTTGGGTAGGTCAAACTCCTATAAAAGACCTTTTATTGAATTAGGATAATTTAGCTTCAATTTATTACTTTTCTTTTTTATTTTTGTAATTCCTGTTGTAAAGGTTATTGGAACCAAATTAGCAACTTATAATGTTTCAAAAAGTAAAAATTTAAAAATGTTAAGAAAAGTTACATCTGTGTATGTAATTACAGGTCTTTGTAGGTTCAAATCCTACCTTAACAAATTATGTACAGAATTAGGTATATAGAATTGTTTTTATTAAACTGTTCGATTTTTTTGTCAGTTTTTTTCGTTTTAGGCATTAGTTACAATCGGAAGGACGGTTATATCACGTTAATCCGTCAAATTTATTGCTTTGTGTTTTTTTTTTTCATTGTAACTTTATTATGCTATAATTATAATAAATACTTTTTAAGTTTAGAGATAATAAAAAAAAATTTTTATTTTTTACATCAATACCTACCTTTCATTTTTATATCAATTATTTGTTCAGTATCTTTTTTGCTTTTTGTCCGTTTTGAAATTCTTTATGAAAAAGATAAATTAATTTACAATAATTCTGAATATTTTTTTTTAATTCTTTTATCTATTTTAGGATTGTTATTATTGTGTTCTACAAACGAGTTATTTACCGCTCATATATCACTAGAATTAATAAGTGTTTCACTTTATTTAATGGTTTCTTTTAAAAAAAAGCATACTTCTTTATTACGTAACCGTGATTTAAAATACTTTATTATAGGATTATTATCTACGGGCTTTTTTTTATATGGATTTTCTTTTATTCATGGTTGTTTTAATGATTTTAATTTTGAAGATCTCAGAATATTTTTGAGATCTATTAAGGAAATAATAGACCGTCGTCTTACTATACCTTCAATAAAAAGAACTTATTTAGAAAACGATTATTATTATAGATTAACAGTTACTCTCTTCGGATATCTTTATTATCCTCTGACCCAAGAAGTTTATTTACCTATTTTCGATAAATATGTTTCTGTTGAAAATTATTTAAATCTTCTTCATATTTTAGATGAACTTGAAGCTGATGGAGAATTGTTTTTTTCAACAGGTATTTTTCAAACATCTATAGTATTTGACACATTATCTCGCTCCGATACTGAGGACTTACTTGACTGGTATCTTAAGAACCATGCTGATGATGATCCAAATCTTGAAGAAATTTCTTTGTTAAAAGAATGGACAGCAACTCCTCATCCTTGGGAATTAGATCCACGTTGTACTAGAATTGATGCTCTTAAACATTTTTCTTTTTATCCTAGTCGTTTTGATTCAGCAACACTTATCGATAATACAATGTGGCTTCCTAGTGTGTCTGAACGTGGTGGAACAAATAGTGTAACACCAATAGTTGCAGGTAAATTAAACGTTTATTTTAATCCATTTCCCGACCCCAATGAGTGGAGACCTAAACTATCAGAGTTATATTTTGATACTAGTTGTCCTGAAGGAATGTACCTACACAAGTTAAGTTGTTTGCGCGATAAATATTTTCATAATACCTTTGATCTACCAAACGCAGGTATATGTAAACTAATAACGCTTATAAATATTGAGTCAGTTCTTATAGGATTAGCGATAATAATTATAAGTCTTTTTATTAAATTTGTATTAGCTCTTTTTTATTTATTGGTTTTACTTAGACTTTTATGGAAAGGTTCCCGATAATACGACTCTATTTTTTTACGGTTCTTCCAAAAATACGTCTGTTTATTTTTTAGTTAGAATTTGTTATCTAACTTTTCATCCATCTTTTTTATTTAAATAACATTGTTGAAAATTATTAAGTTTATTTTTTATGATTGCAGTTTTAAGCATATTTGCTGGATCTTTAGGTGGATTAGAACAAAGAAAATTAAAAAGTTTATTCGCTTATAGTTTAATAAGTCATACCGGTTATTTATTGTTGTCCTTTAGCACAGCTACGTCAGAAGGAAGTACATATGCTTTTATATTATTTAGTAGTGTATATAAATTGCAGGTTTGTGTTTTTGGTCAGTTTACTTATTTTTAAATCAAAAAAACATTTTTTGTATTTAACAAGCAAAACAAAAAATTAGGTGACTTTATTCTTTTAAGAGATTCTAATCTTATGTTGGCTATTATTTTATCTCTAACTTTATTTTCAATGGCTGGAATTCCAACTATTGTAAGTTTTTCAGCAAAACTTGGTATTTTTTAACAGTTTTAAAATCGTCTTTTTACTTAGTAGCGTTAATTAACATTCTTTTAAGTGTTATTTCAATTTTTTACTATATTAGATTAATTAAAATTTTGTATTTTAAAAATGTACTAGTAGTAAACTTTATATTTTTATAAACACAAATAAAGCTCTTATAGTTTCAATATTATCTTTATTTCTTATTTTGTTATTTATTGATCTAGTACCTTTATATTTATTATTTTACAAAACGATGTTTTTATTAAATTAATGGTTTAAAAAAGAAGAATGACTTGAGTGGCTTAAGGTGAAAATTTTTTAACTTTACTTTGGGTAGGTCAAACTCCTATAAAAGACCTTTTATTGAATTAGGATAATTTAGCTTCAATTTATTACTTTTCTTTTTTATTTTTGTAATTCCT
>Ga0078972_1004134_pt1 | contig 41027 bp, 38 predicted proteins | sample YelNatPaOPGAMG01_FD_67568 | JGI IMG/M metagenome (GOLD analysis project Ga0078972, IMG submission 67568) | Hot spring thermophilic microbial communities from Obsidian Pool, Yellowstone National Park, USA - OP-RAMG-01 (SPADES assembly) (version 2) | ecosystem: Environmental > Aquatic > Thermal...
GCTTGCGCGCATTGCGGAGGTTTCGCGCCTGCTGCGCCCCGTAGGGCCTGGACCCTTGTCTCAGGGTCCATCTCCGGGCTCCCGCTCTCACGGCCCGTACCGGTTATAGGCCTGGTGGGCCATTACCCCACCAGCTACCTGATCGGACGCGGCCCTATCCTTGGGCGAAGCTGAAAGCATGGTTTCAGCTTCCTTTAGGCAAGGAACCCTTCCAGGCAGCCTTGCCTATCGAGGATTAGCCCCAGTTTCCCGGGGTTGTCCCCGTCCCAAGGGTAAGTTAGCCACGCGTTACTGAGCCGTGCGCCGCGTCTCCCCATGGCTAGAGACGCAAACTCGCATGGCTTAGTCTCACCCCGATAGCAGTTGGGTCCGCCAGGATCAAGCGGAGTTGAGACGATTATTTTAGGATGTACGGCCTAAAAAATGGAGTAAGCTGGAATTGGTGGAGGATGCTGCAAACCTTTCTTGGGTCTAAGCGTACAAGAAGGCTTTATCTTTATTTTCAGCCTCCTGTTTGTTTAGACCCTCATCTTGTGCCCGTAATTGGAGGCCAACTCTTCATCCAAGGGTGGAAACACCCTAACTGTCGAGTTGATGCCGCCGCCGGGAATTACGGGCAGGCCTTTATAACTAAGCCCAATAAGTTAATTATACAAAACTAAATATAAACTTTACTTTAAATAAACATTGCAATAATATATTTTGACGGCTAAGCATTAACTCTTAAATGCGTATAAAAACTTAACGCTTTAAAGTTCAAAAGAAGGAAAAATAATGATGAATATTTCGTTAGGTTTAACTACAAGCATTCCCATTAAAGAGGGTTTAAAGCTTGCCTTATTAGCGGATAAGATAGGTTTTAAAAGAGTTTTTATTGGGGAAGATATTCTTTCAAGAGATGTTTTTGTTTATCTTTCAGTAATTGCTTTGGAAACTTCCCGTATTGAATTAGCTACTGGAATAACAAGCCCTTATGTTAGACACATAGCTTCTTTAGCTTCTAACATTTTAGCTATCCAAAAAATAAGTGGTGAAAGATTTACGCTTGGTTTAGGCCCTGGAGGAATACCTGAACTTGAAAGGTTTCTTGGAAAAATGCCTGAAAAACCTATTTTGGTAATGCGCGATGCTACATTAGTGATTAAAAAATTATTTTCAGGAGAAAAAGTAGATTATGAAGGAGTGCTTGGAAAAATTAAAGGCTTTAAATTAGCTTCACCTAACCCAATAAAGATTTACTTCGGCGTAAGAGGAGAAAAACTTTTAAAGTTAGCTGGGAAAATTGCTGACGGCGTAATTTTTAGTGGACCAAAAAGTTACCTTAAAAAAGCCTTAAAAATTGTTGAAGAAAAATCTTCCAAAAAAACAGATTTTAACAAAATTGTTTGGAACTGTTTTTTATTAGCTAAAAATAAAGAGGAGTTAAAATTGGGCAAACAAGTAGCAGCCACAATAATTTCAAGTTTACCAGAAAAAGAAATTGGAAATTACCCTGAATTAATAGATAAAACATTTAAAATTAAGGAAGCTTTTAAAAAGGGTAATTATGCCAAGGCTGAAGAGTTTATTGATGAGGAGATTTTAAAGCAATTTTGTTTTGCTGGAGAATTAAATGAAATAGAGGAAGAAATAATCAAACTTGAAAAAGAAGGCTTTAAAGAGTTTGTTGTCGGTCCACCTTTCGGTAAAAAACCTGAAGAAGCTATTTTAGAGCTTAGAAAACTTCTTTAAAAGGTTGAAGATACATGTTTGAGGTTGGAATTAATTTTAACACAGATTTACCAATAAACCATATTGTTAAAGGAGTTAACATTGCTGAAGAGTATGGATATGACTATGTATGGATTGGGGAATCATTTCAGTACTCTCATTCCATTCCAATCGCAGCTTTAATAAGTAAAGTTACAGAAAAAATTAAAATTGGCATTATTGTTTCACCAAAAATCGATCAATGTGCTCACATAGTAAAATCTATTCAAACTCTTCGAGAAGCTTATGGGGAAAGGTATGCTGTTGGGTTAGTTCCAGGAGATGCTTTAAAATTAGAAGCGATAGGTTTAAAAATTTTTAATGCATTAGAGGAAATTCGATCTTGCATTAAAAATTTTCCTAGACCAAACTTGAGAGTTAAGCTAAACTTTGATGGGCATATTCCTAAACTTTGTAAATTAACTCCTCTACCGATTTATATTGGTGCTTCTGGACCAAAAATGATTAATGAAGGAAGCAAAATTGCAGACGGTCTTCTTCTAAATTATATTAACCCAGAACTCGTTAAATGGGCCTTAGAATTTATTGATGTAAAAAATTGTTGCATAGCAGCTTTTGGTCCAATCCTATTAAAACCAGCTAGAGAAGAATTGTTAATGGCGTTGAGGATTTCAACGGCAATTGTCGCATCTGGAGCAAACAAATCCCTTGTTAAAAAGTTCAATATAGAAAAGGAAGTTGAAGAAATTAAGAAAATTTTTGTAAAAGGAGATTTTAACGCTCTAAAAAAATACGATGAATTCTTAATAAAAAAATTTGCAATTTATGGAAATATTAAAGAAGTGAAAAACAAAATTGAAAAATTAAAAAGGATAGGTGTGGATCAAATTATTTTTGGAGCCCCATTTTGCAAAGATTTAGAGGGAATCAAGAAGATTGGCGAAATTTTAAAGTAAAATAACTTGATTTTTCTTCCTCAACATTGCAATTATCAATTGCCTGCAGTTCAATAGTTAAAGCAAGCTTTTTAACTTCTTCATGATATTCTTGAATTGACTTAACGCTCATCCCCCTTCTCTTTATTGTTTCTATGCCTTTAATAGCAGCTAAAGCGCCGGGAATTGTTGTTATATACGGAATATTAAAATCAACAGCTGTTCTTCTAATATAGTAACCATCTGTTTTAGCACCTCCACCGCTTGGAGTGTTTATAATTAAATCTATCTCTCCATTTATTATGGCGTCTACAACGTTTGGTCTTCCTTCACTAACTTTGAAAATTTGTTTAACGTTTATCCCATGCATCTTCAAGTATTTAGCAGTATTTGTTGTAGCTAAGATTTTAAATCCTAACTCTTCAAATTTCTTAGCTATATCAACAATTTTCGGTTTATCCTTATCTTTAACGCTTATGAGCACTGAACCACTTGTAGGAAGCTTCATTCCAGCTGCAAGCTCAGCCTTATAATAAGCCATTCCAAAATCTTCATCTATCCCCATAACTTCCCCTGTAGAACGCATTTCAGGTCCTAAAACTGGATCTGAACCTTGAAGCTTATTAAATGGGAATACAGCTTCTTTAACAGCTATATGATTTAACTCAACTTCTTTTAAATTAAACTCTTTAAGGTTTCTTCCAATCATAAGTTTTGCAGCTATTTTAGCTAGGGGAACTCCAGTAGCTTTGCTAACGAATGGAACAGTTCTTGAAGCACGAGGATTAGCCTCCAAAACATACACTATTCCATCTTTAACAGCAAATTGAATATTCACTAACCCAATTATCTTTAATGCTAAAGCTATTTTTCTCGTATAATCTTTCACTACCTCAATTATTTCTTTTGGTAAACTAATTGGGGGAAGAGCGCAAGCTGAATCCCCAGAATGCACCCCCGCCTCCTCAACATGCTCCATTACACCGCCTATATAAACTTCTTCTCCATCGCAAAGCGCATCAACTTCAACCTCCACAGCATCTTCAAGAAATTTATCTATTAAAATTGGTTTATCAGGCGATATAACTGTTGCCTCATTAATATATTTTTCAAGTTCCTTCTCGCTATAAACAATTTCCATGCCTCTACCGCCTAAAACGTAGGATGGCCTTACTAAAACAGGATAACCTATTTCCTTAGCTATTTTTCTTGCTTCATCAAAATTGTAGGCTATTCCATTTATAGGTTGGGGTATACCAAGTTTTTTAAGAAGATCAGAAAATCTTCTTCTATCCTCAGCTATATCGGTTGCATCAGAAGATGTTCCTAAGATTTTAACCCCGCTATTTTCTAATTGAATTGAAAGATTTATTGGTGTTTGACCACCAAGCTGTATTATAATGCCTTCAGGATCTTCATTATCAATAATATTCATAACATCCTCATAGGTTATTGGTTCGAAGTAAAGCCTATCAGAAGTATCATAATCTGTTGAGACAGTTTCAGGATTACAGTTTACCATTATTGTTTCATAACCTTCCTCTTTAAGAGAAAATACTCCTTGAACACAGCAGTAATCAAATTCTATGCCTTGCCCTATTCTGTTTGGTCCAGAACCTATAATAACAACTTTTTTTCTTCCACTTCTTTTAGCTTCATTTTCATCTTCATAAGTTGAGTAAAAATATGGTGTTTTAGCTTCAAATTCAGCTGCACATGTATCAACCATTTTATAAACCGGCGTGATCTTTAATCTTTTTCTAGCTTCCCGAACTTCCTCTTCGCTAGCTTTTAAAAGAAAAGCTAGTTGTTTATCTGAGAAGCCAAGTTTTTTTGCTTCTTTAAAAGTTTCTGAAGGAATATTTGATAAATCAAATTTTTTTAATGTTTCCTCGAAATCAACTATCTTTTTTATTTTACTTATAAACCAAGGATCAATTTTTGTAAGCGAGTAAATTTCCTCAATTGAAAAACCATTTTTTAAAGCGTATCTTATATAAAATATTCTATCAGGTGTTGGAAACTTTAAGTTTTGAATTATTTCGTTAATGCTTGGATTAAAATCTTTTCCATCGCATCCAAGCCCAAATCTTCCAATTTCAAGGCTTCGCAAAGCTTTTTGTAAAGCTTCCTCAAAAGTTCTTCCTATCGCCATAACTTCACCAACAGATCTCATTTGAGTGGTTAAGCTTTTGTCGGCTTTAGGAAACTTTTCAAAAGCAAATCTTGGAATTTTCACAACAACGTAATCTATTGTAGGTTCAAAGGAAGCTAAAGTTTCTCCAGTAATATCGTTTGGAATTTCATCAAGCGTGTATCCAACAGCAAGCTTAGCAGCTATTTTAGCTATTGGAAAACCTGTAGCTTTAGAAGCTAATGCTGAGGATCTTGAAACTCTAGGATTCATTTCTATAGCTACAAACCTTCCATCATCAGGGTTGACAGCAAATTGAATATTTGATCCTCCTGTTTCAACCCCTATCTCTCTAATTATTTTTATAGCAGCATCTCTAAGCATTTGATATTCTTTATCTGTTAATGTTTGAGCTGGAGCTACAGTTATACTGTCTCCTGTATGAATACCCATGGGATCAAAGTTTTCTATTGGACATATTATTACAACATTATCAGCAAGATCTCTCATAACTTCAAGTTCATACTCTTTCCATCCAATGACACTTTCTTCAACTAGGATTTGATGAATCATACTCGAGTTAAGTCCACGTTGAGCAAGTATTTTTAATTCTTCACGGTTATAGGCGATTCCACCGCCTGTTCCACCAAGAGTAAAAGCAGGCCTAACTACAACGGGATAACCAAGCTTTTCAGCTGTTTTAAGAGCATCCTCAACAGAGTTTACTGTTGCGCTTTCTGGAATTTTTAACCCTATTTTTTGCATTGATTTCTTGAAAAGTTCTCTATCTTCAGCTTTTTTTATCGCGTCAACTTTAGCTCCTATAAGTTCAACTTTATACTTTTCAAGAACACCATTTTCACAAAGTTGAGTTGCCAAATTAAGCCCGACTTGACCGCCAAGCGTTGGAAGCAAAGCCTCAGGCCTTTCTTTTTCAATAATTTTCTCTAAAACTTCTGCCACTAAAGGTTCAATGTAAGTTTTATCAGCCATATTTGGATCAGTCATTATTGTAGCAGGGTTTGAGTTTACCAAAACAACTTCGTAACCTTCAGATTTTAAAGCTTTGCAGGCCTGGCTTCCTGAATAATCAAATTCAGCTGCTTGACCAATTATTATTGGTCCAGAGCCTATTATAAGAATTTTGTGAATGTCTTCTCTTTTAGGCAAAAGCTTCACCATTCAATAATTTTAAAAATTCATCAAAGAAGAAGAAAGTGTCGTGGGGACCTGGACCTGCTTCAGGATGATATTGCACAGAGAATATTGGAAGCTCTTTATGCCTAACACCTTCTACAGTCCCATCATTTAAGTTTATTTGAGTAACCTCCAAACCTGTTTTCTTAAGGGATTCCTTATCTACAGCAAATCCATGGTTTTGACTGGAAATAAAGACTCTGCCAGATTCAAAATCTTTTACAGGCTGATTCGATCCTCTATGACCAAATTTTAATTTGAAAGTTTTTGCTCCTAAAGCTAAGCATATAAGTTGATGACCTAAACAAATACCTGCTATTGGAGTTTTTCCAGCAAGCTTTTTAACAATTTCAATTACAGGTTTAACCCTAACGGGGTCACCAGGACCATTAGAAAGAAAAACGGCATCAGGTTTTAACTCCATAATTTCTTTAATCGGGTAATTAAAAGGCACAATATAAAGGTTAATTCCTCTTTTTAAAAGTTGGTTTATCATGCTCCTTTTTACACCGCAATCAATTAAAACCACAGAGTATTTCCCATTAACGTTATATTCAGTTAAATTTTTGACACAAACTTTATCAACAAGATCTCTTTCTGAAATATGAGGCTGCTCCTTAGCTTTTTTAATTAATTCTTCATAGCTTAATTCAGGTTTTCCTTCAAAAACTGTTAAAATAGCTTTCATTGTTCCATAAATTCTAACCTTCCTAGTTAACATTCTAGTGTCAACATTTTCAATTCCAGGTTTTTCATTTTCAATCAAAAAGTCTTCAAGAGATTTTTTCATTCGCCAATTGCTTGGATTTCTGCATAGATCTTTAACAACGAAACCTTCAACTTGAATTTTATCGCTTTCATAATCTTCATTGGTTACACCATAATTTCCAATTAAAGGGTAAGTCATCATTAAAATTTGTCCAGCATAGGATGGATCTGTTAAAGCTTCTACGTAACCAGTCATAGAAGTGTTAAAAACAAGCTCTCCTTCAACAGTTTTTTCAACACCAAAACCTTTACCTTTAACGATTGTTCCATCTTCTAACGCTAAAATAGCATTCATGAAAACATCAACTGAATTATTAATAGCCTGCTTATAAACTTTATTTAACTATTTATATTGATTAAACCCCACATGAAAAAGTTTAAAACTTCAAATGATCTTATTTTACATTTCTTTAATACTTTTTCTAGAGAATCCAAGATTCGGTAATGATATTTTATAATAACAAAATAACAGGGTGAAATGGTTTTAACCGTTTTATAGCCTTTTCAATAACGTAAATTTTTACTTTAAATAATAACAATAAATAAAGGGGAAAAATTTTAATAAAAAACTAGGCAAGTTTGTTTCAAAAGAAATTTGATTTTTAATCTTAAACATTTAAAACAAATAGTTATGAAACGTGAGCAGTGTAGGTAAGCGAGTTAAAAAGTTTCGCTTGGAAAAAGGGAGGGTTAAAGGTGGTTTTATGGAATATAGTTTTAAGTGGTTATCCAGGTTGTGGGAAAACAACCTTAGCTAAAAAGCTAGTGATGGAGAAAACTCGATTTATTCGGGTTAGTAGCGATGATCTTAGACTTATGTTGTTTAATAAAATGTTTCCATGCGAAGATGAAGAGTTTGTTTATTCGATTATAGGCGATGTTCGAGATGTAGCCTTAGAAAACCATTATAATGTAGTTATCGATACAACTGCTCCAAACAATATTACAAGAGAGTTTCTTTTGAAAACTAAAACTAGATCAATAAATAGTTTGCTTGTGGTTTTTGATGTTAGGAGAGAAATATTGATTGAAAGAAATAAAATGAAGAGTCAAGATGATGCTGTAGAGATATGGGATCGGTATTGGGAGCCGCCTAGCAACGATTTTCCAATAATAAGGTTTAAAAATAATAATGAGGAGGAATTTAATCTAAGCTATGATTATCTAAGCGAGCTTTTAGAAGGTAAAATTTATCCATTTAAAGAGAAGGGTTTTCCGCATATATTTCCTATACGGAAAGTTCTTGGAAAATAAACTTTTAAACCTTTACGTTTATTTTTGCAAATATTCTATAAATTTTTGTAATGAATTTTTAAACTTCCACCGTTAATTTTAAATATATTATTGGACTGAAAAATATGTATCCCCTAACAATTTATGCAGGAAGAGTGAAAAAATACGATTCCCAACACTTTAAGCACGCCTCTTATAGATTTACATGTGCATACAAATTTTTCAGATGGAGAATGCGGTTTACAAGAAGTTTACAACGTATTTAAATTAAGCAGATTCTTTATTTTAGGTGTAGCGGATCATTATTCAAGCACGAGATATCTTCCATACAGAATGGGGAAGAAGCATTTAACTAAGTATTTGCTAAGCTTGGATAGGTTTGGTTTAAAGCGAGGAGTTGAAGCGGATATTTTTGAAGATGGAAGTTTAAGCATTAAATCTTCAGAAAAAGAAATGTTTGAATATGTTCTTGCAGGTTTACATAGAATTTACGGCGTGTCTTTATGGGATGAAGAATGGCCAACATGGAACTTAAAACATATTGCTGAGCTGGTTCGAGTAGCATTAATAAAAGCTATTGAATCCAAGATTGTTGATGTGATTGTTCATCCAACATGGTTTCCTAAGAAAATTAAAAGCAGAATAGAATCTTTTATATCAAAGGATTGGATTGAAAGTTTGGTTACAGCAGCTGCTAGCAATAATGTAGCTATAGAAGTTAGCGGTGCATGGAGAGTTCCAAATAGAGAATTTATTGAGATTTGCCTTAAACATGGCGTGAAAATAGCGGTGGGAAGCGATGCTCATTCCGAAAAAGAGATTGGAAACTTAGCTTATCCTATCGCAATTTTAAAAGAAGTGAATGCTTCCATGGAGGATTTATTTATTCCTAAAAGAAATCCGCTCAAAATTGAGCTAGAATCCTGCAACGTTAAAAAACAATCGATGATTAATAACGGGGTAAACACTTTATTAAAGACATTGAATATTTTTAAAAAGCAACGAAGCGACTTTTAATTTTAGCCATGAATATAGATTTTATTGAATTAATAAAATCTAGAAGAAGCATAAGAAGATACCAGGATAAACCTGTTTCAAACGAGTTTTTATGGAGAGTGCTTGAAGCAGCTCGATGGGCACCATCCGCTCATAATAGTCAACCTTGGGAATTCATAATTATTAAGGATGAAGAAATAAAAAGAAAAGTAGCCGAGGTTTCCTCTTGGGGTAAATTCCTTTCTAAAGCACCAGTTGGAATAGCTGTTGTAATTAATCCTATGAAGTCAAATCATCCAGTTGAAGATGGTGCAGCAGTAACACAAAATATTCTTTTAGCAGCTTATGCGCTTGGCTTAGGGGCTTGCTGGATAGGCTCATATGGCTCGGTTTGGGAAGATGAAGCTAAGGAAATTTTAGAAATACCTAAAAACCTTAGGCTTTTATCTATAGTATCGATTGGTTATCCTGCAGAGGAACCTTCAAGCACAAGGAGAGATTTGGAAAAACTAGTTTACTTAAATAGATATGGTGTTTACACGAAAATACTTTAACCTATTAACATATTGCTTAATTAAATGCACCAGATTGAATGAAGCTAAGGTTTTACAGGATAATCTTTGTATAATTCTTTTCTTCTAGCTTCAAGCATTGTTAAAGATTTATTTGCAAATTCAGCTGCGGTCATTATTTTAACGTTCTTTTTTTCAGCTGCTTTAAAGGCTTCATTTAATTTTTTCTTCCATTCAATATCCCTTAAAAGATGATGATCAATTATTAAGGTTTCAAGAGGACACTCCAGAATAATTTTTTCGATTCCCTTAATAGATTGTTCAAAACTTTTAAAACTAAATCTATATCCAAGCATATAGGTCATAGGGCCGTCCAAATAAACTATTTTAGGTTTGTTTTCAATTATAAAACTTAATTGTTCTTTTAAGCTTGCTCCTTCAATGTCGGATGTAAAAATAAAGTTATTTTCGTTATCGCTTATTAAAACTTCAGTTACAAAACCCAACTTTTCATTTGTTCCATGAGGAACAGGTTTAGAAAATTTTATTTTAACGTCACCAAAGAAGTATTCTTTACTATCACAGTAATCTATAGTTTTCGGTAAACTTTTTATAGCTTCAAGAAAGAATGCTGCTCTTCCCTTTTGGCTTATGTTTATTTTATTTTTAGGATGCTTAATTAATACAATCTTATCTTTATAAATATTTAGATTTTCCCAAGGAGAATGATGATCATAATGATAATGTGTCACTATTATAACTTCAGCTTTTTCAGCATATTTAACAATTTCTTTCCAATCTTCATTCAATTTATTTAGTTCTAATGGATGAGGGGGAAGCCCATATCTGCTAGGTCCAAGAGCGACTCCCGGATCAATAAAAATATTTATATCTTCACTTTCAATAAAAGTTGCCATGCTTCTAGTTCCCATAGAATCTGAAGCAATAAGCTTAATTTTCAAGCTTAAACACCGAAGCTTAAAAAGGAAAACAAATTTAATAAAATTAAAACCTTTGCTAATATAAAAGCTTTAAATCTAAGCTTTACATTTATTAAATTTCATTAACAGCGATAATCAAATTGAAGGAAACTCTTTTCCCATATAAATTTAGGGAGTTTCAGGAAGATTTTCTTAATTTTATTCAGCTTGGCGTATCAAAGTCTAAAAACATTATTGTAGAGGCTGCAACAGGTTTTGGAAAAACTCCATTAATATTATCTGCTTTAATTCCTAAAGTTATTAAAAAGGATTTAAAAATTGTTTGGATTGCTAAAACTGGAAGCGAAAGCGACCGCCCGATTGAAGAGCTTAAAGTTGTTTATAAATATTTAAACATTGATTTTTTCGGTTTCTCTTTTAGAGGAAAAAAAGATATGTGTCTTCTTCTTAAAGATCTTAAACTTTCAAATAAGGTTAATCATGAGGAAGCTTCACTTGTATGTGAAGCTTACAGAAACAAATGTCAATATAGGGCGAATCTGGAAGAGTTTAATGCTTTTGAATGGTTAATTAAGGAGCCACGGTTATATAGTGAAATACTAAATTTCTGCATTGAAAATAAGGTTTGCCCATATAAAATTCAAGTTTTGCTTTTAAATTATGCAAAAATTCTAGCTTTAAGCTATAATTACATTATAGATTTTAGAATAAACCATTTTATGAAGAATAAAGTAGGTTTTAAAAATTCTATCCTTATAGTTGATGAAGCTCATAATCTTCAACAAGCAGTTTCAGAAGTAAATTCAGATAAAATAACTATTGGAACAGTTGAGAGAGCTTTAAAAGAAGCTGAACTTTTGGGAAATAAAGATTTAGAAGGTTTCTTAGATGCGATGAATGGTTATCTTCAAAAATTTCTTAAATCTATGAAAAGTGAGGATGCTTTAGTTCAATTAAGCGAGATAGCATGGAAATGCGCTGGAAATGAAAGTTCTTTTAAAGAGTTTTGCGAGGAGGCTAAAAAAGCTGGAAATAAACTTAGACGCCAAAGGTTACTGGAAGGTAAAGCTCCCAGGTCAAGCTTACATCACTTAGGAGAATTCTGGATGAAAGTTATTGAAAACATTAATGTTGAAGGAGTGGCTTTAACTGCTTTTAGAGAAAATGAATCTTTAACTATAGAATTTACAGATATGAGAGGAGGCGAATTGCTTAGCAAACTTTGGAGCGAATTTAACCTTTGCATTTTTTGTTCCGGAACCCTTAAACCCTTAGAAGCTTTTGCTGAAATAATAGGATTAAACAATTATTTAGGTAAAGTTTTTCCATCACCCTATTCTGACCGAAATGTAACATCTTTCATCACTAAGGGCTTATCTAGCAAAGGTGAAGAATTAACTAATGAAATGGCTGAACGTTACATTAAAGCTTTAGAAGATTTCGTAAAAGCTTTAAACGTTAACCTAGCTATATTCGCTTCAAGTTATAGAGTGCAAAACAAGCTTTTAAGTTTAGGCTTAAAGGAAATTATTGAAAGCCATAATCGTGAAGTTTTTATTGAAGCGCAAAACATGTCCGGAGAAGAGGGCAGAGAATTAATGAAGAAATTTAAAGCTTGCGCTGAAAAGAGGCGGAAAGGCGTGCTTATAGGGGTTATGGGGGGTAGATTTGCGGAGGGCGCAGATTTCCCTGGAAAACAGCTTGAAGCCATATTTCTTGCAGGAATACCATTTGAAAAACCTACTGTTAAAACTCAACTTTACATTAAATATTATAGCAAGCTTTACGGGGAAGAGAAAGGCAGATATTATGCTTATATACTGCCAGCTTTGAAACGAGCTTCTCAAGCTTTGGGGAGAGCTTTAAGATCAAAAGATGATTATGCTGTAATGGTTTTAGGCGATGAAAGATACACTCGTTATTTAGAGCTTTTACCAGACTACATTCAAAAAACAGTTAAAACAGTTAACTTTGAGGCTTTATATAAGGCTCTTGAAGAATGCCAAGGTAATTAAAAGTTTTATATAAAGGTTGCGCAGCGAGGACACCACCAACGTTTATAGTATGAGCTCCAAGTCAAAGGAGTAAGGCAGAGGGGACATGAAGGAACTCTAACAGGTGTTATTACAACAGGAATAGCGTATCTTGGAGGTGGAATATAAACAAATGGGCAATCGAGATAATTCCTGCATAACCAACAGTAAGGATATGGACCTAAGGGGCAGATAACTGGAGGTGGGGGAATATACAATTAAATTCACCTAATAATGCTTGTTAGTATTTTGTAAATAAAAACGTTTTTCTTTAAGATTTTTTATAAAGCTTTTTCTATTATATCGCAATGAAGGAAGCCTTTTAGCAATATTTAAGCAAAGAAGGTTAAGTTGCATGATAAAAGAGGAGCCTGGTGTTTTTGAAGTTTACTATAAAGATTTACTTGGTAGAATTGGCAAGCTAAAAACCCGATCAGGCATTATAGAAACCCCTCATATGTTTCCAGTAATTAACCCTTTAGTTCAACCTATAGCGCCAAAAACCATAAAAGAGGAATATAAAATTAACGCGATAATGACTAATGCTTACCTGTTAAAAAAGAATTTTGGTGACGAAGTTATAGTTAAAGGCGTTCATAATTTTATAAATTTTAATGGGGTTATAGCAACCGATTCTGGAGCTTATCAAGCTTTAGTTTATGGGGAAATTAAAGCTTCTCCAGAAGAAATGGTTAAGTTTCAAGAAGATATAAGAACAGATGTGGCGGTTATACTTGATGTTCCAACAGGTTATAATGAAGATAGAAGTAAAGCGGAGTGGACTGTAAAAGAAACCTTAAGAAGGGCAGAGTTATCGCTTAAAATTTTAAAAGAAAAGAATATTTTATGGATGGGTCCAATTCAAGGGGGAATTCATTTAGATTTAATAAGTTTATGCGCTAAAGAAATGAGTAAAAAACCCTTTTCAATATACGCTTTGGGAAGCCCAACTAAGATTATGGAAAACTACTTTTTCAGTAAACTTGTTGAAATGATTATAACAGCTAAAATGAATCTTCCATTAAATAAACCTTTACATTTATTTGGAGCTGGACATCCAATGATTTTTGCCTTAGCAGTTGCTTGCGGCTGTGATCTTTTTGATTCCGCCGCTTACGCTATATTTGCTAGAAAAGGCAAATACTTAACGGAAAACGGAACATTAGATATCAACGAGTTAGAATATTTTCCATGTTCATGCAAAGTTTGCTCTAATCATAACCCTAAAGAGTTTAAAACATTCTCTAAAAGCGAAAAGGAAAAACTTTTAGCAGAGCATAACCTGTGGATTTGCAAAGAAGAGCTTAACCGTGTAAAACAAGCTATTTTAAATGGAAGATTATGGGAACTCTTAGAGATTAAAGCTAAGGCTCACCCAACGCTTATGGAAGCGTTTAGAACACTTTTAAATTATAAGTTATTTTTGGAAAAGCATAGCCCTTCAATTAAAAGAAGGGGGCTTTTCTACTTTAACAGCGAAGGACTTTCAAGACCGGAAATAGTTAGGCACAAAATTCGATTGAAAAAAAATTATGTTAAACCAAGAGGCTTAAATACTTTAATTCTTTTTCCAACCCCTCAAAAGAAACCTTTCTACTTAAATCAACTTGTAACGGAAATTTTAAGGAAAAATCCTCAAGCGCATATATGTTTTTATTTAACCCCTTTTGGTTTAATCCCAATAGAGTTAAGTGATGTTTACCCAATTTCTCAAATGGAGATAGCTTCACCTTTATGTAAAGAAACAATAGAAAACTCTGCAAGTGAAGTTGAAAAATATCTTTATAGGTTTAAATATAGTGTTGTAACGCTTATCCTCCCAGAAAATAAAGAGTTAAAACAATTTGAAAAAATATGTAAAAAAATATGCAAGAAGAAACAGATTAAATTTAAATTAATTAAGGTGAAGGATTTAAGCGAAAAAGATGCGAAGAAAATTTTAAAGGATGCCAAAACTTAATTTTAGCAACATTTATTTGTTTCGAGTTAAAATTTTTGTTTTATGAAATGGTGAATCAATAAGTTGAGAATTAGGTTTTTAGGAGCTTGCAATGAAGTTGGAAGATCAGCTATAGCGGTTTATGATGGAAATAAACATGTTTTGTTTGATTATGGCGTAATAATGAACCATGAAGTTGGATTCCCCATGCATATACCTACCAGAGATTTAGATGCAATAATACTTTCTCACGCTCATTTAGACCATAGCGGTTTAATCCCCCTATTTTATTTGGGAGAGAGCCTTCCACTTTATGGTATAGAACCCACTTTTCAATTAACAAATGTTTTAATAAAAGATTTTCTTCATTTAAGCGGTTATTACTTACCATATGAATATATAGATCTTCAAAATATGCTTGGAAAACGCGTTTCAATGAAGCTTAATGAGAGGTTTCGCATCGGTAACGCTGAGTTTATATTAATTAATGCAGGGCATATTCCAGGAAGCTGCCAAATTATTATGGAGTTTAATGGGGAAAGGCTTTTATATACAGGAGATTTTAATCCTATTCCATCAAGGCTTTTAGAGCCTGCTGAACAGATTTATAAAAATTTAGATGCATTAATAATTGAGTCAACTTATGCTGATGAAGAGCATCCGGATCGAGCGAAGCTTGAAGAAGATTTTGTGAAGAAAACTAGAGAAGTTATTCATGAAGGAGGAACAGTTTTAGTTCCAGCTTTTGGAGTGGGAAGATCGCAAGAAATTCTTATGATATTAACCGCTCATAAATTTGAATATCCAATTTTCATTGATGGAATGGCTATTGAAGTAACCAAAATATTTATGGATTACCATGAAAGCTTAAGAGATTCTAAATTATTTGAAAAAGCTGTGAAGAAAGTAAAGTGGATTAAAGGTTGGAAAAATAGAAGAAAAGCTGTTAAAACTCCTTCAGTAATTATTTCTCCAGCAGGAATGTTGAAAGGAGGTGCTGCAGCTTTTTACAGCGAAGCTTTAGCTAAAAGCGATAAAAACGCAATTTTTCTAGTTAGCTACCAAGTTCCAGGATCTCCAGGAAGATTGCTTTTAGAAAAGGGAAAGCTTCCAATTAAAGGTAAATTGAGAAAAGTTGAAGCTCAAGTTGAAAAATTCGATTTTTCTTCCCATGCTGGAAAAAGAGAGCTTCAAGAATTTTTATCTAAGCTGGACTCTAAAACAAAAGTTTTTGTTGTTCATGGAGCTGAAGGAAATTGCGTTAAGTTAGCTTCATGGGCCAATAAAGAATTAGGGCTAAATGCTGCAGCTCCAAATCCAGGGGAAATTTATGAAACCTAAATTAACAATTGGGTTAACTTCTATAGGTAACGTTGAAGAGGATTTTTTAAGTAAGCTTTCTGAAAGAATCAGATTAAAGTTTAATGCAGAAGTAAAGTTGAAAAACCCTATTAACCTCCCTAAAGAATCTTATAATCTTTCTAGAAACCAATATTATTCGACAAAAATTTTATACTATCTATTGAGTTGTTCTTCTTCAATTAATGTTGATAAAATTTTAGGAGTAACAAATGTGGATTTATATGTTCCAAGGTTAAATTTTGTTTTTGGAGAGGCATTATGCCCTGGAAAAGCCGCAATCATCAGTCTTTTTAGGCTTAATCCAAAACTTTACAACGAGGAAAATGGAGATAAACTTTTAGAGAGAGCTGTCAAAGAAGCTGTACATGAGCTTGGGCATACTTTTGGTTTAATGCATTGTGAAAATCCAACTTGCGTAATGTTTTTTTCAAATAGTTTATTGGATACAGATAAAAAAACGGAAGAGTTTTGTTTAAAATGCAAGAAAAAATTGGAGGAGGAAAAGGAAGATGGATCAAGATAATAAATTTAAAGTTTCTATAATTCATCTTTTACCGATAGTTTTTTCTTTAATGTTAAGTAGCATTTTATCTTACATGGTTTTATTTTTAAATCCAGAGATTCCAGAATTAACATTTTTTCCAGAAACAGTTAATGGTGCAGCTTTAAACGCTTTAACCTTTATTATTTTAATGGCTTTAGCAGCCACTTTTATGTATTTTTTAATAAAGTTTGGTTTCCAAAAAACTGTTAAAAAATTGATTAAGATTGCGTTAATTCTTTCTATATCTTTAATTGTTTATTGGTATTGCGAAACCATTTTAGCTTTAACAAGCCTTCCTCATCTATTAATGATTGTTTCGGTATTGACAGCCTTTTTATCTTATTTAATTTTCTTTTCTAGAGGTGCTGCTCAAGTTTCAGCAACAGTTGTGATTGCTTCTTTAATTGGTGTTTTTCTGGGAGTTTCAATACCATATTTCACAGCGATAACTCTTTTATTAGCATTATCAATTTATGATGTTATTTCTGTATATAAGGGACCGATTGGAAAAATAGTTGAAAAAGCTAAGCTTGAAGAATTTACAGGCGCAGTTTTTACTTATAAAAATTTAACTGTCGGCGTTGGAGATATAGTATTTTATTCGATGCTTATAAGCAATGTTATCGCGAATTTAGGTTTCTACCCTTATATAGGAGCAGCTGCAGGAATACTTATAGGAGCTTATGCAGCTTTAAAGATGCTTGAAAAAAGAGAAGTTTTTCCAGGTCTCCCTCTAGCTTTAGTTTTAGGTTTAGTTTTAGCGATTGCTTTTGCAATTTTAATATAAAAAATTTAGAGCTCTTTAATAATTTCGCACATATTTAACATAAATTATTCACAAGTATAAAAGGTCTTTAGTTTATCTAAAAAATAAAAACGTGTTTTATTCTTTTATAAGCTTCGAAAAATAAAGAAATTAATTAGTTTTAAACATATTTTTTACATTTTGGACAGAACCAAGCGTTATACTTGTGGATGTGGATAGCTTGCTGCCTGCATACTGGACATAACTTAACTGTTGAAGCAGGTTTAACTGAAGGCCTTAACGCTGGGCGAATTAAAGGTTTTAATGGTCCTACAAACCTTAAAGCTGTAGGAGGCTTTTCTGCAGAAGGTTTTTTAGGTTTTAACCCTAAGCCGGCTACTACAATAGCTCCTGAAAGTGCAGCGGCAATCATTAAAGCTAATGCTGGAGCAAAGCCTTCCTCCTTTTTTTCAACTTCAAATATGAATAGTTGGCTTGAAGCGCTGTAAAGCGTATCATCTCCGTTCCATCTTGCTGTAACATTCCATATTCCAGGAGCATCCGGAACAAAGGTATAATTAAAGTACCCATTATTCAGTGTTGATGTGCTCGCTGTTAATAATGTCCCATTAGGTAAACCATAAGTTAAAGTAACCAATGCGCCAACTCTTATCGGTTTTATATATCCTAAGATAGACATGTTTGTATCTTCCAAGATTTTCTTAGGAACAAAGAGAACAATCTCACTAGATGCTTTATTTACAGTTAAATCTACTATATTTGAGAGAACATTATTGTAGTTTACTCTAAATTGATAAGAGCCCACACGATCAGGTATCCAATTAAATGAGAAGCCTCCATCGCTGCTAGAGAAAACTGAAGCTAGGAAAACCCATCCAGCTCCAAGAGGATTTACTTCTATTTTAACTAATGCCACATGCCTAGGATCTAAAGATCCAGAAATAGTGATAGATCCACCTATTATAATTGTGGATTGCGAAATGGAGCAGGATAAAGTTTCTCCACCATTAGAGCTTGATTTAGTAGCAGCTCTAAATTGCCAATCCGTATTAGTGTCTGTGTCTACACCATTAGGGTATCTTTGCCAAGTTTTATTATCATCGCTATTATCAGTTATTAAGGGAGTTTTATCGATTTCCACTCCTGAAGCGTCTTTAAGAGTCACCTGCTCATTTGTGTTTACGAGAAATAACCCTGGAAGAGAAACAACATAATATCCATCAGGCTCTATAAAGGTATCTAATGGAATAGTATAACTACGTCTGTATTTTGTTATTAAGGTCCAACCGCCTATATTAATTCTATTTTGTGTAGGGTTGTAAAGTTCGATCCATTCTTTATGATCATCTCTCCCAGGCGGGTTGGATTCAACCTCATTCATAACTATATGAGTTAAAGTAACGGAGTTTACTGGTTTAAAGTTTAAAGCTAAAGTTACCATGGAAAGCAGAATTAAAAACGCTAAGATTTTTCCGCTAAATTTTTTATTTAATGAAAAACCACTCATATAAAACCCCACTCATATAAAGCCATGTTTTCCTTTCCAGCTTTTTAATTCTCTTAACAATTCAATTTAAATCTTTTTAATGAAAAATCTAAAGGATTTAAAAGATTGCAACGTTATTTATTTAATGGTTTAAGCACCTTTAGATCAGAGAGGTGTTATCATGACATCAAAGGGGTTAAAAACCCTTTTTCCATGCAGGTCAGTTTACATCATCTAAGATAAGTTTTAACTCAAACGAAGTATATAAAGCTTAATAATGAGTTTAATTTGATTTTCTTTTATCAATATCCAACTTTATAATATGTTTCCTCAACAAATTTGTTAACTACGAGTTTAGGCAACCCTATGTTTTCCATCTCGAATTTTATTTCATCTATTGTTTTACCTTCCCTCTTCAGTTTTTTCACCATACTTTTCACGAATTCAAAGCGTTCATGGGGGTAAACTATCCAGGCATCGGTTTCTTCAATATAAAAATCTGGTTTAACTACGCTTTGAGGTTTATAATGAAGCGTTGCCGTTTTAACTTGTTTAGCTCCAAGCGCATATAAATATTCAATAACAGCTTTCAAGCTTTTCCCGGTATCTGCTACATCATCAACAGCAAGCACTATTTTTCCTGTTGGAGGAATCGAAATACCTTGAGTTATTTTAGGTGATTGAGAAGTCTTAGCAACATCAACATAAAACTCCACTTTTACACTAGCTACATTAGAATTTTCTAAGAGATCTGATAAAATTCTAGCAGGTATCCATCCTCCTCTAGCTATTCCAACTATTAAATCTGGAAGAAAACCGCTTTCCTTAATTTTATCCGCTAATTTAATGCACATTTCGTAAATCTCGTTCCAATCGGGAATTAAGAACTTCATATCCTATCTACCAAAACTAAATTTTTTATTAACCTACATTTTAAGATTTTTTATTATTAAGGCAAAAGAGAAAAAATTATTTTTAAGAGGTTTAATATAAGTGTTAATATTTAGCTTTCCTGAATATGAGGAATACGCTGGCGTAGCGGTATTTAGTGGATTAAAAATTCCTGTTGAAAATTTTCTTCAGGAATTAAAGAAAGCTGGTGATATTGAATTTCAATTGCTTAACTTGAACTTAATAGCTGGCAAAGAACATTTGTATTTCTCAATTTTAAATGCTCTTCATGCTTTTAAAAATAAAAAAAATTTTTCTAGAAGCTTAGGTATTGAAGTGCTTTTATACGCTTCAACCCAAAAACAAATTAGGAATGCTATAGAGGTTATGGGAGTTAAACCTGAACAACCTGTAGTTTTGATAGCGTTAAATTCAAGTAAAGATAAACTAGAAAAGTTTTTTTCTCAAGCCTCAAAATTTTTCAAAAAAGAAATTGAAGATTCAATTGTTGAGGAGTGGAGTGAAGAAAAAATTCAAAAAATTAAGGAGGCTTTTAAAATTTCAAAGGAGGAGGTTGACGCTTTAAAGGTAGAAGGGGTTTCTCTTCCAGAAATTTTAAAGAAACTTATAATTGAGCGAATGGCCCTTTTATCAACAAAAGGTTGAAAATAAATTTTAGAGAGCGCGTTTCTCCTTTTCTACAGATAATATTTGATCAGGTTTTAAAATAGATAATCCCGCTAGCTCCCCTAAAATTTGAACCATAAATATTTTATCAGGGTTTGTCAAGTTAACTTTGCGGTTAATATGCTTCGCTATAGCTTCAATAACCTCCGTTGAGCTGAGAGAAGAATGCCTTTTCTGAACAGTAATTCTGTAGCTTTCATTATTTTCTATTTCATAAAGTAAGTTTAAAGTTTCTTTCGCTATTTCTTCAACAGTAGCTTTAACAACTTTTTCTATTGGAGTAACCTTTAAAATATATCGAATTTCCCAAGGTCTCTCCTTCAAAATTTCTCTTAATTGATGTATTATAAGTTTAGGGTTAAGCATTGTTTTTGCAACAATTAATCCTACAATCCCTGTGGGGGTTATTTCAGCTTTTTTATCTCCAAGCTCTTCAAGCAGATACCATGCTTCGCTACATGCATGTCGTTCATTTCCCCTCGAAGTTGAAATTAACAAATTAAAATCTTTAATCAATTTTAATCTTTCTAATGAAAGTAACTTTAGTAATTTAAGGTTTTTTAAGAGAAAACTCTTAATGAAGAACTTAATTATAAAAAGCTTTACATATTATTTGGTGAAGCTAACTACTTTAGCATCTTCAATTTTCTTATAAATAATATTGTATAAAAACTTGTAAAATATATCCAGCGTTTAATGCTTTTTTGTAAGAAGAATTCATAAACAAACCAGCTTCAATTCAATTGAGGAAGCTTAAAACGTTAAAAATAGAAAGTTTTAAATAGGGAATAATTCAGCACAGAAAGTGTCGCAAAGCTTAGAAAGGGGGAAAAGAAATGTATTTCGAAGAAGAAGAGGAAGAATGGACAGAGGAAGAATGGGAGGAAGAAGAAGGATTCGAGGAAGAAGAATGGTGAATCCAAAATAAAACTTTTTTCTTTTCTATTTTTCTTTTTTTAGGTTGAGTGGTTATGGTTAGAGTAGCTGTTCTAGATAAGGATAGTTGCAAACCTAAAGATTGCGGTTTACCATGCATAAAATATTGCCCAAAAGTTAGAGATAAAATAGAAGCTATAAAAATTATTCAAACAGAAGAAAAACCTGTTATTATAGAGTCCTTATGCTCTGGATGCGGTATTTGCATAAAGAAATGCCCTTTCAAAGCTATTTCAATAGTGAATCTTCCTGAAGAATTGGAGGAGGAATGCAGCCATAGATATGGTTTAAACATGTTTAAGCTTTATAGGCTTCCTATACCTAAGGAAGGTGTTATTACAGGTTTAATAGGCAGAAATGGCGTTGGAAAATCTACAGCCTTAAAAATTCTTTCTGGAGAAATTAAACCTAATTTAGGTCGTTTAAATCAAGAGCCCAGCTGGGAAGAAATTATAAGGCATTTTAGAGGCTCAACCCTTCAAGTTTACTTCGAGAAATTAAGCAGGAAAAAATTAAAGGTTATTTCAAAACCTCAATCCATAGATAGAATTCCAAAATATGTTAAGGGTAAAGTTTTAGATGTTTTAAGCAGAGTAGATGAAAAAGGTATTCTTAAAAATTTAATTGATGAATTGCAATTAAAGAATATTTTGGATAGATCTTTAGAAGTTTTAAGCGGTGGAGAATTGCAAAGAGTAGCTATAGCAGCAGCTTTATCTAGAGAAGCTGATGTTTATATTTTTGATGAACCTTCAAGTCATCTTGATGTTCTTCAAAGGTTAAAAGTGGCTAAAGCTATAAGAGAGTTAGTAAATGAAGGAAAAATTGTTTTGTTAGCTGAACATGATTTAGCTATGCTCGATTATCTTTCCGATCAAGTATGCATATTATATGGTGAACCTGGAGTTTATGGAGTAGTGTCGCATCCTCATGGCGTAAGAGTTGGAGTAAACATTTATTTAAACGGTTTTATCCCTGATGAAAACATGAGATTTAGAAGTGAAGCTATAAAGTTTCATGTTAAACCACCTCGAGTAAATGTTGAGGTTTCAGGATGGAAGATTAAATGGGGTTTTATGAAGAAAAAATTAGATGAATTTAAGCTTGAAGTTGAACCTGGAGAAGCGCAAAGAGGAGAAATAATAGGAATTATAGGGCCTAACGGTATAGGAAAAACCACTTTTATAAAATTGCTTGCAGGTTTAGAGAAGCCTGATGAAGGTGAAGCGATTACTTGGCAAGGTTTGACAATCAGTTATAAACCGCAATATATCTCCATAAATTATGATGGCGTTGTCTTTGAGTTGCTGAAAAGTATAGCTAAAGAAAAAATTAATGAAGATGCCATTCAAAATGGTTTAATTAAACCTTTAGGGTTAATGAAGCTTTTAGATAGGGAAATTAAGAGTTTAAGCGGTGGAGAATTGCAAAGAGTGGCTATAGCAACATGCTTAATTAAAGATGCTCAAATATACCTTTTAGATGAGCCTAGCGCTTACTTAGATGTTGAAGAAAGGTTAGCTGTAGCTAAGTTGATTAAAAGAATTATTGAAGAAAAAGAAGGTTTCGCTTTTATAGTTGAACATGATATTGTTAGCCAAGATGCTTTAGCTGATAAACTTATGGTTTTCACAGGTGAACCTGAAAAGTTTGGTGTTGCATGCACTCCTGTCTCGTTAAGAAATGGCATGAATACTTTTTTGTCAAGTGTTAAGGTAACTTTTAGACGAGACCCTGAAACAGGTAGACCTAGAGCTAACAAGTTTGATAGTAAGATGGATAGATGGCAAAAAGATAAAGGCGAATATTATTATATTTAATTCAAGGGAAGAAAGAAAAAATTAAATTTTAATTTTCAGTTTCCTTCCATTAATTCAAGCTTAGCTGGTAAGTATTCATCTACAATATAAGTTAATCCATATCTGCTGAAAGCTTCTTGCTCAGCTTTCTTTTTTATTTTAAGGAAAGTTGCTATTTCTCTTTCCCAAAGCTTCCCCTTATATCTAGGGTCCGCTTTTAATTCATTAAGCCTTTTTATATCTAGATCTGTTAATTTATCGCTTGGAAGCTTATATTTTTCAATATCTGTTGCCCATACTCCCGCCCATTTAGCATCAGGTGTATTTAAGTCTCTTAGATGAGCTGCATTAGCTGAACCGCTTATAATAACCATAGCGATATGCATTCCCCATGGATCTCCATCCGTAAAAATGTAAACTGGAAGATTCAATTCTTGATTTAACCTTCTTATTAAAGCTCTTGTGGCTCTAGGCGCTTGACCAGCTGTTTGCACAAGTAAAGCCTTAAATCTTTCATGCACTCTCTCCTCAATAAACCTTGTAAATAAAGCGCCTTTTTCAATAGCGATTATTTTATCAGCTTTGCAATCAACAAATTCGCTGCTTGTTAAAGCTGGACCAATCATAACGCCATCAGGATGGCTTGTTAAATTTAATCTTTTCCCTTCATATCCTGGAACAGTATATTCAATAGTTAAATCTCCAAAAATAGCGCTTCTTTCTTCAGGAAAAACATTAAAGTCTTCTCTTGGAAAATTTATAACTGTTTCTAGATCGGTTATTATTTCATCGCTTTCAGCTTGATCAACAAAATCCATTTCGAAAGCTTGAGCTGAGTAAAAAACATCTCTTAAAGTGCTAGTTTTATTTTGAGTTAAAAGATCTTTAACAAAATAAGCTACCCAAATTAATTGAGTAAAAGGCCTTAAATGTCTAATGTTTCTCGCGGTTCTTTTAACAGTTTTATCGCCTAAAATATATTGTCTAAGTTTTTGATCGTAAAGAATATTGCTTGTGGAGCGGCTTGGCATTTCTATAGATGGAAAAACATTTCCTTCAATTTGCCCATAAATTTGAAGACCTAAATTCTTAAGGTTCTCTAATACCTTCTCTTTTCTCTTCTTCACTACCCCAAAACTCTTCTTCAATTTTCATCGCCTTTTTTAATAAAGCTTTAATATCAAGTTCTTTCTTTTTTTCAGAAAGTTTTGTTGCAAATAAAGCTATTTTAGGAAGATATTTTGAGAAGACACCATATCTTTTTTTCTCTCTTTCAATAGATCTTTTTTTAGATAAATATAAAGATAACCTTCGCGCAACTTCTCTTATAGCGTTAAGAATTTCTCGCTCAACTTCCGGTCTATCAGCTATAAATTCTTTTCCAACAGTTTTATATGGAACTTTAGTGCTGCAAATATGAACAAAAATGGCTATTGGAATATCCTGAGAAATTTTATATCTATGCCAATCAATTAAGTTGTTTATAACTTTCCATGAAACATCGCTTGCCTCATCAAAAAGCAATGGAATTTTGTTGGCAAATCTATAAAGCTCTATTTTTCCGGTTTTAGGAATTTCTCCTCCATACGCTATTCCAACCTCAACTATAAATGGAAAACCGGAGTAAGCAGATGGTTTTCTTTGGTAAACTGTAACAAACTCTGGATTTAGCTCCTTTTTTATTCCAATCTTTAATAGTTCCTCTCCAATAGGTGAAAGACAACTTGCGTCAGGAGGCAAAAATTCATTAAAACTTTTTAAAGCATTAGTTAATTTAACTATATCTTCTTGCGAAAGTTGTTTAGGATTTTTCTTTGGTTCAACACCAGCAAATTTCAAAAAGTTATTTGCAGTTGCATCGCCAACTCTTTGAAAGTGTGTTTTAATGAAGTCGCGTAAAGTTTTTGTTTTTGTAGCTTCTATAAGCCTTCTTAAAGTTTCTACATCAACACCATGAGGATGAAGCTTTGCTTCTTCAGGAGGCTTAGGCATTTTAGTTGTTACTCTAACAAACTTATAGAGTTTGCCTTTAGGATCTATAAAGGTTATGTTAGCGTAAGGCACAACAATAGCTGTTTGCTTTAAATAATCAATTATTTTTGATGCAGCTCTAGAATAATCCGCTTCTGTTGTAAATTCAAGAATTGTTCCACGCCATTTTCGTTTATTGGGGTAAATTCTTTTATCTAAAACTATAGGTTTATTATTTTTAATATCGATCATTAATTGATATTCATATATTTCATTTCCACCTGTGCTTGAAATAACTAAAGTTTTTCCATTTGTTGTGATTTGCCCATATAAAAGAGCCATTTTTCCTCCTAAACCAAAGGTTCCTCTAGTTTGCCTTAACTTATATTTTGAACCAAAAAGAATTTGACCAAAAGCGGATGGAATAACCTCAGGTGGAACACCTGGCCCATTATCTTCTATTCTCACCTCATAAAAGTTTTCTTGAGCATTCATTTTATTTGATACTCTAATGTAGATTTCTGGAGGCGCCATGCTTAACTCGCATGCATCAAGAGAGTTTTCCACAAGCTCCCGAATAGTTGAGTATAAAGCTCTTGCAGGATTAGTAAATCCTGCAATATCTCTATTTCGATAAAAAAAGTCTGAAGGCGTGATTTCTTGAAAAACTTCTTTCACCGTCATTTCTTAATTAAACCTCGCAACAAAATTTACAGCATTGCTTTTTAATGTTTTTAGCTTATTTAGGTATAAAAGTCGAGTATAAAAGTTAAGTTAAAAATTTAGGGTTTCTCCCAAAGTTCTATACGCTCTTTTCTTTTAATCTCTCTTCTTTTAGCTTCTAGAAACTTATATACTGTTGAATGTTGTTTACCTTTAAGAAGCATTTCTATAGCTTCTCTGGCGGCGGATAAAGCATCATAACCGCCTATAATCCCTATTGTATGACCGTAAACCGTTACGTAAGCGCCAGTATTTTCTTCAATTATTCTTCTAGTTTTTCCATCCTTACCAATAACTCTACCCTTAAGCCTTTGAATAGCATTCTCGTTTTTACCAATTACATCTCTTAAATCTATGAGCTCAAGCAAAACATCTTCATTAAAAAGTTTAAAAGCTCTTTCTGGAGAAAAACCTCTTCCAATAGCGGTTATAATATCTTTAGCTTTAAGAATAGAAAGGGGGTCGCTTCCTTCTTTAGGTTTAACTATTACTAAACCGTTTTCGCTATCAATATTTAATTCCACATTTAATTTTTTTTCTATTTCAGCTTTTACTTCCCCATTTTGCCCTATAAGAACACCAATTCTAGCTTTTGGAATCAAAAAACTTGATTCACTCAAGCGCTTTCAACCACCTTCTTAACAAATTCATCAATATCTCTTGTTTTAACACCAAGTTTTTGGAAATAAAAAGTTATGTTTTTTACATCGCGATGAAGAAGCTCATAAGCCATAGGATGAGTTATGGAAACGGCTTGAGCAAAATCAAAAAGAATTGGTTTACCCCTCCAAACCATTATATTATATTCGCTTATATCGCCGTGAACTATTTTAGCTTTAGTGTAAAGTAAGTGAATATAATTTAGGATTTCATTATATATTTTAACTGGTTTTTCTAAGTAGGTTTCTTTAAGAAGCGGGGCAGGTTCACCAGCTTTACCTATAAACTTCATGATTAAAACATTTCCTTCAACTGTTATTGGTTTAGGAACATTAATCTTAGCAGCATAAGCTAACTGAAGATTTTTAAACTCTTTTTTAGCCCATAAATAAATTAAAGCTCTTGTTTCCTTGCTCACTTTTTTAAATCTTGGGTCGCCTTCAATATAAGTTAGCATACCTCTTCTAAATTCTTTTGAAGTTGTTAAGTAAATTTTTACAGCTACATCTCCTTCTTTACTTTTGCCCCAGTAAACTCTAGATTCTTTACCAGCTTTTACAACGCCGAAAAGCTTTTTAAGAATGCCTCTATTAAGCATTCGATAAATTATCATTAAAGTTGGTTTATCGAAAACTTCTTCTAAGGCCTCCATTTCTTCACTTCGTTTCTCTTTAATTAATTGCTCAGTTATGTATCTTTTCTCTCTTAATTGCAGTTTTTCAATAAGTTTTTCTTCTTTCTCCAATTTTAAAGACCTTTTAAATAACCTTTACGTTTAAGGGTTTCAGCTTGACTTTCAGTATAACGCCAAATAACATCGCCTTTAGTATCTGATTGAAAATCCCATGGCGCTACTAAAACAACATCCCCTACTTTTATCCAAACTCTACGCTTCATTTTCCCTCTTATTCGGCATACTCTTTCGTGGCCGTCGGTGCATTTCACAAGCAAGCGATCGTAACCTAACATTTGCGTAACTACACCAAAAAGTTGATTTTCACTTGGCATAACCATTTCTTTTAAAGGTTCTTCAGTAATAACCTTCTTTTTACCCATTTAAACCCCTTTTTAAACTGTTTTATTTTTATTACCCATTATATTGAGTGAAATAAAACTTTAAAGTTTTAAGGTTTGAACATGAGGAGTGCCTGAAATATAGATTATAGCGTTAGGGTTTACTAAACCAGATTTAACGGCTGCCTCTATAATTTTTTCTCCAACTAAATTTCCGATATCTGCTTCATAAAGCTCTTTTAAAGCTTCATCAATAGAGACAAGAGATCCTCGATAAAAGGTTTCTTTAACTTCAAGCTTCAATTTACCTTCCCGAAAAGTTTTCCCTAAAAGCTCTGGATCGCATAAAGCAACAAGCTTTAAATTGCTTCTATAGAAAACATTCATGTAAACTAGATTCAAGCTTTTTCGCCAGGGTATACCGTTAAGTTGGAATAACAGAGGATTTAGCGCCGCAAGCCTCACAAATCAAAAATAGAAATTTACCCTCCTTAGATAGCTTGGTGTCAGGTCTTTTACAAATAGGGCAGATGACAAATCGATTTACATAGATTTCGATTAATCTTTTTATGGTTGAATCTGGAAAACGCCCTTGAAAAAACACTTTAGAACCTAAAATAATGCCTGAAGTAGCCATTTCCTTAGAAAGAAATTTAAGAAGATGATTTGGATCTCTATTCAATTTTTCAGCAATTTCATTAAAATTTAGAATATAAGTTTTATTGCCGACATTTGTGCATGAAGGGCTTGGGATAACAAATCTTTCTCCGCTTGAAAGCTTTTTGGGAAGCTTAACCGAAATTCTATCCAGCAATTTAATATATTCTTCATCCATTTTAAACGCTACCAACTTTTGCTTATTAATTTATGCTAAGAAAATATTAAGCGTAACGTTGCTAAAAACTGTTTCTATTTCTTAAACGGCATTAATAAAATGGAAGGTTTTATAATTAATCAATTTAATCCTTAATTATTTCTGTCTTTTGTTAGGTAAACAAAAGTTTAACATAATTTATTAAATAAAACAATGTATCTGCACATATAAATGCCAAATAAATACCAAATTTGTTTTATTGGTTAGAAATAGATAAGGTTGAAGCCTAAGTTTTAAGATTTTTAAATTGATAGTTGGAATAGTTAATGCGTTATAGATTATAGAAAGAGCAATTTACATAATGGGATTTCCTTCTAAACTATTATTTTCCAAGTAGTTACCTGCAAATACATCTTCCATATCATATGGATTATCATTTGTATCATTTTCCCAAATCCTTGGAAAATCTTCAAAATTCCATAAATTATCCATAATTTATCTTCCTCTCTTCTTTTCTCAATTATAAGAAACCTTTTTAACGTATATAAGCTGATTTTTTAATAAAACCCTAAAGATTTTAAATCTCTAAACAAAACGGAATTAGTAGGCGATTGAATAATAAATAGTAAGGTTAAAGATTACTTTGAAGGGGGGTTTAAAAGTTTTTGAGTAAATGGATTGTATGTTGCGCTTGGCCTTATGTTAATGCAGTGCCACATTTAGGAACATTCATTCATTTATTATCAGCTGATGTTTTTTATAAATATTTAAAGTTAAAAGGTGAAGAGGCTATTTTTGTAAGTGGATCTGACGAGCATGGAACACCAATAGAAGTTGAAGCTATTAAAGCAGGAGTTTCACCAAGAGAGATAACTAATAAAAATCATCAAGCAATAGTTAATTTTATAGAAAAATACACTATTGAATTCACAAATTATACACGAACTGATTCTCCAACTCATGTTAAAGTAACTCAAAGCATTCTTAAGAAGATTTATGATAATGGATTTATTTTTTCTAGAGAGGTGGAGCTTCCTTACTGTTTTAAATGCAAAAGATTTTTGCCGGATAGGTTTATTGAAGGAAAATGCCCCTATTGCGGTTATGATAAAGCTAGGGGGGATCAATGCGAAAGCTGTGGTAAAATTCTTGATTCATTAGAGTTAATAGATGCTAAATGCGTATTTTGCGGTTTTAAGCCTGAAAAAAGAACGTCTATCCATTGGTTTTTTGATCTTCCAAAGTTTTCTGAAACGCTTAAGAAATATTTAAGCGAAAACCCGAGGCTTCCAGATAATGCTAAAAAATTTTCGCTTAAATGGCTTGAGGAAGGATTAAAACCTAGACCTATAACGCGAGATAGTAAATGGGGTATTCCTGCACCTTTTCCCGGCGCTGAAGGAAAAACGATTTATGTTTGGTTTGAAGCGGTTTTAGGTTATGTTTCTGCAGTTGTGGAGTGGAGCGAAAAAATTGGTAAGCCAGAGTTATGGAGAGAGTTTTGGTTTAATAAAGATTCTAGAAACGTGCATTTTATAGGGAAAGATAATATTCCATTTCATACAATAATTTTTCCAGCTCTTCTTTTAGCTACAAAAGATCCGTATAATCTTCCTTGGCAGGTTTCTTCAACAGAGTTTATTTTATATGAATCTGAAAAGTTCTCTAAAAGTAGACGGATAGGGGTATGGGTTGATGAAACTCTTGAAATAGCTGATTCAGAATATTGGAGATACGTATTAATTGCTATGAGGCCTGAAGCTAAAGATGCAAACTTCACCTGGGAAGATTTTGAAACTCATGTGAATTCAGAATTAAACGATGTATTAGGAAACTTCATTAATAGAACTTTAACATTTATTAAAAAATATTTTAATGGGGTTGTTCCTTCGCCTGAGAATTATGATGAGAACGATTTAGAAATTTTAAAAAAGATAGAGAATACTCCAAAAGAAGTTGAAAAATTAATGGATGAATTTAAGCTTAGAAACGCTTTAAACGCGGTTATAGAGTTTGCTAGAGAAGGAAATAAATATTTAAGTTTAAAGGAACCTTGGTTAAAAATTAAGGTTGATAGAAAAAAAGCAGAAACAACCCTTTATTTAGCTGTTCAAATGGTTTATTGTTTAAGCATTCTCTTAGCGCCATTTCTCCCGAAAACTTCAGAAAAAATTTTGAAGCAACTTGGGTTAAACAAAAATAGATTAGAGTTGAGATGGATTGACGCTTCAAAGTTGATGATTGAACCAAACCATAAAATAGGGGAAGTTCAACCATTATTCCATAAAATAAATGCAAACGAAGCTAAAAATAAGCTTGAAAAAATTAGAGGAAGGAAAGTTAAGTGAAGCTAAAAATAGATTTGCATATTCATACAATAAACTCTAAGGATGGATACACCCCCTTAAAATATTTACCTAAAATTGCATCATTAAAAAAGATTGATGGCGTAGCTATAACAGACCATAACTTTTTAACAAAAATTAAATTCAAAGAAATTTTGATAATTCCTGGGATAGAAATAAGCACTAAAGAGGGGCATTTAATAGCTCTTGGGATTGAAACATATATAAAAAAGGGTTTATCGGCGATAGAAACCGCTGAAAAAATTTATGAAGAGGGAGGCTTAGTAATAGCACCTCACCCATATGATTTCATGAGCTCGAGTTTAAATCCCTTTAAGTTGCAATGGAAGCTAAACGCTATAGAAACTGTAAATTCCTCAGTTTTGACTTTTAAACTTTCTAAAATGCTTGCTGAAAAAGCAGCTTTAAAACTTGGTTTACCTAAAGTTGCTGGAAGCGACGCTCATATTCCAGAAGCGATTGGAGATGCTTATACAATTGTTAATGCTTCATCCATGAATATAGAGGATGTTTTAAAAGCTATTAAAAATGGGGAAACGCAACCATATGGAAAACCAACTTCAATAAAAAATAGAATAAAAAAAATCACTTTAGATGTTAGAAAAAAATTTATTAAAAAAAAGTTAATGCCAATAAATGTTTAAACTCAACGCTTAATTTATTACAGTTAGTACAATTTACTTATCTTTAATTTCCATTGCAAAACAACAAAAACAGTTATATTGAAGATTAATAAAACACTGCTTTTCTTTTTATAGTTTCAAAAACAAATAATGATTTTTGGAGTATGCTTTAATCTATTAATCTATAGTTGGCAGGTCAAGGTCTAAATTTAGATTCTGCTCCTCATTAGTTACAGATTCTGGCTCTAAATTAAAGATGTAAGATAAAATATCGTCATTTTTATTTCTTATTAATTCTTCAATAGTGTTGAAACCGGTCAATATTAAGAATGCTTTAAGAAGTTTAGATTTTCCTAGTTTAAAACTGCAGCATATAGGCGCTTGCTCATTCAGAGCTTCATGCAGAATTTCAATAGCTCGATGGAAGTCAGATTCAAATAAGGGATAATTAAATTGAATATGAAGAAATGCAGCTTTAGCTGAGGTTATATTAGTGATTTTTAAAGCATCCCTTAAAGCATTTCTAACAGCTTCATCAATTTTAAAACTTGATTTTGATTGTCCAAAACTTGCTACAGCTAATCTGCCTGCTTTTAAAACCTTTATGAATTCTTCCCTGCTGGGAAAACAAGGTGAAGCAAAAATTTCTTGAAAAAGATTTTTTAAAGGTTCTTTAACCTTTAAATTAAAGTTGCCTAATTTATTAATCAAAATTATTAAGTCTAAATGATTTTCTGTATTATTTAACAAAGATTCTTTAATCTCATCAAGTTTGATGGGAATCACACCAATATTAGTTTTATCTATGCGAAACATAAGTGAAACTTCTTTAAAAGAAGAATTGCTAATAAAATCTAAAGATGGAGAAAACGTAAATATTTCATTTAAACTATTTAATGCATTTTTTTGAGTAAACTTGAAGTTACTTTGCAAAGAAGTCGCCCCATTAATTCTGAAGATTGAATTAAGGGATATTGTTTATTTGCGGTATATAATTTATAACAATTTTCATGTAATGTTTTTGGTTTGCCTTAAGCCATTATTTATAATTGAAAGGCTAAGTAGAGGAGAGGAAAATTTACACAAATATTGAAAATTCAAAAAATTTTACATAGTTAAAATTATTAAAGATGTTAGTTTTGAAGCGATATCAACTCCCCAACTAAATATCTTTCGCAAGCTGAAGAAATTTTAACGTTAACTTTTAAGCCTAAAAGATTTCTTTCAGAAGCTACTAAAACTCTTTTATAATTTAACGTTCTACCTACATATGAGCCTTTACTTGACCGCTCTGAAATAAGAATAGATTCAATTTTACCTATAAAGTTTAGGTTTTTTTCTAAAGTTATTTTTGAGGAAAGAATTGACGAGGCTTTTGATCTTTCAGTTACTACATTGGATGGAAGCGGTTTAAGATGAGAAGCTTCTGTTCCAGGTCTATGATTATACTTTGAAATATTAGTGACGTCAGGTTTAATTTCCTTTAAAAGGGTTAAAGTTAAGTTAAAATCCTCATTTGTTTCTGTTGGGTATCCAACTATAATGTCTGTTGCTAAACATAAATTTTCAACTTCATTTTTTAATTTTTTAACAACTTCTTTAAATTCTTCAACGGTGTAAGGTCTATTCATATCCTTTAAAATTTTATTTGAGCCGGATTGAACTGGAATATGAGCAAATTTATAAACTTTCTCGCTTTTATAAATATGCTTAAGAGCTTCAACCATTTCTAAAGCATAAGCAGGGTTAATCATTCCAATTCTTACTTTAAAATCGTATGGTAACTCAATTATTTCATTAAGCAAATCAATTAAGTTAATACCTAAATCTTTTCCATATGCTCCAACATCTTGAGCTGTTAACCAAAGTTCAACAGCTCCATTTTCTAATGCTTCTTTAGCTCTCCTTAAAATGGTTTCAATAGGATATGAAAAAAGTTTTCCACGAGCAAACTTAGTGCAACAGTAACTACATGAACCAAGACACCCTTCAGCTATTTGAATAATTTCAACATATTTATTAAGCCTGGTTTTTGGAAAACAAACTTTAATTAATGGTTGATTAGAAAAGAAAAATTTTCTTGAATGATTTTTTGAGGCTTCAACAGCAAGCAAAATTTTATCTATAGAGTATGGATCTAAAAAAACAGCGTTTGATGAAGCTTTTAAAACCGCATTTAAATCAATTTTTGGAAGGCACCCTGAAACTATTAAAGGTTTACCTAATTTTGATAAAACTTTAAGCCTTTGCAAAATTTTATCTTCAGTAGCTTTTTTTACACCGCAAGTATGAATTAAAAGAAATTCAGCTTTTTCAGGGTTATTTAAAAAATGGTAGCCAGCCTTACTTAAGATCCTAAGCATAACCTCTAAATCAAATTTATTCGCAGCGCAACCATAAAACTCAAAATAAATGCTTTTTAAATTTTTTAATGTAATTTTTCAGCCACCGCCTCCCACAGGAGGCAGAATAACAAAGGTACTATTTTCATTTAATTTTGTTTCTAAACTGTTTAGAGAATAAATATTTACACCATCCACTAGCATAAGCAATCGATCGCTTACAGCTTCCCCATTAAAAACTAAATCTCTAAATTTTTTCCCATATCTTTCCGCTAAAGCTTCAAGCAAATCTTTTACAGTAGCACCTTTCTTAACCTCAAGCTCTTCCTCCCTTTTATTAGTTATTTCTCTGAAAATAGCAAAGTATTTTACTTTCACTTTCAATATAAAAGCCTCCAAAGCAGTTTGTTTTATAAAAAATAATAAAAAAGGGATATTTTAGCTTTTTGTTAAAAAGCTAAAATATTAGGTAAAAATGCCTTTGATTTCGTGAAAAATTAAACATAATAGCATTGCGTATGATTTTTAAGCGTTAATACCTGTTAAATAGGTAAAAACCTTATAAACTGATTATAAAATAGAAAACATTTATATTGGAATAAAGAGAAATCCTTTGTGATAAAAGGAGAGTTATTGGTTGCTTAAAAATATTATTTTTCAAGCAGATGGATCAAGTCTACTTTTGATTCTACCTCTTCTTATATGTTGTATGTTGCCCCTTATAACTCGAATGTTTCAAAAACCAGCTCCATCAAGCTTAGCAAGCACCGAAACAGATGTTTGGTTTACATCTTATGGAATTAACGAGGCTTTTGAAGCTGTTAAAAATCATGTTTTCTCTTGGAGAAATGATGTAGAAGTTAAACCTTCAAGCAGATTTTCACTTTTTAAAAATAAAACTCCACCTGAAAGATTTACTACATCAGAAAGCATTCCGCCAAGATTAATAAAATTTTCTGATCCAATAGAAGGAAATGTAACTTTTGAGTTTACAGAAACCGAGCCGGGTGGAACAGCTATAAGAGTAAGCTATTATCCAATCTTAAGAGATAAAATCCAAAAAATGAGAGCAAGCTTTCCTCTTAAAATTCCTTTTGCAGCCGGGTTGCCATGTCCAGCTTGCGGTAAACCTGTTTTTCCAGACTTTAAGGTTTGTCCTTTTTGCGGGGAAAAAATAAAGTGAAACAAGCAGTAAACTGGAGTTTATTGCTTTCTCATTCTCATTGGATAACAATTAACTTTAACGGTAAACAAATTAGGTTATGCGCAAGATGCTTTGGAACAATTATGGGTTTTTCAACAATTTTCTTAATATTATCTTTAATTGGATTTAAAACATCGTTAAACCTTATTTTTCTTTGTTTTATTTTAGCTGCACCAGGCATAATAGATTGGTTAACTCAAAGTTGGAAACTTAGAAATGGAAGAAACGATTTAAGAATTATTACAGGTTTTACAAATGGTTCTGCTATAGCCCTGCTTTCTTTTATTCCATTACCTTTCATTTTAAAGCTTAAAATAATTTTTTATGCTTTAACTTTGGTTTCAATCCTTGGTTTAATTGGAAAAATCGTAAAGTAAAAATTAAAAGCTTATATTTCAGGTTTATAAGCATTTTAAGAGCAGAAGGGAAAATTTTATGGAAGAAGGAAGTTATGAATGCGTTTACGGTTTGGGAGAATGCCCAGTTTTAGCTGCATTAAATACTCGAGTAAAGCTTTTTGAACAAAAAATGAAGGTGCTTCCCGCTGAACCTGAAGCTGCAACTTTAAGCCAAATGATTCAACCTTTTATGCAGCTTTTTACGAATGTTAATGCTCAATTGCCTGCTTTTTGTGCAAACTGCCCAAAAAGAATAGTTGAAATTCAAAGGCAACTTAGAAAATTTGAGAAAGGTCTTTAATTAATTTAATCTAAAATTTTATATATTTCCAAAAATAATCATTAATAATTAACAGTGTTAATTGATTTAAGTTTTTCTTAAAATGAAGAAAGGTGGTTTCAGAGTATTGGAGAGTAAATTAGAGAACAAAAATATATCAATTTTAAGAGAAACTAAAAGCCTCTGCCCTATTTGTTTTCAAGTTATTCCAGCAAAAATCTTTGCTGATGAAAATAGCATCGTTAAAATAGGTAAAACATGCGCAACTCATGGTTACTTTGAGGATACATATACTTTTTCTAAATTGGATAAATATTTATGGGCTGAAAAATACGCTCATGAAGGAACAAAAATAAAAAATCCTAGAACAAAAACTGTTAAAGGTTGCCCTTATGATTGTGGGATTTGTCCCGAACATAAATCTCATACAGTATTAGCTATAATAGATGTAACTAATAGATGCAACCTTAAATGCCCAATATGCTTTGCTAATGCGGCTACGGCAGGTTACATTTATGAACCGACTAAAGAGCAGATAAAAAATATTTTAATTAACTTAAGAAGTAATCAACCTATAGCACCCTCAGCGCTTCAATTCAGCGGTGGAGAACCCACTGTAAGAGATGATCTACCAGAGTTAATTAAAATGGCTAAAGAAGTGGGATTTAATCATGTTGAAGTAAACACCAACGGCGTAAGATTTGCTAATGATTTAAACTTTTTTAAGGAATGTTTTGAAGCTGGAATGAGCACTATTTACTTGCAATTTGATGGTTTAAACGATGAAGTTTTTAAAGAAGTTAGGGGGGTCCCGTTAAAGGCTGTAAAAATGAAGGTTATAGAGAATGCTAGAAAAATAGGTTTAAAAAGCATAGTTTTAGTTGTAACCTTAGTTAAGGGATTTAATGATGATCAACTTGGAGATATTTTAAGGTTTGCATTAAATAATGTTGATGTAATAAGATGCATTAATGTTCAACCTGTGTCAATTACAGGGCGAATAGATAAAGAAGAAAGAGAAAAAATGAGAATAAATACTTCTGATTTTATGGAGCTTATTGAAAAGCAATCAAATGGATTAGTGAAAGCTGAAGATTTTAGGCCTGTTCCATGCGTTATCCCATTATCTAAAGCTGTTGGAGCATTAAAAGGTAAAAATTATGTTGAGTTTTCAACAGCTCCATGGTGCGGTGTAGCAACATTCCTTGTTAAGAGCGGCGATGAATGGATTCCCATCACTAGATTAGCTGACGTTGATAAATTTTTTGAAGCAATGGAGAAAGCTTATGAAGACGCTTTAAATGGAAGAAAGCTTAAAGCTAAGCTTAGGTTGATTTCTTCATTAAGGTATGTGAAGGCTAAGCTCATTAAAGAAGCGCTTTGGCCAGTTCTTAAAGAGGGAAGCTATGATGCGCTTGGAAACTTTATGCAAAAAGTATTAATGATTGGATGCATGCATTTTATGGATCCATATAATTTTGATTTAGATAGAATGCAAAGATGCACTATTCATTATGGTTTACCAGATGGAACAATAAGACCTTTCTGCGCTTACAACTCTATTCATAGAAGCGAAGTTGAAAGAAAATTTTCAATTCCATATTCTGAGTGGTTAAAAAATAAATCCTCCCAGGCTTACATCTCCTGCCAATCATGCACTTTTACAAACAACAATAACCCTTAATTTTTATTTAGCATGAATTTCAACGATGTCTCCATCTTTTAATAAATGGTTTAAACCAACTTTTTCTCCAGGGAATTTGCTGCTTGGACCCCAAACTTTTGCATATTTAAAGTTTTTATATAGTTCGCTGTGGATTTCTTTAGCTAAATCGCCTATTGTAGCGCCTTCCTTTAAAATTACAGGTTCTTTTGAGGCTTCTTTTTCATTAGGTTCCTTAGTATAAACCCTAATAATTTCAAGTTTTTTGATTAAAGCTTCACCGATTTCCTCAAGTCCCTTTTTAAGCAAGCATGAAACAGTTATAATTGGCGCGTTATTAATTAAGCTTTTAAGTTCAACTAATCTGTTTTTTAAATCCTCATTTTCAACTTTATTTACCACAATTATAGCAGGTTTATATTCATTTGAAAGCTCTAAAAGATGCTCTTCTATTTCTTCAAGAGATGTTTCACCATATATTTTAATAACGCCTTTTCTAACACCATAACTTAAAACTAGCTTTTTTACATCTTCAATTGTGCATCCATTAAGTTTACCAAAAACAGCTATTTGAAGGCCTCCCCTAACATTTTTATCAACTTCAATTTTTGATTTAGATTTTTCAATAGATAATCTAGCTTTTTCCAACTCTTTAAGAAGAATTTTAAGTTGGTCGCATGGATTGCTTAAAGCATCAACCATTAAAATTAATCCATCAGCTTTTCTAGCTAAATTTAACTGCATAGAGTTTGAAGAGTTAGGAGTTAACGCTGGAGCTTCAATTAATTGAAAACGCATATCTTTAACATGCATTACGCCTGGAATAGGTTCAATAGTGGTGTATGGCCTAGAGTTCACTTCAGGAGCTGCGTTAGTTAAGGAGGATAATAAACTGCTTTTACCTACATTAGTTAATCCTAAAATAACTATTTGAGCAGCAGCACCTTCTTTATCAATAAAATAGTAGGGTTTAACACTTTTTCTGATTTGTTTACGCTCTTCTAATTCAACTTTTAATAATGCAATTTTTCTTTTAACTTGAGCTCTAAGCCTTTCATTTCCTTTATGCTTTGGTATTGAAGAAAGAAACTCTTGAAGAGCTTGAAGCTTTTCTTCAGGGCTTTTAGCTAAAACAACTTTATTCCATTTAGATTTCGCCTCAGCCGTAAGATTAGCGGGCACAATTTACACCCTAGAAAAACTCCTTATTAAAATAATAAGGAACCCATTTTTATATCTTTTTCAATCATTATTAAGTTTATACGTTATATCAATGCAAATCCAGATAAACTATAAGCAAGAATAAAGTTAAGGCTATAATAAGGCAAATTAAGTTTAAACCAGAAGAATCTTTGAAGCCATAACGCATTAAAGCAAATTTTAAGTTTATCGCGAAATGAATTGAAAATAAAAGCATTATAGGTAAATCAAGCTAAAGCATGAATTATTGTTCCTAAAACAATCAAGCCGCCTCTACTCCGATGGAAACCTTTAACACTCATGTAACCGCTTATCATCATTGCAAGAAATAATAGTGCTAAAATCCAGGCAACTATTCTATCAAGCTTCTTTAAAACTACATTCCACTTCAATTTTATTCACCATCTTTATGAAGAATCTTTAAGGATGCTAAACCTATTTTGTCAGTATCGTTATAAGTCCTTTTTTATATTCTTAAATTTTTTTATGGATAAGGTTAAATGCTTTTTTGCTTTTGGATGAGGATGTAAGCGTTGGTATAAAAGTTTGGCTAGAAGGCTCTAAAATAACGGCTGATGTTTCCTTAAGACGTTTAGGCTTATTTTGCCTTGAAAAAGGCATTACGCCTAGACAATTGATTGAGTTAGCGAGGAAAAAGCTACGAAGCTGGTTTTGGATACTATCGATGAATTTGAAGTTAAAGGCTATTCAAATAGCTATATTGAGGGTATGCTTAAAGCAGTTAAATCTTAGCTTAAGTTCAACAATATGGTTTTAACAATTGAAATTAAAATTAATGATGCTGGAGATGCACCTCCTAAGACCGGAGTAGTCTGCTGAGGTAGCATAGGAACAAGCCTGTTCAAGACTCTAGTGTTCCTCAAGCTGCTTATAAGGCATAAAGAAAAGGTGGCGCATAACAATCAGAAACTCCGTATACCCTCACAGATAGGTATACGGATGCCCAACCTTGCCCCTATTCATAGCCCTCAACTCACTTTCATAGCTGTCCAGGAAGTCTAGGCTGAGGAAGATCTTCCAACACTTGATAAGCCTCTTATCAATAGCTTTTCAGTCCATAAGGGGAAAGAAATTGCAGTAAAACTTATATATTAATCCACGAAAGTATTTATTTTGAGTGAGTATGATTATGTCTACTTCAGATACTTTCTTGGAATTTATAAGCGAAGCTGTTAGGATAGTCGAGGAGGCGGAAAAGAAGGGTATAACCCTAAGAATCTTGGGTGCGGTTGCTATTAGACTTCACTGTCCAAAATTTAGAAGTCTGTTCGACGCGATGAAACGAGCGCCTACAGATATAGACCTTATGGCGTATGGAAAGGATAGACCGCTATTGAGATCCTTCTTCACTGAAATTGGATTTGTTCCTGATGATAGAGTCATTACGCTTCACGGGTATAGGAGACATATCTATCGCCAAAAAGAAAAGGGGATTATGGTAGATGTTTTTTTTGATGCTCTCGAATTCTGCCATACGATAAAATTTTTAGGTCGACTTGAGCTTGATACTCCAACGGCTACCCTAGCGGACCTACTCCTCTCAAAGATGCAAATAGTAAGGTTGAATGAGAAAGATGTCAAAGATGTGATCATAATGTTTATGGAACATGATGTTGGAGAAACAGATGAGGAAACAATTAATGCGGCCTACATTGCACGTATTCTCTCGGACGATTGGGGATTCTATCATACATTCACCACGAATATGAATAAAGTGATGGAGTTTCTGAAAGAATTCATGCCTCTTAAAGAGGGGGAACGTGCAGAGGTGTTAGCTAAAATGAACAAGGTAATGAACATGATTGAGGACTATCCGAAGACTCTTAAATGGAAGCTGCGAGCAAAGATTGGTACAAGTCGCAAGTGGTACAATGATGTTGATGAGTATATTCGATAATTGATAGGCACTTTTGTCCATAGATGAAGATTTAAACAATTAATCAATTTATATTCTAATTTGCGTTTATTAAAATGCCATTTGGATTGCACTCTGATTTTTGGTCTACGTCTACCGTTCATACAACCAATAAGTCCTAATCGACTGAGGATAATCACTACGGCATGAGTACTATTCATTGCAAACTGGTATATTTGCAAGGAGACTTGCTCTAACTACGGTCCGTATACCATTCTTCAGAAACACGACTGATATTATATTATAAGTCACATTTATGGCTCATAATGATTCGCAATATATGTAGGTTGGAAGATAGACGCGATGATGATTATGTCGTATAGATGTGGCTTTCTATCTTGAAAGTAGTCATAGATTTCTTCTCTTTATTGATAGCATCTATATCAAAAGTTGCCGTAATCATTTCCTCCTTGCTCCCAGCCTGCGTAATTATGTTACCAGTAGTTCTGATAATTCGGCTGAGTCCATAGAAAGAACTCTTCAAATCTGGATAATACCACCCTGTTAGACATCATAATCTCAATTCTGTTTCAATCTCTCTTGCTAAGAAGTTTGTCTCAAATAGGCGCTCTGGCGCTCCAGAAATGCCTTGAGACCAGTCAGTCACTAAATGAAAGATTAATGGTACCCCCTTGGAGTGCAGGTACTCTAGCAGTTTCTGAGAATTCGAGATCATAGCATATCAGATACCTAATTTTTCCCACATCCGTATCGAATACTGGCAGCTTCCAGCAGCGAATATATTTTTGGTTGGTGGATATATGTGAGTCTTTCGATATATTCTGCGACAATCCATTTTTATCTATAAGAAATGCGGAATCGTAGAGAACGTCAGGCTTAGCTCTCTTAACTATTCCCGCAATTACATCGAGGTTCAGCTCTTTGGTTTTCTTTGCAATTCTATTTGTTGAGTCACCAAGTATTGGTTCTACTACTTTAAAATCTCTCACCTAATGCGTATCCA